>Ga0209172_10006413_pt1 | contig 13102 bp, 12 predicted proteins | sample LarsenN4metaG_FD_184113 | JGI IMG/M metagenome (GOLD analysis project Ga0209172, IMG submission 184113) | Hot spring sediment bacterial and archeal communities from British Columbia, Canada, to study Microbial Dark Matter (Phase II) - Larsen... ... | reverse complement strand
CGCCCACGCCCAGGTGGCCGCGGTGAAGCTGCACTGCTCCGAGATGGGGTGGCGCGTGGTCGACAAGGCCGTGCAGATCTTCGGCGGCAAGGGCTACATGCGCGAGAACCCGGTCGAGCGCCTGTACCGCGACGTGCGGGTGGAGCGCATCTGGGAGGGCACCAGCGAGATCCAGAAGGTGGTGATCGCCGGGCAGATCAAGAAGCGCGGCCTGGACCTCTATGCCGGCTGGGCCTGAGGCGGGCTGCGCGCCGACGGGTGGGGAACCGAACGGCGGACCGCGCGTTGAACGGATGCGCGCCTGGCTCCCCCCTCCCTGGCCGGGCTTGCGTGTTCACCATCGGAGGCCGCTCTGCCCCGGAGCGGCCTCCTTCCTTTTCTGCTTCTAGCGCAGGGACTTGCGGCGAAGCGCCCAGGCGGCGGCGAGGCCGGCCAGGAGCAGGGCGGCGGTGGCGGGCTCGGGCACGTCCTCCTGGGGCAGGGCAACGATCGGGACCGGGAAGGCGATGTCGCCGTTGAAGGCGTACTGCCGCGCAGCGCCGCGCAGCGTAAGGCTTTCCGCCACGATCGTGCCGTTCACGGCATTGCCGTTCTGGACCTGCGCATAGGGGGCGAGGACGGTGCCGTAGAATTCGGAACCGAAGGTGATCTTGGTGGCCTCGTAGAAGTTCCAGATCAGCGAAGACGCGATCCTGGACCCGATGCCGCCCAGGAAGTTCTCGGCAATATTGAGGTCCAGCCCGCCCACGTTGATGACGACGCTGTCCGCGCCGTTCATGACGAAGGTTATCTCGTTGATTCCCTTGAAGAACGATCCGCCGTCGAGGATCTCGAACACGGCCTGGCCCGCCGCGTCGGGCGTGACGACGAACTCGGCCCTGGACTTCACGGCAGGGGTGACGCTGTTGGGCTTCAGGGTGGTGAGCCGCTTCGAGTAGTCCTTCAGGCCCTGCTCGATGTCCGGCACGGAAACCGTTGCACCCGTTACCTTCTTGCCGTTCACGTTCTTGGCGGTGCCGGCGATGTAGGCGGTGCCGCCGTTCATGTTGACGTTCTGGGCGTTGCCCGCGATCGCGGCATTGCCGTTGCCGTTGATGTTCTTCCAGCCGCCCGACACCTCGCCGCCGACGACGACCGCAGCGTATTCGGAAGCAGGGGCAAGATTGGGACGGGTGAAGAACGTGCCCGAACCGCCCACGATACTGCCGAGGACCAGCGTGCGGCCCTCGACATCGCTGTTGGTATTCATGTCGCCGAAGACGACGACGTTGAACTGCTTGAGCGTGTCCATCGCGCCGAGGGGAGCGGCGTGGCCCTGGCCGGCGACGAGCAGCGCGGCGGCCGCAGCGGCGGCCAGGGTGAGAACCTTGTTCATCGGATCCTTCTAAGCGGCTGATTTGCCGAGCTTCCGGGTCTTGATCGCACCGGCGTCCCTAGCCGCCAGTCTGGTTGATTGTGCGGTGCAACATGCGTGCCGCCACCACGCCGGAACCGTAGGCGGGAACAGCGGCGCACGCTGTAGCGTTAATCACAGGTCGGCAGGAAAAACCGACGCCGGTTCCGGCAGTTCGATGGAACCCGGGTTCCGCGCACGTGGTCGGTTGTGCTCGCCTTGTTGTCGTTAACGTGCGCCGCGGCGCCGGAACGCGGCCTTTTGCACCGCAACATGAGGAGGCTCGGCGATGGCTACCCCGCTCGAGGACACCACCTACGCGGCCGAGCTGATGCTCCGTCGGTACGGCTATCGTCAGGCGCGGCAGGTGGCCGAGCAGCAAGCCGAGAACATGCTGCGCGACGACCGCCCGCACCTCCAGGCACGATGGCTGCGCATCATCGCGGCGCTCGACAGGCTGGGGGCAGGCGAGGAGAAGGTCGCCTAGCTAGCGCTCCAGCGTCCGCGCGACGGCCTTTTGCCAGCCGGCGTACTTGGCGGCGCGCAGCGCGGGGCGCATGCGGGGCGTGAAGCGGCGCTCGAGGTGCCAGGACTTGGCGAACTGGGCGGGCGGGGGGTAGAGGCCCGCCTGGAGGCCGGCCAGGTAGGCGGCGCCCAGCACGGTGGTCTCGAGCACCTTGGGCCGGTCCACCGGCGCGTTCAGGATGTCGGCCAGGAACTGCATCGTCCAGTCCGAGGCGACCATGCCGCCGTCCACGCGCAGCACGGTGCGCGCCGCGTTGCCCTGCTTCCAGTCGCCGCGCATCGCCTCGGCCAGGTCGCGCGTCTGGTAGCAGACGGATTCCAGCGCGGCGCGCGCGAGCTCGGCGGCGGTGGTGCCACGCGTGAGGCCGTAGAGCGCGCCGCGCGCCTCGGCATCCCAGTAGGGCGCGCCCAGCCCGACGAAGGCGGGCACCAGGTAAACGGCCTGGCCGGGATCGGCCCTGCGGGCGAGGCGCGCCGTGTCGGCGGCGTGGCGGATGACCTTGAGCCCGTCGCGCAGCCACTGCACGGCCGCGCCCGCCACGAAGATGGAGCCCTCCAGCGCGTAGGTCCGCCGCCCGTCGAGCTGGTAGGCGATGGTGGTGAGCAGCCGGTTGCGCGACTGCACCGCCTGGGCGCCGGTGTTGAGCAGGGCGAAGCAGCCGGTGCCGTAGGTCGACTTCATCATGCCGGGCTGGAAGCACGCCTGGCCCACGACCGCGGCCTGCTGGTCGCCCGCCACGCCCAGGATGGGGACGGCGGCGCCCAGGACCGCCTTCTCCGCCGTGCCGTAGGCGAAGGCGCAGTCGTGGACCCGGGGCAGCATGGCGCGGGGCACGCGCAGGAGATCGAGCAGCGTGTCGTCCCAGTCGCCCTGGTGGATGTTGTAGAGCAGCGTGCGCGAGGCGTTGGTCGCGTCGGTGGCGTGGACGCGCCCGCCCGTGAGCCGCCAGATCAGGAAGGCGTCCACCGTGCCGAAGCAGAGGTCGCCGCGCGCCGCGGCGGCCCGCGCGCCCTTCACCGCGTCGAGGATCCAGGCGACCTTGGTGCCCGAGAAGTAGGGATCGGCGAGCAGGCCGGTGCGGGCCGCGATCTCGGTCTCGTAGCCGGCCTCGCGCAGCTTCGCGCACTGGGCGGCGGTGCGGCGGTCCTGCCAGACGATGGCGCGGTGGATGGCCTTGCCGGTGCGGCGGTCCCACACGACGGCGGTCTCGCGCTGGTTGGTGATGCCGATGCCGGCGATCCGGCCGGGGGCGATGCCGGCCTTGCGGATGGCGGCGCGGCAGGTGGCGACGACCGAGGACCAGATCTCCTCGGGGTCGTGCTCGACCCAGCCCGAGCGCGGGAAGAACTGGCGGAACTCGCGCTGCGCCGCGCCCTTCATGCGCAGGCGATGGTCGAAGACGATGGCGCGCGAGGACGTGGTGCCCTGGTCGATGGCCAGGATGCAGGACGGCTTGGCCGCGGACGCCGCCATCGTCAGACCCAGCGGAACACGACGAAGGCGTAGGCGAGCGCGATGCCGAGCGGCGCCCAGAGCGGCGTGCCCACGATGCCGAGCCAGGCCAGGAAGATGAAGGCGCTGCCCAGGAGCGCGATGAACAGGCGGTCGCCGCGCGTGGTGTCGAGCCCCAGGATGCCGCGCCGGGGCGCGCCGCCGGGCACGGCGATCTCCCACGCCGTCATGCCGGCGAGGCAGAGGCCGATGAACACGAAGAAGACGGCCGTGGGCCAGGTCCACGCCATCCAGGTGAGGAACGAGGTCGCGTCGCTTTCCATCCCCTGCCCTCCCGCGCGGCGCCGCCTACACGCGGCCAAGGGCGAAGCCCTTGGCGATGTAGTTGCGCACGAAGTAGATGACGAAGGCGCCGGGCACCAGGGTGAGCGTGCCGGCGGCGGCGAGCAGGCCGAGCTCGTAGCCCGACGTGCTGGCCGTTCGGGTCATGGTGGCGGCGATGGGCTTGGCCGCCACCGAGGTGAGCGTCTTGGCCAGCAGCAGCTCGACCCACGAGAACATGAAGCAGAAGAAGCAGGCGACGCCGATGCCCGCCGCGATGGTGGGCATGAAGATGCGGAAGAAGAAGCGCCAGAAGGAATAGCCGTCGACCCAGGCGGTCTCGTCGAGCTCCTTGGGCACGCCGGACATGAAGCCTTCCAGGATCCAGACGGCCAGCGGGATGTTGAAGAGCGTGTGCGCGAGCGCGACCGCGATGTGCGTGTCGAACAGCCCGACCGCGGAGTAGAGCTGCAGGAAGGGCAGCGCGAACACCGCGGGCGGCGCCATGCGGTTGGTCAGCAGCCAGAAGAACAGGTGCTTGTCGCCCAGGAAGCGCCAGCGCGAGAAGGCGTAGGCGGCGGGCAGCGCGACGGCCACCGAGAACAGCGTGTTCATGCCGACATAGGCCAGCGAGTTGACGTAGCCCATGTACCAGGTCGAATCGGTGAAGATCTTGACGTAGTTCTCGAACGTGAAGTCGTTGGGCCACAGCGTGAAGCCGCCCAGGATCTCGTTCGTCGTCTTGAACGACATGTTGAGCAGCCAGTAGATCGGCAGCATCAGGAACACGATGTAGGCGATGGGAAGCAGGCTGCGCGGGCGCATCAGCGGGCCTCGTTGCGCATCATGAGCGTGTAGAAGAGCCAGCTCAGGAACAGGATGATGAGGAAGTAGACGATCGACATGGCGGCCGCCGGCCCCAGGTCGAACTGGCCCAGCGCCACCTTCACGAGGTCGATGGACAGGAAGGTGGTCGTGCTGCCCGGGCCGCCGCCGGTGAGCACCACGACCTCGGTATAGATCATGAAGCTGTCCATGAAGCGGAGCAGGATGGCGATGGTCAGCACGTGCTTGAGCTTGGGCAGCTGGATGTGGCGGAACACCGCCCAGGGCCGCGCGCCGTCGACCTTGGCCGCCTGGTAGTAGGCGTCGGGGATCGAGACCAGGCCGGCGTAGCACAGCAGCACGACCAGGGACGTCCAGTGCCAGACGTCCATCAGCACGGTGGTGAACCACGCCGCCGCCGGATCGCGCGTGTAGTTGTATTCGATGCCCATGCCGTTGACGAGCCGGCCCAGGAAGCCGATGTCGGGCAGGGCGAAGATGTTCCAGATGGCCCCCACCACGTTCCAGGGGATGAGCAGCGGCAGGGCCATCAGCACCAGGCAGACGGAGACCCAGGGCCCGCGGCGCGGCATGGCGAGCGCGATGGCGAGGCCGAGCGGGATCTCGATGGCCAGCACGATGCCGGTGAAGACGAGCTGGCGCCCCAGGGCGGCGTGGAAGCGGTCGGACTGCAGCACGTCCTCGAACCAGCGCACGCCCGCCCACAGGAACACGTTGTCGCCGAAGGTCTCCTGCACCGAGAAGTTCACGACGGTCATCAGCGGGATGACCGCGTTGAAGGCGACCAGCAGGAAGACCGGCAGGACGAACAGCCAGGCGCGCTGGTTGACGGTCTTGTTCATGGGATGCCTGGGGGGTGGGGGTTCATCCGACGATCCAGCCGTCGGCGTAGAGGTAGGTGCGGGCGGGGTCGAAGCGGACGTGGGCGCGGCCCTCGGGGATGGGCGCGCCCTCGGGCACCAGCATCTTGACCGCGCGGCCGGCGTGGACGACGTCGACGATGCGGTAGCGGCCGGCGTCGGCCACGCGCGCGACCTCGACGGGAAGGCCCGTCTCGGCGAAGGCGACGAACTCGGGCCGCACGCCGAGCTCCAGGGTTCCGCCGCCGGGCTTCGCCCCCGGACCGGCGGGCGCGCCGCCGCCCGCCCCGCGCGCGACGGCGACCGGGTGGCCGGCGAGCAGGATGGCGTCGCCCCGCGCCTCGACCGGCAGGACGTTCATGCCGGGGGAGCCGATGAAGTGGCCGACGAAGGTGTGGCGCGGCCGCTCGAACAGCTCGACCGGCGTGCCGATCTGCACGATCTGGCCGTCCTTCATCACCACGACCTCGTCGGCGAAGGTGAGCGCCTCGGTCTGGTCGTGGGTCACGTAGATCATGGTGCGGCGGATGCGGGCGTGCAGCTCGCGCAGCTTGGAGCGCAGCACCCACTTCAGGTGCGGGTCGATGACGGTGAGCGGCTCGTCGAACATGATGACGTTCACGTCGGAGCGCACCAGGCCGCGGCCCAGCGAGATCTTCTGCTTGCCGTCCGCCGTGAGGCCGGCGGCGCGGCGGTGGAGCGTGGCGTCGAGCTCGAGCATGGCGGCGATCTCGCGCACGCGGGCGTCGACCTCGGCGCGCGCCACCCCGCGGTTGCGCAGGGGGAAGGCCAGGTTGTCGTATACCGTCATCGTGTCGTAGATGACCGGGAACTGGAACACCTGGGCGATGTTGCGACGCTCGGGCGAGGTGCCGGTGACGTCCTGGCCGTCGAACAGGATGCGGCCCTCGGTGGGGCGCAGCAGGCCCGAGATCAGGTTCAGGAGCGTGGTCTTGCCGCAGCCGGAGGGGCCGAGCAGCGCGTAGGCGCCGCCGTCGGCGAGCTCGAGCGTCAGGCGCTTGAGCGCCCAGTCCTCGTCGGCCCTGGGATCGGCGACGTAGCTGTGGCGCAGGTCCTGGAGCGCGATCCGGGCCATCAGGCGGCCCCCGCGACGAGGCTGCCCGCGGCGTCGAAGTAGAAGATGCGGTCGACGTCGACGCTGAAGCGGGCCGTCGAGCCCACCTCGAAGCGGTGGATGCCGTGGGACTGCGAGACCCAGGTCTCGCCGCCCATCCGGAAGTGCAGGACGCTTTCGGATCCCGAGAGCTCGGCCACCAGGACGCGGCCCTCGACGGTGGCGCCGCCGGGCGCCGCGCCGTCGGCGGCGGGCACGATGTGGTGCGGGCGGATGCCGATGGTGTAGGCGCCGTCGGCGATGGCCTGGGCGGCGCGGCCGGCGCGCCAGCGGATGCCCTCGCCCAGCGCGATCTCGCCGCCTCGCTTGACGGCGGGCGCGGTGTTGATGGGCGGATCGGAGAAGACCCGCGCGCTCCGCAGATCGCTGGGATGCCGGTAGATCCGGGCCGTCGGGCCGAACTGGGTGACGCGGCCCTGGTGCAGCGTGGCGGTGTTGCCGCCGAACAGCAGCGCCTCGGCGGGCTCGGTCGTGGCGTAGACGACGATGCAGTTGCGCCGGGCGAACAGGCGGGGAAGCTCGTCGCGCAGCTCCTCGCGCAGCTTGTAGTCGAGGTTGGCCAGCGGCTCGTCGAGCAGGATGAGGTCGGAATCCTTGGCCAGGGCGCGGGCGATGGCGGTGCGCTGCTGCTGGCCGCCGGAGAGCTCGGCGGGCCTGCGGCCCAGCATGGGCGCGAGGCGCAGCAGCTCGGCGGTGGCGCGCACGCGGCGCTCGATCTCGGCCTCGGCGACGCCCGCCACGCGGAGCGGCGAGGCGATGTTCTCGTAGACCGTGAAGTTGGGGTAGTTGATGAACTGCTGGTAGACGACGGAGACGTTGCGCTTCTGCACCGCGACGCCGGTGACGTTGCGGCCGCGGAACCAGACCTCGCCCCCCGTGGGCCGGTCGAGCCCCGCCATGAGCTGCATCAGGGTCGTCTTGCCGGCCAGCGTGGTGCCCAGGAGGATGTTGAAGCTGCCGTCCTCGAGCACGAGGTCGGTCTCGTGGATGTGCGTCTCGGCGCCCACCCGCTTCGTGACCTTGCGAAGCTCCAGCGTCATGTTCGGAACCGCACCCCCGGCGAGGGACTGTAGCCTGCCGCTTCCGGGGCGTGCCACCGGCACGCCCCGGAGGGCACTCTCAGGCGGAACCGCCTACTGGTTCTCGGTCCACCGCTTCACGAGCTCGTCGTAGCTGACGGTCTCGCCCTGCGGCTTCTCGTTGTCCAGCTTGGCGTGCGGGCCGCCTTCCTTGCCGAGCCATTCCGAGGGGTCCTTCTCCTCGTTCAGGCGCGGGCCGCAGCCGTTGTAGACGTTGCTGGCCTCGTCGGCGGCCTGCATGCGGGCCATGACGTCGTCCATCTGCTCGGCCAGGCGGTCCATCGCCTCCTGGGGCGTGAACGTGCCGGAGTTCACGTCGCCGATGTTCTCCCACCAGAGCTGGGCGAGCTTCGGGTAGTCGGGCACGTTGACGCCGGTGGGCGTCCAGTTGACGCGGTCGGGCGAGCGGTAGAACTCGACCAGGCCGCCCAGCTTGGGCGCGCGCTCGGTGAACGACTCGTGGCGGATGTCGCTGTCGCGGATGATCGTCAGGCCGACGTGGCTCTTCTTGAGCGAGACGGTCTTGGACACCACGAACTGCGCGTACAGCCAGGCCGCCTTGCGGCGGTCGACGGGGGTGGACTTGAAGAGGGTCCACGAGCCCGCGTCCTGGTAGCCCAGCTTCTGGCCCTCGGCCCAGTAGGGGCCGTGCGGCGAGGGAGCCATGCGCCACAGCGGGTTGCCGTCGGCGTCCACGGTGTTGTTGCCCGCGTCCCTGGGCGCCACCATCGTGGCCGTGAAGGCGGTGTACCAGAAGATCTGCTGGGCGACGTTGCCCTGGGCGAGCGCCGGCAGCGACTGGTAGAAGTCGAGGTCGGCGGCGCCGGGCGGGGCGTAGGCGCGCAGCCATTCGTCCCACTTGGCGATGGCGTAGACGGCCGCCGGGCCGTTGGCCTCGCCGCCCCGGCTGACGGACGCGCCGGCCGGGTTGCACGAGCCCTCCTCCATGCGGATGCCCCACTCGTCGATGGGGCGCCCGTTGGGCAGGCCCTTGGAGCCGGCGCCGGCCATCGACAGCCAGGCGTCGGTCATGCGCCAGCCCAGGTCGGGCGCGCGCTTGCCGTAGTCCATGTGGCCGTAGACGCGCACGCCGTCGATCTCCTTCACGTCGTTGGTGAAGAAGTCGGCGATGTCCTCGTAGGCCGACCAGTTGACCGGCACGCCCAGGTCGTAGCCGTACTTGGCCTTGAACCGCTCCTGCAGGTCGGGGCGGCTGAACCAGTCGTAGCGGAACCAGTAGAGGTTCGCGAACTGCTGGTCGGGCAGCTGCCACAGCTTGCCGTCGGGGCCGGTGGTGAAGGACTTGCCGATGAAGTCGTCGACGTCGAGCATGGGGTTGGTGACGTCCTTGCCCTCGCCCTCCATCCAGTCGGTGAGGTTCACCGCGCTCTGCAGGCGCGAGTGGGTGCCGATCAGGTCGGAGTCGTTGATGTAGGCGTCGTACAGGTTGCGGTTGGTCTGCATCTGCACCTGGACGGCCTGCACGACCTCGCCCTCGCCGAGGAGCTGGTGGTTCACCTTGATGCCGGTGATCTCCTCGAAGGCCTTGGTCAGCACCTTGGACTCGTACTCGTGCGTCGGGATGGTCTCCGACAGCACGTTGATCTCCATGCCCCGGAAGGGTTCAGCGGCCTTGATGAACCATTCCATCTCCTTCTGCTGTTCCTCTTTCGACAGCGTCGAGGGCTGGAACTCGGAATCGATCCATTTGTTCGCGGCATCCATGTCCGCGAACGCGGTGGACGTTCCGAGCACCAGCAGCAGCGCGGCTGCCGATACCGAACCTCGGATCCACATCGTTGCCTCCTCCTGGCGTGCGCGCGTGGTTGCCTGGGGCCGGGCGGGGCGCACGCCCCCGCCTCCCCCTCTCCACCCCTCCTTCGGCGTGTCCGCCACGCGGAAGGACGAAGCTAGGCGCCGCCCGCGGTCGCGCAGGCGGCGAAGGACGGTGCCGGACAGGGAGCGCACGGGCTCAGACCTTGCCGGCGGCGGCCTGGGGCCGCCCCATGTCGTGGCCGACGACGAAGGCGTCGAGCGCCGCCCGCTGCGCGGCGTCGAGCCGCAGGCCCAGCTTGGTGCGGCGCCACAGGATGTCGTCCGCCGCCTCGGCCCACTCGTGCTCCATCAGGTAGCGCACCTCGCGCTCGCTGAGCCCCGCGCCGAAGGGGCGGCCGAGGTCGGCGGGGGTGCGCACGCCCTGGAGCAGGACGTCGAGCCGCGTGCCGTAGGTGCGGGCGAGCCGCGCCACCAGGGCGGGGTCGAGCCCGGCGTGGCGGCGCTGCGCCTCGGCCGTCCACGCGGCGAACGAGGCGGCCGGCACCTCGCCGCCGGGCAGGGAGGCGCCCTTCGTCCAGGCCGGCCCCAGCGCCGGGAAGGTGGGGGCGAGGCGCTGCAGCGCCTCCTCGGCGAGGCGGCGGTAGGTGGTGATCTTGCCGCCGAAGACCGAGAGGAGCGGCGCCTGGCCCGCGCCGCCGTCGAGGCTCAGCACGTAGTCGCGCGTGGCCTCCTGCGCCTTGGAGGCGCCGTCGTCGTAGAGCGGCCGCACGCCGGCGTAGCTCCAGCGGATCATGGCCGGCGTGACGGGCCGGGCGAAGTAGGCGTTCACCGCGTCGAGCAGGTAGCGCGTCTCGCCCTCGGAGATGGCGACGGCGGCGGGATCGTCGCGGAAGTCCTCGTCGGTGGTGCCGATCAGGGTGAAGTCGCGCTCGAAGGGGATGGCGAAGCAGATGCGCCCGTCGGGGTTCTGGAAGATGTAGGCGCGGTCGTGGTCGAAGAGGCGGTCGACCACGAGGTGGCTGCCCTTCACCAGGCGCACGGGGGCCGGCACGTCGAGCCCGGCCACGCCGCCGATGACCTGGGCCACCCAGGGGCCGCCGGCGTTGACCACGGCAGCCGCCGCGATCTCGGCGCGGTGGCCCGTGCGCTTGTCCTCGAGCCCCAGCACCCAGCGCCCGCCCTCGCGCCGCGCGGCCGCGACCCGGGTGCGCGTCAGGATCGCGGCCCCGCGGTCGGCAGCGTCGCGCGCGTTCAGCACGACGAGGCGGGCGTCCTCGACCCAGCAGTCGGAATACTCGAAGGCGCGCCGCAGGCCCGGCCTGAGCGGACTGCCCGCGGGATCGCGCGCGAGGTCGAGGCTGCGCGTGCCGGGCAGCAGGCGGCGCCCGCCCAGGTGATCGTAGAGGAAGAGGCCCAGCCGGATGACCGGCCAGGGGCGCTGGCCCCTGAGATGGGGCAGCACGAAGCGCAGGGGGCGCACGATATGGGGCGCGGAGGCGAGCAGCACCTCGCGCTCGATCAGCGCCTCGCGCACCAGGCGGAACTCGTGGTGCTCGAGATAGCGCAGGCCGCCGTGGATCAGCTTGGTGGAGGCCGAGGAGGTGGCCCAGCCGAGGTCGTCCATCTCGGCCAGCACGACCCGGAGGCCGCGGCCCTGGGCGTCGCGCGCGATGCCGCAGCCGTTCACGCCGCCGCCGATCACGGCCAGGTCGTAGGTGCCGGATGCCCCCTGCACGCGCCTCGTCCCCCCGTCTCCCTGCCGGCGGGCCGCCCTGCCCTGCCGCGCCTCCCGATGTGCCCCGGGATTTCGCATTTCTGCGTTTCGCGGGCCGATTTCGCACTTGCGAAATAGTGTGGGCCCGTCCAAACGCGCCTTCGACGGTAGGACGAAACAAAACGAAACGCAATCGAAAGCGAAATCGAAGCGGCGCGAACCGCACCGCTGCGCCCTCAGGCCACGCGGGCCGGGCGAGGGCGCAGCGCCGGCGGCTGCTAAGCGCGGGCGGGGATGGAGGGGTCGGGCGCGTCCGGCGCGTCCTCGCCGCCGGGGGCGACCTCGACGACGACGCCGTTGTGGCGGCAGATGTCGAGGATGGGCTCGGGCGGCTGGCGGTCGGTGACGAAGCAGTCGACCTGCGAGATGTGCCCGATGCGGATGGGCGCGGTGCGGGTGAACTTGGTGGCGTCGGCCACCAGGATGACGCTGCGCGCGTTCTTGATGATGGCGCGGGCGGCCAGCACCTCGCGCAGGTCGAAGTCGAGCAGGGCGCCGTCGTCGTCGATGGCCGAGCAGCCGATGACGGCGTGGTCGAGCTTGAACTGGGCGATGAAGTCCACCGTGCTCTCGCCCACGATGCCGCCGTCGGTGCGCCGGACCATGCCGCCCGCGATGATGACGTCGATGCGCGGCGAGGGCGTGAGGATGGCGGCGACGTGGATGTTGTTGGTGATGACCAGCAGCCCCTGGTGGTGCGTGAGGTAGCGCGCCACCTCCTCGGTCGTCGTGCCGATGTTGACGAACAGCGAGGTGTTGTTGGGGATGAGCGAGGCCGCGTGCTGGCCGATGCGCTGCTTCTCGTTCTGGGCGAGCGTGCGGCGCGTGTCGTAGGCCACGTTCTCGACGCCCGAGGCCAGGGTGGCGCCGCCGTGGGTGCGGGTCAAGATGCGCTGGCCGCAGAGGTCGTTGAGATCCTTGCGGATGGTCTGGGGCGTGACGTCGAACTGGGCCGCGAGATCGTCCACCAGGACGCGGCCTGCCTGGCGCGCGATCTTGAGGATCTGCTGCTGGCGAAAACTGGAGGGAAAGGTCATCGGCGGCGCGCCCCAGGCATACCGGCGGCCGGAGCGGCCCGCCGGAAGGCGCCGAGCATAGCGCAGGCGGGAACCGGGGGCACTTTCGGTTCTGGGGATCGCGAGCGCGAAACGAAAGCACCCCCCGGCAAGGCGGACCAGGGAGCCGGCGCGCGGCGGCAGGGTCCCCGCGGCGGATCAGCCGCGGTGCAAGCCGATCGCCGAGCCGCGCCGGGGCAAGAGCCTCGCGCTCAACCGGACCGTTGCGCTGGCCAAGGGCGACCTCTTCGCGACCATCGACGACGATATCGGGCCCGGGCCCGGCTGGCTGGGCGCCCTGTGGCGCGCGGCGCTGGCCCGCGGCGTGCGGCACGGCCGCGACGATCTGCGCCTGCGCCTCGGGCGGGGCACCGCGAACCTGGCGCAGCCGCGACTGCCAGGCTATCCACGCCCGATGCTGCGCCGGCTGGCGATGCTGGCCCTGGCGACGATGTGGCACCAGTTCGGGCGCGACGAACTGGCCCGGTTCCACGCCTGCTGGGACGCGGCCCATCACTGGGGCGTGCTGAGCGAGGCGCGGCTGGCGGCCCTGGAGGCGGGAGGAGCAGCGCCTCTCGCGGCGTCCGCCAAGGACACCCGCGGGGACCGCGGCGGCGCTGCCCCCGCCTAGAACCCGGCGGGATGGCCGCTACATCATGCCCATCGGACCCCAGAGGAGCCTGTCCGCCATCGCCTTCTGGCCGGTGTCGAGCGCCTCGTACAGCGGCCTGAGGCTGGCATGGACGGCACGCATGGCCTCGAGCTGGGCGGCCATCATCTGCTCGTGCAGGTCGAGACGAGCCGGCAGGTTGAGCGGCCCGGCCTGACCCTGGCCCATCATGGCCGTGCAGCGATCCGCCATCGCCTGCGCGTTCTCGCGCGCGC
>Ga0209172_10006412_pt1 | contig 13104 bp, 8 predicted proteins | sample LarsenN4metaG_FD_184113 | JGI IMG/M metagenome (GOLD analysis project Ga0209172, IMG submission 184113) | Hot spring sediment bacterial and archeal communities from British Columbia, Canada, to study Microbial Dark Matter (Phase II) - Larsen... ... | reverse complement strand
TCGCGCGCGAGGATGTGCGCGAGGCGCTCGGCGTGCGGTTTTGGGTTTTCCAACACGCGCCGCAGCGCCTCGAACCGGCGCGCCAGGCGGAAGGGCGCGTCTTCTTCGCGGATGACGCGGGGCTTGCGCTCCGGCGGCGGCGGAGGCGGCGGCGGCGTGGGTCCCCACAGCGGGCGGATGCGCGGGGCGCGCGACTCCGGCACGAGGCGCGGATCGCGCGGCAGCGCAAAGGAGAACCGCGCGCGCCAGCTTTCCGGGCGCGAGAGATCGGGTTGGCGATGCCGTGTAGAGGTGGGAGCGCGGCGCTCCGCGCCGCATGCGCCGCGGAGCGGCGCGCTCCCACTCCCCACGCGTTGTGGGTGCACGTACATGCCCTTGAGCGGGATGAGCACTAGGCGCGGGCCGGCCGCCGCGCGGAGAGCGGCTTCGCGCTCGGCGCGGTGAATCTCCGCCGCTTCCGCCAAGAGCAATTTGCGCACGGCGTGCTCGAGCGGGCAGAGCCAGGCGACGATCTGGCGGCGCAGCTTTTTGGGCAGCACGGTCAGCATGGCGATGGACGCAGCGTCGCCGATCGCCGCCACGGCGCGCGCAAAACTGGCGCGGGCGCGGGCCCAGAGCGGTTCGGTGTTGCGTGCGGCGATGTCGGTCATGCGCAGCATTCTAACCCCGCTGCCTCTCCGTCGGATTGAATCGCCCGGCGGGGGCGCGTCTTTGTTTGTTTTCAGCGGCTTAGATGCCGAGGCGCGCGCGATAAGGGCATGCCCAATTGGACAATCGGCGCTGGCGCCTTCGGTTGTCGATCCCCTGCCCGGGGGCTAGCATGCGTCAAACGCGAGGGGGGAAAATCATGCATTGGTTGCGCGCTGCAGCGGCCGTGGCGGCCACGTTCTTCATTTGCGGACAGACGTCGGCGCCGCCAAACCCGGTGATGACGCACTATCGCGCTTATCGCACCGCCCTCGAGGCAGGCGACTTGGCGACCGCGGAAACCGAAGCCGATGCGGCGCTGCAGGCTTCTGTCGCCCGCAGCGGGCAAGGCGACAATACGGGGGCGCTCGCGCTCAACCTTGCACAGGTGCGCTTGCAGCGCGGCCGGGTCGCGGAAGCCTACGCGCCAGCGCTGCAGGCGTTCGAGATTTCGCAAAACGCATCCAGCAACGTCGATCCGCTGCTTGCGCGGCTGACCTTGGGCAGAGCCGAACTCACCGACGAGCGTTTCCGGCAAGCGCGCGAGCGCATCATGCCGGCGCTGACGGAAGCAACCTCGCGGCCCGACCTTCATCAAGACGCCTACAACGCCGCAGCGGACCTGGGCCGCAAGATGATGCGCGAGAACGTCTATGTCAGCGGGGCGGCGGCATGGGCCGAAGCGCTGCGTTTCGCAGATCTGATCCAGGGAGAGACCACGTACATCCGCGCCGAGGCGCGGCTCGGCTATGGCATCGCGCAACTCTCACATGCGGCGAGATCGCTCCGAATTGAAAACACGCGTGGCATGGACACCAACATGAACGTCAATGTCGAACGCACGTTCGGCCCGGCGCGGCGCGCGCTGATCGAAGCCGCCAACATCATGCGGCCGCTGGCGCACCAGGAAGGCAACACGCTGGATTTGACGCCGGCGCAGTCGGTGTTCGCGGCGGCCGTCGCCTGGCGCATGACGCTCGACTCCTTCCTGCTCAGCAACAATTATCGCCGCGAGTACAACATTCTCCGCGGCGACGCTGCGCGCGCCGCCGCCGATGAAAGCGTCTCGATGCCGGCCTCGGACGGCAGACCGGTGTGCGACGTGAACATAGTCGTGGAGCCCGAGCCGAATTTCCCGCCCCAGGGCAGCGCCTTCTTCTCCGCGGGCGGCGTTGTCGTGCGCTTCATGGTCGATGAAGACGGCCGGACGCGCGACACACGCGTCGCGGCCGCGGTTCCCGAGCGCTGGTTCGCCGATGCGGTCGCGAGCGTGGCGCCGCAATGGAGGATCGAGCGTACGGCCGATGCACCGGCCAATTGCCGGATGCCGCCGGTGGTTTTCCAGAGCACGCTGTTCCACTTTCGCTCTTTGTAGATTGGCGAGGTTCGTTGGTTGTCATGCCGGGGCGCCGCGCAGCGGCGAAGCCGGAATCCACGGCCGCAGCGTTGCGCGGCAGCCCCGGATTCCGGGTTCAATGCTTCGTATTGCTCCGGAATGACGAACCCCGGCGGATTCAGTTTGACCGAAGCTGCCGCCTACCGCTCGATGAACAGCGCCGCGGGATGTTCGAGCATGCCTTTGACGCGCTGGATGAACGCCGCCGCGTCGTAACCATCGACGACGCGGTGGTCGAAGGACGAGCTGAGGTTCATCATCTTGCGCACGACGATGGCGCCGTTCTTCACCGCGGGGCGCTCGACCAGCTTGTTGACGCCGATGATCGCCACTTCCGGGTGATTGATCACGGGCGTGGTGACGATGCCGCCGAGCGCGCCGAGCGATGTGATGGTGATGGTGGAGCCGGAGAGTTCGTCCTTGGTTGCGGTGTTGTTGCGCACGGCGTTGGCAAGGCGCGCGACTTCGATGGCGCAATCCCAGATGTCGCGCGCTTCGGCGTGGCGAACGACGGGGACGATGAGGCCGTTCTCGGTTTGCGTGGCGATGCCGATGTCGACGTTCTCGTGGCGATAGACGACGCCCTGCTCATCGTCGAAGCGCGCGTTGATCTGCGGGAAGTCTGGCAGGCACAGCACCAGCGCGCGCATCAGGAACGGGAGCAGCGTGAGCTTGGGCTGGTCGTTGCGCTTGGTGGCGTTGAGGTGCGCGCGGAGTTCTTCGAGCTCGGTGAGGTCGCACTCCTCGACGTAGGCGAAGTGCGGGATGCGGCGCTTGGCGTCGGCCATCTTCTCCGCGATCTTACGGCGGAGGCCGATGACTTTGACGGGCTCGATGCCGTTGCGCTCCGCGAGCGCCGAGCCGGTGCGACGCATGCCGGTTGTGGGCGCGAGCACGGCGTCGAGGTCTTCGTGCGTGACGCGGCCGTCCGGGCCGCTGCCGCGGATTTGCGAAAGGTCGATGCCGAGCTTTTGCGCGCGGGCGCGCACGGCGGGCGAGGCTTGGGCGTGGCCGTGTTCGCGGATGGTGGGTTCACGTGTTTCAGGACGCGTCACGGCTTGCGATTGCCGGCTGGTTCCGGGTTCTTCGCTTCGCGAAGCCCCGGAATGACGTGCCGGCGGTACGTTCTTCGGCGCGCTTCCGGGAGGCATCGCGCCGGATGGAACGGACATCGGTTTCGGCGCGCCGGTTTGCATCGCGGCTTGCACTTCGGCTTCGGACCAGGTGGCGCCGGCGGGGGCTTTGATGCGGGGCTTCGGCTGAGCTTCGGCGCCGCCGTTGGGTTTAGCTTGGACCGCCGGCGTCTCGCCGGCGGTTTTTGATGGCTCGGCCGTAGCCGCCGGCGGGGACGCCGGCGGTCCAAGAGTCGCTTCGCCACCATCCGTTTCGAAAACCGCGATCGGGCCGCCGACGGGGGCCATGTCCCCGGGCTCGCCGTGGATCGAGACGACCTTGCCGCTGACGGGCGCCGTCATTTCCACGGTCGCCTTGTCGGTCATCACGTCGACGAGCGGATCGTCTTCTTTCACGACATCGCCCACGCGCACGTGCCAGGCGACGATCTCGGCTTCCGCCGTGCCTTCGCCGACGTCCGGCAGCTTGAAGACGTACTGGCCCATCAGGACTCCATCACGCGGCGCAGCGCTTTGATGACGCGCGGCGGGGTTGGAAAATACTCCCACTCCAGCGCGTGCGGATAGGGCGTGTCATAGCCCGTGACGCGCTGGATCGGCGCTTCGAGCTGGTAGAAGCAATGCTCCTGCACGAGCGCGCTGAGCTCGGCGCCGTAGCCCGACGTGCGCGTGGCTTCGTGCAGGATGACGCAGCGGCCGGTCTTGGTGACGGATTGCACGATGGCGTCGATGTCAACCGGCACGAGTGTGCGCAGATCGATCACGTCGGCGTCGACGTTGGCTTCCTCGGCGGCGGCGAGCGCGACGTGCACCATGGTGCCGTAAGCGAGGATGGTGACGTCGGCGCCTTCGCGCACGACGTTCGCCTTGCCGAGCGGGATTGCGTAATAGCCCTCCGGCACTTCGCTGGCGGGATGCTTGGACCAGGGCGTGACGGCGCGGTCGCGGCGGCCGTCGAACGGGCCGTTATAGACGCGCTTGGGTTCGAGGAAGATCACCGGATCGTCGTCCTCGATGGCGGCGATGAGCAGGCCTTTGGCGTCGTAGGGCGTGGACGGGATCACGGTCTTGAGGCCGGCGACGTGCGTGAACAGGGCTTCGGGCGATTGGCTGTGCGTCTGGCCGCCGTAGATGCCCCCGCCGTAAGGCATGCGCACCGTCATCGGCACGGCGTACTCGCCGGCCGAGCGATAGCGGATGCGCGCGGCTTCGCTGACGAGCTGGTCGTAGGCGGGATACATGTAGTCGGCGAACTGGATCTCGATCACGGGGCGCAGGCCATAGACGGCCATGCCGATGCCGACGGCGGCGATGCCATTTTCGCTGATGGGCGCGTCGAAGCAGCGCTTCATTCCATACTTCTGCTGCAGGTGTTCGGTGACGCGGAAGACGCCGCCGAAATAGCCGACGTCTTCGCCGAACGTCAGCACGTTCGGGTCCTTCGCCATCATGGTGTCGAGCGCCGAATTGAGCGCCTGGATCATGGTCATGGAGGGCATCAGCGCGCTCCATCCCCCGCCCCTTGGGGCGGGGGTAGGGGGAGGGGGCGTGGAGAACTAGAACGGAGCGTGGTGCGCAAGCGATCGGCGTTGCGTCCGGTCGTTCGCCCCCCCTCCCTACCCTCCCCCCGTTGGGGGGAGGGTTCACTAATCACCGCGCGCATCACGTCCCCGCCTCGTCGCGTTGCTGTTTCAGATGCCACGGCATCTCTTTGTAAACGTCTTCGAACATGGAGGCGCGGCTGTGGGCGGGCGCTTCGGCGTTGAGCACGCCGATCTTCTCGGCTTCGCGGCCGGCGGCGCGGACTTGCTCGAGCGCTTCTTCGGCGGCGACGCGATGCTGCTCTTCGCTCCATTCGCCGAGCGAGATGAGATGCGTCTTCAAGCGCTCGATCGGATCGCCGAGCGGCCAGGCGCGGCCTTCGTCGGCGGGGCGATAGCGCGCGGGGTCGTCGGAGGTGGAGTGCGCGCCGGCGCGATAGGTGAAGTGTTCGATCAGCGTGGGGCCGAGATTGGCGCGCGCGCGTTCGGCGGCCCATTGCGTGACGGCGTAGACGGCGAGGAAGTCGTTGCCGTCGACGCGCAAGGGCGGCACGCCATAGCCGACGCCGCGCGCGGCGAAGGTGGTGTTCTCGCCGCCGGCGATGCCCTGAAACGAGCTGATCGCCCACTGATTGTTGCAGACGTTGATGATCACCGGCGCCTTGTAGACGGCGGCGAACGTCATCGCCGCGTGGAAGTCGCCCTCGGCGGTGGCGCCCTCGCCGACCCAGGTCGAAGCGATGCGCACGTCGCCGGCATACGCGCTCGCCATGGCCCAGCCGACGGCCTGCGGCACTTGCGTCGCGAGATTGCCGGAGATGGTGAAGAAGCCGGCCTGCTTGGAGGAATACATGATCGGCAGCTGGCGGCCCTTCAGCGGATCGCCGGCGTTCGAATAGATCTGGCACATCATGTCGACGAGCGGGTATTCGCGCGCGATCAGGATGCCCTGCTGACGATAGGACGGGAAACACATGTCGTCGGGCGCCAGCGCGTAGGCCTGCGCGACGGCGATCGCCTCTTCGCCGAAGCTCTGCATGTAGAAGCTGGTCTTGCCCTGGCGTTGGGCGCGATACATGCGGTCGTCGAACGCGCGCGTGATCAGCATGTGCTTGAGCGCGCGCCGCAAACGATCGGCCGGGATGTGCGGCGTCCAGGGGCCGAGCGCGTTGCCCTCCATGTCGAGCACGCGGATGAGGCCGTAGGCGAACTCGCGCAGCTCGACCGCGGGCGCGTCGATGTCGGGGCGCGGCGTGTCGCCAGGCTCTGGAAAGGTCCAGCCGCTGAAGTCGGGCTTGTCGCCCGGTCGGCAGCGCGGCGCCGGGATGTGCAGGCTGAGCGCGTTCGGCTTGCGGCTGCTCATGTCGTCCATCAGGCCATCCTCGCCGCCTGGAGCTTCTCGCGCACGATGCGGTCGGCGGCGACGTTGGGCGGCACGCCTTGCGCTTTGGCGGTTTCCAGCACGCGGAGCAAGCGGGTTGCGATGGCGCGGATGCGCCCTTCCACCACGTCGGCCGGCTCGCCCAGATACTCGGCCGAGACGTTGACGATGCCGCCGGCGTTGACGACGTAGTCCGGCGCGTAGGTGACGCCGCGGACGAGGAGGCGCTCGCCGTCGGCTTCGGTGGCCAGCTGGTTGTTGGCCGCGCCGCAGACGATTGGCGCGCCGAGTTCGGGAATGGTGCGTTCGTTGAGGCCGGCGCCCAAGGCGCACGGGGAAAAGAGATCGGCTTCGATCTTATGGATGTCCTCGACCGGGGCGATGCCGGCGCCGATGGCGCGCGCGCGCTCGAGGTTGTCGGTGTTCACGTCGGAGACGATGAGGTTGGCCTTCTCGGCGGCGAGCAGTTCGCAGAGATGCAGGCCCACGTGGCCAACGCCCTGCACGGCGATGCGCTTGCCGGTGAGTTCGCCGCCCAGAAGCGCCTCAATGCAGTAGAAAACGCCGCGCGCGGTCACCGGGGAAGGATCGCCGCCCGCCTGGCCGGATTCCTTCGGCATGCCGGCGACATAGGACGTGCGGCGCGCAATGATGCGCATATCCTCGACGCTCGCGCCGACATCCTCGGCGGTGATGTAGCGCCCGCCGAGCGCTTCGACCTGGTCGGCGAACTTTTCAAGGCACGCGGCGCGGTTCTCGCCCATCTTGTACAGCACGCTCTTGCCGCCGCCGAGCGGCAGGTCGGCCATCGCGTTCTTGTAGGTCATGCCGCGCGAGAGGCGCAGCACGTCGGTGAGCGCGTCTTCCGCGCGCGCGTAATTCCACATGCGGCAGCCGCCCGCGGCGGGGCCGAGCGCGGTCGAGTGGACGGCGATGATTCCGGCAAGGCCGAGCGCGGTATCGTCGAAGAAGACGACCTGCTCGTGCGCGTCGAAGGCGGGGTTTGCTTTGGGGTCGAGCATCAGATCGTCTCGTTCGGCTGAGAGGCGTGGGCTGTGGCGTGTTCGCATGCGGCGGCGCCGACGATGCGCGGGGCGCGCTGTCGGGTCCGAGCGCGGCGACGACTCGGCGGGGTTTGCATGAGGGCGTTTCGCTCCGGCGGGCGGCGCTGGACAGCGTGCCCGGTCTGTTATGGCGCGGCAAAATACTCAGGCGCGTTTTTTGTGCAACGATCTCAGCTAGGCGAGCAAAATGCTACCGCCGAGCGCCCTGTATCGGAAAGATCAAACCGGAAAGTCCGCCCTGGATGGAATCAAGCTCCTGACGCGGGACTGCCCTGCCTTATCGCTTTCGCAAGGCCCGCCTTACCCCGCCCGTGTCAGCGTCTTCACGTCGGTAACGGGAACCCGCAGACGAAGGGTCGCGTTTGGAACCCCGTTGTGGCGGCGGGGGCCTACAGCACGGCGGAGACATGCCTCAGGATCCGATCGAAGTCGCCATCGAAGACAGCCCGCTATCGCCAGACCGACCGAACCTCGGCGCACATCCGGCGGCCTGCCCGGTGGTGGGTTTAGGCGCGTCGGCCGGCGGGCTGGAGGCGTTCCAGAACTTCCTGATGGCGGCGCCGCCGGACGGGGGACTTGCGTACGTGCTGGTGCAGCACCTCGATCCCAATCACGAAAGCATGCTGGCCGAATTGCTGGGGCGGCGCACCAGCATGCCGGTGCGCCAGATCACCGACGGCATGGTGATCGAGCCGAACAGCGTCTATCTCATCCCCCCCAACGCGAGCCTCGCGATCGAGAAGGCGCGCCTCCGGCTTTCCGATTTTTCCGAGCCGCGCGGCTTTCGCCGGCCGATCGACGTGTTCTTCCGCAGCCTTGCCGTGGATCAAGGGTCCAACGCTGCGTGCATCGTTCTCTCCGGCACCGGCGCCGACGGCAGCGAGGGCCTTCGCGCGGTGAAGGAAGCGGGCGGGCTGACGCTCGTACAGGATCCCGAAACGGCCAAGTACGACGGCATGCCGAAGAGCGCGGTCGCAACCGGCCTCGTCGACAAGGTAATGGCCGTCGGCGACATGCCGGCGGCCATCCGGGACTATTTCGACCGCAGCCAACCCGGCGTGCTCAGCCTGCCGGACGTCACGGATTTTTTGCTGACGGTCTGCGAGGAAATCCGTCACCGGCTCGGGCACGATTTCAGCCAATACAAGCGCAGCACCATGCTGCGCCGGATTCAGCGGCGCATGCAAGTGGTCGGCGCGACCACGGGCGCGGAATATCTGGAGCGCCTGCGCGACAAGCAGGACGAAGCGCGCCTCCTGTTCCGCGACCTCCTCATCAACGTCACCTGCTTCTTCCGCGATGCGGAGGCGTTCGACTATTTGCGCCGCGAAGTGATCCCGGAATTGCTGCGCGACAAAGGCGCGGGCGATTCGATCCGCATCTGGACGCCGGGCTGTTCCAGCGGCGAGGAGGCCTACAGCATCGCCATTCTGATCGCCGAGGCGCTGTCGCGGGCGCGCGCCAAGCCGAGCGTGCAGATCTTCGCCACGGATATCGATGAAGCGATGCTGCAGAAGGCGCGCTCGGCCTGCTATCCGCAGACCGCCGTCAAGGACGTGCCGCTCGAATTGCTCGACCGCTATTTCTACGCGCAGGACGACGATTATGTGCTGGCGCAGTCGATCCGCGACATGGTGCGCGTGTCGAACCACAATCTGATCAAGGACCCGCCCTTCTCGCGGGTGGACATGATCGTCTGCCGCAACCTGTTGATCTATCTGAATACAGCGCTGCAGCAGCGGCTGATTCCCGTGTTTCACTACGCGCTGAAGCCGCGCGGCTGGCTGTTCCTGGGCTCGGCCGAGAACATCGCCGCGCGCAACGACCTGTTCGACGCCGTCGACGCCTCGGCGCGCATCTATCGCCGACGCGGCGTGCACCGGCAATCGGTGGCGATGCCGCTGTTCGTGCAGCCGCTGGCGCTGGCTGCCGCGGCGGCCGAGCCTGCGGAGGCGCGCCGCTCGCCGTTCGAGCGCGCCGACGTCGCTGCGCGCCGCGTTCTGGAGCGCTACGCGCCGCCGCACGTCATCGTGAACGGCGACAACGAGATCGTCCGCTCTTCCACCCGCACCGGGCGCTATCTGGAATTGGCGGAAGGCGCGCCATCCAACAAGGTGACCGATCTCGCCAAGCGCGGCCTCAGGACGGCCGTGCGCGCCGTGCTGGAGGGCGCCCGCAGCGGACGCAAGCGGGCGATCAAGCGCGGCGTCGAAGTGGAGTGCGACGACGACACGCTGGCCAGCGTCGACGTCATCGCCGATCCGCTCAACGAGGAAGAGATCCTGCTGGTCTTCAAGGAGGCGGGCGACCGCAGCGAGCCGCGCGAAGCGGACGGCGAAGTGCAGGTCGACGGCTATTCGCACGAAGAGCGCATCGCGCAGCTCGAAGACGAACTGGACGAGACGCGCTCGCGCCTGCGCACGACGGTGGAGGAGCTGGAGACATCGAACGAGGAGCTGAAGAGCTCCAACGAAGAGATGATGTCGATGAACGAGGAGCTGCAATCCTCGAACGAAGAACTCGCCACCGTCAATGAGGAGCTGAAGAACAAGGTCGACCAGCTGGCGCGCGCCAACAGCGACCTGCAGAACTTCATCGAATCGACGCAGGTGCCGACCATATTCCTCGACCGGCGCATGCGCATCCGCAGTTTCACGCCCGCGACGCTCGCCTTGTTCCGCTTCCAGGACCAGGACAGGGGCCGCCTCTTCTCCGACGTCGTCTCGCGCGCCGATCAGCAGCAATTGGAGGCGCTCGGACGGCAAGTGCTGGAAACGGGCGAGCCGATCGAGCAGGAGCTGTCGATCGAAGACGGCGCGGAGAATTATGCTCTGCGCGTGCTGCCCTACCGCGACCTCAATGGCGCGATCGACGGCGTTATTCTCGTGTTCGCCGACGTGACCAAGATCCGTCAGGCGCAGGCCGACGCGCTGCGCAATCAGGGGCTGGTGCGTCAGCGCAGCCAGGAAATCGAAACGCTCTACCGCACCGCGCCTGTCGGCATGGCGATGATCGACCGCAACCGCCGCTTCCTGCGCGTCAACCAGCATTTCGCCGATCTCGCCGGCCACAGCGTCGATGCGCTGATGGGGCGCACGCTTTCGGACATGCTGCCCACGCTGGCTGACCGCATCCAGGGCGCCATCGGCGAGGCGTTCGACAAGGCCAAGGAGATCGCCAATATCGAGGCGGCCGTCCGCATCAATGGCGAGGCCGCGCGCGATTTCCTGATCGATGTCTATCCGTACGAAGAAGACGGCCGCGTCACCGCGCTCGGCGTGATCGTCAAGGACGTGACCGAGCTGCGCCGGCTGGAGAAAGAGCTGCGCCGGCTGATGGACGAGTTGCAGCACCGCGTGAAGAACACGCTGGCGACAGTGGCCTCCATCGTGAACCAGACCGTGAGTTCGCGAGGAAATCGCGCCGAACTCATCGAGGCGCTGAAGAGCAGGATCGGCGCGCTGGCCGCGACGCACAATCTGTTGACCAAACGCGATTGGCGCGACGCCTCGTTGCGCGACATCCTCGACGCCGAACTCGGGCCCTACAACGAAACCGGACGCATCCGCCTGAACGGCCCCGACGTGCGTTTGCCGCCGAAGCACGCGCTGACACTGACGCTGACGCTGCACGAACTGGCGACCAACGCCGCCAAATACGGCGCGCTGGCGCATGAGACGGGCGAGCTTTGCATCGAATGGAAGGTCAGCGTCGAGAGCGCGGGCAGCATTCTGCGGCTCGACTGGGTCGAAACGGGCGTGCCGGACGTACCCGCCAAGGTCAAAGAAAGCTTCGGCGCCAAGCTGATCAAGAGCGCCGTCGCTCACGATCTGCAGGGTGCGTGCGTGTACGACCTTGGCGCGCAAGGCTTGCGCTGCACCCTTTCGTTTCCGTTTGAGAGGGGTGTGTGATGGACGAACTCAAAGGCGCGTCGGTATTGCTGCTGGAGGACGAATACCTGATCGCGATGGACGCGGAGGAAATCCTCAAGGAACTGGGCGCGGCGAAAGTGGCGACCGCGGCCACGCTCGCCGACGCCGAGCGGCTGGTCGCGAGCGATCGGTTCGATCTGGCCATGCTCGACGTCAACATCAACGGCGAGATGAGCCTGCCGCTGGCGCAAACGCTGCACCAACGCGGCGTGCCGGTCGTGGTGGCCACGGGCTATGAGATGCGCGAGGAGAGCGTGGGCGATTTCGCCGCCTGGCTGCGCAAACCCTATTCGCGCGACAGCCTGGAACAGGCGCTGGCGGCGGCGATGAAGCAGCGCGCGGCGGGGGCGTGAGACGTGACGGTCTCTGAAGCGCAGCATTTGCGCGCCCTACGGTTGTACGTGCTTGTGCCTAGAGGGTACATTCGCACGGTACAAAGGCGGGGGCCTGCACCATGCGCATCTACGACATCATTCGCAGCCTCTATCCGACGGGCTACACAACCTATGATCATTTCGCGGAACGGATGAAAGGAAACAAACCGAAGTTTGAGGAGGAGCATTACAGAGATCCGCCGTGCCATGCAGCTGACGCGTTTGCTGTTGCAGCGGTACTTCTTCAACGAAGCGGCGCATACCATCATGTGCTGCCCTCCACCGACAGCAAACCCCATAGCAGGGTTCTTCAGGTAACAGCGGAACAAAGAGCGGAGTGGATCAAGGTCGGCGCGGCATGGCGTGGCGATGGATCTCAGGTATTGCCGCCGCCACCACCATCGGTCCGGCAAAGCTGGCAACGGCTGTGGAATGCGCGCGAGAGCCAGATATACAGCGGCGGGGCCATGACGCATCCTGCGTGGTGGCGCGACGCACTCACCATCATGTGCATAGCAGATGAAGCGTGTCGAGACCTCGGATTCTCCACGCAACCAGGCCAGAAATCCGCGCAGGCGCTGGTGATGGAAACGCCCGTCCACGAACTCGTGAGCGAATACGCACACAGGGGGCTGAACGCGGACTTTCCAACGTTTGCCGAAGCTGATCGAGATGTTGTTTGTGTTCTTCCGAAGAGCCGGACACCGAGCGTTGGCTGCACGATGAGGTCGCTATCACATTACGTTGCGATTCTGCCGCCCGTAGGGCTGGCGCAGGCCAACTGGGTGATCAAGCCGCCTGAAACGGAGCCGGACGTCAGCCTTTCTCGTAAGCCGTTCAATCTCTTGCTTGTACCGTTTCCCTATAAGGTGAACGCTGCTGCATTCGTCGCACATCCTGCGAAGGAGGACCATTGGGGATGGTTTGAACTGAACCCACACTGGTGCGTGGCCAGCACACCGAATGCGCGGTTCAGCGGAAATGTAGCCATGAACCAGCTCTGGGAGTACATCGTCGCGCTCATCTCTATGGCTGAGCGCGACGTCGGACAGGTTCACGGCATCGTCTTTCCCGAACTTGCGTTGAGTCACTCAGTGTTTGAGGAATTCGCGATACGGCTGAAGGATTTTCGGCATGTCGAACTTCTAATCAGCGGGCTCTTTGATCGGTTGAATGAAGTCGAGCACAAGGTTCGGCGAGGCAACTTCGCAGCGATGGCTCACTTCTACGCGAAGAAGGATGGGGAGCGCGGCTACGCGCTTTCAATCCGAGAAAAACATCATAGGTGGCGGCTAGATCGAGAACAGATACAAACATACGCGCTCGGCTCTGCCCTAGATCCAAATCGAGGGTGGTGGGAGCAGCTTGAGCTCTTGAATCGCAGCCTAGACGTCTTCGTTGTGCGAGGAATGCACACTGTCACGACGCTGATCTGCGAGGATCTCGCCCGCCACGACCCCTGCCAGGAACTAGGGCCTGTACCTAATTAGCGAATGCTGATTCACTCGTGCGCAGGTGATTTGCCGCGCGAGGGGATCATGCGCAAAGGACTGTTCTGGCTCAACGACAAGCAGTGGGCGCGGATCAGGCCGCACC
>Ga0209172_10006408_pt1 | contig 13107 bp, 10 predicted proteins | sample LarsenN4metaG_FD_184113 | JGI IMG/M metagenome (GOLD analysis project Ga0209172, IMG submission 184113) | Hot spring sediment bacterial and archeal communities from British Columbia, Canada, to study Microbial Dark Matter (Phase II) - Larsen... ... | reverse complement strand
GGTAACGCCGAGCAGCACCTGGTGGCGCTCGCCCTGGCGCACGCCGTTGACCAGTTGCTGGATGGCTTCCGGCTGATCGCCTCGCGGCTCGTAGTTGCTCACCAGCTTGAATCGCATGGCTTGGGCACGCCTGGAAGTACCGCTCCCCGACAAGCGATTATAGCCCACCGCGGGTGCCCCACCCTTTGTAGGGTAAGGGTGGGGATTGCTCTTCTGGAGGCCGCCGGAAGCACCAACAGTTCATCGCGGGGAGCACCAGAGCCTCGGCGCAGGGGAAATCTCATCCCGGACCCGTGGCCCCGCAGCGCCAGCCATCTTCGAAGCTAAGGCGCAGGGCGGTCCGCGAGCAGGCTGATTTGCGACTGGGTGTGCGTGCGGGCGGTGTAGCGCACGGTCAGGGAGCGATCCTCGCTGGCGACCGTTACGTCCATCTCCTCGTTGGCGGACATCGTCAAGCTGACCAGCAAGCCCGTGGAAAGGGAAATATAGCTGAGGCTTTCGCCCGTTCCCTGCAATGTGCCCGAGGTGCGCAATCCGCGGGTGCGGTATTCTGGGGGAGTCTGGTCGCGCGGCTTGCCGCGCTGGGTCAAAGCGAAGCGGGTGAGGATTACGGCGCAGGCTTCTTCCGTGGCGCGCGGTTCGAGCTTGCCCACAGGAGTCAACGCGACCGGGCGGCAAGCCTCGTCCCGCAGGTAAGTGGATTCCGTCTGCCAGACCAGGTTGGCGAGCGGGGCCGACACGGGCCGGACCGGCTCTGCCCGCCAGGTCTCCCCGGGCAGAACGCCTTTCTCCGGCATGCGCGCGCCAAGAGAAAACTGCGCCAGCGAGTCCTGGATGACGGCGCGTTGCTCGGCAGCGATGCCCTCCAGCCCGGTGATCTCCGTGGGGCGGCCCTCGCCGCTGAGCGTAAATTCAAGCCACTGGCCCTCGAGCTTGCGCCACTCCGCCGCGGCGTCGGCCAGCCGCGGGTCGTAAACATCCGCGCGCGTCGTCGCGCTGATGTTTTCATACCTCATGCGCAGTCGCGGGCGCGGAGCTTTGCCGGCCGCATCCGGCGTGGTGCTGAGCACCTGGATGCGCACCAGCGCGCTCAGGACGACCTCGGTCTTCTTTGGCGCCTGAGGATCCGCCAAGGGGCCCGCCACCGTGCCTTCGCTCGCTGCGCGCCATTCCATCTGATACGCCAGGTTCTGTCCCGGCACGAACTGCGGCACCAGACGCACGCGCTGCGCCGTGCGGCTTGCGGCGGTCTGGCCTTCAGCGGAAACGGCCGCCAGCAAAACTGTCAGGAGCAAGGCAGGGCGAGCCATTGCATTCATCCAGTTCCACCTCGACGCAAAGGCGCGACCGGAAGCGCGGGGGCTCCGCCAGTCCGGCCACAGGCGGAAGCGTGCGGATGATCTCGCGGGTAGCGGCGCGGCGCGCGGCAAGCAGGCGCCCGTTAGCCAGGGACACAGCAGCCAGCGATTCGCCATGGAAGCGCGCTTCGGTGGTCCCGTCCCCGGCTGCCTCCGCGCCGGCCGGCCGCCCGACGAGCTGCTGCACCACGTGCAGGCGCGCGGCAGGTTCGGAGAGCTCACGGGCTTCCAGCCATTCCCCGGACTCCGTGCCTCGGACGTCACTCCAGCCCGGCAGCTCGATGGCCCGCGGCTCCTGCCAGCGCTCGCCAAAACGGACAGGGCGTGAAGGCAGGTGCGCAGCCGGACGCAGCGCGCGCAGCAGCCACAGCGTCAGCAGCGGCGGGGCCTGCTCGCCGAGCGGAGGAACACCCTCTGGCCGCACCTCGAGCAACTGGCCGAAGCGCGTTTGGCGGTAGCGCAGCGTTCGTTCCGCGGGCTCGCGCCACTGCCAGAGGGTTTGCAGGAGGGAATCCAGCAGCTTGCGTGCTTCCTGCTCGGCGCTGTTCTGCGCCTGGCTTGAGCCCAGCGGTTCGCTGAATTCGCCCAACGTCTCCTGGATTTCGGCTGTCCCATCAGCGTCCACGGCGACTACCCGGCGCGTGACCAGCCAGCCGAGCTGCGCTTCGGCCCGGCGCGAGAACGGCGTGACGTAGGCGTTCACACCGATCTTTTCCGGGCGCTGGCCATCGAGTTCTGTGCGCACGACCAGCCGGACGCGGTAGCGCGTGGTGAAGCCCGCGGTGTGTGCGTGCTCGAGTGGTTGCTGCAGAAGAGCCGGAGCCAGCACGCCAGCCAGAAGGGCCGCCGCTATGCGCCTCATCGTTGCGCCTCAACCCGCCCGCACCCCACCCAAGCTCGCTGGTGGCCGGCGGACGCGCTGCCCAACGGCCGCGCTGCTCGGCGAGACGGCAAGGCCGCCTTACGGCCCTTCGCTGCCCGCGCGGATGGCTCCCGCGCCCTTCAGGTGACGGTCGAAGAAGTCGGCCGCGGCCTGCAGGATCTTCGTCCAGTTCCGGTACAGCAGGAAGTCGTGCACCTCGTCCGGAAACGCCAGCAGCTCGAAGCGCACGCCGCGCTGGCGCAAGCGGGCCACCAGGTCCACGGTCTGCGCGTAGTCCACGTTGCGGTCGTCGTCGCCGTGGATGAGCAGCACGGGCGAGCGCCACTTCTCGACATCGGCAACCGGAGAAGAAGTCCGGGCCAGGCGTGCGCGCTCGCCGCTCAAGCCGGCGCCGAACTGGCGCAGGGACCAGTCGTGTACTCCGTGCAGATCCACGCCGGCGGCGAACAGATCGGAATCGCGCGCCAGACCCATCGCCGTCAGGTACCCGCCATAGCTGCCGCCCCACAGCCCGATGCGCTTCGGATCCACGTCGGGCCGCTGCTGCAGGTAGCGCCCGGCGGCCACGATGTCCTGGTATTCCGCGGCGCCGCGCGCGCCGCGATTGCGCGCTTCGCGGAAAGCCCGGCCGTAGCCGATCCCGCTGCGATAATTCACGGAGAGCACGATGTAGCCGCGGCTGGCCAGGTATTGGTTGAACGCGTAGGCGCGATGGTAGTAGCCGCGGTTGTGGAAGCCGAGCAGCATCTGCCGCACGGGCCCGCCGTGCATGAAGATCACTGCGGGATAGCGTTCGCCCGGGCGCAGATGCGCGGGCAGGAAGAGCTGGTTGTGAATCCTCACGCCATCCGGCGCTTCCAGGATCACCTGCTGGGGCACAACGAGCTTGTCAGACGGGAAGTCCCTGGGCAGCGCCCGGGCGGCGAGCATCTGGGCCTGGCCGCCGGAGGCCGGACGGATGTGGGGCATGGCCGGCCGGCGCGCGTCCGAAGCGAAGTAGGCGATCCAGTTGCCGTCTGCGGTGACTGCGGGCGCCCATTCGATGCCCTCCCCGGAGGTGACCGCTTGCGGCGCACCGCCCGTCACCGCAACGCGCCACAGGTGCCGCCGATCAATGTCCCCGCAGTTGGAGGAGTAGACGATGTGGCGGCGATCCGGCGTGAACGTCATCTGCTCGAATTCGCATTCCCCGGGGGTGAGCAGGGTCGGCGCACCGCCCAAGGCGGGAATCGAATACAGGTGCTGCCAGCCGTCCTGTTCGGAGGCGAAGACAATGCGGTTCTCGGCGGCCCAGTTGAGCACGGCTGGGCCGGCCATGCGCGGGAGCGAGCCTTCCGGAGTGTTCGTGCTGCGCCAGATTTCTCGCGCCTCGTCGGTGGTCGCGTCGGCCACCCAGATGGTCCAGGGGCTGGGCTGGTCGGGAGCGGTCAGGAAGGTGCCTTCGGCGGGACCGGAAGGACGCGCCGGCAGGCGCACGAAGGCCAGCGAACGGCTGTCAGGCGACCAGCGGGGCGAGCCGTCGCGGTCCACGCTCGGCGCGACGTAGCGGAGCGAATCGGTGCCCGGCTCGTAGATGGCAATCAGGCTGTGGCTGGTGCGATTGGAGACAAACGCCAGCTTGCGTCCATCCGGCGACCACACGGGCGAGCTGTTCTGCCCGCGCGCCTCAATCTTGCGCGGCTTGCCCGGCACAGCGAGCGGAGCCAGCCAGATCTTGCCCTCCTTCACGTAAGCCACCCAGTGGCCGCGCGACGAGACAGCCGGTGAGTTGCCCGCGTCGAGCTTGCGCGGCACGCCACCGGCCCAGCCGATGGCCCACACGGCCTGCTCGGTGCCGTCCGGGTCGCTGGCCGGATTGGGCACTTCGCCCGCCTGGTTGCGGTTGCCGCCGCGAACCCAAACGAGCGTGGCTCCGTCGGGCGAGAACTGCAGGCCGCTGATTTCCTGGCCGTCATCGGCGTTGTACGGCGTCAACTGCCGCGCGGCAAACGCCGGGCCCTCCGCCACCCAGATGTTGCGCCGGCCCTGCGCGACGAAGACCCAGGCGATGCGGTTGCCCTTCGGCGCGGCCACGATTTCGGTTGGGAAAGGTGAACTCAGGATCTGTTCCAGCGCGAACGGTGCCGAGCCGCCCTGCGCGCGGACGTTCAGCGCTGCACCAAGAATGAAAACCAACGCCAGACTCAAAAGCCACGCACGTCTCTTCATTGCTCGCCTCCCTGCCACAAGTTTCGCAGTGCGGATGTTAGGCCGGATGGGCCGCCGCTGGCAACTGGTGGCCTTCCCGCCTGTTGTGGCCGGGAACAGTTCTTCCCGAGCAGGGCGTCTCGGCTCTCAGCGCCGAGGCGAAGCCCGGGCGGGCGTCACCACGGGAGCCTCAAGGGAACCGGTCAGGCGAATCAAGGGCCCGGCAGGGCGCGAGGTCGCAGCGGCAACTCGTTCCACGCGCAGGTCCAGCGCGCGGGTGAAGCTGATGGTGCCCGTGCCTTCGTACCTCCAGCGATCGTCTTCCGCCAGGAGCTTTTCCACCAGCACGCTGCTGCCGCCCAGCCGGAACGTGCCCGACAAAGACCGGAACACCGTCGTGCCGGGACGCAGCCGTCCGGCCTGGAGCGATTCGCGGAGGTCCAACGCATGGTACTGCCCCGCGCGAACGGTGACCGAACCTTGCCCTTCCAGCGCGCGCAGCAAGGCATCGCGTCCGGCGCCGCGCGTGCGCAACACCACTTCGCCTGCAGCGCGGCCTGCCAGGCGCGCCCGCAAGGAAGGACTGGCCGCCACCAACGCAGCCACATCCACATCCTTCACTTCCGCCTGGATCTCGTAAGCAGGCTCAGCGGTGAAGTCGGCGTGCAGCGAGCCCCGCGCCGCACCTCCCGAGAAAGCGGCGCCAGCATGCGACAGCGTGGCGCGCCAGGGGGAAGGGCCTTCCAGTTCCAGGCGGCCATCGAGACGCTCGAATCTCAGGCCGGGGAGCGTCAGCTCAGCTAGTTGGATGCGACCGCCGGCGCGGATTGCGCCCGCCGGCGCGGCCGGGGCAGCCACCCTGCGACCGAATGCTGGCAGGAGCCGCTCGAGCAATCCGGGTCTGGCTCGCACTCCAAACCAGGCACCCAGCTCGGCAAAGCTGAGCCGGTCACCGCGAAGCTCAAACGCCCAGGGCGCATCCGGCGCTGCTTTGCTTGCCGCGCCCGACCAGCGTGCCCCGAAGGCTCGCGCCGAAGTGAATAGCACGTGCACCTGAAGGCCGTGTGCGGCCTGCCCCAGCTCGACGCGTGCGGGTGCAAGCTCGATGAACTCGGCGAGAAAAGGCGGGCGCAGGCGGGCATCGCGGAGCTCAATGGTGCCCGCGGGCCAAGCGCGAAACGGGTGGAGGTGGCCTCGCCACTCCACGTCCAGACGCGCGCTGCCCTGCGTGTCCCACGCTGGCAGCACCGGCCAGCCCATCACGGCGGTCAGGGTCTGCAGGTCCTCGAGCCGTTGGATATCTCCAACCAGCGCCAAGGCAAACGGCCACCCACCTGCGCCAAGGCCCCGGCGGGCGTCGGTCCACGGCCCCTGCAATTCGCCAGAGCCGCGCGGAGGCGGCCCGCCGTGGCCAAGCTGTGTCCAACCTTGCACGCGGAACGCGGCACGTCGCCCGGGCAAGTCGAGCGTCATCGGCAGGAGCTCGAAGCGAGCCGCGGGGGCGAGCTGCCAGCGCACCGCCACCGGTCCACAAGCCACCGCTCCGGGCAGCAAACGGGAATGCAGCGTAACGCCGGGCGAGGTGAGGGAGGCCTGCACGACGCGCACCGGCCAATCGCGCAACTCCAGCGTCAGTTGGGCGTGGCCTTCCAGGCGAGCGCCCTCGGCCACACCCGGACGAAACGCGCGCAGCCAGTCGAAGAGATCGTTCCAGGCGAGGCCGGAGGAAGCCAGGCGCAACTGCACATCAGGACGGGGCGACCAACGCACTGTGCCGCGCGTTTCGATCCGCGAGCCGGGAGCTTCCAGCACCGTCTGGGTGAGCACCACACGGGCTTCCTGCGGCCACCACGCCGCTTCGACGGCGAGGTGCAACGCCGGATCCGCGGGCCGTGGCGGCAGGTCCCAGCGGTGCACTTGGTGGACTCGCGCCTGCCCAGCAAACAACCATCGCGTCCCCTCGCTCCGCGCGCGGAGAGCCGCATCGAGGCCCCCGCGCACACCCAGGTCGCGGCCAAGACTCAGGCGCAATAGATCAGCCAGCGAAACCTCGCGCCATTCCAGAGCGAGATCCGCAGGCAGCACGCCTTCGCCGTACGACGAGCCGCCGAGCCGGCCGCGCAAGCGAAGCAAGCCAGCTTCCTGAAGGACCACGCCGACACGCATGGGCCGGGCTTGCAGGTCCACGCGCCAGCGGCCTGCCCCTTCTGCGGTCAGCGAACCTTCCACGTTCACGAAGGCAATGGGATGTTTTTCCAGGCCGCGCTTGAAGTTCACCCGCCCTGCATCCACGTCCACGCGCGCAAAGCGAACCGGTTGGTCAGGTGGGCAGGCGGAAGCCGTCGCGGGCGGGCGCGCCGCCAGCCAGCTTTCCAGGTTCCAGACGCCGTCCGGCCCGCGAACGATGTTCAGGCTGGGGCGGCGGAAAGAGAAGGAGTCGAACTCGAGGCGACCGGCGAGCAGCGCCGTCCAGCGCAGACCGGCGCGCACCTGTTCGGCGCGGAGGAAATGCTCCGCTCCGAAGCGCGGGTCCTCCGCCACGGTCACGTAGCGCGCGATGAGTGCCGGTCCGCTGAACACGGCCACGTCGAAGCTGCCGACTTCCACTGGGCGTCCAAAGGCCGCGGCCAGCCGCCCGGCCAGAAAGCCGCGCGCAGCGCTCCGGTTGGCGAGCAGAAAAAGGCCCTGGCTCAGAAGCACGAGCAGCAGGAGAACTAGCAAACCGCGTCGCAGCCAGGGGCGCTTGCGCAGCATGGCCCGCAGGATTCTGACAAACACGGGGAAGGAAAGAAAGGCTAGCTGACGAAGCGAAACAGGCGGTGCCAGCGCGTCTTGCGGGGCAGGTTCACCACGGTGTGGCCCAAGCCGACGATGCGGCCGACCCAGGAGCGGTCGCTGTAGTCGTCGCTGGTGGATTCAATGGACCAGTAAACCAGGATGGGCCGGCCCATGATGCTCTCGCGGTCCACGAAACCCCAGTAGCGGCTGTCCTGGCTCTGGTCGCGATTATCGCCGAGCGCGAAGTACTTGCCGGGCGGGACGACCAGCTCACCCTTGTCCACGTAGCTCATGACCTGGCTGGCCCACTGGGGATGCATGCCGCGGCGGAAGAAATCGTCCGAGGTGGGCGGGAAGTTATCCAGGAAAGGGTCGTAGGAGGGATTGGGGTCATGGACCGCGTAAGGCTCAGGCAGTAATTCGCCGTTGACGTACACGTCGCGGTTGACGATTTTCAGGCGGTCGCCCGGCAGAGCGATCACGCGCTTGACGTAATGGGCGTGATCATCGAACGGATATTTGAAGACGATGATGTCGCCGCGGCGGATTGCGCGGTAGGGCAGTACCCGCTCGTACCACTCGCCGCGTCCACCGAAGATGAACTTATTCACCAGCAGGTGATCGCCGACCAGCAAGGTCGGCTCCATGGAGTGCGAGGGAATCTTGAAGGCCTGGACCACGAAGCTGGTGCCGAAGAGCACCAGGACGATGGTGACCAGGAGCGAATCGGCGTAGTCGCGCAGGCCGGCGCGCTCTCTGGCCGGCTTGGCCGCCGGGACCTCGGAAACGCTTTCCGGCGCGGGGATCGCTTCGCTCATGCAGATTCCTTGGCAGCGGCTTCGGCGCGGAGCCGCTCGAGCGCCAGCCGCGCGGCGCACTGCTCGGCTTCCTTCTTGCTAGAGCCCTCCGAGCAGGCCATGGTACGGCCTCGCACGCGGACTTCCACGGAGAAGGTCTTGCGGTGATCCGGGCCGCGTTCGCCGGTCACGCGATACTCCGCCGCAGGCAGGCCGCGGCCCTGCAGCCATTCCTGCAAGGCCGACTTGTAGTCGGACTCACCGAGCCGTTCGGCCAGCTCCGGCAGGGCCGGATCGAGCAGCGAACGCCGGATAAACGCCCGGGCCGCCTCCAGCCCTGCGTCCAGGTAGATGGCGGCAACCACGGCCTCATACGCCCCGGCGAGCAGAGCCAGCTTCTCGCGTCCGCCGGTCTTTTCTTCGCCTCGTCCAAGCCGCAAATGCCGCCCGAGATGCAGCCGCGCAGCCGCCAGGCGGAGCGAGGCCGCGTTCACCAGCCGAGCACGGCTTTTGGACAGCCGGCCTTCGCGCCAGTCCGGGAAAGCATGGCAGAGGTATTCGCTCACCGCCAGGCTGAGGACGGCGTCGCCGAGAAACTCGAGCCGTTCGTTGTCGCTGGCGGAGCCCCGGATGCCCTTTTCTTGGCGGCGTGAGCGGTGAGTGAGAGCGTCTTCCAGCAGGTCGGGCCGGCTGAAGTGGTGACCGAGCGCCGCCTCCAGTTCCTCGCTCCGGGCCGCAGTCATTTGGGCAGGTCCCCTCGGGAAACCCACGTCACGGTTTGGGAGGCGTGAGTTGCGCGGCGGCCTGTTTCTTGGCCTTCTCCATCTCCTGCTTGCACTGCTCCTGCCATTGCCAGCTCATCTCGCCGCACTTGCGGAAAGACTCCGCCGAATCCGCATAGCGCTTGGTCTGGAAGTAGGAAATCCCCAGCAGATACAGATCGGTGGGTTCCGGGCTCAGGCTCAATTGCACGGCCCTTTCGAATTCGGTCACCGAATCGGCGAAGCGCTGGCGATGCAGGAACACCAGGCCCAGGCCGCTGTGGCACATGGCCAGGTTTTCATTCCTGGCGCGCGTGAAGACCTCTTCGGTCATGTGCTCGGGCCTGGCCATGGCCTCCAGCAACTCGATGGCGCGTTTCGAATATCCTTCCGACTTCTGCAATTTCTGTTCCCGGTCGAGGGTGTTGTTGCCGATGCGCCGGGGAGTCACCCAGGCGGCCAGCGCGAGAGCATCCACGTTGTCAGGGTTCAACTGCAAGGCTTTCTCTGTCGCGGCGAACATCTTCTCTTCCTGCCCCGTGGCCAGATAAGCCTTGGCCAGCCGGGCATAGACCGACGACCCATAGCGGCTCTCCGGGAACTTCTTCAGGAATTCCTCGCCCAGTTCAATCTGGCGCTGCGGTTCCGTCAGGGGAACCTCAAAGAATGCCTTGTAGCCGGTTTCTTCCTCCGGATTGACCGGAGGAGTCTCCGGCTGGGCCGGCTGCGGCGGTTGCTGCGGCGGCGGCTGTTGCTGCTGTTGCTGCTGCTGCTGGCCCTGGCCTTGCCCCTGGCTCTGCGCCCAGAGGGAACCGGCCAGCCAGGCGACGATCACCAGCGCCAGCACGCTGCGCGCCGGTCCTGCGTACCGAGACATCTTCATTGCCTTCTCCTTTTCCTTGCGGTCTCCATGGCGGAGACAGTGATCTTGAGTGCCCAGCGGCAGCCTCAGGGTTTGCGGTTCTCCTCCGAGCGGTTTCTCACCGCGGGCCGGAAAGCTTCTTGCAAGCCCCGCTGGGCCGCGCGCCGCGCTGCTTCCGGGGCTGCGGCCACAGCCAGGGCCGCCCGGTACTCGCTCAGCGCTAACTCGCGATGGCCTTCCATGTCGTAGATGCGCCCCAAGTAGATGTGCGACCACGCCAGGATCAGCGGCCCCTTACCCGCTGCCACCTTGTCGAAGGCCCCGGGGAGAGCCACGGACTGCACTACCTGCTGGAATAATTCCCGAGCGCGCTTGCCTTCACCCAGCAGCACTGCGGCGACGGCGCGGCCGTAAAGCGCGTGAGGATGCCCGGGCTGCTGGGCCAGCAACTGGTCGAAGACCGCGGCCGCCGCCACGCCGTTCTGCTCAGCGATGTGCTGTTCGCCCTGGCGAATCAGGCGCGCCTCGTCGGCTTCGACCTTCGGCGCGGGGACGTGGGCGGACAACAGGGGTGCGGCGGTGAACTCGACGCCGGCCAGCCGCTTGGTCTCGGCGGCCACGTCAACGCCGCGCACCAGATCGGGGAAATACAGATTCATGGCCGGCTCGCTCTGCTCGAAACGGGCCAGCTCACCGAACAGCGCGCGCACCAGCACGAAACCGCTCCGGTCCGCTTCCGCCAGGGCCACTTCGAGTTTCGTCGGGGAGAGCCGGTCCAGCCGCAACTCGACGGCGCGGACCAGGCACTCGGTCAGCAGCAGCGTGAAGTCCTCCTTGTACTCCTGGGGCATCCGCGGGGCACGGGCCGCGATGGGGAGCAGGCCCTGGCGCGTCTCGACTACTTTGCGGTGGTGCTGGGCCAACGGGTCGAGGAGGAAATGCAGGAAGGCGTGGCGAATCTCGTTGAGCGGCAGGTGGGCCGAGGGACTGAGCACCAGCGAATAGTGGTCTCCGTAGTCGCGCAGGTTGATCTTAGCCCCCACCAAGGGTTCGACGTAAATCGTGAAGCTGCGGGTTTCACCCGGAGCGAGGATGACGCGCATGTAGCTGGTGGCCAGAACGACGACGTTGGCCAACGGCTGCTGCAGGCGGCCCACTTCGCGGTCGTAGTCTGGCTGGACGCGCTGCCAGAGGCTCTCGATGTTGGCCTCGCGATAGAAGTCCACCAGAGGCGCGGTGAACCCTTCCAGCGCCCGCACATCGTCGGGAAGCTCGCTGCGGGGGAACTGGAACTCGAAACGCGGCGGCGGCCCCACCGCCAATCCGTAGGAAACGTAGCGGGAAAGCGTGGCCACGGGGTCCGCGAGCCGGTGTTGGCGATAGAAGTCACGCACGGCTTCCACGGCCGGGCCTTTCATGCGCCGGAGCTCCGGCGCTAACCGGCGACGCACCGGGTGGAAGCCGCTCGTGCTCACGTCGTCTTCAAAACCGGCCGCGTGAATCGCGCACAGCACGGCAAAAAGCTGCGGGCTCTTCTCAATGCGGGCCGCAGCCTGCGGCTGAGCCGACGCGGAAACACCCGAAACCAGCGCCAACCCTGCGGCCACCAACGCGACAACGGAAAAAGCCTTGGCCTTAGCGAGTGCGGCCATGCCCTGTGTAATCACCGCGAACGGCCCCGGAGCGCACTCTACAGGCGCGTTTCCGGGGAGTCAAGAAAGGCATCCCCCGCGCGCGGCCGCAGGTGCGGGGCTTCTCAGCCACGAACGCGGATTTCCGTGAACTGCAGCAGCACGCGTCCGCCGGGTTCTGGCCGGCCGAAGCTCATCTGCGGGCGGAAACGCGAGAAGAGCAGGATCTGATAGACCTGTCGGCTGACGGCTTCGTCGTCGGGACCGTCGAGGATTTCGTAGTCGGTGACCTCGCCCCTGGCGTTGACCGTGGCCTGCACGACCAGCGCCCGCGGCTCATATTGGCCGTTGGAAGGCTGCGTGATGATGGGGAAATTCGCCAGGCTCTCGACGGCCGCCGGCCGGAAGAAGTTCGATGGCTGGTCGTTGGGCACAGCGCCCAGGGGCAGGCCCATGAACAGGTTTTCGACCACGACGACGAACACCAACAGGGCCACCAGCAGGCCTCCGGTAGCTGGGACGGCCACCGGTTCCAGGATGTTCTCGAAGATCAGCCCCGCACGGCTCCAGGCGCGCTGCAACCAACTGCGTGCTGCACGCGCCTCGGAAACCGCAACGCGAATGCGCACAGCCAGGTCCGCCGGCGGCGCCACCGGCTCGACACGCGCCAGCACGGCGCCCAACCGCCCGTAGCACTCCAGTTCTTCACGGCACGCGGCACAGCCCTCCAGATGAGCACTCACTGCGGCGCACTCCCGGGGCGTCAGCGCGCCGTCCAGATACCCCGGCAGCTTGTTGCGAACCGTTCCGCAGATCATGATCCACCTCCGGGGCTCACACTTCCCGTAAAACCCTCCACGTACACCGGCACCGGATGCAAGGCGGCTTCGCTCGCGCTGGCCGCAACGCGAGAGGCCTCAGCGGGGCTCGCCTCCGCAGCAGCCCCACGCCCACGCAGGACGGGATCTAGAATCTTGCGCAGCGCCCGGCGACCGCGCAGGATCCGCGACTTCACCGTGCCCACCGATACCTGAAGCACTTCAGCCACTTCCTCGTAGGAGAGGCCTTCCAGGTCGCGCAGAACCACCGCGCTGCGGAAGACCGCCGGCATGGCGGCCAAGGCTCGACGCACGATGGCTTGCAATTCGCGCGTGGCAAACCGGTCGTAAGGAGTCGGCTCGGCTGCCTGCACGTCCCGCGCGGCTTGGGATTCACCGGCCGGACCGTCCAGCGAAAACTGCCAGCGCAAATGACGTCGCCACCAGCGGCGTTGGTTCAAGGCTTCGCACACGGCGATGCGGTACAGCCACGTCTTCAACGAGCTGCCGCGCTGGAAACTGCGCATCCCGCGGAAGGCTTTCAGGAAAACCTCCTGGGTCACGTCCGCGGCGTCCGCAGCATCTCCGACCATGCTGTAGACCATCTGGTACACGGCGGCTTGGTAGTGGGCGACCAGCGAGTCGAAAGCCGCCTCCGAGCCGGCCTGCAACTCGGAAACAAACTCCGCCTCCTCATTTCCCCAAGGCATGACCCGAGCAAGATCGGCCACCGCGTGCGCCTTTCCGGCTCCCTGAGGAGCCTCTAGGCTTGCCTGACCGCCCAGAGACCTGCCCTCCCGCGGGTTCCCTGTAGCTTAGACACCAGGCAAGCCGCTTCTGTTCCCTAAGATACCAGAATTCCGTGCCGAGTTGGCCCCGCTCGCCTGTCCGTGTAAACACCCGGCCTGCAGGCGCGCCGGTGAACATCCGCTATCTTGGATGGCCGGGAGCGGCGGCGCAGAGAAAGCCGGGGCGCGTCTTGCTCGGCGCCTGGTGCCCAGAACGATTCGCCTGTTGCCGCCCCTGCTGAGG
>Ga0209172_10006407_pt1 | contig 13108 bp, 9 predicted proteins | sample LarsenN4metaG_FD_184113 | JGI IMG/M metagenome (GOLD analysis project Ga0209172, IMG submission 184113) | Hot spring sediment bacterial and archeal communities from British Columbia, Canada, to study Microbial Dark Matter (Phase II) - Larsen... ... | reverse complement strand
CGGGCCGGTCGGCGCGGGCGCGTGGCTGCGAACGGCGCGCCCGCCGGGTGCGATCGCCTCGAACGGCGCGCCCTGGCCCGCCGCCCAGAGCAGCTCCGAGTGCGTCCATGTGCTCTGGTCGTCCTTGAGGCTCCGCTGCTTGCGATGCATCGACACGACGAGGTGGTCGCGCGCACGCGTGCACGCGACGTAGAGCAGCCGGAGCTTCTCGTGGAAGCCCATCTGCTCGTCGATCGGCTTGTGCAGCTCGAACTCGTCGGTCTGCACGCCGGGCCCGAACCTGATCTGACACGGGCCGGACGCCGGGAACAGCACTTCCACGCCGCCGCGCCTGACCTGCGCCTGCGTCGTCATGCCGGAGCACACGACGATCGGGAACTCGAGCCCTTTCGCTCCGTGCACGGTCAGGATCCGCACCGAGTCGTCGTCGGTCTCGGGCAGGACCGTCTCGACGACGCGCGCACCCTCGGAGCCTTGCCGCGTGGCCCACACGAGGTAGTCGCGCAACGAGCCCCCCGTCGTCTCGCAAAAGGCTCGGGCCTGGTCGACGACGAACCTCACGCGGCGCGCGACGTCGCGGAAGCGATCGGTGCGGGCACCCACTTCGAGCACGCGCCGGTCGCGCACGAGCCGCTCGAGCAGCTCGCTCGCGGTGCACCAGTGGCGCTCGGCGCGTCGCTCCGCGAGGTACCGCATGCTCTCGACGACCGGGTGGTCCGCGGGCAGCGAATCCGGCGGCGGTGCGCCGAGCTTCCAGCGGCCGCCGTGCTCCACGTGGTACTCGAACAGGTCGTCGTCGCCGCAGCCGAACAACGAGGAGCGCAGCGTCTCGACGAGCATCAGCTCGTCGCTCGCGTCGTCGACGGCTCGCAAGGCGGCGAGCAGGTCCCGCACTTCTCGTGTCGCGTACACGAGCGAGCTCGTCTCGGCCCGGTACGGGATACCCGTGTCGTCGAGCGCGCGTTCGAGGTAACCGAGTGAGGTCCGGGCCGGGAGCAGGATGCAGATGTCGCCGAGGCGGGCGGGACGCCAGGCGTCGGCACGGGCGTCGTACACGGCCCATTGCTCGTCGACCGCAGCCGCGACCGTCGCCGCGACGTCGGCGGCTTCCCGGCGGCGCAGCGTGTCGGCGTCGGGGTCGTCGGTGTGCGGGTCGGCGCCGACGATCGCGACCGCAGGACCGCTCGGCGCGGCCGGGCGCGCGGCCTCGAGCGGCTGGTATGCGGGCTGCGAACCGGGAAACGCTTGGATCAGCTCCGCGAACACGTGGTTGATCCACGCGAGGACCGGCGCGGCGGTGCGGAAGTTGCAGGTGAGCTGCTCGCGCTCGACCGGCAGCGCGTCCCGGGCGGCGAGGAACGTGCCGATGTCGGCCCGGCGGAACCGGTAGATCGACTGCTTCGGATCTCCGACGAAGAACAGCCGGCCGGGGTCGACGGTCGCCTCGGTCCACGGACGCGCGCCGTCGCTTCCGTCGCCCGATGCGAGCAACGCGGCGAGGTCGATCTGGATCGGGTCGGTGTCCTGGAATTCGTCGATCAGCAGCCGCTGATAGCGCGCGCGTAGCCGCGCTCGCGCCCGCGCACCGTGCCGAGGGTCGCGCAGCAGCGCGCGGGCGAGCACGAGCAGATCGTGGAAGTCGAGCTCCCCCGTACGCCGGCGTTCGGCGACGGCGTCGCGGACGAACGCCGCGACGGCCTCCGCGATGCGGAGGATCGTCGCGTGCGCGATCGCGCCCACCACGGCGTCGCGCCGTTCCGCGAGGCGCGCGACGCGTTGCTGGACCGCCGCCTTGTCGGGCCAGTTGTCGGCGCGGCCCGCGTTCCCCACGCGCAACGTCGGGCCGGCGCGCAGGATCCGTAAGCGTTCGAGGCCGTCGGGCGCGCGACGGAGCCGATCCGCGTGCGTCGCGTACTCGTCGAGCTTGCGGCACAGCGTGTCGTCGGCGGCGCGGCAGTGCGAGCGAAGCTTGCAAACCTCGTCGAGCTCGTCGATCCAGCCGTCGATCGCGTCGATCGGGATCGCGGGCCCACGAGGGACGCGATCGAGCAGGTCCCAGTTGTCGTCGAACTTCTCCGCCAGCGTCCGCAGCTTCGGGAGCGTCACGCCGGCCGCGAGGGCGATCAGGACCGTCTCCTCGTACGCCGGGTCCTCGAGCAGGCGATCGACGAACTCGCTCCAGCGCTCGTCGAACGCAACGCCAGACGCGATCTCGTCGCGGACCTCGATGCTCGGAGGCAGACCCGCCTCGAGCGGCAACTCGATCAGGATCGCCTGCGCGAACGCGTGCAACGTGGAGATCGCGGCGTGGTCGACCTCGTCGAACGCGACGCGGCACGCTTCGTCGCCCGATGCCGCGCGCGCTTCGAGTGCACGCCGGATCCGGTCGCGCAGCTCGGCCGCGGCCTTCTCGGTGAACGTGATGGCCGCGATGGCGCGCATCGGGATCCCGGACTGCACGAGCGCGACGACCCGGTCGACGAGCGCCGCCGTCTTCCCCGTGCCGGCCCCCGCCTCGACGAACAAGGTGTGGTCGAGGCGCGTGCGGATCGCGTCACGGGCCGGCTCGTCGCTCGGCGCGCCGAACAGCGAGAGCTGCGCGGCAGCGGCGGGAACCGTGTCAGCCATCGCCGTCGTCGCCTTCGTCGTCGTCGCCTGGCGCGACCACTACGAGGTAGGGCGCCATCCCACCGTCGCCGAGCTTGCGCTCCCACGCGCGCCAACGGTCGGCCGTGCCGAGCCCGTCGGGGTCGCAGTACTCGCACGAGACCCACAGCCGGGGCCCCGGCGGGTCGGGCCGGGCCGGGAAGCATCCCGCTTCGATGCCGTCGACGATCGCGTGCAGCGCGGCGCGGAACTGCGCGTCGACGTTCGCGTCGACCTCGTAGCCGATGCGTTCGTTGGCGCCGCGCCCGACGAACCAGTACTGCGCCTCGACCGGCGCCTCCCCGTCGAGCCCGGCGTGCTTCGCGAACCGTGCCCGCGCGGCGTACGCGTAGAGTGGCAACTGGAGGAACGCGCCCCCGTGCACGGGGTCGTCGGGGCTGAGGACGCGGTAGCCGTCGGGCTTTCCGGTCTTGTAGTCGACCACCACGAGCCGGCCGTCGCGGTCGCGATCGACGCGGTCGGCGGCGCCGCGGAAGCGCAGCGATCGCCCGTCGGGCAGGTCGACGACGACGTCGTCGAAGCGCAGCTCCGTCGCGAGCGTGTCGAGCCCGCGCTCGCGGCGGCTCTCTTCGTCGGCGTCGAGCCACTCGTCGAGCTCGTCGTGGAGGACGCGCCGGTCGCGTCGCCAGAACAGCCTCCGTCCCGCCAGGCCACGACCTTCGAGCTCACCGCACGCGGCGTCGAGCAGCTCGTGCAGGCGCGCCCGGTCCCCTGCCCGCCCACCCTCGCGAACGAACCGGTCCAGCACCAGGTGGACCAGCGAGCCGCGGTCGACCGGGCGGAGCTGCACGATGTCCTCCGGACGCTCCGCGGGGAACACGTGCAGCACGTGGCGCACGAAGTACGCGTACGGGCAACTGACCCAGAGCTCGAGCCCCGTGGCGGACACGACCCGGTCGTTCGCAACGGGGCTGATCCTCCGCAGGCGAGCTCCGAGCGAGCCGAGGTTGCCGTCGAAACGCGTGAAGCTCGAGCTCCGGCGCGCGAGCACCGCTTCGACCGAGCGGTCGAGCTCGGGAGCGGCGACACCGACGCCGGCCATGGTCGCCCGCACGTCGAACTCGTGTGCGGTCGGCGGGTACTCGGTGCGGGCGATCCCGTGCGCGAACGACGCGACCTCGTCGACTGCGAGCGCGCCGCGCGCGTACCGCGACAGCACGCGCTCGGTGCTGCGCCGGAGGTCGCCGCGCGGGAAGAACAGGACGCGCTCACCGGTGGTCGACGCCAGTATCGCGAGCAACGCCCGATGATCATCGTCGACCCGCGCGCTACGGAGGCGCAGCTCGCCGTCGAGCGCGCGTCGCTCCGCGTCGGACAGCAACGGGTCGTCACGTGGCACCGCAGGGAACGTCCCTTCCGCCAGCCCACAGACGAACACCCGCTCGAGCTCGACGCCGAGCGCGTAGGAGACGGGACCGACGAGCAAGCCCTCGCCGAGCCGACCGACGCGCTCGTACGCGTGCTCGAGTTCGAGCACCACGGTGCGCCGGAACACTTCGAACGAGGGTGCCGCCTCGACCCCGTCGAGGCCTGCGAGCCGGTCGAGTGCTGCTTCGACGCGCCGAGCCGCATCTTGTTCGGGTTCCGGCCACGACGTGCGGTGCTGCTCCTCGCCGAGCCAGTGCGCGAGGAGCCGGTGGCACCAGCGCACCCGCGCCGACCACGAGGACCCCGCGCGGGCCAGATCGAGGTCGTTCGCCAGCTCCTCGACGAACGCTCGCAGGCGCACGACGCGCTCACGCTCGCGCGCCTCCCAGCCGTCGTCGGTCAGGCGGGCCGCGTGCTCGTCGAGGCGCGACCGCCACTGGTCGAGTCCGCGGACGACGCCGGCGGCCCGCGAGATGCGCTCGAAGGAGTCATCCGCCCGCCGCAGCGGAGCGCCCGCGATGAGCGCGAGCACGTCGTCGCGCCGGAACTCCGATCCGGCGAGCGCCAAGAGACGGAGCAACGCGCGACCCGCGACGGACTCGTGCAAGGCACGCACCGCAGCGCCGTTGTGCACGATGCCGGCGAGTGCGAGGTGCTCGTGCAGCAGCCGCGCGTACGGCTCGCGCGCGGCGTAGCACACCGCCATGCGCTCGAGCGGAACGCCCGCGCGCATGGCGTCGACGATCTCGCGTACCACGGCACGAGCTTCGTCGTCGGCATCGGAGACGCTGACGACGCGCGTCGCCGGTGTCGTGCACACTGCGGCGCGCTCGTCGTCGGGAACCTTGCAGCCGAGCGCCGCGACGGTCGCGACGACCGGTTTGTCGGCACGGTCGTCGCCCGTGAGTGCGGCGATCACCACCACGTCGCATGCATCCCCGAGCACGCGCAGGAAGCGCGCCTGGGGACCGGGAAGCCACTGCGGGAGGTAGACGACGACGCGACCCAACGGCGGCGTGACCTCGGGACGGACGGCGACGGTGTCGGTCGCCGCCAGCATGAGGTCGTGCTCGGAGTACCACCCCGGGGCGAGCAGCGCGGTCGCCGCACGGTGGACGCGGACCACCTCGCGCGCGCGCGGGCTCTGGTGCGCGAGCTGGTCGAGCGTGCCCGGCGCGAGATCGGACAGCTCCCGGTGCGCGGCGACGAGCGCTTCCTCGGTCGCGGCGTGCTCGGCGACCGCCCCGAACAGCCCCGGGGCGCGGCGCAGCACGGCCCGCACGGCGGCCGCGACGACGGGCGTCGACACGGGGCGACGCCCCGCACCCGCCAGGCCGGGCGCCGCGACGAGCTCGGCCAGCCGCAGCACCGTGAGGAAGGACACACCGACGACGCCCCGCCCACCCGTGGTGAGATCGCCGAGGTCGCCCGCCGCGAGCGCCCGCCGCGCCGCGACGCCGACGGAATTGGCCGGGACGATGACGCTGACGGGCGCGAGCGGATCGCCGCGCTTGGCGGCCGCGACCTCGCGGTGGAGCGCGGTCGCCGCCGGACGGCCGTAGCCGGTTATCACGAGGCGCGCCGGCATCGAGCCGATCGTACGGGGCGGGTGAGACAGGCGGCGGCGACCCGGCGCCGACGCACGGCGCTCAGTTGACGAGCTTCTCGCGCCCCTCCCAGTACGGCGCGCGCAGCTTGTACTTCTGCAGCTTGCCGGTCGCCGTCCGGGCGAGCGCGTCGCGGAACTCCACAGTCGTCGGGCACTTGTAGTGCGCGAGCCGGTCGCGGCAGTGGTCGACGAGCTCCTGCTCGGACACCGTCGCGCCCGGTGCGAGCACGACCAGCGCCTTGACCGTCTCGCCCCACTTGTCGTCGGGAACGCCGATCACCGCGACCTCGGCGACCGCGGGATGCGAGAACAGCACGTCCTCGACCTCGATCGACGAGACGTTCTCGCCGCCGCTGATGATGACGTCCTTCTTGCGGTCGGAGATGGTGAGGTAGCCGTCGCCGTCGAGGTGCCCGCCGTCGCCGGTGTGGAACCACCCGTCGCGGATCGCTTCCGCGGTCGCCTCGGGCTGCTCCCAGTAACCCTCCATCACATGGTTACCGCGGGCGAGCACTTCGCCCTCGCCGTCGACGCGCAGGCGCACACCGAGCGCCGGCGCACCGGCGCGGCCGAGCCGGACCGCCCGATCGGCCGGCGTCAGCGAGTCGTACTCCTCGCGCGCTCGGTTCATCGTGAGCAGCGGTGCGGTCTCGGTCAGGCCGTAGATCTGGATGAACTCCCACCCCAGCTCGGTCTCGACCCGCTCGATCGTGCGCGTCGGCGGGGGCGCGCCCGCGACGACGATCCGCGTCCGGCCGCGCCCCGGGATGTCGCCGTCCCACGACGACGCCGCGTCGAGGACCGCGTTCACCACCGCGGGTGCGCCGCACATCAGCGTGACGCCGTGCTCCTCGACGCGGCGGAGGATCTCGGCCCCGTCCACCTTGCGCAGGACGATGTGGCGAACGCCCATGCCCGTTGTCGCGAACACCATCCCCCACCCGTTGCAGTGGAACATCGGGAGCGTGTGCAGGTAGACGTCGCGGTCGGTGACTGTCGCGTGCCAGCCGAAGACGGCGGCGTTGATCCACTCGGTTCGGTGGGTGCACTGCACACCCTTGGGCCGCGCGGTCGTCCCGCTCGTGTAGTTGATGGTCGCGATCGCGTCCTCGTCGGGTTCCCAGGGCTCCGGCTCGACACCGTCGCGGTAGAGCTCGGTGTCGGACGATGCTCCGATGACATAGCGATGCTTCGCGTCGACGCCGCGCAGCGCGTCGTCGAGTTCCGGATCCACGAGGAGCATCGAGGCACCGCAGTGGCCGACGATGTAGTCGACCTCGTCGGCGTTGAGCCGGAAGTTGATCGGCACGAGGATGCGACCCGATCCGCAGACTCCGAAGAACGAGGTCAGCAGTCGCGCCGAGTTCTGCGACACGACGGCCACGCGCTCGCCCCGCCCGATCGCGAGCGCGTCGAGGGTCGCAGCCTGCGCACGCGCCCGCTGCGCGACGGCACGCCATGTCAGCGCCGGCCACGCCGCCGCGGGCTGGTCGGGTTCGTCGACGATCGCGAGCCGGTCGCCGTACACCAACGCGGCGCGGTCGAGGAAGTCGTTGACGGTCAGCGGTACGCGCATCGCGGCCTCCTACGCCGACCCGGATGCTCGTGGGCGGGCCCGGAAGGGGTCAAGCGCGCCGGCGGGCGACCGAGTCGGCGGGCCGCATCCGCGGGAACGACCGGTCGATGCGCGTACGGCCGAGCCCGTGCACCACGCCCGCGACACCGACGACCAGCGCGCCGAGCGCGGCGCCGAACAGCACGGGGTCGAACCCGGTCGAGGCGAGGTCGTCGTCGCCCGCGGCCGGCGCCGCGCCTGCACCTGCACCGGCGCCCGCACTCGTGCCGCCGCTTCCCGACGCGGGGGACGAACCGGGGGACGCCGTCGTCGGCGACGTCGGCCGGTTCGTCGTGGGCGAGCTCGCGCCGCACGTCACCGCGCCCGAGACGTCGCCGCTCACTGCGAGCGGCGTCGGGTCCGGGAGGAGGTCGACGATCGTCACCTCCGCGGTGATGTCGAGCGTGCCCGACGCCGGACCAGCCGACGAGCTGACGAGCTCGGCGCCGATGTCGAGGGTGCCCGGTTGCGTGCCGTCGTTGAGCATCAGCTCACCGCTGAGGACCACGAAGGTGAGCGCGGTGGCGCCGGCGTTCACCGTGAACTCGCCGTTGAGGTCGAACACCTCGTTGTCGTTCAGTTCGCCGTCGAGGATGATCGGCGCCGCGATGCTGAGCGACGCGCCGAGCGTCGCGGGCGCCGGGATCACGAGCTCGCCGCTCGCGGGATCGAGCGTGGCGTCGGTGTCGAACGAGCCTCCGATAGTGAGATCGCAGGCCTGCGCCGCGGCAGGCCGGGCCGCGACGAGCGTCAACGCACCCGCGACGAGTGCGACCAACAACCACCGCGTCCCATGTCGCACAGCCCCTCCTCCGCCCCCGAGACGACGCGGGCACCAGGGTGACCTGTGAGGACCGTGAGCCGCAAGACGGCGATGCCTACCACCACCGCGAGCGCCGCGGTCGACGCGGTGCGCGAACGGCGACCGACGCGCTCGTGAAGTTCGGGCTGGTTCGGGCGACAATGACGCCGTGATCGACGACCGGCCGCCGGTGGTCTCGCACGACGGCAACGCGCACGCGACCGTCCTCGTCGTCTCCGACCGCGCGCTCGACGTGCTGCTCGGCGAGCTCGCCGGCTGCGAGGTGCGCGTCTCGGGACCGCTGCCGACTCGTGCGACCGAACCGGAACTGCGAGGGGCAGCGTTCGACTGCGCGATCGTCGATCTCACCGCTCGGGGTACGCCGTGCGACGCCTTGGAATGGATATGCACGCGCACCGCGGTTCCGGTCCTGGTGGTCACGCGGCTGGAGGACGTCGCGAGCCGCCTCGACACCCTGCGCCTCGGATGCGCGGACCACGTCGTCGCGCCGTACGACGTCGTGGAAGTGATCGCACGGGTCGAGAACCTGCTTGCACGCCGGCGCCGGGCGCGCCGGCGCGTCCTCGACATGGGCAACGTGACGATCGACGAACCTCGGAGAGAAGTCGTGTACGCCGGCCAGCGCGTCGGCCTCACCGGGCGCGAGATGACCGTGTTGGCGACGCTGATGCGCCAGACCGACCGCGTCGTCTCCAAGGTGGAGCTGTTGGAGCTGTTGTGGCCGGGCGAGCAGCGACGCGTCAACGCGATCGAGGCACACGTGAGCGCGCTCCGCCGCAAGCTCGACCGCATCGGAGCGCCGATCATCCACACCGTGCACGGAGTCGGCTACGTCGTGCGACCGCTCACACCGCGTTCGCGCGAGGAGATGCTGCTCGAACGCGACCGCCTGCTCCGTGAGCGCGACGAGGCCCTCGCGCGGCGCGACGCGTTGCTCGACGAGCTCCACCGCATCCGCAAGCGCGAGACGGAGCGGTGACGTCGCTCGGAGGATTCGGCGGTCGCGCAGCGGGTAGAGCAACGGCGCGCCGGTCGACGGCTCGACGAGACCGGGGTACGCGCGACGCCCTCGGGCCCGCCCCGAGGGCGATCGCGCGTCTCAGGCGGTCGCGTACAGCTCGGTGACGGCGTGCGCGGTCTGCGCGATCCGCTCCCGGAGGTCGGTGGGCTCGACCACCTGCGCGTGGGCACCAAGGCGCAGGATGTCGTTGTAGGCCTCGTCGATGCTGTCGAACGCGACGACGCAGCGCGTCCACCCGTCGGGAAGCTCCTCGTGCTCTCGCAGCGCCCGGCCGAACTGGCGGCCGATCCAACGCAGCTCGTCGAACCCGCGGGGCGTGACGCGCAGCACGACGTCGACGGGCGGTACCAGCGCCTCGTAGTTCGCCACCGTCTCGTCCCAGAAGCGTGCGAGGTCGAAGTCGGCCGGACGCTCGAAGGACTCGTCGAGCACCGCCACCTCCTGGATGCGCGACACGCGGTACGTGCGAAGCTCGCCGTCTCGCCGGGCGATCAGGTACCACACGCCGGCCTTGCACACGAGGCCGAACGGATCGAGGCGCCGTGACGCTGCCGCGGTGGACGCGGGATGGCGGTACCGGACGTCGATGCGTCGATCGTCCCAGACGGCGGCGGCGATCTCGGCCAGGAACGGCTCGTTGCGCGGCGACCGGAACCAGCCCGGGGCGTCGAGGTGGAATCGACCCGCGGCGAGCGCCGCCCGGTCGGCGAGCTCCTTGGGAAGCGCGGCGAGCAGCTTGAGCTGGGCGGCACCGAGCACCGTCCCGAGCCCCAGTTCGCCCGCCGGGCCCGGCACGCCGGCGACGAACAGCGCTTCGGCCTCCTTGCGGGTCAGGCCGGTCAGTCGCGTGCGATAGCCGTCGATGAGTTGGCAGCCACCGTTGCGACCGGCCTCGGTGTACACGGGCACGCCGGCCGCGCCCAGCGCCTCGAGGTCGCGATACACCGTGCGCACCGACACCTCGAGCGCCTCGGCGATCTCGCTCGCCGTCATGCGGCCCCGGTGCTGGAGCAGCAGGAGCAGGGACACCAGGCGGCTCGCACGCATGTTCAGAACGTACTGGCTTTCGCTGACAGAGGCTGTCAGCGGGCGTCCGTACCATCGACGAACGACACGCGTGTAACGCGTGCGGGGTCCGACCGCCGTCCGGGCCCCGACCGGGAGGGAGGGGACGCCGTGCACCCGGATCTCACCATGATGCTGGCGCGAGCGGTCTTCGCGGAGCGCTTGCGGGAGGGGGCGCTCGTGGCGAGAGTCGCGGCCGCCGTCGCGGCGGCCCGGACGAACGTCCCCGACCGCGCCCCACCCGTCGACGAGGTCGTATCCGAGTCCACTCGAGCCGCCTGATCCCGGCTCGCTCCTGCGACCGCGGGCGAGTCCGCGATCGCAGGTCGTTCACGGAGCGACGCGCCCGAGGCGGGCCCGCACCTCCGGGCGGCGCAACGGCGGCACGGTCGGCGGCGGCTGGCGGCGCGCGGGCACGAGGGCCAGCACGCGCTGCGTGATGTCGGCGATCTCGCGCGCCGCGTCCGCCAGGTGCGCGGCCACGACCGGGTTGGGCTTGGCAACTCCGGTCACCTTGCGCACGTACTGCGCCGCGGCGGCCTCGATCTCCTCGCGCGTCGCGGGCGGCTCGAGCCCGCGCAACTCCGTGATGTTGCGACACATGCTTGCGAGCCTACGACCAGCCCGAAGGTCCGGCGCGCTCAGGGCCGTGCTCCTCTCCGGGACGAGCGCCGGTACCGAACGTCTCCGAGCGGCGCGCGGCCGCCCGGGTCGCGCAGAATCGGCCCCATGTTGCCCGTCGAAGCGGCCACGATCCGCCTGTTCCTCCACGTCCTCGCGGCGACGGTATGGGTCGGCGGTCAACTGACCCTCGCGGGGCTCGTACCCGGTCTGCGCTCGCTGTCGCCGGACGCACCCCGGGCGGTCGCGCGCCGCTTCAACCGGATCGCGTGGCCGGCGTTCGCCGTGCTGTTCCTCACGGGCCTGTGGAACCTCCTGGAGGTCGACCCCGACTGGTCGAGCGAGTACGGCGTCACGCTGTTCGTCAAGCTGAGCGTCGTCGCCCTGTCGGGTGTGGCCGCGTTCGTGCATGCGCAGGCGCGCTCGCGGGCCGCGCTCGCAGTGTGGGGCGCGTCGTCGGGCGTCGCCGCGCTGGGCGCGCTGTTCCTCGGTGTCCTGTTGCGCTCGTGACGCACGGCGCACGCGGTTCCGACCCGCCGTACACTGGCCCCTCCCCGGAAGGGCCTGTAGCTCAGTTGGTAGAGCGCTGCTCTTACAAAGCAGAGGTCGTCGGTTCGAGGCCGGCCGGGCCCACATCGTCGTCCAGGACGCGCCGGCGGGCCGGGGCTCGCTCAACGTCGCCCCGGCCCGCAGTCGGGCGGTCTCGTCACCGGCCGGGCCCTTCACCGGGGCCCCGGCCGTCTCGTGTCTCCGTTCAGGCGCTGAGGCTCTGCTCGACCTGGCCGGCCTCGGGTCGCACCTTCGGGGGCCGGCCGCGCTTGCGCTTCTGCGCGACGACCTTCCCGTTGACGAACAGCTCGCCGCCCCAGACGCCCCACGGCTCGCGCCGCTCGAGCGCGCCGGCGAGGCACGGCTCCTTGACCGGGCAGTCCTGGCAGAACTGCTTGGCCGCCGCGATGTCGTCGATCTGCTCCGAGAAGAACAGCTCCACGAGCGAGCCGGTGCCGTCGTTGCAGAGCGCCTCGGCCTGCCAGTCGGGCTGCCGGATCCCCGGTGCGTCGATGAGCTGCTGGATGGCGAACATCGCCCTCTCCCCTTCGGGTCGTTCCTCGTTCGTGTCGTGCGTCGCTGGTGGGTCGGGTCGGTCGGGTTCGGGTCGGTGTTTCGGGCAAAGCAAAAGGCCGCCGGGGTGGTGCCCCGACGGCCTTGGGAGGTCCTCGCTCTTGTAGCCGGGAGGCTACGGGGACTCCTTGGTCCGACGGGGCTGACCGTGCTTCTGGTCGGTGCCGAGCGCAATCGGGGCCCAATTCGAGACCGACGGGCACGGACCGAAGACGCGCACGCGCGCCCGCGCCATGTCGGCCATTCCGGTGGCCTCGGCTGCGTATGCGTACGTGGGCTTCATCGAGTGCGTGCCTGTCTGGTCGGGGGTGTTGGATTCGGACGGTTATCGGAACACGGTGGCGCGGGCGGCGTCAACCGATTTTCTGACCTGGGCTTTCGTCGGCGGCCGGCCCCACGTCTTCAGCGATTCTGCATGATCTCGACCAGGGCGGCGTGGACCCCGGCCGGTGCGGCGACGATGTCGCCCGAGGTCAGCCAGGCGGCCGGGTCACCTGCCCAGTCGGTCACGACACCGCCGGCCTCCCTGACCATCAGCGCGCCCGCGGCGACGTCCCACGGCCCGAGGCTCAGCTCGAAGTACCCGTCGAAGACTCCCTCGGCCGCCCAGCACAGGTCGAGGCTCGCGGCCCCCACGCGGCGGACGTCCTCGAACCGGCCGAGCGCGGTCGTGAGGCACTCGAGGTAGCGGGGCAGGAGGTGCTTGCGGCGAAACGGGAACCCGGTCGCGATGATCGCCTGCTCGGGTGCCCGCGCGCTGACGTGCATGCGCTCGCCGTCGCGGAACGCCCCACCGCCCCGCAGCGCCGTGTAGGTACGGGCGCCGAGGAACGGCGCGTGCACGACGCCGACGACCGGTTCGCCGTGGGCGACGAGCCCGATCGACACCGCGACCGCGTCGAAGCCGTGCACGAAGTTCGCGGTCCCGTCGAGGGGGTCGACGAGCCACTCGACGTCGCCGCGCGCGCCGCCTTCCTCCTCCCCGTGCACGGGGATGTCCGTCTCCCGTTCGAGCACGGCGCGCACCGCGGCTTCGCTCGCGAGGTCGGCTTCGCTCACCCAGTCGCCGGGCGCCTTCGAACGGACGTCGTGCAGCGCGCCGAAGTGCAACGCGAGCACCGCACCGCCCGCGTGCGCGGCGCGCACACCGGCATCGAGGAGCCTCGGGAGATCGAGGCTCACGAGATCGCTTCCAGG
>Ga0209172_10006404_pt1 | contig 13118 bp, 12 predicted proteins | sample LarsenN4metaG_FD_184113 | JGI IMG/M metagenome (GOLD analysis project Ga0209172, IMG submission 184113) | Hot spring sediment bacterial and archeal communities from British Columbia, Canada, to study Microbial Dark Matter (Phase II) - Larsen... ... | reverse complement strand
CAGTTTATGTCTGGTGGCCATAGCGAGGTGGTCCCACGCCTTCCCATTCCGAACAGGACCGTGAAACGCCTTAGCGCCGATGATAGTGCAGATACCTGTGTGAAAGTAGGACACCGCCAGACGCCCCTTAAACAAAGCCCAGCTTGAGACATCAAGCTGGGCTTTGTGCTTTGTGCGCTGGCTTGTCCAGTCCCTCTGCATTGCGGCCAACCTTGGCTACTTGGCAAAGGCGTGGCATGCGCGCGCCAAGCGATGGCTTGTGTCCTATAGTACGAGTCGATGACGGTAGTCGTAGCAACAAGATCGGCTCTGCATTAAGATAGGCGTCTTTTTTCGGATCGTGTCAGAGTGGGTCGTTCACTACTTGTCGCCTCTCCGTGTTGCCCCATGAGATTAACCATGAAGAATCCTCAGATGAAGTCCAACAATGAAACCGCGCTCGGTGCGGCGCTTAAATCTGCTGTCCAGAGTCTTAGCAAGAAAAGCCAGACAGAAATGATTGCGGCACATGTTTATGCCAAGTACGACGTGTTCAAACTATTCCGTCCCTTGGCGCTGGGGATTCATGAGGCCCTGATTGCGGAACTGCCGCAGTTTGATCCGCAACTGGTTTCGCGCATGCTGGCCAACCATTGCCGCAAGCAGCGCTACGTGAAGTCGCTGGCGCGGGGTGGCAAACGCTTTGATCTCGCGCTGAAACCGGTTGGTGTGGTCTCGGCCGAGGAAAAAGCGGCCGCCGAGAAAATGTGTCTGCCGAAAGCGGAGAAACCCGCTGTAGTCGCCGCCGAGGTGCCGCAGCCTGTCGCTGACCCAGTGGCTTCCGATGCTTCTGAAGTATAACGTCCAGATGTTGCCAGCCCCTCTTGCGAGGGGTTTTTCTTGTGCGGTGCATGTTTGAGGTGCGGCGATGCTGACCGTTCGTAACGGCGTGCGGGTCGAGGTCTGGCGTGGCGATATCACGCAGCTGAATGTCTCGGCAATCGTGAATGCGGCGAATGTTTCGCTGCGCGGTAGCGGTGGAGTGGACGCGGCGGTGCATCGTGCGGCCGGTGGTGAGCTGCTGTCGGCCTGCTTGCAGCTGAAGGGTTGTGCCGCAGGTGAGGTTTGTGCCACGCCGGGCTTTGCCTTGCCTGCGCGCTGGATTTTCCATGCGGTCGGGCCGCGGTGGAAAGGTGGCGAAGACAACGAAGCGCAATTGCTGGCCTCGTGCTATCACAATAGCCTGCAACTGGCGGCAGAGAAGCAGGTGGCCTCGATTGCCTTCGCCGCCATCAGCTGTGGTGCCAACCATTTTCCGCCGCTGGCTGCGGCCAACATTGCCTGGCATGTGGTGGAAACCTATCTGGCAGCACCGCCGCCGGCGCTGCGCAAGATTGTCTTTGTCGCCTTTGATGAGGAAGTCCATCGTGCTTGGCAGAAGGTGCTGGTCGGCATCAGCTGATACCGATTGGCTGAGAGGACGGGCAACCTGTCGTGCATGCCAGCCGGGAATCCATGCGATCGGATCAATGCTTAGCAAGAATTGGTATTAGCCATCAGCAGTGGCGCTGATTAGAATAAATGGCAATATCTATCGCCATAGAATATGGACTGGAGGAATAAAATGCACATCGCGAATTCTGTAACGGAGCTGATCGGCAATACTCCGCTGGTGCGCCTCAATCGGGTAACCGAGGGCGTAGGGGCGACGGTGGTTGCCAAGCTGGAGTTCTTCAATCCAGGGCACAGCGTCAAGGACCGTATCGCCGTGTCAATGATCGATGCGGCGGAGCAGGCCGGCAAGATCGGGCCGGAGACGGTTATTGTCGAGCCAACATCGGGTAATACCGGTATCGGGTTGGCCATGGTGTGTGCGGCGCGTGGTTACAAGCTGGTGATCACCATGCCGGAGACGATGAGCCGCGAGCGTCGGCAATTGCTGCGCGCCTATGGTGCGGAACTGATCCTGACCCCCGGCCCGGAAGGCATGGGCGGTGCCATCGCCAAGGCCAAGGAACTGGTTGCGGCCAACCCTGAGACGTACTTCTTGCCGCAGCAGTTCGAGAATCCGGCCAACCCTGAGATCCACCGTCAGACCACCGCCGAAGAGGTCTGGCGCGATACCGATGGCCAGATCGATATCTTCGTGGCCGGTGTCGGTACCGGCGGTACCATTACCGGGGTGGGCGAGGTGCTCAAGGCGCGCAAGCCCGGGGTGCAGATTGTGGCGGTCGAGCCGGACGCGTCGCCGGTATTGTCCGGTGGTGTCAAGGGGCCGCATCCGATCCAGGGCATTGGCGCCGGTTTTGTGCCGGCAATCCTGAATACCGCGATCTACGATGAAGTGATCCGGGTCAAGAATGATGATGCCTTCGAGACGGCGCGCGCCGTGGCGACCAAGGAAGGTGTGCTGGTGGGGATTTCTTCTGGTGCTGCCGTGTGGGCCGCCTTGCAGCTGGCCAAGCGCCCGGAAAATGCCGGCAAGCTGATCGTGGTGGTGATCCCGTCCTTTGGCGAACGTTACCTGTCGACACCATTATTTGAGCACCTTGCTTGAAGTGAGTGAGCGCAGCGTTACAATAACGACCATGAAACAGATATTCATGGTCGTTTTTATTTTGGGCGCGCTGTCGGCGTGCGCGGTGCTGCCGCCTTTGCCGGGCACCAGCGGCGGTGTCGCGGTGCGGCCGGCCGTCGTGTCGCCATCGCAGCGGCTGTATGAGGAAGCGCAGGCGCTGTCGGCGCGGGTGGCCAAGGGCGAACTGAGCCGGGTGGCGGTTGCCGATCAGCTGGGGGCGCTGCGCGTGCAGCTGGTTGGCCGCAATGCGGTCGATGATGACGTGTTTGCGCTCTATCGCCAGATTGCGGTGCGTCGCGACGCCGGGCAGATTGACGGTGCCAGGGCGCAGCAGCTGATGCAACAGCGCTTGCAGATGTGGCTGGAACGTTGGCCGCGCCTTGCCAGCAGACCGGCACAGCCGGCCTTCACCAGCTTCATGCTCAAGCTGTACAGCATGCCGGCACTGGGGCAGTGACGCGATGAAACGCAAAACAGCAAGCAGTGCCGCAGTGTGTCCGTGTGGGAGTGGTCAGGTCTATGCCGTCTGTTGCGGCCAGTATCATGGTGGACAGCCGGTGCCGAACGCCGAGGCCTTGATGCGTTCGCGCTATAGCGCCTTTGTGCTGGGTGACGAAGGTTATCTGCGCCAGAGCTGGGCGGCAGAAAGCTTGCCGGACGAGCCATTGCTGGATGCCGCGGTCAAGTGGCTGGGTTTGGCCATCCTGTCGACGGAGGCCGGTGGCGAGCAGGATCAGACCGGCGTGGTCACCTTTGTTGCCCGCTACAAGATCAACGGCCGTGCCGGGCGGATGCAGGAGCGTAGCCGCTTTGTACGTGAGCAAGGCTTGTGGCGTTATCTTGATGGCGGTGTGGGTGATACCGCCGCCAGCTAGGCGAAATACTCCAAGAGCTCACTTGTCAGGACTTGCAACTGTGCTGCGCTTGCTGGCATGGTGAGTGGCGAGAGGTTCGTATTGCAAGCATGTAAAAAGGCAAGCCGGTTCGGCTTGCCTTTTTGCTTTTACAGCCAGGGGATGGCTTGGGCGCTTAGCGCGTAGCTTGAGCGATGGCTTCTTTGGCTGCGTTCAGGGCATTGCTGCGGGCGTCGTCGCCCATGGAGACGGCTTCGGCGCGGATGAAGCGTACGTCGCTGATGCCGAGGAAGCCGAGTACGGTCTTCAGGTAGTCTTCCTGGAAGTCCATGGCCTGGCCTTGTTCGTTGCTGTAGACGCCGCCGCGAGCGGAGACCACGTAGACGGTCTTGCCGCCCGCCAGGCCAACCGGGCCGGTTTCGGTGTACTTGAAGGTGCGGCCGGCGACCGCAACGCGGTCGATCCAGGCTTTCAGTTGCGACGGGATGGAGAAGTTGTACATCGGTGCGCCGATGACCAGGATCTCGCTGCCGAGGAATTCGCCGATCAGCTGTTCGCTGCGGGCGCGCTCGGTGCGCTGCAGCTCGCTCCAGTCGCTTTCCGCGGTGAAGGCGGCGCCGAGAATCTCGCCCGACAGATGCGGAATTTCGTTGCTGGCCAGATCGTGGTAGATCACGCCGGTGCTGCCGTGTTGTGCTTGCAGGCTGTCGACCAGCGCGCGGGTCAGCTGGCGGGTAACCGAGTTGTCGTTGAGGACGCTGGAATCAAGGTGCAGGATTTTCATGGTGAGCTCCGTTTCGGGTGAGTGCCGGTTGGCAGTAGCAATGGAACGTATGATAGTTTTTGCGACAATATCGGACTAGACTGCGAAATCGGGAATGATTGTCCTGAAATTGATGCCAATGCCAGCGGAGCGCGCACGATGCATGACCTGAACGACCTGTATTTCTTTGCCAAGGTAGTCGAGCACGGCGGTTTCATGGCAGCGGCACGGCAGATCGGGGTGCCCAAGTCGCGGTTGTCGCGCCGGGTTGCCGAACTGGAGGCGCGGCTGGGGGTGCAGTTGCTGCAGCGGACGACGCGGCGGCTGGCGCTGACCGAGGTGGGGCAGGCCTACTTCCGCCACTGCCAGGCGATGCTGGCCGAGGCGGAGGCGGCGCAGGAGGCGATCGCGCGCGCCACCGACGTGCCGCGCGGCCTGGTGCGGGTGAGCTGCCCGGACCTGCTGGCGCAGTCACTGCTGGCCCCGTTGTTGCCGGAGTTCATGGCGCAGTATCCGGAGGTGCGCATTCTGCTGGAGGTGACCGGGCGCCGTGTCGACCTGATCAATGACGGCATCGATGTCGCGCTGCGGGTGCGCTTGCGGCTGGACGACAGTGCCAGCATCGTGGCGCGTCCGCTGGGGCAGTCGTCATCGTTTCTGGTGGCCAGCCCGGCGCTGCTGGCCGAGCGTGGCCTGCCGCAGCGCCCGTCCGATCTGGCGTCATGGCCCGCGCTGGTGATGTCGCGGCCTGACGGTCGCGGCGAGTGGACGATGCATGACGAGGTCGGCCAGCTGTACACCGTGCAACTGGCATCGCCGCGGCTGATGACCGACAACCTGGTGGTGCTGGCACAGGCGGCGATCGATGGCTGTGGCGTGGCGGCGTTGCCGGTGCTGGTCTGCCAGCAGGCGCTGGCCGATGGCCGGCTGCGACGGCTGCTGCCGAATTTCTCCATGCCGGGCGGCATCCTGCACCTGGCTTTTACCGGCCGCCGCCATCTGGTGCCGGCGGTGCGGGTGTTTGTCGACTTCCTGGTGGCGCGTACGCCGCAATGGCATGCGCGCTTCGAATGACGGCTGTTGCGGCCTGCTGCGCGCCGTATGACGCGGTTCGCCGCCGCTTGCTGCCGGCAGCGGGGTAAAAAGGCGTCAAGGTTGGCCGCAACGACACATCTGGCGCGCGCCGCGGCGCTGCATTTGTCTCGGGCGCGGGCGGCGCTTCTGCTACAATCCTGCCCCCTCCTTATTGAATGAACGGGTTGCACGATGGTTATTCCGGCATGCGGTGTCGATTTTGGCACCTCCAACTCCACGGTCGCCTGTTTCCGCGCCGGGCAGAGCCAGTTGCTGATGCTGGAAGACGACAAGGCGACCCTGCCATCGGTGGTGTTCTTCAATGCCGAGGAAGAGAGCACCGCCTTTGGCCGGGCCGCGATCGGCGAATACCTGGACGGCTACGAGGGGCGGCTGATGCGCTCGCTGAAGAGCCTGCTCGGCACCAGCCTGATGAACGGCCAGACCGAAGTCAATGGTCGTGCGCTGCGTTTCATCGACTTGCTGTCCTCGTTCATCGGCACCCTCAAGCAGCGCGCCGAACAGCAGGCGGGGCAGGCGTTCAGCCGGGCCGTGTTCGGCCGGCCGGTGTTTTTCATCGATGACGATCCGGTCGCCGACCAGCTGGCGCAGGACACGCTGGCCGATGTCGCGCGCCGTGCCGGCTTTCAGGAGGTCGCCTTCCAGTTCGAGCCGATTGCGGCGGCCTTCGACTACGAAAGCCGCATCGAGCGCGAAGAGCTGGTGCTGATCGTCGATATCGGCGGCGGTACCTCCGACTTTTCCTTGGTGCGGCTGTCGCCGCAGCGCCGCCACCTGCTCGATCGCCGCGACGACATCCTCGCCAACGGCGGTGTGCATATCGGTGGTACCGACTTTGACAAGCAGCTGAGCCTGCACAGCGTGATGCCGCTGCTGGGCTACCGCACGCGGCTGAAGAACAATGCCGAGGTGCCGTCCGGCTACTACTTCAACCTCGCCACCTGGCACACCATCAACTTTGCCTACACCCGCAAGACGCTGGCCGACCTGCAGGGGGTGTACGTCGACGCGCTGGAGCGCGACAAGCTGGACCGGCTGTTTTCGGTGATCAACAAGCGCGCCGGGCACTGGCTGGCGATCCAGGTGGAGGCGGCGAAGATCGCGCTGTCCGACAGCGAGACGCACCAGTTGGCGCTGGACGAGATTGCCGACGGCCTCACGCACCAGCTGACACGCAGCCAGTTCGACGAGGCGATCGAGCGCCAGATCGACAGCGTGACGCAGACCATCGACCGCCTGCTGCAGGACGCCGGCATCACCGCCGCGCAGATCGATACCGTGTTCTTTACCGGCGGCGCCAGCGCGGTGCCCTTGCTGCGCGAGCGGGTGGCGGCGCTGCTGCCGCAGGCGGCCAAGGTCGAGGGCGACCGTTATGGCAGCATCGGCAGCGGCCTGGCGCTGGACGCGATGCGCCGCTTCGGCTGAACGGGGTTTGGCTCGCGCCGATGTGGCGGGCGTGGCTGGATGTGATGACGGAGGGAATTGCGGCCAACCTTGGGGCAAGGTTGGCCGCATTGTCTGCTAGGCCGGACGCGCCGGCAGAGGGGTGTCAGCCGACGAATTCCACCGGCACGAAATAGCTGTGGCCGATGCGGGTCAGCAGCACCTGCGGCTGGCCGGCGACCACGGCGCGAAAGGCGCGCGGCAGGCGTTTCCAGTCACGGAACATCATCTTGATCGGGTCGTTGTAGCTGTTCATGGCTTGCTCCTTGCGGTCAGTCCACGGCGTGAATGACGTTGGTCACGACGCCCCAGATAAAGAAACTGGCATCCTCGGGTACTTCGATCGGCTTGAAGGCCGGATTTTCCGGTAGCAGGCGCACCCGTCCGGCGGAGCGCTCCAGCCGTTTTACCGTCAGCTCGTCATTGATCACCGCCACCACCACCTTGCCGTTGCGCGGCTCCAGCGAGCGATCGACCACCAGCATGTCGCCATCGTGGATGCCGGCATTGATCATCGAGTCGCCCTTGACGGTGACGAGAAAGGTCGACGCCGGCTTGCGCACCAGATGCTGGTTGAGGTCGATGTCGGCCTCTTTCAGGTCGTCGGCGGCGACCGGCGAGCCGGCCGGTACGCGGCTGGCAAACAGCGGCAGCGACAGGTTTTTCAGCGCTTCGCCGAGCAGGGCGATGTCGCCGATGCTGCTGTGGTTGATGCTGCGCAGGCTGCGGTATTCGTCGAGCCAGTTTTCCAGTACCGGTTTCAGCGGCTCCGGTACGCGCATGGCGACGGTCTTGTCACCGCCGAAGCGGGATTTGCGACCGGCGCCTTCGCGCTTTCCTCCTTGCGATGACATCTTGATTCCTCCTTGTTTTTGATTGTGTACGAATTCAAAAAACAAGGCAAGCTTAATTGTGGCGCGGGCTGCGGGATTGTGGTTTTTTGGCGTGACCGTTTGCGGATCAAGGGCTTGGCGGGATTGTCGGCCAGCTGGCCGCGGGGGCGAGGCCGGGGATGTTGTGGGCGCTTGCCGGGGCCGACCGGCCCGGCGGCGGCTTGCGGCCAACGTTGGCCGCAAGCCGTATGGGTGAAACGGGCCGGTGTCGCGCCGGCCCATGACGGCTTAGAACCTGTTCAATGTCTGCTGCGCTTCGGCGATACCGCGTTGAAAATGCCTTCGGATGCTCATTGACCCCATGTCAACTCCGCTTCCTCAGGCATTTTCGCCTTGTCTCGCTCTAGCTCGCGAGACTTTGAACAGGTTCTTAGCGGCCTTCGCCGGCCTTGATGATTTTCAGGGTGTTGGTGCTGCCCATCAGGCCGACGCTGTCGCCGACGGTGACCACCAGGATGTCGCCCTGTTCGACGCGGCCCTGGTCGATCAGCTTGCGCTCGGCGGCGGCGAGCAGTTTTTTCGAGTCGGCGGCGGTGGGCAGCAGCATCGGGAACACGTCGCGGTACAGCGCCAGGCGGCGATAGGTGCCCACCTCCGGCGTCAGCGCGTAGATCGGCACGCCGCAATTGACGCGGCTCATCCACAGTGCGGTGGAGCCGGTCTGCGTCAGCGCCACCAGCGCGCGCACCGGCAGGTGGTTGGCGGTGAACAGCGCGGCCATGGCGATGGACTGGTCGACGCGGCTGAATTCGCGGTTGAGGAAGGCGCGCTCCAGCTGGTAGTCGGACGAGGTTTCTGCCTCCAGGCAGACGCGCGACATCGACTCCACCGTCTCCACCGGATACTGGCCGGCGGCGGTTTCCGCCGACAGCATCACCGCGTCGGTGCCGTCCAGCACCGCGTTGGCGACATCGGAGACCTCGGCGCGGGTCGGCACCGGGCTGCTGATCATCGATTCCATCATCTGGGTGGCGGTGATGGTCAGCTTGTTGCGCTCGCGCGCGAGGCGGATCATACGCTTCTGCAGCGCCGGCACCGCGGCGTCGCCGACTTCCACCGCCAGGTCGCCGCGCGCCACCATGATGCCGTCGGCGGAATCGATCAGGTCGTCGAGGTTGGCGATCGCTTCGCAGCGCTCGATCTTGGCGATGATGCGTGCCTGGCTGCCGGCGGCGTGCACCAGTGTGCGCGCCATGTACAGGTCGGCGCTGCTTTTCGGGAAGGATACCGCCACGTAGTCGGCTTCCAGCTGTGCCGCGGTCTTGATGTCGTCGATGTCCTTGCCGGTCAGCGCCGGCGCGGTCAGGCCGCCGCCCTGGCGGTTGATGCCCTTGTTGTTGGACAGCACGCCGCCGACCTTGACGCGGGTGTGGATCTGGTTGCCGAGCACCTTTTCCACGGTCAGCACGATGCGGCCGTCGTCGAGCAGCAGCACCACGCCGCTGGCGACGTCGTTGGGCAGCTCCTTGTAGTCGAGGCCGACGCGCTGGTCGTCGCCCAGCTCGCAGTCGGCGTCGAGGATGAAGGGCTGGCCGTTGGTGAGCGTGGTCTTGCCGTTGGCGAACTTGCCGACGCGGATTTTCGGGCCCTGCAGGTCGACCATGATCGCCACCGGCACGCCCAGTCGTTCCGCGGTGCTGCGCACCAGCGCGGCACGGTCGATGTGGTCTTGCGCGCTGCCGTGCGAGAAGTTGAGGCGGACGACGTTGACGCCGGCCTGCAGCAGGCGTTCCAGGGTTGCCGGATCGCTGGAGGCGGGGCCGAGGGTGGCGACAATCTTGGTGCGGCGGGTCATGGTGTTGCTCTCCGTTATTGAGTGTCTGTAATTATGGTACGGAATGGCGTTGTAATTAAGTGGCTACAGCGGTAATAAAATTACGTTGAGACAAGGTTGGCCGCAAGCCGTCATCCCGCCGGCACCTGCGGCGGTATTCCGCGTGGCTGCGCCAGGGCATAAGCTGTGACGATACCGGCGTGGGGCGTTGTTTTTGTGCCAAGCAGATTCGTGATTGTAATCAATCACTCGCGTTTTGACGGCGGATTGGCCGCTGTCACCGCTAACGCGAAACGCTTGCATTCAAGACGCCCCGCCGGGGGCGTGGTAAAGTTGATTGTCTACAAAAAGGGTGATCACGAGTCACCCTGTGATTATTTTGGCGGAATTATTGGCATGAAATGTCTCCGCCGGCGGAATAAAGGAGCGCCTTGTTGTGGTGAATATTGCAGCCCTCGAACCTACCATCGTGTGGGAACACTTTCAGACTCTGTGTGACATTCCTCGTCCTTCCAAACATGAAGCGGCGCTGCGCGACTATCTGAAAGGCTGGGCGGAACTGCGCGGTCTGGAGACGGTGGTGGACAAGGCCGGCAACCTGATCGTGCGCAAGGCGGCGACGCCGGGCATGGAAGACCGTGTCGGCGTGGTACTGCAGGGCCACCTCGACATGGTGTGCCAGGCCAATACCGGCACCGTGCACGACTTCTTCAATGACCCGATCCGTCCGGTGCTGAAGGACGGCTGGCTGATCGCGGAAAACACCACGCTGGGGGCCGACAACGGCATCGGTGTGGCGCTGGGGCTGGCGGTGCTGGCCAGCGACGACATCGCGCACGGCCCGGTGGAAGTGCTGATGACGCTGGATGAAGAGGCCGGCATGGGCGGCGCGCTGGGGCTGGAGCCGGGGCTGTTGCAGGGCCGGATGCTGATCAATATCGATACCGAGGAGTGGGGCGAGTTCTACATGGGCTGTGCCGGCGGCATCGATGTCAACGCACGGCGCAGCTATCAGCCGCAGCCGTTGCCGGCGGGCTTTGAGGTGCGCCAGCTGACGGTGGCCGGGCTGGTCGGCGGTCACTCCGGCGCCGATATCCACCTTGGCCGCGGCAATGCCAACAAGGTGCTGATCCGCCTGCTGCGCGAGCTGGAAACGGTTACCGATCTGCGCGTGGCGTCGTTCAATGGCGGTACCGCGCGCAATGCGCTGGCACGCGAGGCCTTTGCCGTGGTTGCCTATCCGGCCGCCGACGGCGACAAGCTGGCGGCGCGGCTGGATGCGTTCCAGGCGCTGATGCGCTTCGAACTGTCCGGCGTCGACGAAGGGGTGAGCATTGCGGCCAACCTTGCCAGCGCCAGCGAGGTGCTGGCGCCAGCCGACCAGCAGGCGATCTTCCGCGCGCTGCACGCGGCACCGCACGGGGTGAAGCGCATGAGCCAGCGCGTCGGCGGCGTGGTGGAAACGTCCAATAATCTGGGGGTGATCAGCATTGCCGACGGTAAGGTGTTCACCAACCTGATGGTGCGTTCGCTGCTGGACAGCGGTTTCCAGAATCTGGCCAGCGAGATCGTCGGCCTGTTCCAACTGGCCGGTTTCGAGGTGGAAACCGAGGGCGGCTACCCGGGCTGGGCGCCGAATCCGGCCTCGCCGCTGCTGGCGCTGTTCCAGCAGGTGTATCGCCAGCAGTTCGGCGCCGATTCCGGCGTGCAGGTGATCCATGCCGGGCTGGAGTGCGGCATCATCGGCGCCAAGTACCCGCAGATGGACATGGTGTCGTTCGGCCCCAATATCCGTGGCGCGCATGCGCCGGGCGAGCGGGTGGAGGTGGCCTCGGTCGGCAAGGCGTGGCAGTTGCTGCAGGTGGTACTGGCCGCGGTACCGGCCAGCGCCTGAGCCTGAGATGGTGCAGCATGAAAAAACCCGCCTGCCGGCGGGTTTTTTCATGGCTACGGCCGCGTGTCAGGCGAGGTCGGTCCTGGTCCGGGTTTCGCGCACGTTGCTGGCGAGGTAGTGCCGGGCGTAATCGAGGAAGGCGTCGGCGCTGAGCGGCCGCGAGTAATAGTAGCCCTGGATCTCGTTGGCGCCGATTTCGAGGATCTTGCGCAGCTCGCTCTCGGTCTCCACGCCTTCGGCGACCACGGAAATGCCCAGCTGGTGCGACAGGTCGGTAATCGCCTGCACGAACAGCGGTAGCCGCTTGTCCCGGTCCAGATGCTTGATGAACGACTTGTCGATCTTGAGCTTGTCGAAACTGAGGTCCTTCAGGTAGGAAAACGACGACCAGCCGGTGCCGAAATCGTCCAGCGCGATGCGGATCTGCTTTTCCTTCAGCTGGGTAAAGATCTTGCGGCTGAGCTGCACGTCTTCCAGCGCGATGTTTTCCGTCAGCTCCAGGATCAGCTGGCTGGCGGGCAGCGGGCCACCCTGCAGCCAGTCGCTGACGCGGTTGACCAGGTTCTGGTTGAAGATCGAGCTGCTGAGGTTGATCGAGAAGTGGATGTGGCGCAGGGTGTCGGCCGGGAAGCGGGCGATATCATGGCGCATGCGGCGGAACAGCCACTCGCCCAGCTTTTCACCGAGCCCGTTTTCCTCGGCGATCTGGATGATGTCCGGCGGGTTGATGAAATTCAGCCTGGGGTGGTTCCAGCGGATCAGCAGCTCTACCCCCAGCTGCTGCGGCTGGCTGATGTTGATGATCGGCTGGTAGCACAGGTACAGCTCGGTGTTCTGCGGCTCGGCCAGCAGCTCCTGCAGGTGACCGGCCAGCAGCCGCTTGCGCTGGTACTGGTCGAGCATGAAGCGGTTGAATACCTGGTAGTGCAGCTGCTTGTCCTGCTTGGCGCTCAGCAGTGCCAAGTCGGCAAACAGCACCATCTCTTCCACCGAACTGGCGTGCTGCGGGTACTGGCTGATGCCCATGTTCAGCTTCACGCGGTGGGCCGGGTCTTCGCTGTGCAGTAGCCGTTCGAGCTGGTTGTAGATCTTGCGGGAGTAGGCGAACCAGCTGTAGCCGGACATGTTGCCGAATATCACCAGCGCAAATTCGTCGCTGCCGATGCGCGCCAGGTAGACCTCCTCGTTCCGGTGCTGCTGCAGCAGCTCGGCGATCTGCGCCAGCAGCTGGTCGCCGGCGGCGTGGCCGAAGCTGTCGTTGACCTCCTTGAAGCGGCTGAGGTCGACCAGGCACAGCACCACCTGCGCCTCCGGCGCCGCGGTCAGTTGCGCCAGCTGGTGCATGAACGCGGCGCGGTTGGGCAGCTGTGTCAGCACGTCGTTCCAGGCCAGGAAGTGCTGTTTTTTCGACTCGCGGAACAGCAGCGCCAGCATGATGAGGCTGAACAGCAGCAGGATGCCGATGGCGGCAAAGTTGCGGATCTTGGCCTCGTCCAGCAGGTGGGTTTCCTGCAGTGCATTGGGACCGGTGAAATTCTGCACCATGATGTCGCGCAGCCGCGGAATCAGTGCGTCCAGCTCCTGGCTCATCTGCGCCAGCGTCGGGTCGCTCGGGGAGGGGGCGGAGATCGCGCGCTCGTGGCGTTGCAGCACGTCGAGAATACGGCGCACCAGCTCCTCGGCGGCAAAGCGCTGGCGGATCGCCCTGGTGGCCTCGCCGGTCAGGAACACGTCCATGCGGTTCCATGCGATGTCATAGCTGAGGCTGAGCTGCTTGCTGTCGGCGTGGCCGGTCTGGTACAGCTTCAGCGTTTCCTGCAGGCGGTAGGCGTCGATTTCCCGCTG
>Ga0209172_10006401_pt1 | contig 13124 bp, 10 predicted proteins | sample LarsenN4metaG_FD_184113 | JGI IMG/M metagenome (GOLD analysis project Ga0209172, IMG submission 184113) | Hot spring sediment bacterial and archeal communities from British Columbia, Canada, to study Microbial Dark Matter (Phase II) - Larsen... ... | reverse complement strand
CGTCCGCTCCCCGCCCGCGACGACCCTTGAGGACGGCCTGCGCGGCGGCGAGGCGCGCGATGGGCACGCGGAACGGCGAGCAGCTCACGTAGTCGAGCCCGAGCGCGTCGCAGAACTCGACGGAGGACGGGTCTCCGCCGTGCTCTCCGCAGATGCCCACCTTCAGCCCGGGCCGCGCCGACCTCCCCTTCTCGACGGCGACGCGCATGAGAGCGCCCACGCCCTCACGGTCGATGGTGACGAAGGGATCGGCCGGGTAGATGCCGCGGTCCACGTACGCCGGGAGGAAGCGCCCCGCGTCGTCGCCTGACTCGCGGGCCGCGGGCGACCGGCGCGCCGCCGGCGGCGCAAGCTATCCTGGGAGTTCATGTCCAGGAAAGTCGTCATCTTCGGAGCGGCGGGCCAGCTCGGCGTGGAACTCAGCCGGGTGTTTGCGGAAGCGGGGTATGACCTGTTGCGGCTGACCCGCGCCGAGGTTGATATCACCGACGGCGCGCAGGTGGAAGAGCACTTGGCCCGGTTCGATCCCGATCTCGTCATCAATTCGGCCGCTTACAACATGGTGGATGTGGCCGAGAAGGAGCCCCAGGCCGCCTACCAGGTCAACGCGCTCGCCGTCCGCCACATGGCCGTCGCCTGCCGCCAGATGGACGCCCGGTTGATTCATTTCTCGACGGACTATGTCTTCGATGGCGCGGCCAAGCGCCCCTACGTCGAGTCGGATCCGGTGCATCCGCTGGGCGCCTACGCGGTGTCAAAACTGGCGGGCGAACTTTACGCCCAGGCATACCTGGACTCGCCTCTGATCATCCGCACATCGGGCGTGTTCGGACCGGGCGGACTGCACACGGCCCGCGGTAACTTTATCGAATTCATGCTGCGGCTGGCGGCCGACGGACAGACGATCAGGGTGGTTGAGGATCACGTGGCGTCCCCGACCTACGCGCCGGCGCTGGCCGAGCGCACGCTCGAACTGGTTGAGCGGGGCGCCTCAGGCGTTTTTCATATCGGCGGCGGCCAGCCGACGTCCTGGTTCGACTATGCGCAACTGATTTTCCGCGAGGCGGGAGTGAAACCCGAACTGCGCGCGACCAATGAGCGCGAATACCGGACGGCGGCCCGGAGGCCCAAGTTTTCGGCCCTCGACAACGGAAAGATGGAGCGGTTCGGCGCGACTCCGATGCCGCCGCTCGAGGAAGCGGTTCGCAGTTACCTGAGGGCGCGCGGATAGGGGTGCGGGCGGCGGGCCCGAGACTGGCGCGGGCACTGCAAACAACACCCCGTCCCACCGGCGCGGAGAACGGAGGCGCCGGGATCCCGATCCGGCCGTCAGCCGCGTTTCTGCACGACAGGATCGGCCCGCCGCGGCAGTGTCCTATCCCTTCCTGGAGGGCTTCCAGGCACAGCGGCTGCCGGAGAGTCAGCCCAGGCGCGCCGGCGTCCGGACTGAACTCTCAGGAGTCGCTTGTCTATTAAGCCGCGGCCATGGTGCGCAGATTCCGTGCGGCATCTTTAATGACGCCGGCACGAACGACCATCGCCTTGGTGTTGGCGACCAGTTCGGCGCGGTGTGGGACAGGCCTCTTCTCGGCGATCAGCTGGTTGGTCTTGTTCGCAAAGATGGTGAGAGTGGCCAGACCGACCTTGAGTCTCTCGAGATGCCGGCCCTGAGATTCCGTCAACCGCGGTTCGCTCAGTTCGAAGCGACGGATCGCGTTCCGGAGTTGGCGGATGTCCTCCTCGAGATAGGCCATCTTGTGCGAGAGGGTCTGCCAGTTTGGAAAGCTGTTTCTCAGGTAAGCTTCCATCTCATCGGCGACTTTCTGCGCATCGGCCGCCCGTTGAGCGATATACGATAGCTCGGAGGCGGCAGGACCCACTACGACGCACTTGGTTTCAAGGGCGTAGGTGGACGCGCTGAACACGAGAAGCAGCACAGACACAGCGACAACACTGTTGATTCTCACAGTTCTAACCTCCATAAAATGTAGGGTTTGTGGGCTAGACGCCCGGCGTGGCGTCTGGCGCCCTGGTGTTTTCACCGGTTAAGACGAAGCCTGCCCGCTTCAGGTTTCATCCCGGAAACTGAGGTTCCTTGCGAACGATTGAGGAGATACTCTGACTGAAGCGTTTCGCGCTAGGCGATGATGTCCCGCACAACGGTTCCCGCCACGTCCGTCAGGCGGAAGTCGCGTCCAGCGTGGCGGTAGGTCAGCTTTGTGTGATCCATGCCCATCAGGTGCAGGATCGTGGCGTGAACGTCGTGCGGGTGGGTCCGCTTCTCGACCGCCTTGAATCCAAACTCGTCGGTGGACCCGTAGGCCAGGCCGCCCTTGACGCCGCCGCCGGCCATCAGGATGGAGAAGCCGTGGTTGTTGTGGTCCCGGCCGTTCTGCACGCGAACCAGTCCGCTGACCTCGACGGAAGGCGTACGGCCGAACTCGCCCCCGATGAGCACGATGGTCTCCTTGAGCAGGCCGGACGCTTTCAGGTCCTGGAGCAGGGCCGCCATGGGGGCATCGGACGTCGCGGCCAGCCGGCGGTGGATCTGAATATCGTCGTGGTTGTCCCACGGCTGTCCGTTGCCGTAGTAAACCTGGACCATGCGCACACCCCGCTCGACCAGCCTCCGAGCGATCAGGCAACCGCGGGCGAAGTCCCCATCGCCGTAGCGCGCCCGGACCGCGGCCGGCTCCCTGGACACGTCGAGGGCGTCCATCGCCTCGCTCTGCATCCGGTAGGCGACCTCCATCGACTGGATCCGCCCTTCCAGTTGCGCGTCGCCACCCTCGCGTTCGAGATGCAGGCGGTTGAGCGAGGCCAGCAGGTCCAGCTGCCGCCGTTGCTCCTCCGCGCTCAGGTTTCGGTTGCGCAGATGCTGAATAAGCTTCTCCGGCTCGCTCTCGTTGTTGGGCAGATAGGTTCCCTGGTGAATGGCCGGCAGGTAAGCCGACGTCCACAGCTGCGGCCCGATCACCGGCACTCCCGGGCACAGGACAACGTAGCCGGGCAGGTTGCGGTTGAACGTGCCGAGCCCGTACGTCAGCCAGGACCCCATGGACGGGTGCCCGGGCAAGACGTGCCCGCAGTTGAACATGAACAGAGACGGCTCGTGGTTCGGCCGTTCGGTGTACATCGACCGGATCACGCACAGATCGTCCGCGCAGGCGCCGAGCTTGGGGAAGATCTCGCTGAATTCGAGGCCGCTTTGGCCGTGCCGCCGGAACGCGAACGGAGACTTCAACAGCGCGCCGGTCTTGCGCTCCGTCTTGAGGTTTCCCGACGGCGCCGACGTGCCATGGAACCTGGTCAGGGCCGGCTTAGGATCGAACGTGTCGACCTGCGACGGCCCTCCGTTCAGAAACAGATAGATGACGTGCTTGGCCCGCGCGGGAAAGTGGGGCTGCCGGGCGGCCAGAGGGTCAGAGGCGGCCTCGAGGCCGGCGAAGCTCATCATTCCGAAGCCCGAGCCGATCGATTGCAGCAGCTGTCGTCTGGTCATCATCGTCCGCATGCCTTTCAGTTCACGAACACGAGTTCGTTGGAGCTCAGCAGAACCTGCGCGTAGCGTTTCCATCCGTCCTTTTCGCCTTTCAGGTAGGAGAGGGCGAGCGCGACCTCCGCCGGCAGGGGCGCCCGGCCGTAGAGGAGGCGATAGGCCTCGCGGATGCGGCCGGCGTCGTCCGCAGCCGCCCTGGCAAGGCGGGCGGCCAACGCGCCGGCGCGCCTCTCTAGAAACTCGCTGTTCAGAAAGAACAGCTGCTGGAGCGGCGTCGCCGTGGGGATCCGCTGCTCGCTGGTCGAATTCGGGTTGGGGAAATCGAACAGCGACAGCGTTCCATCGAGCTTGCGCCGGCTTACGAATCCGTACACGGTTCGGCGGAGATTGGCCGGATCGGTCAGCTTGGCGGCCGGGCCGCCGGAACGGTGGTCGAGCTCGCCGGTGACAAACAGGAGCGTGTCGCGCAGCGGCTCAATGTCGAGCCGCCTCCGGTTGGCGCGCCAGAACAGCTTGTTGTCGGGATCGGCCGCCTCGTTGCGGCCGTTGTGCTCGGCGCTCAACCGGTAGACCGCCGAAAGCATGATCTCGCGGTGCAGCTTCTTGAGCGACCATCCGTTCTCCATAAATCGCGCCGCCAGGTAGTCGAGCAGCTCCGGATGGGAGGGCTTCTCCCCCAGCTGGCCGAAGTTGCTGGGCGTGCCCACCAGGGGCCGGCCGAAATGGTGCTGCCAGACCCGGTTGACGAACACGCGCGCGGTGAGCGGATTGTCCGGCGAGGCGATGGCTTCGGCCAGTTCCAACCGGCCGCTGCCTTTCTCAAACGGCTTCGGCCTGCCGGGCGACAGCACGGAAAGAAAAGCGCGCGGCGCCTCCTCGCCCAGGTTGTCGCGGGAGCCGCGGATCATGACGCGCTGGTTGGCCGGTTTGGGCGAGTCCCGCAGGACGTGGAAGAAGGGGTACTGTTCGGGAACCGCCTTCTTTCGCGCTTCCAGGTTCGCCCGCAGCGCGTCGAGGTGCTGTTTCCAGAACCCGCCGAGGAAGCGGTCGATCTGGCCGTCCCGGTAGTAGTAGATGCCGGAGTCGGCCTTGCCCACCTTGTCCCTGCTGAACAGGTCGCGCCAGAGAAAATAACGGTCGCGCGGCAGCGACAGAAGATCGGCGGAGGCGAGATCCCGCCGGGCGTTGCTGCCGCCGAGGCGGATGAAGTTGGTGTCGTCGATTTTCTTCTTCTCGGCGAGAACATCGCGGACCAGCTGCTGGAACCTGTCCGCCGGGAACGTCTCCTGCTGCCAGCCGTCAAGGAACGGATGCTCCCGCACCGGCTCCTTGAGGTAGCGGACCCAGCGTTCGACGGTCTCCGTGTCCAGCCCCGCGGCGTCCGGCTTCCGTCCCTCGATGGTCTGCCGGGCGGCGAGCAGGTAGCGGGCCGTGTCGGCGGCGAGGATTTCGGCGAGCTGGGTTGCCTGCTTTTCGAGAAAATCGGCGATTTCCTTCTCGGCGGCCTCGACGGCTTCCTTGCGGGCTTTGTACGCGTTGACAACCGCCTCCGGCGCCAGCGGGTGTTCGGCCGTCACCGACGAGGTGAACACGCCCAGAAGCGCGTAATAGTCCTTCGTCGGGATGGGATCGAACTTGTGGTCGTGGCACTGCGCGCAGGCCACCGTCAGTCCCAGAAGCGACCGGGTGGTCACGTCCACGCGGTCATCCTGGAACTCCGGGCTGAGGGCGTAGAAGCCCAGCCCGGCGATCAGCTTTTCCCGCCTCGCCGGATCGACCTGGTCGCCGGCGATCTGCGCCTTGAGGAACAGGTCGTACGGCATGTCGTCATTGAAGGCCTGGATCACCCAGTCGCGATAGCGGTAGGCGTTCGCATACGGTTCATCCTGCGTGGAATTCAACCGGTCGTCGGAGTAGCGCGCCAGGTCGAGCCAGTAACGGCCCCAGCGCTCTCCGTAGCGCGGCGAGGCCAGCAACCCGTCGACGACGCGTTCGAAGGCGTCGCCCGAGTTGTCCTTGAGAAAGGCCTCGGTCTGTTCCGGGGTCGGCGGAAGGCCGATCAGGTCCAGGTAGGCGCGGCGCAGAAGGACGCGTTTGCCCGCCTCCGGTGCGGGGCTCAGAGCAGCGCGCTCGATCCGGTCAAGGATAAACCGGTCGATGGCGCCACGCGGCCAGCGCGTGTTCTTCACCGCGGGGGGAGAGGGTTTGCGGACAGGCTGGAAGGCCCACCAGGCGCGCTGCTCCGGCGTGATCGTATAGCCGGCGCCGGCGGAAGCCGGCGCAGGAGATCTTTCCGGCCACGGCGCGCCGGCCCGGATCCAGGACGAGAGGTCGGCGATTTCGCTGTCAGCCATCCGTCCCGCCGGCGGCATTTTGAGCGCGGGATCGACGTATCGGATCGCCCTGATCAGCAGGCTCCGGTCGGGATCGCCAGGCGTGACGGCCGGCCCGCGCGCGCCGCCCTTCATTAGCCCGTCGCGGGAGTCGACGGCGAGCCCGCCCATTTTCGAGGCCGTGTGACAGGAGTAGCAGTTCTTCGCCAGCACGGGACGGACCTTGCGTTCGAAGAACTCGGTGGAGTCGGCAGCGGACAGGATCCCTCCGGCGGCGACAACGAGCAGAAAGCGGCGCAGCATGCCTTTGCGCTAAATTTTATCAACATGGACGAATTCAAGGGAAAGACCGCGCTGGTGACCGGCGCAAGTCGTGGAATCGGCGCGGCGACGGCGGTCTCGCTGGCCCGGGCGGGCGTGAGCCGCGTGGCGATCCAGTACAATTCCTACCCCGAAGGCGCCGAGCAGACGCTCTCGCTGGCGCGCGCGGCGGGCGCAGAGGCGATCGCGATTCAGGCGGACCTCAGCACCGTGGAGGGCATCCACTCGATGACCGCCGCGATCGGGAAGGAGGCGCCCGATGTCGACATCCTGGTCAACAACGCCGGAGCGCTGATCAGGCGTTCGCCGCTGGCGGACTACACCGAGGACCTCTTTGACGCGATCATGAACCTGAACGTCAAAAGTCTGTGGTTCATCTCGAAGGCGGTGGCGCCGCGGATGGCCGCGCGGGGCGAGGGCGTGATCGTCAATGTGAGTTCCATCGCCGCACGCAACGGCGGCGGTCCCGGAGCGACCATCTACGCCGCGGCCAAGGCGGCGGTGTCGGCCATCACCAAAGGCCTGTCGAAGGAACTGGCGCCCCGGGGGATTCGCGTGAACGCCATCAGCCCGGGCACGGTGGACAATCATTTCCACGAAGTCTATTCGACGCGCGAAATCCTGGACTCGGTGGTGAAGATGACTCCAGCCGGGAGGCTCGGAACGAACCAGGAAATGGCCGACTGCATCCTGTTTCTGTGTTCCGGCAAGGCGGCCTACATTCACGGCCAGACGATTGAGATCAACGGCGGCGGGTACATGATCTAGACGAGACGCCGGAGCGGCCTTCGCGCCGTCCTCAGGCCAGGCGGACAACTTCTCCCCGGGCCGCCGAGCGGTAGGCGCCGAACAGCGCCTCGAGCACCACCAGGGCGTCGGCCACCGTCACCTCCGCATCCCGGTTCTGCTCGAGCGTGTCGATGAAGGCGCTCTGATCGGACGGCGCCACCGCCGCGTTGAACCACTCCGGTCCGCCCGTCTTCCTCTGGTCTGAACTCGACCAGAAGGCCATCGGATCAGCCGGGTTCTTGGCCGGAACCCGCCAGTAGGACTGTCCGTCGGCGCAGATTTCGCCGTGCGCGGCGCCGCCGTCGACAAACGCGGAGCCGCGGGCGCCAACGATTCTCGTGCGGATGTGGCCGCCGCCGGGATGGCTGCGCCAGCCGACCCGGCCGGAGGAGATCGTCGCCGTCACGCCGCCGTCCAGCGTCAGCGTCAGCGCGCCGAAGTCTTCGAAATCCCGTTGCCGGTTTTCGTTGAAGAAGTAGTTGGCGGTCGTCGCGTAGACCGTCCGGAAGGGCCGGCCTCCGGTGGCCCACCGGATCATGGCGAGCGAGTAGACCGCGATGTTGAACATCTCGCGCTTGGCGTCCGGGACGAGGAACATGTCCGGCGAGGCGGTTTCCTTGCGCCGGGCGAGCGGCGGCGAGTCGGAGAAACCCTTGGCGAAGTGGAGGTCGCAGTGGATGGCGCGGAGTTCCCCGACCTGCCCGCGGCGGAGGATCCGCCGCACGCGCTGGGCATAAGGAAGCAAGACCTGCGTGAACATCTGGGTGCGCAGCTTTTTGGCGCGGACGATCGCGGCGAGCTTCCGCGCCTCCTCGAGATTCCCGGCCATCGGCTTGTCGATGTAGAGATGCTTGCCCGCCTCGGCGCACTGGATGGCGACGCGACCCTGGCGGTGATGTTCGGTGCAGATGGAGGCGAGGTCCACTCCGGGCAGGGCGAGCGCCTCGCGGAGGTCGCGCACGTGCGGAACTTTGAGCTGGTCCGCCAGGGCCTGATTCAGACGGGCGCGGCGCTCATCGACTGAGGCTTCGTCGGTGACGGCGATCACCTTGCACCGGGGGTCCTGCTGAAAGCCGGCGGCGTAGTTTTCCTGGTGGCTCATGCCGCCGGTGACGATGAGGACTCCGTAGGGCATATCGGCGTCTACTCCCGGGCCATCACGACGGGCTTGCCCGCTTCGATCGACCGGAGGATGGCGTCGTGCCAGCGCTTTCCGGCGGCCGGCGAACCTTTCAGCTGCGGAAGCTCCGGGAAGTCGTCGATCCGCAGCGAACCCTTCTGGCCGATGATGAGCAGTTGCGCGGAGGCGTCGCCGTCCCAGATCATCTCCGCGCTCAGCAGCGCCGATTGTCCGCCGCTGAACTCCGCCATGACCGTCACATTTCCGGCCGCCGCGCCTCCCAGCGCGTAGATGCTGTGAACGGAGGCGTTCAGCCACCGGACGGCCGATTCGACGGCGGCCCCGGCGAGCGGGCCGAGCAATCCATGGTCAGCGGCGAGTTGGAGATCGGCCCGGAGGAAGACAGGCGCGCCGATGACGCCCGAACTCACCCGGTCGCCCACGGTCTTGTCCAGCCACTCGAGATATCTCATATAGTGATGAGTGTCATGATACAGCCAAACACGGATCGCCGCACCGCGATCAAAGCAACGGCCCTGACCGCGCTTTCCTACCGCCGCGTTCTCGGGGCGAACGACCGTATCGGGATCGGCCTCATCGGCTGCGGCAACCGCGGCGTCAACGCCCTGCTCAAGGGCGCTCTGGCGCTGCGTGAGCAGACGGGCATCGACGTGCCGGCCGTCTGCGACATCTGGCGCCAGCACGCCGAGGAAGCGGCGGGCGTGGCGCGCGCCGCCACCGGGCACGAGCCCCGGCAGATCAAGGCGTACCGGGAAATGCTCGCCATGAAGGAGATCGACGCCGTCATCATCGCCACTCCGGACCACCAGCACGCCACGATGCTGACGGACGCGGTGCGCGCCGGCAAGGACGCCTACTGCGAGAAGCCCCTCGCCATGGACATGAAGGAACTGCTGGTGTGCGTTGACACGGTGAAAAAGTCCGATCGCATCGTGCAGATGGGAACGCAGGTGCGGAGCCTGCCCAGTTCCATGGGCGCCAGGAAGTGGATCCAGGAGGGCCATCTCGGGAAAGTCTTCAAGGTCGAGCAGGAACGCAACGGTCTCAAGCCCTACTGGCACAACTACGGCGAACGGAAAATCGAGGAAGGCGACACCGACTGGCGGGCGTTCGTGTTCAACCGCAAACCGCGGCCGTGGGACCCGCTCCAGCACGCCGGCTGGTTCGGCTACCGGGATTTCTCGCGCGGGCCGCACTCCAATCTCATGGTCCACTTCATCGACCTCGTGCACCACATCACCGGGGCGGCCCTTCCGAAGCGGTGCGTGACTCTCGGCGGGTCCTTCCGCTACCGCGACAGCTACAACGCGCCGGACTCGGTGGAAACGATCCTCGAGTATGACGACTTCCTGGTGCGCTACTCGACGGCGTTCGGAACCTCGGCCGGCAACTATCTCAAGTTCTTCGGACCACGGGGAACCATGGACGCCACCAACTGGTCCGGCAAGCCGTTCACGGTGTCGGGAAAGGGCGCCGAAAATCCCGTGGCCGACGAGATGGAGGTGCCCTTGGCCGAATCCGACAACCACATGCTGAACTGGCTCAAGTGCCTGCGTTCCCGCCAGCAGCCGAACGCCCCGATCGAGGCCGGCTACAGCCATTCGGTTGCGGTGATCCTGTCGGACGAGGCGATGGTTCGCGGGCGGAGAATGGCGTTCGATCCCGTGAAGCGCGCCATCCGCGAGGGATAGCCTCAGCGAAACAGGCGGCGCAGGGGAATGTGAAGCGCCACGGAGAACCCCGACTCCGGGCCGGAACAGACCTCGAGCCGGCTCTTGTTGGCGAAAGCGATCCTTTCGGCGCACGCCAGGCAGCCGAGCGGCTCCATCTCCCTCTCGATTTCGTCCGCCGTCAGACGGACTTCGGGCGCCACGAGGCGGATCACGGCGGCCGCGGGCCGGATCTCCAGGTTCATCCTGGCTTGGGCGGCGTGGCGGGCCAGCGCCTGGAAGCCCTGAATCAGGCACCGGAGCATGTGGGCGATCTGGCCCCGGTCGCCTTCAGCCCACACCACGCCGGGATCCCAGTCGATGGTGAGGTGGGGATGCGCTTCGGCGTAGCGCTCAACCAGGACATGGGCGAGCAGTTCCTTGAGGTCGAACAGCACCGGCCTCGCCGGCACGGCGCCCACGTAATAGACCGCGTTGTCGATGACGGAGTTGACCTGTTCGAGCGCGAGGTTGAGCTGCCTGCGCATCTTCGCCGAGTCGGCCGTCCGGGCTCCGAGCAGGAAGCCGATCGACTCGATCGTGCTCAGCGGCTGCCGCAAGGCGTGCGAGAGCTGACGGACCAGTTCGCGCGCTTCACCGCCGGCGGCTCCCTCGCGGGTGGTGTCGGCATGGTCTGCTAAGAGGTCCGGGTCAGTCATCCTTTACCGCCAGTCGATTATAGCGTCTGGAGAGGAGAGCCGGTAGATCGCCGAAGTAACCTTCCGCCGGCCGCGGACGGTCCGCGGGACTAGTCCGAAAGGCCCGCATGCCGCTCGCGGCCGTGAACAGAGGCGTGGTCCTCGACGGCTTCCAGGTGTGTGACCACTTCCGCCGGCTCGCCGATCAGGGCCGGCAGCCGCCGCTCCAGTTCCGTCGCGACGGCGTGCGCGTGGCCGATCGGGGTCCGGGAGGGGAACAGCAGGTGCAGCTCGATCAGAAGACGCGCTCCCGAGCTGCGAAACCGAACCCCGTGGTATTGCACTCCGAGTTCCCCCGAAACGGTGTCCAGCGCACGCAGCAGCCGGCCGGCGGCGTCCGGGTCGGCGTAGTCCAGCAGTCCCGCGGCGGAGCGCCACAGAAGCAGTCCGCCGGACCAGAGGATGTTGAGGGCGGCCAGAATCGCCACGATCGGGTCGAACGGTTTCCAGCCCGACACGATCACCAGCAGCAGGCCGGCGAGGGCCGCGAAGCTGGTCCAGCTGTCGGTGAGGACGTGCCGGCCGTTGGCTTCGAGGATGATGGACTTCGTGCGGCGGCCGGTCCGGACCAGATACCAGCCCAAGGCCAGGTTGAGGGTCGCGGCGGCGGCCACGATTCCGGCGCCTGGACCCAGGTGGGCGAGCCGGATGCCCGACATCCAGTTGTGGACCGCGGTAGCGGTGATCGAGACGGCGGCCAGCGAAATCAGCGCGCCCTCAAAGCCGGCTGAAAGAAACGCGATGCGTTCGTAACCGAAAGGAAACTGGGCCGTTGCCGGACGCCCGGAAAGGTGCAGGCTGAAGGCGGCAAAGCCGACGGCGAAAACGTGGATCACCGATTCGGCGGCGTCGGCGTAGATGGCCGAAGATCCGGTCCACCACCACGCCGCCGATTTCCCGACCAGCATCAGCACTCCCGCGGCCAGCGAGAGGCGGATGGCGAAGAGTCGTTGCCGGTCGGTGGGGTCCAAGCGTTTCCGTCTACCATGATACGGCCCCTGTTGCGGGGAAAATCCTGAGGAGAGTTAACCTTTTACCCGCGCGATGCCGATCAGTAAGAGAACCGGACTAAGGTCATGCATACGCTGTTCATCAGATTGGTGGTTCCGGAGGAGGTACCGGCGCTGCTACCGGCGGCGGTTCCGGCCTGGTTGGGGGGTGGGGCCGCCGGCTCGATGGCGGCGCTGGGCCTGGCCGGACTCGCCATTTCGTTTCTGCTCTACCGGACCTTGCATGCCTTGTTGGGACGGGAACGCCGGCGGCGGATCCGGATGGAGAAGCGGTACAAGTTGAGCGAAGCGGCGGCGGCGGAGCTCGAAGCGCGGCTCGGCAACCTGTTCGACTCCTCGCCCCACGGAATCTGCCAGGTGCTGCCGGAGAACGGGGGAATTCGGGCCAATCCGGCGCTGCTCGCCATGCTGGGGGTGGAGTCGTCGGAGGTGCTGGGGGCTTGGGGCGGCCTGGCGTCCTTCGCCACCGATTCCGGGCGCTTCGCCCAGGCCCTGGAGCAGTTGCAGCGGGACTCAGTGATGCGGGACGAGGCGATGGAATGGAAGCGCAAAGACGGCGAGATTTTCGCCGCAGCCGTGTCTGCGCACCTTGTTCGGGACGCCAAGGGAACCGTCCTCTACCAGGAATGGCACATCTCGGACCTGACGGCGGTGCGGGTGGCCGAGGCGGAGGCCCAAAAGGCGGCGGCGGAAGCGGCCGAGGTGCGCCACCAGATGGAGCAGCAGGGCCGGCAGATGCTGGCGCAATCGCTCGAGCTGGCCGAAGCGCGGGACCGGGCGCTCGCCAGCGCGAAGGCAAAGTCGGAGTTGCTGGCCAGCCTGGGACAGGATATCCGGACCCCGCTCAACGGCATCGTCGGCATGTCACAGCTGCTGCTGGCGCGGCTCAGCGGCCAGCATCGCGAGTTCATCGAGATGCTGAACCGGTCGGCGCAGATGCTGCTGTCCTCGCTCGACGAGATCCTCGAGTATTCGCGGCTGGAAACCGGCCAGTTTGAACCGGCGCGGGAGAGTTTCGCCCTCCGAAACCTGGTCGAACAGGTGGCCGAGAGCCTGGCCGGCAAGGCCGAAGCCAAGGGCCTCGAGATGCCGTGTCTGGTCCGGGTGGACGTGCCCGACGGCCTCATCGGCGACGCCGCGCGAATCCGCCAGATTCTCCATGGCATTGTCGACAACGCCATCCGCCACACCAGTTCCGGAGAGGTGTCGATCACGGTTTCGCTGGTCCGCCAGGCCGAGGGCCGGGCCTGGGTCCGGTTCCAGGTGGAGGACAGCGGCTCCGGCATCAGCCCGGACTCGTTTCCGCGCCTGTTTGAGCCGTCGGCGCAGGTGGACTGGACGGCGCACAAGGGCAATGGCGAACCGCAGGGAGGGCGGCTGCGGCTGGCGATCGCCAAGCTCGTGGTCGAGAAGATGGGCGGGCAGATGGGCGTCGACAGCGAACCCGGCCAGGGATCGCTGTTCTGGTTTCTGCTGCCGCTCGAGATCGCGCCGGCAGCGGATGACTGCGCCGAACCGCGCCCGCCGGTCGAACTGCTCCGCAACCGGCGGATCCTTGTCGCCGATGATGTGATCTCCTGCCGGGGCGTCATCGCGGAACTCACCTCAGGATGGGGCATGCTTT
>Ga0209172_10006400_pt1 | contig 13125 bp, 8 predicted proteins | sample LarsenN4metaG_FD_184113 | JGI IMG/M metagenome (GOLD analysis project Ga0209172, IMG submission 184113) | Hot spring sediment bacterial and archeal communities from British Columbia, Canada, to study Microbial Dark Matter (Phase II) - Larsen... ... | reverse complement strand
CCCACCATCAGTCCGAGCGGCTGGAAGCCTACCGGGCGCTGGCCGAGCGGCTCATCCTGTCGGGCCATGCCTACCGCTGCACCTGCACCCCCGAGGAGCTTGACGCGCGGCGGACGGCAGCGGAGAAAGCCGGCCGAGCGTGGAAGTACGACCGTCGCTGCCGGAACCTGAGCGCCGCCGAACGCGCAACGCAGGCCGGCAAACCCTCGGCCGTCCGCTTCCGCGTGCCCGAAGGCGGGCAGACCGTCTGGGACGATCTCGTGTACGGCCAGGTCGAGTTTGCCCACAACGAAATTGAAGACTTTGTCCTGCTGCGCAGCGACAACATGCCCACCTACCATCTCGGGGTGGTCGCCGACGACCTCGAGATGCGCATTACCCACGTCATCCGCGGCGCCGACCATCTGGCCAATACCCCCAAGCAAATCCTCATGTATCAGGCGCTGTCGGTGTCACCGCCCGTCTTCGCGCACGTGCCGCTCATTCTCGGCTCCGACCGCACGCGCCTCTCCAAGCGCCACGGCGCCACCTCCGTGACCAGCTACCGCGACGAAGGATTCCTGCCCGAGGCTTTCCGCAACTTCCTCGCCCTGCTGGGCTGGTCGCCCGGCGACGATACGGAGCTGATGCGCACGGAGGAACTGATCCGGCGCTTTCGCCTCGAGCAGGTGAGCCGCACCAACGCGGTCTTTGACCGCGCCAAGCTCGAGTGGTTCAACGCCGAATACCTGCGCTCGGAGCCGCTGGAAAAAATCCTGCCGCAGGTGGAAGCGACGCTGCGCCGGTTTGGCTTGTGGCGCGGGGAATGGGCGGGCGAAGGGCGCGGCTGGTTTGCCCGCACCGTGGAGTTACTGCGGCCGCGCGCCCGTCTGCTCAACGATTTCGCTACCTGGGCGCGCGCCTTCTTCTTCGACGAGTTCGACTACGACCTGGCGGGGGTGAAAAAGTTCCTGCAGGACAAGCGCCTGCCCGCTCTCTTGAGCCAACTGGCTGATGAACTCGCAGGCGTCAAGGACTGGACGCACGAAGCGACCGAAGCCGCGCTGCGGGGCTTGGCCGAGAAGGCGGGCGTCAAAGCCGCCCTGCTCATCAACGCCACCCGCGTCGCCCTCACCGGCCAGGCGGTCGCGCCGCCGCTATTTGAAACCATGGTTGTGCTGGGCCGCGACCGCGTCCTCACCCGCCTGCAACGCTTGGTGGCAAATTGGCCGCAGGCAAGCTAACGGTTTCCAGTTACAGAGCGGACAGTGACCGAAATGGGGAGTTGTTTTTCCACCGGGCGGAGGCAAATCTCGTCGTTGCAGGCCTGGTAGCGCAGCCCCAGGGCCAGCGTGCGGCTGCCGGGCTTCGTTTCCGGTCGCGCCCGCAGCGTGAGGGCGACCTCAATGGTTCCTTCATACACCGCCAGCTTCTCATCCGGAGCGAAGCTGAAGGTTTTCACAACAGCCTTCGGGAATTTGACCTCGGTGAGTTCGAATTCGCTCCCCGCAGGCAGGAAGACTTCGGTGGGGATGAGGTAGCTCTCCAGCGGCTTGACGGAGTTGATATGGAAGCCGGGGATGATCTCGACTTGGAGTTTGAGCGTGGCGATGCCGCCAGGCGCGAGCCTGAGATGGGCGGGCTGCGCCCGCAGCGTGACGACGGTCTCCGGCTTGGGCGGGCCCTGCGCCGCCAGCAGCGGCACTAGCAAGAAACACAGTCCCAGTTCAGCCCATGGCCTGCCGGCCGCAGGCAGGCTTCGGCCACGGGGAGCGCTCGTTTTCCTTCTGTGATCCGTCATTGGTCATTCTTCATAGCAATGCCCGGATGTTGGCCCGCAGGTCGTCAATGTCGGTGATGCCGATGTTCTTGCGCGCGATGCGACCCTGGCGGTCAACGTAAATCGTCACCGGCAGTCCCGGCAGGCCGCCAAAGGCTTCCGCCGTCTTGTCGTCGCCCAGCACCACTAGGTATTCGATGGGGACTTCCTCTTGGAACTCCTCGATGTCCTTCCAGCCACTCACGTCCAGCGAGATGCCGACGAACTCGACGCCCTCGGCGCGAAACTCTCCGTACACCTGATTGAAGAACGGGATTTCAAGCTTGCAGGGCAGGCACCAGGTGGCCCAGAAATTGATGACCACGACTTTGCCTTCGAAATCGCGCAGACGGTGGAGCTGGCCTGAAGCGTCCGGCAGCGCGACATCGGGGACCGCGGTGAGCGCGGCGGCCGTGCCGGTCTGCGTCGGCTTCTCCATCCGGAAGAGTTTTTCCTCCACCTTGTTGAAGAAAGCGAGGTAGCCGGAAAGCCGGGTGAGCTCGCCCGTGAAGACAAGCACGCCGATGGCAATCAGGAGCACGCCGGCGACGCGCTCGACCCAGCGGAGATGGCGGCGGAAGCCCTGCGAGAAGGCGAGGAAGCGGTTGAGTCCGACGGCGGTGAGCAGAAAGGGAAGGGCGAGCCCGGCGGAATAGATGCTGAGCAGAAAGACGCCTTCCGAGACGGTTTCCCGGGTTGCCGCCAGAGCGAGAATTGCGCCCAGGATGGGGCCGATGCAGGGTGTCCAGCCGAAGGCAAAGGCGAGTCCCAGGACGAACGAGCCCACCGGGCCGCGTCCCCCCGCCTCCTGAAAACGCTTCTCGCGCAGCAGAGTCTCGAGCCTGAACACGCCGAGCAGGAACAGGCCGAAGAAGACGATGATGACGCCGGCGATGCGGTAGAGCAGCGTCTTGTTCTTCAGCAGGAAGGCGCCGACGCTGGAGGCGGCAGCGCCCATGGAGATGAACACCAGAGAAAAGCCCAGCACAAAGGCGACCGCCGCCAGCAGCACACTCCTGGTTCTCGTCCCGCCGCCCTCCTTGAGCTTTTCGATGCTGATGCCGCTGAGGAGCGAGACGTAACCGGGCACGAGCGGCAGCACGCAGGGCGAGAGGAAGGAAAGCAGCCCGGCCAGAAATGCGGTGGGAAGTGTCAGTTGCTCCACGCGCTATGTCCTCTCCGTTGTTCCTATCTTCTCTTGGATGCGTCGCTCTCCCACTTTGATTCTTTTCAGATTCTTCTCACCGTATTCAAACTGGTGTTTGTTCAGCCCAGGGGCTTCCGCCCCTGGGGTCCTTCTGTTTGCGGTTTTGGTCTTCTATCCTCCATCCTCCCACGGGCCGAAGCCCGTGGGCTGAACATGCTTATCGTTTGCCCAACCGTTCAGCCCAGTGGCCTGCCGGCGGCAGGCAGGCTTCCGCCCCTGGGTCACTCAGAGTTCCAACGGATCGGTGCGAAACATAGATTGATCGCCGAGAAACCAGTTCCGTGCGCTCGAATACGGGTAATCGGTCACTCGTTCCACCAAACCTTTCCGCACCGGATTCAAGTGAATGTAATTCAATTTTTGCCGTGCGAACCGCGGTGAAACAATTGCCTCGACGTGGGTATCCGGTTGGAAGACGCGAAAGCGAGAATCTTTTCGGCGTTTGCTCGTGACCTGGAATTTCTTCAGCCATCCGTGCTGTTGGGATTTGCGCCACTCCTCCACCAACGAGTGAGCGGTGAATCCCTTCCAATCTCTAAGAAAGCTGCTGAGAACTCCGTCGCGGGGAACGCCGACGAGCAGATGGAAATGGTCAGGCATAATCACGAACCCGTGTACGGAAAGTTCGTATTTGCGTCGGCAGAAGTCCAGGCTCTCCAGCAGCACTCGGCAGTGTTCCGGGGTCTTGAACAGCGGAATTCGACGATGGACATTGCCGGTGAGGAATTGCAATCGAACCTGTTTCGGCTTATGCCAGCGTGCCATTTGAATAAAGTCGTACCCCCATCCCCGCTGTCCCACGGGCCGAAGCCCGTGGGCTGAACATGCTTATCGTTTGCCCAACCGTTCAGCCCAGGGGCTTCCGCCCCTGGGTCAGACCAACGTCCGCCACCAGGCCGCGAGCCGCGCCCGGCGCCGCCGCGCCGCCAGAGTGAATTCGACGCTGCGCAGCGCCTGCCGTGAGCCGGCCGCCCGGGCCAGGGCATAGGCGCCGGTGTCGCAAAAGCTTTCGCAGGCGTACTCGCGCCAGGCCGCTTGGCCGGGTTGACCCGGGCGTGGCAGTCGTGACTTGCGGTACTGCGCCGAATAGCCGAGTTCGCCCCGCAGGCCGCGCGCGCGCTCGCGCTCGAGGTGCCGAACGAACCGCTTCCGGGCCCGCACACCCAGGCGCGGCCAGAGGAAGTGACAAAGCTCGTGATAGAAAAGCCGTTGTCCGAGCCAGCGTTGTCGAAACAAGCGTTGGCGCAGCACGATGACGCGCTCGCGCACGTAGCTGACCGCCTGCGTGGAGCGGTCACCGTTGCGAAGCTGCGGGGGCAGTGTCCCCCGATGCGCAGCCTCGGCATCGAGCAGAATCTTCGTGCCGTAGCGCAGGATGGAGGAAGCGGGCAGGACTTCCAGCGGCGGCAGGCGCACGCGGACGCGGGGGTCGAGGGCGGCAATCCAGCCGACCAGCAGCCGTTGCTGGCGCCGTGTGAGGCGCGGCGAGAGGCGAAAGCAACCAAGACGGCGTTCCGCCCCGCGCTTCCCTGACCTGGGGGCGCGCAGGCGGGCAAGACTCCGCCGCGCCCGGTGCGTCAAATTGCTGCGGTGAGTTTGTGTCGGCAAGAAAGTCCCCAGTGGACGCACGCCCGAAATTATAATTGAGGACAGGCGGACGCTGGAACGCTTTCCGGCATCCCGAGGAGGTGGAAACGTTGCTGTGACGGCCGAGATCAGTCGCACTCATCCCCTGCGCCGGCTCTTCGCGGACCTGGTGGAGCGGCGCTACGGCCAGGATCTCCATCTGCGCGACACGCAGGTGAGCGGTTACGTGGCCAACATGCTGACGGACTTTACCCACACGGACAACCTCTACCGGATTCGCAACGCGGCCGGGCGGCGACTGGATGAACTAGCGGACATGCTGGTCGAGTCGAACCCGCTGCTCGCGGCGAGCTCGTTCGAGCGCGAGCGCGCGGTGCGCAAGCACATCGGCGACTTCACGCTGTTTTTCTTGGGGATGTTTCCCGAGCACGTAGCCTGGCGGAAGCGCGCGGGTCTGCGTCTGGATTTCATGCTGGATTTCGTGCAGGCGGGCAAGGAGTCTTACACGGTTGTCTCGGCCTTCGACCAGTGCGAGTACCGCGAGGCGGCGCCGCTGTTCAAGAAGCTGGCCGACCAGTTTGAGCTGTGTGTGTTCGGGCTGAACCTCGTCAAGCAGGACCTGGAGCGCTTCCAGCGGGATTACATGGATAGCCTGCGGAAGCACACTGCGCCCGCAGCGTGATTCCTCGCGAATCGTGAACCGGGAAACGGGAAACGTGGGCACCCGTGCCTGCCACAGGCTGGCGGTTGGCGCTTGACGGTTCGCGAATCCCGGTTCACGATTCCCGCCTGCCTGCCGCAGGCAGGTTTCACATTATGGCCAGCACCTGTCCCATCTGCGAGACGCGGCGGGCAAAGCGCCACTGTCCCGGGTTGTCGGCGAGCCGCTGGGCGGAGAAGGGGAAGGGCGAGATGATTTGCCCGCCGTGTTGCGGGGAGCAGCGGGAGAACACGATTGACTGCCCGTCGAGTTGCACCTATCTGATCGCGGCCCGGCGCTACGAAGCCGAGCACAAGAAACCCCTGGAGGAGTTCCCGTTCCCTGATGTGCGCCTGGAGGACGATTTTCTGGCCGAGCAGCAAGGCTTCATCGGGACGTTGGTGGCGGCCATTGTCAACTTTGCCGACAAACAATCGCGGGTGAGCGACTCGGAGTTGTTGCTGGCGCTGGAGCGGCTGGCGCGCACGCACCAGACGTTGGCCAGCGGCCTTTACTACGAAGAGCCGCTCGACAACATTCGTGCGCGGGAAGTCTATACGGGGTTGCAGGCGGCGATGGAAACCTATCAGCGGGAACACCAGAAGAAGACCGGCGCGAGCCTGCGCCCGGGCGACATCCTGAAGGTGCTGGTGTTTCTGGTGCGGCTGGGGAAGGTGCAGACCAACGGCCGGCTGCTCTCGCGCGCCTACCTGGATTTCCTCCGCGCCCAACTCCCCGCCCAACCGCGCCAAGCGCCCCGGCTCATCCTCCCCGGGGCGTGATGGATGGCCTGGCTGCCGGTCAGCGCGGAACGGGTGGATTTGACGGAGGGCGTTGGGGCGCGGGCTTTTCTTCCGGTTTGGCCAGCGAGCGGATGTAGTTCACCAAATGCCAGCGCTGCTCCTCGCGCAGCCGGCGCCCCTGGGCGGGCATGTGAGCTTCGATGTGACCTTCGGTGAGCATATAGAAAAGGGCGCCGTCAGTGCGCTCTTTCATTTTCTTGGCATCGGTGAACTCGGGCATCTTCAGATTCATCTCTTCGGCCAGGTCGCCTTTGCCGTCTCCCGCCTCGCCGTGGCACATCGCGCACTGGCTCGCGTAGAGGCGCTTGCCGAAGGCCACCGATTCGGCCGTGGCCGCGACCGGATTCTTGCGCTGCGCGGCCTCAGGGGGGATTTCCTTCGGGCGAGAGGGAGTGGGCGCTTCCTGCTGCGGGCTTGTCCAAGCCGCCGCCAGCCCGCAGGCCAGCAGCGTGATCAACCCCCACGTCCACGCCCGCTTCATTGCTGCCTCGGCCGGGTTAGGCTAGCGCACAGGGCTGCTGGCGACAAGGTGTTTTCTCGCCCACGCGGGCAGGCGCGAACGGCAACGGGAGTTGGGGCGATGAAGCGGGCCAACCGGTAGTGTAGAGGTCTGGCGCCGGGGGTTGTGCCGCCAGGTGGTACCGCCGCCGGAGCCCTGCCAGCACTCCCCGGATGTGCGCGCGATACGCCGCCGGCGCGTAGCCGGCGCGCGCGTACCATTTCCGGTAGTGCTTGACCAGGCGCGGGAACTTGTCCTTGAGGAAGGGAAAGAATTTCTGCTGCGCGCTGGGCATCAGAAACACTACCTGTCCGGCCAGATAGCACGCGCCCGCCTGCGCTGCCGCCGACACCACGGCTTCGAGGTCCTCCGGTTTGTCGGTGATGTCGGGCAGCACAGGGGAGAGAAACACCCCGGCCACAAGCCCTGCTTCCCGCAGCTGGCGGAGGGCTTCCAGCCGCAGGTCGGGGCGGGGCGCGCGCGGTTCGAGCAGGCGTGCCAGCCGGGGCTTGAGGGTGGTGAGGGAGAAGTTGACGTGCACGGGCTGGCGTGCGTGCAGCCGCGCGAGCAACTCGGCATCCCGCACGACCAGGTTGGATTTCGTCGTGAGGGAGAAACTCACAAGCCCGTGCGGCACCTGCTCGCTCCAGGCAAGCAGGGTCTCGAGGATTTGCCGGGTTACGCCGAACATGCGCTCGGCCGGCTGGTAGGGGTCGGTGGCCGTGCCGATGGCGATGTGCTCGCCCCGCAGTTTTTCTGGATTCAGATCGCGGGCCAGCACGCGGGCGGCGTTTTCCTTTACGTAAATCTTGCGCTCGAACTCGGCCGGGCCGAGCTCCATATACTCGTGGGTGTAGCGGGCGTAGCAGTACTGGCAGCCAAACTCGCAGCCCCGGTAGGGGTTGATGGACCAGCCGAACTCCACCCGCTCGCTCACCACGCGGTTCAGCAGCGAGCGCACGGGCAGGCGAAAGTATTCCACCGCTCGCTTGCCGGCTTCCCGCGGCGCCTCCGCCGCCAGCCGCGCAATCCCCACCAGCAGCGGCCTCGGCCGGGCCACCATCGTGGCCGGAATCCTGTCCGGAGACGAATCAGTTGGTGTAATCACGCCGGCGGATGACGATAGGACGGCGGTGGAACCCGGGGCCAGCCCGTTGGCCTCGCGGCGAGCCCTGCCAGCCGCCCAAGCCATGGCGGCGTCTTCAACCCCTTCTGAGGTGGTTGCTTCCCCGACCAATTCCGTCTGCCCCAGGAACATGAAGAACCTCCGACCAGACCATATATTCGCTTTTTATTCGCCTGTCAAGCTGTTTCACGCCCCACTCGCTCAGGCCTATCGGTTACAGGCGGCCAGCAATTAGGGCTGGGCAAGGGGGAGAGGCAACTCCGTTTTTCCGTAGGAGGCTACAATTTTTGGTAGATTTTGACCTTTGAGGTCCAAATACAAGGTGAAGACTTCCGCTACAAGTATTTTATTATAAATAAGATAGCAGAAAAACGGCGACCCGTAGTTTTGGCATAAGGCGTGCTGACATAGGGGACGGTCGGTTGTATTCTGCTCTACGGGAGACGCTCAGGCGAGCGTGAGGAGAGGAAAAAACATGCGAGCAGTGAAGGTTCTGGCGGTAGTGGTGTTTGTGATTGCCCTGGGGATTCTGCCGGCGTTCGCGCAGGCGCCCACGGCATCCACGGCAGTCGTGCAGGGGACGGTGAGCGACGCGACCGGAGCCGTAATCCCGGGCGCGGAAGTGAGCCTGACAGACACCGCCACCAACATTTCACGTACCACGACTACGAACTCCTCGGGCTTCTACGTGTTTTCTTCCGTGCTGCCGGGCGTCTATCGGCTGGCCATAAAGGCGGAAGGGTTCCGCCAGGCCATCCTGGCCTCCCTCAAAGTGGACGTGGCCAAGAGTCACCTGGTCAACGTCACGCTCGAAGTGGGCGCCGTGGCGGAGACGGTGGAAGTGACCGCCGGAGCCGGGGTAGAGTTGCAGACCTCCGACGCCACCGTGGGCGGCGTCGTGGGCGGCGAGGCCCTGCTGCGCATGCCGCTGCCCGACCGCAGCGTGGCCAACCTGCTCATGGTGCAGCCGCTGACCATCCCCGGCAAGGGCGTCGACAACACCGCCGGCGGCCAGGTGGCCGGCGCACGCAGCGACCAGACCACCTTCCTGATTGACGGCGGCGATGCCAGCTGCAATACCGAAGGCACCTGCGGGTATAACAGCGGCTTCGTCGGCACACCGCGGCCGATGATTCCCGCCACCGCCGACAGCATCGAGGAATTCCGCGTCACCACTGCTACTCCCAACGCCACCTTCAGCCGCTCCCAGGGCGGCCAGGTGTCCCTGGTCACGCGGCGCGGCTCCAACGAGTTTCACGGCTCGGCCTACTGGTACCACCAGAACGACAACCTCAACGCCAATAGCTGGTCGAACAACCGCTCCGGCATCCGGCTGCCCGAGCTTAAGGACAACCGCTACGGCTTCTCCGCTGGCGGCCCCATCCAGAAGGACACCACCTGGATTTTTGGTAACTACGAGGGGCGCCGCTTCCCCCAGAGCAGCACTATCAGCCGCCTGGTCCCTACTTCGACCCTCCGCGCGGGCATCCTCCAGTTCCGCGATGCCACCGGCACCGTGCGCCAGTACGACCTGGCGACCTCCACCGCCTGCGGCCCCACCGGTACCTCGGCCTGTGACCCGCGGGGCATCGGCATGAGCCCCGTGATTGCTGCGATGATGGCACTCTACCCGGCCGGCAACGCCCCGGGCGGTGATGGCCTCAACACCACCGGCTTCCGCATCCCCGTGCCGACCGATGTCTTGGCCGAGAACGTGGTCGTGCGCCTCGACCGCAAAATCACCGACAAGTGGGACTTCTTCGCCAGCGGCCGCTACTACAAATTCGAACAGCCTGGCACCCAGCAGGTGGACATTGCGGGGCTGACCTGCGGCGGCGCGTCGGCTTGCGCCGTGCGCAACAACCCGCTCGCGCCGCGCTACTATGTGGCCGGTGTGAACGGCCAGCTCACGCCCGCGCTCACCAGCGAGACCCGCTTTTCCTGGTCGCGGCACTGGTGGGAGTGGCAGACGCAGGCGCCCTTCCCGCAGGTCCCGGGGACCAGCATCGCCGTAGACATGGGGACAGAGAGCGTGGCCTCCGCCCTGGGTACGGCAGGCGGTGTGTTTGCGGATCTGGTCAATATTGACACCCAGCAGGCCCGCAGCCGTGTTTGGAACGGAAAAGATTCCTACATTGCCCAGAACCTGGTGTGGGTGCGCGGCAAGCACACCTTCCAGTTCGGCGGCAGCTTCCGCAACCAGGGCATTCTCCACCAGCGCACCGACAAGGTTACCGGTGGATTGACCACCGCCCCCATCCTCTACGTCCAGGACGGCACGTTCATCTTCCCCTCCCCCACTGCCAGCGGTCAATCCCCGCCCACCTGCGCTGGCGCGATCACCACGTTCTGCTTGGTCACCGCGGGCGAGCGCACGGCGTGGAACCAGCTTTACACCTCCGTGCTCGGCATCGTGGACCGCCTGGCCCAGATCGGCGTGCGCGATGGGAGCTTCAACCCGCTGCCGCTGGGGACGAACGTCACCGCCGATGTGACCATCCGCGCCTACGAGGTCTTCTTCCAGGATAGCTGGCGCATTGTCCCCTCCCTCAGCCTGACCATTGGCTTGGCCTACAACCTCCAGATGCCCCCCACGGAAGCCCTGGGCAGGCAGGTGCTGCCCGTCTACGTTGCCACCGGCGATGCCGTGCGCCTGGATGGCTATTTCGCGCAGCGGGCTAGGGCTGCTGCCTCCGGCCAGGTGTTTAACCCCTCCATCGGCTATGCGCCCGTCAGCGCCGTCCCGGGCTTCGCCAATCCCACTGACCCGGACACCAACAACTGGGCTCCCCGCTTGGCCTTCGCCTGGAACCCGTCCTTCAACAACCCCTTCTTCGGCGACCGCAAGACCGTCATCCGCGGCGGCTGGACCACCACCTATACCCGGATGAACGGTGTGGGCTTGGTCATGACCCCGGTGCTCGGCCTCGGCCTGGCGGAAACGGTGCGCTGCACTGGGCCGCGCGCACCTACCGGCGTCTGCGGCGGTGCGGGCGCCACGGCGACCACCGCCTGGCGCATTGGCGTGGATGGCTCGAGCTTGGCCTTCTCACCACGCCCGCCGGCCCAGATCCCCTTCCCCATCGCTACGCCCTTCGGCGAATCGCAGACAGCCGCCATTGACCCGGGAATGCGGCTGGGCCTCTCCCACAGCGCCGACCTTACCATTCAGCGCGAGCTGCCCGGCAATATGCTGATCGAGGTCGGTTGGATGGGCCGCGTGGGCCGCAACCTCCAGCATGTCGTCGACCTCAATGCCATGCCCTTCTTCCAGCTTGACCCTGCCTCCGGCACCACCGTGGCGCAAGCCTTTGACTTCGTGTCGCAGCAAATCCGCGCGGGGGTTGACCCGAGCCTCGTCACTCCTCACCCCTGGTTTGAAAACCAGTTCGGTGCGGGGGGAACCGTCGCCATCGCCACCGGCTGCCCCACCGAATTCGAGATTGGCTGGCTGGCGGATTCGTTCCTCTTCTGCGGTGACGACCTGGGGCCGCAGGAGTACAACAACCGGCAGGTCCTAATCCACAGCCTCACCTCTGATGGCGGCAACAGTGACTACCACGCCGGCTTCCTCAGCGTCCGCCGCCGGATGTCCGGGGGCTTGATGTTCGACGTCAACTACACCTGGTCCAAGTCCATCGACTTCCAGGGTCTGAACCAGGAGTACGTCTTCTACAGCTATATGAGCGTGTGGAACCCCTACTTCGACCGGGGCCTCTCGCTCTGGGACCGCACCCATGTCGTCAACGCCACTTGGTTCTATGAACTGCCCTTCGGCCGCGGCCGGCGCTTCGCGGTGGAGAGCGGAGCGCTGGATAAGGTAGTCGGCGGCTGGTACGTCTCCGGCATCTTCACCGGCTCGAGCGGCCTGCCAATCTGCGCCTTCTCCGGTGGCAACTATGGGTCGTTCACGGCGGGCAATTGCGCCCGGCCGGTTAGCTCGGCGGGGGTAAGCACGGGCGGCAATAAGCTCCACCCGAACGTTGCCTCTGGAGGCGTCGCCACCGCCGGCGCCGGCGCCGCTGGCAGCGGCCTGAACCTCTTCGCCAACCCCGAAGGGGTGTTCAACGGCTTCCGCCGTCCGCTGATCAGCGTGGACGGCCGGGCCGGCATCGAAGGGCTGCGCGGCTTCCCGCGCTGGAACGTGGATCTCTCACTCGGCAAGAAGACCTCGATCACCGAGAAAATCAACCTCAGCTTCCAGCTCGATTTCTTCAACCTACTCAACCGCTTCGAGCCCGGCGATCCTGGCGTCAGTCTGAATGACCCCGCGGGCTTCGGTGTGGTGACCGGGCAGTTCAACGGCACCGGGCTGCCAAACGGCGGGGCGCGGGCGATTCAGTTCGGCTTCCGCATCGACTGGTAAGCCGTACGAGGTAGTCAGTTATCAACTCGGGCGGGCCGCAGGGCCCGCCCGAGTTGTTTCTGGGCCGTCTGTCCTCAGCATCCCCTGAGGTTCTTGGGTAGGGGAGGGCCTTGTGCCCTGCCGCACTTCTGGGGTTTGGTTTCCCCACGGGCCGAAGCCCGTGGGCTGAACACCGAAGTTGCCGCAGACGCTTTGCAGCGGCGACGAAACCCCGAAGCTTCGGGACCTTCGTCGCTGGTCTTCAGTGCTGGGAATCTGCAGGCTTAGTTGGCCGATTGCGCCAGGGTCTTGTGCAGGGCGTCGCGCTTCTCGCGGGCGCGTGTGGCCAGCGGGTGCTGGGGATAGAGCTTGAGGAATTCGTCCAGCTCCACCAGCGCCTCGGCATATTCCCTGCACAGAATCAGCGTCTTGTAGAGCAGCAGGTGGGTCACGGGGGTGACGGCGTTGAGCTCGTGCGCCCGCCGGGCATGGCGCAGGGCTTCTTCCTGCCTGCCCATGCGTACCAGCGTTTCCCCCAGCTCCTGGTGGGCGAACCAGGAGGCTTCCTGGAGGCGCAGGGAACGCTCGAAGGCCTCGACCGATTGCGGGAGGCGCTGTTGCTCGCGCAAGGCCACGCCCAGCAGGGCATGGGCGCCGGCGTTGTTCTCGTTCACGGCCACGGCTTGGGTGAGCACTTGCTGCGCTTCCCCGTACCCTCCCTGACCCAGGTAGGCCAGGCTCAGTTGAATATAGGCTTCATCGTAATCCGGATAGATCTCAATCGCTTTGCGGAAGCGGGCAATGGCTTCCTCGATCTTGCGCTTGCCGGAAGCTGCCAGGCCTTTCTCGTACTCCCGCTGCGCTGGCTCGGGGATCTGCAACTGGCGCACGGAAACGGAGGCATCTTCGGCGGGCGCGCCCTGGCTCTCGTCCTCCACCAGATAGAGAACCGTCTCGTGGGACTCGTAGGAATGTTCTACCGCCTGGCGGATGGGTCGGAAGCCGGTGGCGTCCACCGCCAGAACGTAGAAACCACAGTTGACCTTGGGGAAGATGAAGT
>Ga0209172_10006398_pt1 | contig 13127 bp, 17 predicted proteins | sample LarsenN4metaG_FD_184113 | JGI IMG/M metagenome (GOLD analysis project Ga0209172, IMG submission 184113) | Hot spring sediment bacterial and archeal communities from British Columbia, Canada, to study Microbial Dark Matter (Phase II) - Larsen... ... | reverse complement strand
CTGGACGGGACGTACTTTACTGATTCGCATATTCCTGAGCCCACGAGTTTGAGCTTGCTGGGGTTGGGTGCGGCGGGGTTGCTGCTGCGGCGGCGGGGCAAAAACACTTGAAGCCTCTGGCGAGGCTTCAGGTGCCCAGGGGAAGTACCCCCAGCGGGGGTAGTTTCTCGCGAAGAGAGTAGCGAAAACATTAGCGAAAATGCAGATTCGACGCAAGGCAACGGCGCACCGGTGCGCGGTTCGGTGCGCGCCGATGCGTTTGGCTGGCTTGCCGAGGTGTGGGGCGAACTGCCGGCAGAGACTCAAGACGCCATCTTAAAGGCCGCTAGGAACGCATTAGAGGCTCGTGGCGCAATCGGTGACGCCGAGGCTGAGGGTGGGGCTTAGATCGGTAAACGCGCCAGCGAGGCCGGGGCGTGTTGCCGTGGCCATTGCTGGCGATTCACGCAAGGGAGGTCTTTATGACCACGATGGAAACAATGGACACGGTACAGGGTCAGGACAGCAAGGTCGAGGAGGTCAACCCGATGGCGTGGGTGCTGGCGGATTCGCCAGAGGCCGCGCCGATTGTGCCGGGGCTGGCGTGCGTGCTGGATTCTGGACACGAGCCGGGCGTGGTGCTGGGTGTTTACCCCAATGGCGTGCTGTCGGTGGCCTACTTTGACCCGAGCGGCGGCGGGAACGCAGCGATTGTGCCATTGTCTGCCGGCGATATTCTCGTACCACCGAAAACGCTGACGGCGAAGATCGAGGCGGCGACGGCGGTGAAGATCGTCAACGGCGTGGCGGAGATCAATCTCGTCGGCGGTGGCTTTGCTCGCATCGGGCCGGGTACGCGGGTCATGGCGCAACGTGACGGCGACAGCATCGAGGAGGGCGTGGTCGTTTCGGTTGCCCCGCATGGCGCGTTCATTCGCTGGGACACCACTGCCGAACGCGAGCGGGATGTGACCGGCACGCCGTGGGAAGCCGTTTACATTCTGGCGATTGCATAACACTCCCTTGCGGGGGCGGCGCTGGCTGGGCTGGCGCTGCCCCTTTTCTATTTTTGCACAGTGCCGAAAGCCTAAACCCATGTACCGCAAACGCTTATAAAATCTCAAAAAATCTTTTGCTGCAAAACGCCAATAAAAATAGATGTGCCTAGCAGAATCTCCAATGTTTACAGGCGGTTTTGCATTTCCAGATCAAAAAATACTCGCCCGTATGTACATGCAAACGTGTCCGATGGATGACCGGCTTGGGCTGGTCTTACTGGAAAAAACGGGCTTGGGCGTAACTAGGGTAAAGGCTCAGAAAAGCGACCGGCGAAGGCCGGATTTTTTGGGCCGGTACGCAACAGAACTTCTAAGGGTGGTGCGATGATTGAGCAAGGCAAAACGCTGTATTCAGTGCCGGACTTGGCAACGAAGTGGGGGCAACCCGAGAGCCGCATACGGCACGCGCTGCAGACCTACAAGATCGGGCCGGCGGTTCGCGTCGGCATAACGCGGCTATTCAGCGAGGAGCAACTATTCGAGATTCACGCGGCGGTGAAGCGCGTAGAAGGGCGGGCCAAGTGAGCGCTTTTCTGGACGGTCTAGCCGCGCGAATCAATCGCCACAATGCGACCCCGACGCCGGTGGTAATGACGGTGAGCAAGCCGAAGCCAGTAGCCGAGGCGGTGAGCGAGTTTTTGCGGTTGAGTGACGCGGCGACGTTCGCGCAGGTGAGCAAGCCGACGTTGGCGGCGTGGGAGAGGCTGGGGCTGAAAGTCTATCGCCCAAGCAAGGGCGTGGCGTTGGTTCGGCGGAGTGAGCTAGAGGCTTTCATCGTGGGCGGTGCAAGTTGAGCAAGGCCGGGGGACATTTTCAGCGGTTCAATTCGCTAATTGGCGACAGTGACACGCCGGGCCATCTGCCGACGCTGGGCGAGGGCGTTCTAAAAACGTGGCTCGTTCTAGAGCGGTTCGCGGGGCCGGACGGGCTGACGCGGGTGGGGCAGGAAACCATAGCCAAGATCATCGGGCGCTCGCGGGCGCAGGTTATCCGAAACATGAAGCGATTGCAGACAATGGGTTTACTCGAATCAGTGACGAAGGCGACGGGGCCAGGAACTAACGCAACATGGCGGGTGCTGGCTACCGAACGCGTTGCATCAGCTATGCAACCCGTTAAGGACGATAACGCGTTGCATTTGGAGGGGGAACGCGTTGCATCTGACGCCATAACGCGTTGCATTTCGGGGCCGAACGCGTTGCATCCGAATGCAACAGAGTCAGCAATGTCAGCAATGTCAGCCAGTCAGCCAGCGGAAAAAGAGCCGGTGGCTGGTGGTGGTGTGCTGTCGCCAGAGGAGGCAGACAGGCAAGCCGCATACGTGGCGTGCGGCGTATCGGCGGCGTTGGCGGAGAAGTACGCGAGAGACTACCCCGACGCGACGGGCGCGCAGATACGGGCGACGTTCAAAAAGATCGGACGGGCGACGAATCCCATCGGCGCGCTGATTGCCCGGGTGAAGTCTGGCGACTTGGCAGCGGTGAAGACCCCAAGCGCCAACGTCGCTACGAGCTTCTATTCAATGCCGAACCGCGAAACCAGCGAGCGAATACAGGACATCGTGGCGAAGGACATCGGGGTGCGGTGCGAGCATAGCGGCGCGCCAACCGTTGTCCCCGGCAAAGTGAACGCCGAAAGGCCGCGACCCGAGCCGAAGCCGGGGGCGATGCGGATTGGCAAGGGCGGCGTTAAGGAGCGGCTGAGTGCTGACGGCACTTGGGTGCCGGGGTGGTATTGAGATGCAACCGACGATTTACGAATTGAGATTGAAAGACGTGGGCCGCAACAACGTGCCGAGCGACGTACGCATGGCGATGCTGCTAAAGGCGGCGCTGCGGGCGTACGGGTTCAGGAACTTATCACTAGTCGAAGTTAAGCCAAAAGATTCTGCGGGCGACGTGCGCGCAGAGGACTGATACGTACATCTCTAAAAGGGAGTTTTCACGATGACAACCACTTTCCTAGACACGATGGCAGACAAGGCGAAAGCCGACAAGGCGGGCGCGATCGCAGCCTATCGTCGGTTGTTGCCGAAGGCGGCGGCGAGCAAGTTGACGCCGGACCAACAAGCCGAGTTTGCCGAGGTCGTCCAGGCGCTGGGGCTGACGCCGGATGAGATCAAGAGCGATGCCGGTGTTCTGGCTCGCGTTGAGAAGCTTTTGAAAAGCATCACGCCGGCCGCGCTGCTGCAGGCGGAACACGATCATCTAGTCGAGCAACGCCGCGAAGCTGAGAAGGCTGTCGAGAAGGCGACCGCGCGTCTGGGCGAAGTGCGTTCGACGCAAATCAAACTGTCGGGCAAATATCAATCAAGCGGTTCGGCGAAATGTGCCATCGAGGAACTGCAGAAGAACAACCCCCGTCTTTTTTCAAAGGAGAATTGAGCCATGAGCCGGATTGAACACGCTGGAATTAGTTGCCACGAGACCCGCGAACGTTTTGCAGCGGCGAAGCGGATTGCGACGGCGAAGAAGGCGCGCGGGCTACGGGCGGTGGTGCTCCATCACGAACTTGAAAACGTCGAGGACACGTTGACCACACTGGGCGCTGAGACGCCGGCAGCATGGGCCGAACGTACACGGCGGCGGATTCGTGAAGCGGCGGGCCTGCTGTGAGCCAGCGATTGATTAGCGGCTATGCGGTTCTGTGGCAGCTAGAGAGCAACCCTATATCACCTGCTGCCCGATGCGGCGCGCCGTTCATTGAAAGCTACCAATGCGGCGCGTTCGCATCGGCGTTGGCGGCGAGGCCGACTATTGAGGCGCGGGTAAACCATGAGCCTAGTCTCGCGTTCGGTTCAACGGCTGACGGGCTGCTGTCGGTGCATGAAGACGCTCTCGGCTTACGCGTGGCGATTCTGCTACCCCATGAGAGAGATATGGGCTACGCATTAGCCTATGAGCTGCGTGGGCCTGTGCGTGGCTTCAGCATCGGGTTTAGAGCCGGTGAGGATGATTGCGTATGGACAGAGACAGCAGACGGAAAACCGAAACGCATCATCCATCGGGCCGAACTCACAGAGGTGAGCATCTTGACGGCTGTGCATAACCCCGCGCTGAAGACGGTGACGTTCACCGAACGGATGATCGACAACGTCGAGGCGAAGTTGCTGCAGGGCTCGAATAGATCGGCATGGCATGGCACGGGTGACGAGTGCATGGCGCGGGCGCAGCTAGAGATACATCGGGCGCAGGTGGCGCTGCTCACACACGAGATAGAGGCGTCGGTGGGGTAGACCCCCCAGTGGACATAAATTCCTCTAGGCTTTTTCAATCGGGACCGTGAAAGCATCACCATTGACGCGCCATGAGTAATCAGGAAACGGGCTACCCCCCTAGAGATAGTAGAAACGAGGCAAATCATGGGTTTACGCGGGCCAATTTCGAGGAAGCAACTGGCAACAGTGAAGCCATCGAAGCCGATTAAGCCGAGAAACTTACCGCCTGCAGCATCGGGCGCATGGGACACGTTGGTGAGGCAGATTGACCCGATGTTTCTGGCGCGGGCTGATTCTGCGGCGCTGGAGATGTTGGCGCGGGCCATCGCCAGGCATCGCGAAGCTGCGCAGCATCTTGCCGACGAAGGCGTGGTGCTGACGTTGCCGAACGGGTGCAGCGCGCTCAACCCGTGGCGCAAGGTCGAAAAGGAATCGGCGGCGCTTGTATCGGACTTGCTGCATGCGTTCGGACTGACGCCGGCAGCGCGTGCGCGGGTAACGCCGGCGGTGGATGACGCGAAAGACCCCGACCCATTGGCGGATTTTTTGAACGACAACGGAAACAACTAAACGAGGTAGAAGATCATGGCGGCAGAACGAGGCAAGGTATTCACAGCGGGTGCGGCGCGGCGTATTGCAAACGTTGTGCGGCGTGTCGAGGCCACGCCAACGGATCTTACAGGGCGGCGCAGGCGTTGGCCGGTGAGTGTTGGCGACGATGGGACGATCTCCGGCAAGGTGACGAGCAACGCCAGCGGCAACGGCAAATACAACGGCAAGAGCTTCACCGACGTTACCGCGGACGTATCGGCATCGGGCAACCTTGCCGAGTCTGACTTCGGCACGTTGAGCAGTACCGAAGATTGCTTGATTCTTAACCCCGTCGAGCTTGGCAGTAGCCAGACGGGGCATGACGTGACGGCGACAGCGAATACAAACAAGTTTGCCATTTACTTCACGGGCCGGCTTGTCCGCACGAACAGCGACGGCAAAAAGGTTATTCACGCGATGCTGTTCTACGTGGGGTGTGCATAATGGCTAAAGGCGCTCCCCCATGTTCAAGTACCAAAGGCGGGCAAGGTTGCTCAGGCGGCAAGGGCTGGGGTACATGCCCCAAGTGCAACGCTAATACAACCGATTGCTCGTCTTGCCCGTCGAGTTTCACGCTGACGGTGAGCGGCGTATTGCCAAACTGTGACGCTGCCGCGAACGGTACAACCATTCTGACCCGCGTCGGCACAACGTGCCAATGGAAAGGCACAGGGCCAGGTGGACAAGCAAACAACATTTTCACGCTGCGGTGCGATGCGTTCTACGGGTGGGTTATCTCGTACACGTTCTGCGGTGAGCTGGTGGCGCAGGGCAGCGGCGGCGCTTGTCCGACTACCGGCACGTTTACGGTTATTCAAGCTGAGTCTGATTCGCGTTGGGATGGCGCAACGGTGGTGTTGTCATGAACTGTAAACACTGGACCGATTGCGGCATCGTGGGCGGCGGTTGTTGTGCGCTGGGGCGGTACGGTGGCGCGCCGTCGTTCGGGGTGTGCCGTCAATGCCCCGAGAATACGGGCGTCGCCGACTGGGCCGAGGTGCGCATCGTGCAACGCGAGCCGTGCGGATCGTGCGGCGATAAGACCAACGTGGCGCAGGTGAAGGCGTCGCCATCGGCAATAGAGGCGATGTTGGCGGGCTGAGTGGCGAGTTAGTCGAAAGAGGTACGGTATGGACGTTAAGCCGGTCGATAACAAAATCTTTACGGCATTCTTCGAGGACGTGCCGGCTAATCGCGAACGCATCGCGGAGACCATGTTTGTGATTGCGCACCTTGCGGTGTCGCGGTATCGGTTGGACGAAAGCGATTTAGAGGATTGCGTGAGTGCGGCGACGGTGAAGCTGCTGCAGAAAATAGACGCATACCGACCGCGCCGGGGTGGTGCGTTTCAATTCTTTTTCACGGTGGCTAACAACGCCGTGCGCGACGGGCTGCGCGAGAAACAGCGGCGGGTGTGCATGAATCGACTGCAGCGAAGGCAAACGAGAATAACCAACGTCGGCGGAAGCGTGGCGGCGTACGTGTTGAATCATTCGACTTATGGAACGCCGGCAGATGATCGCATCGCCGAAGCCGTCTAATCGCGAGCGACCGCAGGGCGTCGTGGTGCTAAAAACAATATGCTTGCATTGTGTCTAGCATGGGTTTATATTTTGGTGACGTATGGGAAAGCGAACGAAACAAAGCCAGGAACTTGTGAAGGCCATCGAGCAAAGCGGCATGAGCCGCTATGCCATCGCGAAAGCGACCGGCATAGAGCAATCGACGCTGATGCGCGTGGTGAAGGGTACGGGCTGGCTGAGCCGCGACAACTTCGACAAGTTGACGAAGCTGTTGAAACTTGAATTGCGAAAGGTGGGGTAAACAATGGCGCAGGTGACAAACGACAACGGGCGTATGCGTGTTTTGGTCAAGGTGGACGGCAAGCGGCGAAGCGTGCCGGTGGGGCATATTGGCGAGGATGCGGCTAGAGCGATTGCCAAGCGGTTGCAGCATCTCGCCATCATGGCGAAGAATTGCACGCCGCAACTGGTTCACGATGACGTTACCAAGTGGCTGTCTGACTTAACGAAGAAAAACACCGAACTATACGACCGCATAGCCGAGATTGGTCTAGCGTCGAAGCGCCCCGAGGTCGAAGCCGGTGAAGCCGAGGCCGCGAAGCCGAAAACGTACACGGTCGAGGACTTGACCCGCGACGTACTGGCGGCGCATGCACACGCGAAGCCGACAACGCTACGCAACTATCGCCAGTATGCCGAACGGCTGAAGGGCTATTTCGGCGCAGGCCGCGACGTTGCCACGATCAAGAACATCGACGCGGCGGGCTTCATTGCCCATCTACGGGCCGAGGGAAAGAAGATCGGCAAGGGCGAAGAGAAAAAGGTGGGGCTGGGCAAGGCGACGGTAGCGCGGTCGATCAAAGCCTATCGCATGTTTTTCCGGTACGCGGTGGACTGGGAGAAGATAACCCGCAACCCGTTTGTCGGTTCGGGTATCAAAGCCGGCGACAGCAGCAACCGAAAGCGCATGCGGTACATACCCCTAGACCTTTTCAATAAGGTGCTGGCGTGCTGTAACGACCCCGAGTTTCGCGCCGTGCTGACGCTGAGCCGCATTGGTGGCTTGCGTTGTCCTAGTGAGGTGCTGGCGCTCAAGTGGGCCGATGTTGTTTGGCCGGACGCCGAACGCGGTATCGTCGGCAAGTTGATTGTGAACGCATCGAAAACAGAACACACCGAAAGCGGCGGCGTTCGCGAGTTGCCGCTATTCCCCGAGCTAGCCGAGGCGTTGCAGGCGTTGCTAGGCGCGGTGACGCTGGCGGGTACGCAAGGCGAATACATTATCAGCGACCGCAAGCAAACGAGCATCTGGCGCAAGCGGTTGACCAATCTCATACGCAAGGCGGGGCTGACGCCGTGGCCGAAGGTATGGCAGAACATGCGGGCGAGCCGCGAGAGTGAGCTATACCGGCAATTCCCCCTAGACACCGTATGCAAGTGGACCGGACACACGCCAGAGGTCGCGGCGAAGTATTATCTCATGGACAGCAGCGCCGATGAGAACTTTAAGAAGGCGTCGGGCATCGTGGCGCAGGCGGTCGAAAAAAGCGGTGCGCCGTTCGGTGCGCGCAAGCAAGAAAAGCCGTCAAATGCGGTAAAGCTGGCGACGGGCAAAAATGCAAAAACCCCCGAAAACTCAACATTTTCAGGGGTTTCGCATTGGTTTCCTATACCCCCAGCGGGATTCGCACCCGCGTCGCAGCCGTGAGAAGGCTGTGTCCTGGGCTTCTAGACGATGGGGGCTTGTCGGCCTTGCGGCCTTCAAGATCAGCAAATTTATGAACGTTCTGACCGGTTGTCAATCACAGCAGATATTTTGAGCGATCGTCCTCGGCGGTAATCCGCGTCAGACGCTCCTTCACCAAGCGACTGGTGATCACGTGACGCTCGCCTTTGTGCTCGCTGGCGTTGAAACTCAACTCCTCGCAGACCTTCTCAAGAATTGAATTCAGCCGTCGGGCGCCAATGTTCTGCGTCTTGCGATTCACGTTGTAGGCATATTCGGCGATCGAGTCGATCGCGTCCTCCTGGAAAATGATCTCGACGCCTTCGGTCGAGAGCAACGCCACCTGCTGCTTGATCAGCGAGTTCTCAGGCTCGGTGAGAATGCGAACGAAGTCGTCCTTGGTGAGATCGCTGAGCTCCACGCGAATCGGGAAACGGCCCTGCAACTCGGGCATCAGGTCGCTCGGTTTGGCGTTGTGAAACGCGCCGGCGGCGATGAAGAGAATGTGGTCGGTGCGGACGGGGCCGTACTTGGTGGTCACGGTCGAGCCCTCGACGATCGGGAGCAAGTCACGCTGGACGCCGCCACGGGAAACATCCGGGCCGTTCTTAGAGTCGGCACCGGCAATCTTGTCAATTTCGTCGATGAAAATGATGCCGCTGTTCTCGGTGCGCTCGATTGCTGTCTGCACGGCGGTGTCGCGGTCGATGAGTTTGTCGGCTTCTTCCTGCATCAAGAATTCGCGGGCGTCTTTTACGCGGACGCGACGTTTGATCGTGCGGCCCGGCATGATCTTTTCGAACATCTGCGAGAGGCCCCCACCGCCCATGGCGTCCATCTGGTCCATGCCCATCATGCCGAGCATCGAGCCGGCGGAACTCTTTTCCTGCTGGACGACGTCGACGCTGGCGCTGTCAAAGGCGCCGGCACGAAGCTGCTCGCGGATCTTCTCGCGACTGCGGTTGCGGCGTTCGACGGCCTCGGGGTCTTGCGAATAGGCGTCATCATCAAGCGGCAGAAGCATGTCGATGAGGCGTTCTTCGGCGGCTTCGGAGGCCTTTTCGCGAACGCTCTGAGATTGCTCCTGCTGAACCATGCGGATGGCGATCTCGAGCAGGTCGCGGACCATGCTTTCGACGTCGCGGCCGACGTAGCCGACCTCGGTGTACTTGGTGGCCTCGACCTTGATAAAGGGCGCGGCGGTAAGACTGGCGAGACGGCGGGCGATTTCGGTTTTGCCGACGCCGGTGGGGCCAATCATGAGGATGTTCTTGGGGATGACGGCCTGGGCGAGATCGACAGGGAGTTGCTGGCGACGCCAACGGTTGCGCACAGCAATGGCGACGGCGCGTTTGCCGGCGGCCTGACCGACAATGTGCTTATCAAGTTCCGCCACGATCTGCTGCGGCGTGAGAGTAATCGTGCTCATAAAGACCTTTCAGCGCTCTGCAAGACGAAAGACGGGTCATTATAGCGATGTGCACCTCCAACGCATCTTGTTGATGCGGGAAAGACCGGGGAGCAGGTATTGGGTATTGGGGACACTAGTTGTTTGGTTGTTCAGTTGTTTAGTTCTTTAGTTGTTTAGGTGGGGCGCTTCTTCTGGTTGGGGGCGCTGTTCGGCCCCCCTGACGTAGTCAGGAGGCTTTGAGGTTGGTTGGTGAGGGGGCGGGGGAGGCCGAGGTTGAAGGAGTGGTAGAGGTTCTTTTGTTCGTCATTCAGGAATGAGTCGGGGGAGAGGGCGGCGAGGAGGGGGTTGGCGCGGAAACGCTTCTTTTGATTCTCGTCGAAGGGGAGGTGGGAGAGGGTCTTGGCCAAAGCCTTGCTGGGAGGCAGGGGCTTCTTGTGGGTGTCGGGTTGAACTGACGGTTGGGGTTGGGTCTTGGCGGAGAGACCCGAGAGTTCGAGGACTGTTGTCGCGCTGCGGCGGGCGACTTCGGGTTTTTCGGAGTTGAGGAGTTTGATCAGCGTCTCGAAGGCTTGGGGGAGATGGGCGAGCGCTAGGAAGCGGATGTTGAAGAGGGCTAAGAGTGTGCGCTGTTCGAGTTCTTGCTCGAGCTCGGGGGAGGTTAAGACTTTGCTTAAGACTTCGCGGGAGATGGAGTCGAAGGTGAGGTGGGCTTTGGAGAGAAGTTCGGCGAGAGATTGGGCGCTTAGTTGTTGGGGGAATTTGTAGTTGGGGATGGCGGACATGATTTGGATCCTTCCCGTGTAAGTGTTCACAAGCCGACGCGGCGGTTGAAACCGCCGGCTAAACAAGACGGCTGTATATACACAGGCAGAAGGGCGCGTTTTGTGCGCGCGGCAGTTGTTCAGATGTTCAGTTATTTGGTTGTTTAGTAAGGGGTTATGAAAAAACAAAAATTCTGAAAAGAGGGCAAACGAAAACATATCTGTGCGCACAGATAAGTGCAAAGCCTTGCGGCTTTGGCAGTTACGTCTTGCGCCAACGCGCGCCGCCCGGGAAGACCCAGTTTCTGCATGCTTTTTGAGAGTCCCGAGGGAGGTTTTGCTGTTAGGGTATTGGTTTGCGACAACACTTCATTCTTAACCGCGAAGGCGCTAAGACGCGAAGACGCGAATCTGATTTCAGTTGCCAATTGACAATTTCTTGGGGGGCTACCATTGGGCTTGGTCGCGGCGGCTTTTTAGCCATTTCTCCAGGGCGGGGCGGGGTTTGGTGTTGAGCACGTCCGTCTTTTTGGCCCAGGCGCGGCGGGCGGTGAGGACGCCGTAGATCATTTGGTCGAACTCGGCGAGAGCGTGGGCGTCGGTGTTGATGCAGAGAGGGACGCCGGCCTCGACGGCGAGACGGGCGTGGGTGTCGCGGAGATCGAGACGATGGTAGTTGGCGTTGATCTCGAGGGCGATGCCGTTACGGGCGGCGGCGAAGATGACTTTGGGCATGTCGACTTCAAGGCCACGACGCGAGGGGACGATGCGGCCGGTGGGATGGCCGATGACGCAGACGTGCGGGTTGGCGGCGGCGGTGATAAGACGCTGGGTGGCGGCGGGACCTTCTTGAGAAAGCGCGGCGTGCGGCGAGGCGACGACCCAATCGAGTTGGGCGAGGAGTTCGTCTTCGTAGTCGAGAGAGCCGTCGGCGAGGATGTCGACTTCGGAACCGGCGAGAACGAGGATGCCCCCCCCCGCGCCTTTTGAAGCTTCTTTGGCGACGGCGTGGATGGCTTTGATGTGTTGGAGGAGGCGGTCGGACTTGAGGCCGTTGGCCTGGAACTGGGATTTGGAGTGGTCGGTGATGGCGATGTATTCGTAGCCGCGGCGTTTGGCTTCGGCCACCATTTCTTCGATGGAGTTGGCACCGTCGGAGGCGGTGGTGTGCATGTGGAGGTCGCCGCGGATGTCTGCACGCTCTACGAGCGTGAGTACTGAGTGCTGAGTGCTGAGTGCTGAGAATTCTATCTCGCCGCGGTCTTCGCGCATTTCGGGGGGGATGAAGTTGAGGCCGAGGGCTTTGTAGATTTCTTCTTCGGTTTCGCCGGCGATGCGGGTTTCTTTGTTGCCGGCGGTTTTGAAAAGGCCCCACTCGTTGAGTTTGAGATTTTTTTTCTGGGCGAGTTCGCGGAGTTTGACGTTGTGGGCCTGGCTGCCGGTGAAGTATTGGAGGGCGCTACCCCAGGACTCAGGTGGGACGACGCGGACGTCGACTTGGAGGGAGCCAACGGTGATGAAGGAGGTTTTGGTTTCGCCGGCGGCGATGACTTTGGCGCAGAGGTGGTGGGAGGTGACGGCGTCGGAGATGGTTTTGCCGTGCTTGGGGTCGGCGCTGACGGCGATGTCGATGTCGCCGATGGTTTCTTTGCCGCGGCGGAGGGAGCCGCAGTACATGGCGTTTTGGACGAACTTGAGATCGCGGAGTGCGGCGACGAGGGATTCGGCGATGGGGAGAGCCTCACCGATGCGGATGCGGCCGGCGGAGGTGGCGAGATGGGCGATGTTTTCTTTGATTTTTTGGAGTTTTTTGTCGCCGAGGCCCTTGATGTTTTTGAGGGCGCCGGAGTCGATTTTGGCGAGGAGGTCTTCGACATTGGTGACGCCGCCCTCGTGCCAGAGGAGGGAGGCGGTCTTGGGTCCGACGGAGGGGATCTGGATCATTTTGACGACGCCGGCGGGGATTTGGGCAGCGATGTCGTCGAATTCGGCGATCTTGCCGGTGCTGAGGTATTCGCGGATTTTTTTGATGGTAGATTCGCCGATGCCGGGGACGTTGGCGATTTCGCCGGACTGGAGGAGGGCTTCGACATCCTGGGGGAGATCGGTGAGGACGCGGGCGACTTTGCGGTAGGCGAGGAGGCGGAAGGGGTTTTCTTCGCCGATGACGGCGAGGACGTCGGCGGTGCGTTCGTAGAGCTGGGCGATTTCGAGGTTTTTCATGGTTTCTCCGAAGGGAAGCCAGAAGCCGGAAGCCAGTAGCCAGCAGAGCTGAGGGACAGAGTTGCGGCTGGGTTAAGTTTCCGGGCGAAGGAAGCAGCCGCATTCATGATACGGTGTCGCGGGGGCGAGTGCGCGGTTGTGCTGTTTTGTCTTGAATTGGGGGTGCGACTCGGCTGTGGGGACTTTGGCAAAGCCTTTGCATTGGTACTGGGTGAGTAGTTGGTCATCGTGACCAGCGTGATTGTTCAAGCAAGAAAGAGGCTTGCCATGATTCGCAAGATTTTTGGTGTGTTGGCATTGGCGCTGTTGGCTGGGGCATTTGCGGCGTGCGAGACGGTTGAAGGCGTCGGGCGCGATACGCAGAACCTGGGCGAGGGCATTGAGAACGCATCGGAAGGCGTGCAGCGGTAAGTTTGCGGCAATGACCGTAGAGAAGACGCCTTGGCTGCGCTAGTGGCGGCCAGGGTGTTTTTTTGCGCGCGGGGGGAGTCGTGCGGCCCCCCCGACATAGTGTATGGACCGGAGACATCGGTGACAGGTGTGCGGGGACATCGGTGACAGGTTGCATGTGATTACAACGGCGACGCGGAATCAGGATCCGGTTGGCCGCTGACGTTAAAGTCGCACACCTTCTGATG
>Ga0209172_10006395_pt1 | contig 13133 bp, 8 predicted proteins | sample LarsenN4metaG_FD_184113 | JGI IMG/M metagenome (GOLD analysis project Ga0209172, IMG submission 184113) | Hot spring sediment bacterial and archeal communities from British Columbia, Canada, to study Microbial Dark Matter (Phase II) - Larsen... ... | reverse complement strand
TTTGGCTGGCTGACAGATTATCGTCCGGCCGAATCAATCGCGCTCCATCACAAATTTGTAAATGACGTAATATCACATCTATCCGCAAAAGAAATAGCAGACCCGCGGCGAATAGTTCTGTACGGCTTTTCCCAAGCGGCGGCAATAAATTTTCGTTTTGCGTTTACTTATCCGGAGACAGTTGCGGCAATCGTTGCAATATCCGGCGGTGTCCCGTCCGATTTGGAGACAAATCCTGCCTACGGGACTACAAATGCCAAAACACTTTATCTTTACGGAAATGACGATGAATTCTACTCAAACGAAAAATTTGCCGAATTTGACCGGCGACTTGCGGAGCGGCTGCCTGATTACCGATCCCGACAGTTTAATGCAAAACACGAAATTACAGAAGAAATGCGTCATGAGGTACGGGCATTTCTATCCAATATTTTCTAGCCACATTTAGCGGATACGTACTTTGCGGATTTCCGCTTTGCCCTCCAGATCCGCAGGAAGGGCAACGTCAGGCCGGTCGCTGCCCCGCTCGAGCGAAACTTTGATTTCGGATGGTGTAACTTTTTCGACCAGCGATCGCGGGCCATAAATCGTTACCGTTGCCCGCTTTCCGGGAAAATCCGTAACCGGAACGGAAAGTGTCCGCTCTATACGGCTCTCACCGATTCGGAAAACTGCATCAACGACGGATTCCAATACCGTTGCTTTTGGGTTCGAAACACTTACAGGCACCTGCCTGGCGACAAAATCAGCCTGCCTACCGGAGATGTCTATTTTCTCCGTTGGGACAGACGACAGCGAACGCAGATAACTTACCGGTGCACGGATTTTTACTTTCGGCGGGACAGAAGAGGCGTCATAAATCTCAAAGCCGGGTGCCGGATCGCCTTGAGTTTCAATTCTTACGGGAATTTCTTTTTCGGCGACAGATTCGAGCCGGACTGCAATTCTCGCGGGCTGAATCTCCTGCAGTCTGATACCGGGCGGGAGGTCTATTTTGACGTTTTCCGGAGTCAGGTTAATGACACGGTCTCCGGGAGGCACATCTGACAAATCCAACGAGGCAACCAGTCCGGATTCGGTTATCTGGCTAATTTTACGTTTATCGCCGCTGATTACCACGCTGACAGATTGTAGCGGTGAATTGGTAATCTCGACATTATTTGAATAGCTGATTGCAAGAGGAATATCCGCCATCCGCCGGGTTGTCGGGGTGCTGAGTCCCGTAACTCCAAACCAAAGGGCCAGTGTGATTATCAGCGCAAGCAGCTTCAGGAGCCAATCCTCCAGAAAAATCTTGCGCAGGATATGACGGCAAAACAATAAGGCCGATTTTGCGCTAAGAGATTTGTTGTCCAGATTCATTTCAATCGTAACTTTCAGCTATTGGAAATCTCAGACCCGGCCTCCTTCAGCGTTTTAGCCTGTTCGGTTTTCGGTATCGTGAAAGGAATATGCATGGCGTCGAGCAGCAGACGGCGAAGCTGCTGCGGATCCAGATTTCGCCTGATGTTTCCGGCTTCCACATAAGTAATTGAACCGCTTTCTTCCGATACGACAATTGAAATAGCGTCGGAGCCTTCCGTAATGCCAATTGCGGCGCGGTGGCGCGTCCCTAGTTCGCGGGAGATATTCGGATTTTTTGTCAGCGGCAGGAAGACAGATGCGGCGGCAATCCTTTCATTTTGAATTATCACGGCGCCATCGTGGAGCGGCGTTGCGGGGTTGAAGATCGTAACCAGCAGATCGTAGCTGATACGTGCATCGAGCTGTACGCCTGCATCAACGAAATTTCGGAGCCCGACATTGCGTTCTATGACGATCAGCGCACCGATTTTTTCGGTAGCAAGTGTTGTGGCGGCCAGAACGATTTCATCATAAATGCTTCCTCCGAATTGGCCGCGTTGCCGCTTTAGAATCGGAAATCTGAGTCTGTTAGCAAAAAAAATCAATGCCTGTCGGATTTCGGATTGAAAAAGTACAATAATGGCAACGCCGATATACAAAACTGCGGAACGCAGAACAAATTCCAACGTAGCAAGGTCTTCAGCAACCGAGAGCCAGTAAAGAAGTGCAAGAATGACGATTCCGACAATAGTCGGAACAGCGCGCGTTCCACGAAGCAGTTTGAGGACTACATAAACGATCGTAAAGACGAGCGCGATGTCCAAAAGATTACGCACCGTCAGAAGTGAAACAAATTGATCGAAATATGGCCTCATCCAAAAGAAAAATTGTTTGCCGCGGCGGGAAACAAAAACTTGCCAGGAAAAAGAATATCACAAACCCGTGCATATCAGGCGCGCGGAGCAGGCGACAGATGTGATTCATCCAAAATACCTATTACCGCACCATTTGCGTCAATTACCGCGATCGCGGGAAATGATTTTACGCGCATTAATTCGCGGGCCTCTGCGATTGATGCATCGGGCGAAAGTGTCATTTCAAATGAAGCCGGCCGGACTATGGATTTTAGTCTTGTAGTCCGCCATTGTCGGCGATCCAGCCGCCGGACATCCGAAAGAAGCAAAATACCCGAAAAATGTCCGTTTTTTACTATCGGGAAGGCGCGGTTACGAAACATTGGAAGTATATTATCGGCCATTTCCTGGATTGTAAGTTCAGGATCAAGCAGTTTCGGCAGACGCATAACCTCACAAACCCGCAGGTATTCTTCTTTTGAAAGCTCGAGTAAAATCGAGCGGGCCGAATCAAAAAGAAAAATGCCTATTACTACCGACCAAGCGGACGCAAGCCATTGCCCGCCTGCAAATCCGATGAAAAGACCGGCAAATATGATTGCTGCCCCGATGAATTGACCCAGTTTACCCGTTACGGATGTCGCTTCCCGAAAGCTACGGCCTTGCTTCCAGAGATATGCGCGAAGGAGACGGCCGCCATCAAGCGGATAACCCGGAAGAAGGTTGAAAAATCCCAGCAGCAGATTTCCGGCAGCAGTAATAATAAAGAAAAACGCAATAATGTCGAGGTGTAGAGCAAGAGAGAGCCAGCCTGCGACGGCAAAAATAAGGCACAAAGCCAGACTTGCCAACGGACCCGCAGCGGCTATTAGAAACTCCGCACGCGGTGTTTCCGGCAGTTGACTGAAGCGGGAAAATCCACCGAATGGATGCAGGACAACCTCAAAAACCTGTAACGATTGCCGAATAGCAACCGCTGCATGGGAAAATTCGTGTATCAGTACGGATAGGAAAAAAGCGAGTGTAACGCCGCAACCCAGCAAAAACGCAGCCAGCCAATCTTCGACCATCGGCCGCAGGACAGCAGCCGCTGCTACGGTAAAAAATAAAACAACGGGAAACCAGCGATAATCTGCCCGGATCGGGATTCCGCCGATCCTTGCAATCTCAAACTGCTGCCTGAAGATATTGCCCGGCCGCATCATAAATGCCTGGATGCGCAAAGAATAACATATGCGGGCAGAAATTTATCTTAAAAAAGTGCGGTAAAGTCTGCTGCCGCGCGATTTGCCGTGTTAGCCGTAATAACTTCCGAGAAAATCGCGCATTGCTTCTTCGGAAAGCGGATGTGCGAAATGAAAGCCTTGTCCCGCTTCGCAGCCAAGTTCCCGCAATGCTTCTATCTGTTCGGGATGTTCGATTCCCTCGGCAATGGTTTTCAACTTGAGCGAGTCGCCCATCATTATAATCGCTTTGGCAACTGCGTTACCTTCTCCATTTTGGCTGATTTTTTCAATGAAACTTCTGTCTATTTTCAAAATGTCCACAGGGAAACGCTGTAAGTAGCTAAGGCTCGAATATCCCGTTCCGAAGTCGTCAATTGCAAGACGAATTCCGAGCTCCTTCAATTCGGTTAATTTACGAATCGTACACTCGGTGTCCTGCATCATAAAACTTTCCGTTATTTCAAGGATGAGCAGTCCGGGCGGAAGACCGCTCTTTTTGAGAGCATTTTTTACGATTTCCGTCAGCTCACGCTGTTGAAACTGGCGAATGGAAATATTAACTGTTACGGAAAGGTCGCTCCCGAAAGAAAATTGCCTCCGCCATTTTTCCATCCGGCAACAGGCTTGTGTCAGAATCCATTCACCAAGCGGGACTATCAGGTTTGTTTCCTCAGCAAGGGGAATGAACTTCATTGGCGGAATCAAACCAAAACGCGGATGTTGCCAGCGGACGAGTGCCTCCATCCCGAGAAGTTTTCCGTCGGCGAGGTTCAGGATCGGCTGATAGTGTATAACGAATTCACAGGCGTCAATACCGCGACGGAGATCTTCTTCGAGCTGTATTCGCTGCATCAGGGCATCGTGCATATGCGGTTCGAATACCACATAGGTTCCTTTGCCCTGCGTTTTAGCTTTGTACATGGCAACGTCAGCATTTCGCAGCAGCAACTCGCCGGAAATATTCTCGTCGGAGCTGATTGCAATCCCGATACTCGTCCTTACATAAACCTCTTTGTCCTCGATCAGGAACGGCTGCCTGAACACATCCAGAATGCGTTCGGCGATAACGACAGCCTCGTCATTGCGATGTACGGATTCAATCAGAATGGCAAATTCATCGCCGCCTAAACGCGCTGCCGTATCGGTATTTCTAAGGCAATCCTGGATCCTTTCAGCGGCGGCAACCAGCAGTTTATCGCCTGCGGCATGTCCCATTGAGTCATTTATCGCCTTGAAATTGTCCAGATCCAGAAAGAGCACGGCAAGCGAACTGTTGATGCGCGGCAGTTTTGCAATTGCGTGTTCTACGCGGTTACGAAACAGGGCACGATTTGCAAGTTTTGTCAGTGGATCATGGAGCGCCTGATGGGTTAATTGTTGCTCGAGGTTTTTGCGGTCGGTTACATCCATCATCGAACCGAGCATCCTTTTCGGCTGCCCTTCGGAATCGTAAACTACATAACCGCGGTCAATTACAAAAGCATAGGTGCCATCAGCACGGCGAAAACGGTATTCATCCGCCCAATGTGTTTTGCCGCTTTTAATATGCTTGTCTATATCGCGTATAACGCGTTCGGCATCTTCGGGGTGAAGACGCGCTTCCCAGGAAGCTATATCGTTCCCGACGTCTTCGGCTTTGTAGCCAAAGAGTTTTTGAAACCCTTCATTCCACCATAATTCGTTTGTTTCAAGATTCCAATCCCAGATTGCATCGCTCGTAGCACGCGTTACCAGCTCGAACCGCTCCTGGCTTGTCCGCAGAGCCTCCTCATTTCTTTTTCGTTCGATTGCTATGGCGATCTGGTCGGCAACGGACGTAAGCAGCTCCACGTCTCTTTGCGTATATGTGTCGGAATGTTCGTAATCCTGCACTACCAGAACGCCGATCGGACCATTTGGAGTTTTCAGCGGCACACCGAGCCAGATAGGAGAATCGGTACCGACGGATTCTACCTCTCCGCTTTCAATAAGCCTTCTGGCATCTTCACTCGTAAAAAGCATTGATCGCCCTTGCCGGAAAACATAGGCACTAAGGCTTCGGCCAACCTTCAGTGGCGGCGGCATCGGATCGTATTTATCCACGAAGAACTGCATCGTCAGCATCTCAGTTTTCGGGTCATAGAGAGCGACAAAGAAATTCTCCGCATAAACAATCTTTTTAATTGTCCGGTGTATCAGTCCCAACAGTTCATCAAGATTTGCTGTCGTTGTAACTCCATGGATTATACGTGAAATCGCTCTGGCTTCCGCTTCGAGACGTTTTCGTTTTGTGATGTCACGCGCAACGCAAACCAGCTTATGACAACCATTTTCCGGATCATAAATTGTTGACATCGAAACCGAAACCGGGAAATGTGTACCGTCTTTTCGCTTACAAAACAATTCAAGACGATTGGCCAGCCAGCGGCTGCCAAGAGTTTGCGAAAAGATACGATGGAAAAGACGCGGGTTACGCACAAGGACATCTATATCGGAACCGAGCAGTTCGTCGGGAGAAAATCCGGTTAATTCCAACGTTGCAGGATTCACTCTTTCGATTCGTCCCGAACGGTTTATTACCAGAATTGCGTCATTAATTGAGTTGAAAATGCTGTCGCCAAGCGAAAGATTGGAGATTGAGCCGAAAGTCATGGATTGGTGAATATCAGGCTCTATCATTGTATTTGCAGGCTCCTGCATGGAGGGATGTACTTTAAAGTCGCCTTCACCTTTTTGTTGTAGAAGAGTATCCATCGAGATTTTGTTAATCCGGCCTTCGTGCGTGGGCGGGAGATTCTGGATTTTTATTCCTTCGAGCCGTGAATTGCGGTAGAAGGGCGACTCTGTCGGGAAAAGTTTTACTTTCAGGTAAGGCGAATATCGGAGGTGGGTGCCGAGGACAAATCGCCATTAAAATAATGACGCAAACAATGTTTAATGTCAATAGTCAACGTTAAACAATCAAATACGGTTAAATTCTGTGATGGCGGGCGGGTTAGGGTAAAATAATCCAAATGAGCGAGGTTATCAATGTAATAGGCGGCGGACTCGCCGGCACTGAAGCAGCGTGGCAGGCGGCCGCCTCCGGAGCCAGGGTACGTTTATACGAAATGCGGCCATTGGCACAGACCCCGGCCCACCGCACCGACAAGTTGGCGGAAATAGTCTGTTCAAATTCTCTGAAATCTGATGAACCTGGTACAGCCCCGCATTTGCTGAAAGAAGAGCTTCGCAGCGGCGGTTCGCTTGCGATGGAGGCCGCAGACGCGACTCGTGTGCCTGCCGGAGCTGCGCTCTCTGTGGACAGGATCCGGTTTTCGCATTACATAACAGAAAAGATCGAATCTCACCCGCAAATCGAAGTTATCAGAAGCGAAATCACCGCCATCCCTGATGAAGGAATTACGATAATCGCCACTGGCCCGCTTACCTCTGAGGCATTAACTAATGCAATAATTGAATTTACAGGCGACGGACAGTTATATTTCTATGATGCCATTGCTCCGATAGTGGCGGCGGATTCGATAGATATGTCTGTTGCTTTTCGTGCGGCTCGTTATGGAAAAGGCGGTGCCGATTACATAAATTGTCCTTTTGATCGCGGGCAGTACGAAAGGTTTTACACGGCATTAATCGAGGCCAAGTCAGTCCCTCTCAAGCGTTTCGAGGAAACCCGCTGGTTTGAAGCATGTCTGCCGATTGAAGAATTGGCCCGTCGCGGCGTAGATACGCTTCGGTTTGGACCGATGAAACCGGTTGGGCTGATAGATCCCCGAACAGGTAAAGAACCGTATGCATGCGTCCAGCTCCGGCAGGAAAATCTGATGGCCGATGCCTATGGAATTGTCGGTTTTCAGAATCACCTTCGATACGGCGAACAGGCGAGGGTTCTTCGGCTGATTCCCGGGCTGGAAAATGCCGAATTTCTGCAATTCGGACAGATACACCGAAATACCTATATAAATTCGCCGCGTGTGCTGAAGCCTACTTTGCAGACGCGTGCAAATCCCAAATTGTTTTTCGCCGGTCAGATTACCGGTGTCGAAGGCTACGTAGAGTCGATTGCGACCGGCTGGCTGGCCGGCATCAATGCCGCAAGGCTTGTTGACGGGAAGGAAGCCGTTACGGCGCCGCAGACTTCGGCCACAGGAGCGCTTTGCCGCTATGTAGCAAATGTGGAAACCAAAAATTTCCAGCCTGTTAATATCACCTTTGGCCTTTTGGAGCCTCTGCCATCCGAGATTGCACACAAATTCAGAAATAAACGCGACCGTCATCATCTACAGGTCAGCCGCGCGATCGAAGATTGGAAAAAATGGCTGGCAGAAGAGGGAATCGGCCGATTCTCCGATGCGATTCGGAACAGAGGCGTTTCGCTCGGCGGGGCCTGATTAAAAAATGGATTACGGCTATCTTCTTCCGCTATTGCTCCTGCTTGTGGCAATGCTTTACTCTTCTGTCGGGCATGGCGGAGCCTCGGGCTACCTGGCGATAATGGCTCTTTACGGAGTGGCGGCAGGTACGACAAGACCGACTGCGCTTTTACTAAATCTTGCGGTCTCTTCGATTGCTGCATTTCAGTATTTGCGGCGAGGTCACTTTGCGGTGGGGCTGTTTGCGTCTTTTGCAATTGCCTCAATACCTCTCGCATATCTTGGCGGAGCGTCACATTTATCAGCAGATACATATCGGATTATATTAGGAGTGGCTTTATTGGCTGCGGCTATGCGGCTTGCCTTCGATTTTTCGGATCCTGAGGAATTGGTTTCGCCTTCTGTTCCGGTCTGTCTTGCAGTTGGTGGGATTATCGGATTTGTTTCGGGTGTAGTCGGTGTTGGCGGCGGGATTTTTCTGACGCCGGTACTGCTTTTGATGAAATGGGCAGATGCCAAAACGGCGGCGGGAATCTCAGCGATGTTTATTTTCGTAAATTCAGCTGCCGCATTGCTTGGAATGCGTGATAGTTTTGCAAGTTTTGGAGGAGAATCCTTTATCTGGCTTGGATCAGCAGTTGTTGGAGGGATTGCCGGCTCGTATATCGGGGCGGCGCATCTGAATTACCTAGTATTGAGGAGAATTCTGGCAGTGGTACTGGTGCTTGCCGCCGTTAAATTACTTTTTACCTGAAGACGGCGCGGGCAAATTTATCCGGTTTTTTGCAATCAAAGTATAGTTCACCTCTTGATGATGAGATTTACGTTTACAATAATTCTTTTATTCGCGGCGGTTGCGTACGCTCAGTCCGGCCGTATCAAACCGGATCCGACACCTGCTCCGCGTCGCCCCTCGCCACAGCCTGTCGCTGCCAGGCCGACTCCAACGCCTGAATCACAAAAAACTGAAAATGATGAAATCAATATCGAATCTACTTTAATTCCAATACCGGCAACAGTTCTGGACTCTGCGGGTAAACCTGTAACAAACCTTCGTATCCGGGATTTCGAACTCCGTATTGACGGCAAGTTGGCTGAGATATCAGAAATTCGGCGCACGGATATTCCGGTTCGCATTGCACTGCTTTTTGATAATTCATCCAGCGTCGGAAATGCCATTGAATTCGAAAAGGCGGCTGCATCCAGGTTTCTGCGAAGCGTCCTCCGGTCTGAAAAAGACCGGGCGGCGCTTTTCAGCATTTCGACCGTTTCACGTCTCGAGTTTCCTTTTACATCGGATGTGTCGCTTTTGAACAGGACCATTGCAGCGCTTCCCGTACCTGCCGGAGCGACCGCGCTGTTCGATGGCATAATCGCAGCGGCTAAATATCTGACCGAAGAGCCGGGACAACGCGTAATAGTTATTATCTCCGACGGCGACGACACGGCCAGCGATGCGGGAATTACCGACGTCATCCGCGCTTTACAGATTGCAAACGCACAGGTTTTTGTTGTTAAGACGACGGATTTCGAAAATTATAAATTAACCAAATCCCGCAAAGTCAATGCTAACTTACGGCAACTCGCGGCCGAACGCCGAATGGAAGAGCTCGCACGCGAGACCGGCGGGGCGGTTTTTTCACCTATTGACGAAGATGAAATGGACGCAGCTTTTCGCAATGTCGTCGCGGCATTGTCGCAGCAATATATTCTCAGTTATTATCCCGATAGTGAGAACCTCAAAAGTGGCGAATTCAGGACAATCAGCCTGAGCGTTCCCGGACGCCCGGACCTGGTGATAAAAACACGCAGAGGTTTTTACATTCCAAGGATCAAACCGCAGTAAAATAGAAATAAATCCCGTGGAGACTTTTTCAGAGGCAATAAATCAATTTCTGGAGCATTTGCGTTTTGAGCGCAATCTGAGCCGACATACCCTGAGAAATTATGCCGTTGATCTTTGGCAATTTTCCGATTTTCTTTTTCGGATAGAAAAACGCCGGGATCTTGCTCCTGCGGAAATCGACAATCTAACGATTCGCGAATGGATGGCGGACATGCGTGCGGCCGGAAAGCGCAAAACCTCGATAGCACGTAAACTTGCCAGTCTGCGGACTTTTTATCAATTTCTGATACGCGAAGGGAAATTAGATAAAAATCCGGCAAAACTAGTAGCAACGCCGAAAATCGAGCGGAAACTTCCGGTTCACCTGACGGCAGAAGATGCCTTGCGTTTTATCGAAACGCCCGATATAAATACCGATCTTGGCCGGCGGGACAGGGCAATCCTGGAATTTCTCTATGCAACGGGAATACGCGTCGGTGAATTGGTAAATATTGACATCCGACACATAGATTTTCGCGGACGCACGGTCCGGGTTTTCGGCAAAAGACGCAAGGAGAGGATAGTACCGTTTCATGAACCGGCATTGCAGGCATTAATGCTCTACCTTACGCAAACGCGTCCCTTGTTTCTTTCCAATGCTCCTGTGGATAAACGTGATGAGAATGCGGTATTTCTAAACTATCAGGGGACACGGATAACTACACGAAGCGTCGGGCGGCTTGTTGATAAATACATTCGTCAATGCGCCGATATCAACAAAATCTCGCCCCATTCGCTGCGACATTCATTCGCAACGCATTTGCTCGATGCCGGCGCAGACCTTCGCGACATTCAGGAACTTCTGGGTCATGCGCGTTTATCCACGACGCAAATCTATACGCAGGTTTCAATGGAGAAAATGATCGACGTTTATCTGAATGCTCATCCGAAAGCGTAAAAAGTGCAATTAATCGCGTAGCCGCTCATCTGATACAATTATCGGCCGGAGGCCGTTTTTCATTGATTTCTATGTCCCGCCGATTGATTACCAGGCAATTCCCGTTTCCGCCTGCGTCCAATGGTTATTTGGCCGTGGTTCCGAATATTAATGCCGCGCTTTCGTTTTCAGGACCTGTCAAAACGCTTCGCTCGCTTGCAGACGAGGTATTGCGCAAAAACGGAATAAATGTAGCCGACTATCTTCAGACACAATTTGCTCTTATCCGTGCAATAACAGCCGTCTGCGGCGCAAAGAACGCATCATCGCTGGCAGTAAAATACCGCCCGGATCTATCAGCCGCGCTGAGAACGGGAGTGAATTTGGTCGAACTTGAAAAACACGGTTCGGAGAGAGTAAAGACATTTGCCCGTGTGGCATGCAAATACACGGAAATACTAGGCAAACAGAAAGCAATTGATCCTGAAGCGGTTTTGACAAATGCGCGGTCATGTTGCGCATCGGAGAAACGCAAGATTCTTGCCTATGGTTTCTTTCGCGGCCGTCCGATTCTATCGCGTCCGGAAGAATATGAATTCATCGATGCGATAGCAGATGAAGAGAGTATTTTTTTTCTGCCCGCAGGTGAAGGATACCTGTTCGAGGAAAATCAAAAGTGGATAGATGAACTCGTACGACGCGGATGGGAAATTGATAATTCCGCAATCGGGATCAGTGAAAGTCCAACAGCAGGCAGCAGACTTGCGGCAGCTTTTATCAGCAAACAGAAAGATGATTTTCAGGAATCTGAACTGGCTGCCTACTCTTTTCCTTCGATTGAAGAAGAAGTCCGCGGCGTCCTGGCAATGGCCAAGGGTGAAATACTTGCCGGGACTGAGGCCGACAAAATCGCAATCGTTTGCCGGAAACCGGAAATCTATGCCAATCTGATGCGGCAAACGGCAGAAGATTTTGGCATTCCGATTCAATTCGATCTGCACAATCCGCTCGCAGCGACGCAGGCAGGCAATTTTGTTCGTCTTTTAATTGAGGCTAATCTTGGCGAAGAAGAAACCGGCGGCGGGCATCGCTTTGCCTTTGACGTTACGCTTCGTTTGCTGTTTCATTCCGTGTTGACTTCACCTGATTTTGATGTCTGGATTACAGCTCGCAGGAATTATCCCGAAGGACAGGAAGAATGGACCGGCATTTATCCCGATTTCGAAAAACTGGTTTTAGAGACAGCGGATCGGACACCGGGGGAATTTGCCGCAGCGGTTGCAGCCAAAATCGAATCGCTTGGAATACGTGAACGGCTTTGCGATTCGGCAGAAGAATTGATTGCATTTGAGCAAATTATAAGATTACTGCATTCCTACGGCAGACAATCAAGGACAGACGCAATCAGCTTTAAACGCTTTGCTGCGGAGATTGCTTCGCTATTGTCTGAAGTAACTACTGATTTTTGTGTCAGCCGCGGCGGCGTCCGTTTAATGCAGCCCAACTCTGCCATCGGCAGTTTCTTCGACGTTATATTTGCAATTGGTTTGGCTGAAGGCATGCATCCGATCCAGCCGGCCGAAACATTGACAATCGACTATCTCGAGCGAAAGCGATTGGCCGAAAACAAAATTTATTTTGAAGCAGCATCCGAAATAGCGCGTTGGGAAGACCTTACCTTTTGCTATACGCTTTTTTCCGCCAAACGAAAAGTTGTTTGTTCATTTCCTCTGGCGATTAATGAAAAAGAGCAGATTCCAAGCGTTTATTTTGAAAAGCTAAATAAAAATCCTGTACCGGCGGAGATTGCTCTGATAGCCTCACAATCTGATATGCTCCGCCATCTCTTGTCCGCCGGTATTAAATCTGATGTCGAACATCCGTTATATCAAACAGCCCGCAACGCTCTTGAAGTAGAACGCAGGAGAAATTCCGAGTGTGCGTATGATGAATATGACGGTGTTCTCGGTATTAAGGTAGATATTGCAAGGCGCAGATGGTCTGCTACGCGTCTGACGGAATATGGGCAGTGTCCTTTCAAATGGTTTGCACGAAACGCCCTGAAGCTAAAACCTGTCGATGAAGCAGTCTTGGAGATTGACGCTCTATCACGCGGTTCCTTTTATCACAGAGTATTGGAAATTGCAGGTAGAAAATCCATCAATGCACAGTATTTCCGCCAAGCGATGCTCGACAATTTGTCAGAAGCATTTGCCGAAGCCGAAAATAGCGAGGATTTATCAATTACAAAATTGCCAGAGTGGGAATTGCTCAGGAATGAGATTTTCAAGACACTCGAAAATGCAATCATCTCCGATGATTTTATCGCACAGGATACAAAAGTCATTGACGTAGAAAAAGAATTCGAATACAGGATAGCCGACCTTAAAATACATGGCCGTGTTGACCGAATAGACAAAGGCCCGGAAGGCATCTCGGTAATTGACTACAAGGCGGGCAGCAGGGTCCCAAAAATCTGTTTTGAAGGAGAATTGCTGGACATACAGATACCACTCTACGTTGACGCCATCAAAAATATGTTTCCCAATGATTCAATTTGTGGCGGCAGTTACTACAGCATAAAAGAAGGCAAAA
>Ga0209172_10006380_pt1 | contig 13165 bp, 14 predicted proteins | sample LarsenN4metaG_FD_184113 | JGI IMG/M metagenome (GOLD analysis project Ga0209172, IMG submission 184113) | Hot spring sediment bacterial and archeal communities from British Columbia, Canada, to study Microbial Dark Matter (Phase II) - Larsen... ... | reverse complement strand
CGTCGAGACGAGGACCGTGCCCCCTTCGCGGGCGAGCTCGACGAGCTGCTCCTTCAGGAGGTGCTGTCCCGCGGGGTCGATCCCGATCAGGGGCTCGTCCAAGATCAGGAGGCGCGGCCGGTGGATTGTCGCGGCCGCGAAGGCGAGCTTCGCCTTCATCCCCTTCGACAGGGACGCGACCGTCTCGTCCGCCTTCGGGGTGAGTTCGAGCGCCTCGAGGAGCTCCGCCGCGCGCGCGGCGAGGGTCTCCTTCGGCAGCCCGCGGATCCGCCCGACGTATCCGAGGAACTCGGACGCGGTCAGGTAGTCCGGGAGGCTCGGCGCTTCGGGCATGTACCCGATCTGGGCCTTGTACGTCACCGGGTCGACGAGGACGTCGTGGCCGAGCACCCGCACGAAGCCGGCGTCGGGCCGCAGCAGGCCGACGAGGATCTTGAGCGTCGTCGTCTTGCCCGCGCCGTTCGGGCCGATGAGGCCGACGATCTCGCTCGGGTAGGCCTCGAGGGTGAGCCCCTGGAGGGCCGGCGTGCCGTCGTAGGACTTCCAGAGCTGCTGGACGTCGATCGCAAGCGCGGGCACGGAGATCGGCGAGCCTTACGCGCCGGAGGGATATGAAGCGTCGCTCGGAATTCCGCGAGCGGTCCGTGGGGACGACGAGTGAAGGTTAATGTAGCGGGCTCGGTTGGATTCCTGCCCGCCGACGGCGGGCTCGAGAGGTCGGGAGGAGATCATGGCGCCGCCGACGTTCGCATGGGATCGGAGGAGCCTCCGGGAGCTTGAGGCGAATTTCCAGGACGAGCGCTCGAGCCGCTGGATGTACCTCGCCCTCGCGGACCTGGACGGGCAGCGGGACCGCGCGGATCTCCTCCGACGCCTCGCGCAGTACGAGGAGCGGCACGCGTCCGCCTGGCAAGCCCTGCTCGAACGGCTGGGCCATCGCCCGTTGCGGGCCGGCCGGCTGCGCGAACATCGCATCCTCGTCGGCTTGGCGCGACTCGTCGGGGTCGGGGCCGTCCTGCCGATCCTCCACAAGGGCGAGGTGGACGGCATCGAGAAGTACCGCCGCCAGGCCGCGACCTGGGCGGACCCGCACGCGCAAGCGGCCTTCCGGGAGATCCTGCCCGACGAGGTCGCGCACGAGGTCGATACGTTCCACGAGGCCCGGAAGGTCGCCGCGGGCCACGGGGCGTTGCGCAGCGCGATCCTCGGCGCGAACGACGGGCTCGGCAGCGTCCTCGCCCTCGCGGCGGGGGTCGCAGGGGCCACGGCCTCGAGCCCTGCGGTGCTGATTGCGGGCATCGCGGGCCTCGTCGCGGGTGCGGCCTCCATGGCCGCCTCGAACTACGTGTCCGTGAAGGCGGAGCAGGAGGTGTACGCCTCCCAGGTCCGCCTCGCGCGGGACGCGCTCGAGGTGGCGCCGGAGACGAAGCGGGCCCAGCTCGCGGAGGCGTACCGGGCGAAGGGCCTCACGCCCGCCGAAGCGGACGCCCTGGTGGCGCGGCTCGCCGACAAGCCGGAGGAGTTCCTGAAGGCGGTCCTGGCGGAGGCCCATGGCATCGGCGAGGCAAGCTTCGAGAGCCCGGGCCGGCTGGCGGGCTACACGGGCTTTGCGTTCGCCCTCGCGGGCCTCGTGCCGATCCTCCCGTTCCTCTTCCTCCCGGCGCTCCCGGGCGTCTTGGCGTCCGTCGGGCTGACCGCGGTGGCCCTCTTCTTCGCGGGCGTCATGCGGGCCCTGTCGACCCTGCACTCCTTCGTCCGGAGCGGGGTTGAGATGGTCCTCGTGGGGATGGCCGCGGCGTCCGTGACCTATCTCATCGGCCTCCTCGTCGGGACCGCCGTCGCGTAGTGGGCATCTCGGAAACCGTCGAACCGCCTCCGGCCTTGGGCCGGCGGGGGGCGCGTCCCGGACGCCGGGCGACCGCCCTATCCGCAGAAAGGGTTCTCGCGCCGGAGGTACGCGCCGAGGCACGCGGGGCCGCAGAACGACTGGAGCCGACCGCTGCGCCAGAGGCCTGCAAAGCCCGCGTCCGGGCGGAGGGGCGCGGAACAGACCGCGCACGCGCGCGGGATGGGCCGAGCGTCCGACCAGCGGGATCCGCAGAGCGGGCACGAGGCGCCATCGACGAGACCTTCGACGAGCGCAACCTCGAGGCACGAAGTCGAGCACACGGCGCGCGCCGCGCGGGACCCGATCGCGAAGAGGACATCGCCCTGGCCCACGAGAGTGCGGCAGATGGCGCAACGATCCTCGACCGGGGACGCGCGGTATCGTCGGTCCGCGCTGCAGAGGCTGCAAGCTCGCTCCCGGAGGATATTCTCGAGGTATGGCTCCGCATCCATCGGGCTCCCATCGTCGTGTGAAACCTACTGAAGCTTTGGGCCGTAGACTACGTACGGGTCCGTGTCCCCACGCCAACGCGTCGCCGGAGCGCGCTGCGTCGTGGGCGCCGGGGACCACGAGGGATCCCCGACGACGGAAGGCGGGTGAAGCCCGCCTCCTCGAAGTTCCGATCGAAGGCGAACGCCTCGTCGATGCCGAGTTCCCTCATCACGGCGAAGCTCGCGCCGTCCGTGAGGCCCCATCGTTTGTCCGGATGGCTGTCGAAGAGGTCCAGGGGGCTCGAAGTGAGCGAGATCGATCCAGACGAGGGTCACGCTCGACCTCCGTAGGATCGCACGCACAAGCCGCGAGGCCGACCCCCCATGCATCTCCATGCGTACCCGCGTCGCCGCCTCGTCGACGACGAAGCCCGTCGTCACGATGGACCCATGGAGGCCCCGAGCCGTCTCGGCGTGCATCCGCCGGGCCGCTGCCGCGTTCTTGTCCCCGGGGATCGCCAGAGCCGCCCAAGCCCCCGTGTCGTAGAAGACCATCGCTTGCGCCCGTAGAGGGAGTAGTCGCGTCGCTCGGACGCGTCCGCGTGCCTACCCCGGTGCTTCGCGATGGGGAATGCCTTGAACGGAGGGTCGTTGGGGTCGACCTCGTCGCGGATCGTCATCCGGCGGATCGCCCCACGGACCGCCTCCTGGATGGTCGTCTTTCGCGCTCGGGCGTACGCGGCGAGGAGTCCATACTCCGTCTCGGACACCTGGGTCTTTACAACCTGCATTGCCATGTTAGCTGTTTTCGCATCGTGCACCTGGATTCCCGATAACCGAGCCTGGACATAAGTCCGCGATGGAGGCGCGGGGAATCCTTCACACGAGCTTTCGGCCGATCAGGCCCCGCAGACGGTCCGCCTTCTCCTGCATCCCGTCGCGGTCGTAGAAGATCACGGCTTCGGCGAGGTCCTCGCGCCAGCGGTCCTCATCCCCGATCGCGCGGCGGAGCTGGGCCTGCGCCTCCCAGGCCGCCGCGACGCCGGCCCAGTCTTGGGCCGCTCCGAGGACATCCATCGCCTTCGTGAACGTGACGAACGCGAGGTCGAGCTTGCCGGTCTTGCCGTACAGGGCGGCGAGGTTCAGGAAGGCCCAGCCGCGGCCCCGCAGCGACGAGGCGTCCTCGGAGCGGTGGAAGCGGTCGAGGGCATCCATCAGGAACGCCTCCGCGCGGGCGAAGTCCGACCGGTTCGCGGCGAACACGCCCGCAGCGAGGAGGGCCTGCGCCACGACGAATGGGTCGGCGGACGCCTTGGCGTCGTGGAGGGCCTCGTCGAGGGTCGAGCGGGCGTCGTCCCAACGGGCGAGTTCCATCAGGGCGTTCGCCTTGCGGAGGAGCGCGATCGCGCGCATCGCCCGGCCGTGGCGGTCGCTCGAATCGATCGCCCCGAGGCCGCGCACCAGGGCGTCGTAGAAGGCGAGGGCCTCGTCCCAGTCCATCGCCCGCTCGCGGGCCGTGCCCCGGGCGAGCCCGTCTTCGAACTCTCGCGGCTCGATCCTGCCACCCTCAGCGCGCGCCCTTCTCGAGGTCGCCGCGCATCTTCAGGTATTCCTCGCGGGAGATTTCGCCTTTCGCATAGCGCTCGTCGAGGATCCGCAGGGCCGCCGCCTCGGGGCTCTGCCACGGAACCGGCGGCGCCGGCCACGGAGGCGCGTACGCCGGATACATCGGCCGAGGCTGCCCCTGCAGCGCGCGGATCACGAGGACGAGCACGACCGCGAGGATGACCACGCCTCCGACCATGCCGATCGCGGGACCCCACCACAGGCCGGTGCCCCAGGTGCCCATCATCCCCGTGCCCCAGAAACCCATCATGAAGACCGCGGGCACCAGGACGAGGAGGAGGACGAGGGCCACGACGATCCACAGGCCGGTGTCCCTCGACGGTTCCGGTTGTGCCATTGCCCTTCGAGAAGGGGCCCGGGTTACTTGAACCTGAGGGCCGGCCCCCCGGCCTGCGCGCCTAGGGCCGCCGGACGGACGCCTCCTCGAGGAGGCGGAGGAGTGGGAAGCCGACCATGAAGATCCCGATGATCCCGATCGGCCAGTAGGACCAGTCCACGCGGGCGTCGGGCACGACGTCCACGAAGAGGAAGAACGCGGACAGGATGAACCACACGCCGATCGGATACCACCATGCCCGAGGCCGCGCGGGCGGATAGACCGTCGGCGGCACCCCGGACGGGGACGGCGGCATCGGCCGAGGGGCCTCCGTCGGCGTCGCCGCGGCGGGGCGAGGCATCCCGCTCAGGTCCACCCCGCATCGCTCGCAGAACCTCGCGTCGTCATCGTTCCTTGCGCCACAGTTGCTGCAGAACATGTCGTACCGACCTCACTGGATGTCGATCCCGCCCGTCGTCGTCCCGAGGTTGATGTTGAACTTCATCGCCGCCGCGTTGTACGCGGCCTGGGAGGGCGCCCAGAGGTTCGTGTTCACGCCTACGTAGTACGCGGAGTCGAAGCTGATCCCGCCCGTCGTCGTGCGCGACGTGACGTGCCCGCCCACGTTGGTCCCGGGACGGAAGATCAGCGTGACGCCGCCCGTCGTCGTCGTGCCGCTCACATTCACGATGCCCGCGTACGACGTCGGCTGACGGATGTCGAGGGTGATGGATCCCGTCGTGGACGTCGCCGCGACGTTCGCGTTCGCGAAGCGCCCGTCGGACGCCGTCACGACGACGTTCCCGGTCGTCACGGTGGCCGCGATGGACCGGACGACGACGCCCGCGGGCACGTCGACCGCGACGTTGCCCGTCGTCGAGGTCAGGGTGAGGGCGACGGACAGGCCGCGGTTCACCTGCACGCGGATGTTGTGCCCGCCCACGAAGAAGAGGCCACCGAAGCCCTCCGCGTTGAGGCTGAACGACACGGCAGCGCCGCCCGGGGACGTCGAGTTCGTCGCGACGACGTCGCCGTCGTAATGGCCGGAGAAGAGGCCGCCGACGTGGGTCACATCCGCCTTGAGGAGGAATGCGGTGCCGGAGACAAACTGGACGCTCACCTGGCCGGCATCGTTCGTCACGCTTACGTCGATCGTCCGCGCGGACGCGCTGTACGGCACGACGAACGACTCCGTCGTCGTCGGGGAGCTGAGGACCGCGAGGGTCACGGGCAGGAGGAGGACCGCGGCGACCAGGAGGACGGCGCCGCCGAGGAACGGCCGACGGTCCCGCCGATCGGGCGAGGCGAGGAACTGGAGGACCATGATCCCGCCCGTCAGGAACGCGGCCGCGAGGATGCCGACGACGGACCACGTCACCCGCGCGTTCGTCGCGACGTCGATGAAAAGGAGGAACGCCGCGAGGATCGCGAAGACGCCGATGCCATGCCACCAGACCCTCGGCGGGCCGACGGGCGGCGGGACGGCGGGCGGGACGCCCGGCGGCGGGCCGGTCGGCGGAGGCGCGGCCACGGCTGGCGTCACAGGCTTCGGGGCCTTCGACAGGTCAAAGCCGCAATACTTGCAGAACAGGGCGTCGTCCCGGTTCCACGTGCCGCAGGAGGGGCAGATCATCTGGCTCTACACCCCGGCGGGGGATGCCGCCGTCGGCATAATAAACGCTCGCCATGTACCGCCGCGGCTCACGTCGGCTTGCCCAGGCGGTCCACCGCCTCGACGATCCGCTCGACGTCCGCCGAGCTCAGGCCCGGATGGACGGGCAGCTCGAAGAGCCGTCCGACGACTTGCTCCGCGACGGGACAGCGCCCGCGGATCTTGAGGTCCCGGAGGGCCTTCTGCTTGTACAGGGGCATCGGGTACGACGGCCGGCATCCGATGCCGTCCTCCGTGAGGGTCTGCACAATCTCGTCTCGCGTCAGGGGGAACGAGGGCTCTGCGCGGACGATGTATTGGTAGTATGAATGGACCATCCAGTTGCCCTCGGACGGCGGCACGAGGCCCTCGATGCCTTCCAGGCCTTTCGTCAGGGCCTTCGCGTTCTCCCGACGGCGCGCGACCCAGGCGTCGAGCTTCTTGAGCTGCACGAGGCCGATCGCCGCGGCGATTTCCGTCATGCGGTAATTGTAGCCGAGCATGACGTGCTGGTACTTCGCCGACTGGCCGTGGTCGCGCAGGAGGCGGGCCTTCTCGGCGACCTCGTCGTCGTCCGTGACGATCATGCCGCCTTCGCCCGTCGTCATGTTCTTCGTCGCGTAGAAGCTGAAGCAGGCGGTCGTGCCGAGGTTCCCCGCCTTCCTGCCGTGGTACTGCGCGCCGTGGGCCTGGCAGGCGTCCTCGATCACGGGGATGTCGCGCTCCTTGGCGGCCGCGAGGATCGGGTCCATCTCGGCTGTCTGGCCGTAGAGATGGACGGGCATGATCGCCGCCGTCTTTCGGGTGAGGGCGTCCGGCAGCTTCGCGGGGTCCATGTTGTACGACGACCGCTCGACGTCGACGAAGATCGGCTTCGCGCCGCAGAGAAGGACCGTCGAGGCGGAGGCGAAGAACGTGAGCGGGGGGATGAGGACGTCTTGGCCCGGCTTGATCCCATGGGCCATCAGGGCGATGTGTAGTGCGGCGGTACCGTTCGCGACGGCGACCGCATGCTTGCGGCCGAGGTACGCGGCGAACGTATCTTCGAATGCCTTGACACGGGGCCCCTGGATGAGCTGTCCGGACTGGAGGACTTCGCGGATGGCCGCGGCCTCTTCGTCCCCGAGGAGGGGTCGCGCGATCGGGATCATTGACGGCGCGGAAGGGGGCAGGGGACTATGAAGGTTCGCCGGTCACCTCTTGCGCCGGGAGCGCCGGCGGCTCGGTCGCGGTGGCTTGATCGGGATCGTCTTCCTGCAATGGGCGCAGTAGAACTTCTTGTCGAGCGGTCGGCCGCAGTCGCAGACCCAGCCAACCACTTCCGCGGGGACGCCTGCCACGAGGGCATGGGCCGGCACGTCTTTGGAGACCACGGCCCCGGCTGCGACCATCGCGTTGCGCCCAATTGTGAGGCCGCAGAGAATCGTCGCGTTCGCGCCGATCGACGCACCGTCTTCGACCTTCGTGGGCACGATCTGCCAGTCGGGAGAGATTGCCCGAGGGTAGAGGTCGTTCGTGAAACAAGCGTGGGGGCCGATGAAGACACGGTTGCCAAGGGAGACACCCATGTAGATTGTGGCGAAGTTCTGAATCTTGCAGTCGTCGCCGATCACAACGTCTCTGTCTACGTACACGTCCTTGCCGATGTGCGCACGATGGCCGATGCGGGCGCCCGAACGAACATGCACCCAATGCCAGATCTGAGCGTCATCGGCCACGATCGCGCCGCCCTCCACGATGGCGGTAGGATGAACAGACATCAGGCCGTCGGGATGCAGAACGTCGGATAAGAGCCTATGCGGCCATCGCGAGCGTCGTAGGCGAGCGTTTCACAAGGCCATGCCGACGAAGATGCCCACGAAGTACGCAGCCAGGGACAGCAGGGAGGCGAGGAGCACAGTGTCCCGCGGGGTCAGCTGGAAGGCCGGGATGTTGGCGGTGCGAATCTTGCCTGCGTGCATCTACCGAAGCGTGCGCGAAGCGCGGGTATCAATCTTCGTCGAAGATTATCGCGGGTGATAAGCCAGGACTGAGGCGTTCTCAGCTGCGAGACTGGCCGGGGAACGGATAAATAGAGCGCGCCAGGATGGGCGGGCGGTATCGTGTCATCCGAGTACCTAGCGGTATCGGGAGGCCTGGCCTTCGCGACGACCTTCGTCCTCGTCCGCTGGCTCATCCGCTCCCTCCGCGGCTCGACCGTCGTTGGCGTCGACATCCACAAGCCCCACCAGCCGAGGATCGCGGAGATGGGCGGGGCCGCTGTCCTCGTGGGCTTCTACCTCGGTGTGAGCTTCTTGGCCATCTTCGCCTCCGACGCGATCCCGGCATCCGTCTACAACGCGGCGCTCCTCGCCATCCTCGGGGCGGGGTTTGTGGGCATCATGGACGACCTGTTCGCGATCCCCAAGCGGTACAAGGCCATCTTCCCGTTTGTGTTCAGCCTCCCCCTCGGCCTCGTGGTCTTCCTGCGAGGAGAGACGTTCCTCCTTGGCGCAGACGCGGGCGTCCTCATGGTCGTCCTCGTCCCCTTCGGGATCACGTCCGCCGCGAACGCCGCGAACATGCTCGAGGGTTTCAACGGTCTCGGTGCGGGGCTCGGGATCATCATGACAGCGAGCCTCATCATTCTCTCTTCCCTGTTGCGCGCGGGGGAGGGTTTGTTCCTCTTGGTCCCGCTTTTGGGCGCGCTCCTCGCCTTCCTCTGGTACAACCGCTACCCCGCGAGGGTGTTCCCCGGTGATTCCATGACCCTCTCCGTAGGGGCCACCCTGGCCTGCGCGGCAATCACCTCCCAGCCCTCCTTCAAGATGTACGGGCTCCTCCTCTTCCTCCCCATGATCGCGGAGTTTTTCCTGAAGGCCCGGGGCGGGTTTCGCGGGGAGAACTACGGGACCCTTGGGCCCGATGGCCGTCTCACCCACCGCGGCCGAATCGAGTCCCTGGCCCACCTGGTCATGCACGCCGGCCGGTACAAAGAATGGCAGGTCGTGACGATTCTCTGGGCCCTGGAGGCCGCGATCGCGGCGACCCTCCTTGTAGGCGTTTCTTCCCTCGGTCCCCCGTAGTAGGAGGCGCCTATGACCTACGGTCTCCTGCACCGGTATCTCGAGTGGAAGGAGAGCCAGCCAGCGCACTCCCTCCTCAGCCCACCCGTCGGCCGCTTATTCGATCTCGGCAGCGGCCGAGGGGAGGATGTCCTGCAAATCGTATCCCTGGGCTGGGACTGGAAGCTCCGGTATTCAGCGCGGGTGGAATCCTTCACGGACATCTTCATCGGCCGCAAGCTGACCCACGGAACAGAACTAGGATCGATCCTGCGGATCCTGCAGTTGGCCAGTGCGACATCGGTCCTACGGATCGCCCTGCCGGCGATCGGGTGACTTCGCATGCCGAAGGCGGTTTGTCATCTCGTGTACAACCGCTTCCCGCAGGATCCTCGTGTTCGACGCGAGGCTCTTGCTCTCGCCCGCCAAGGCTACGATGTCCACGTCCTCTGCGTACGCGGCGGCGACGAACCCGACGAAGAACTCTGGAACAATATCCAAATCCACCGGATTCCTCTCCGCGCAATCCGCGGAGGCAGGTGCCGGTACATCTACCAGTACGCAGTCCTATGCCTCATGTTCGCCGTTCGTCTGTTCACTCTGGCATTTCGCTATCAGTTCGCAATCCTCCACGTTCATTCCCTTCCGGACATCCTCGTGTTCGTGGCTCTCCCTACCCGCTTCCTGGGAGCGAAGGTTGTCCTGGATCTTCACGAATCGATGCCCGAGCTTTATCTTGCGCGTTTTCCGCGCGGTCATCGGAGGATTGTCCCGGCCTTCCTCTTGGCGGCTCAGCGCCTGAGCTGTGCCGTGGCGGACCGAGCAATTACGGTGAATGAGTACCTGCGATCCCTCTTGGCTCGCCGCGGTACCCCCGCGGAGAGGATTACCGTGCTTGCCAACGCTCCAGATTGGGCAGCGAATGGTCGTGCTCCGTACCCGAATGCGCTGTCCGGACTCCCGGAGATTATCGTCGTGGGCGGGCTCAATCCGGAACGGGATCACCCTCTCGTGCTCCGGGCTGCAAAAGTAGCGCATGAGGAAGTCCCCTTCCGACTTCGAATTATCGGGTATGGGGATCTGGCCTACAGTGAATCTCTCCGCCGCCTAATAGGAGTGCTCGGGATCGCAGATTGGGCCAGCATCGAGTCGGAAGTACCTCCGGAGGCCGTTCAGGCGCTCTTGCGCCGAACGTCCTTCGGGATAGTGTCTTACAAGAGGAACCCACTCACGGAGATGGCAACGCCTAACAAAGTGTACGAGTACGCCGCGAGCGGGAAGGCGATGGTTGTCGCCGACCTTCCAGCCCTCAGACAGCTCCTCGGTGACGCCGCCCTGTTCTACGAACCCGGAGATGCCGATAGTCTTGCCAGCCAGATGATTCGTTTGCTGCAGGATCCCGTCGAGCGAGACCGACTCGCTGCACGCGCCAGCGAGATTCACCACGCTCACCTCTGGACCACCATCGAGGAGAGGTTGATAACCTTGTACTCCGACCTGCTTGCTTCTCGGCCTGCCCCTCCATCGTCATGACAGGATTTTCATCTCTTGCTCGAAACCGTCGCGCTTATCGGCCGAGCGAATTCCGACGATGCATTTATTGTCCAGCGCGTAATCGGAACGAAGAGATGGGCCTCCACAGGAAGCCCGCGTACGCTATCCTAGCATCGCTCGTGTGCCTCAGCATGATTCTCAGGTACCCGAGGAGTGGTCACGAGCTCGGTGTGGACTCCTTCGTCATTCACGGGCTCGTCCAGGTCGTGCTGGATTCCCAATATGCAGCATGGATCGTCAATCCACTCTCCCTTTTCGGCATCTATCCTCTGTCTCATCCTTCCGGACCTATGCTCATCCTGGCTTCCATGAGCTCGCTTGGTGGAGTCTCGGTGGAAGGCTCGATCCTCCTGCTTGACTTCATCGTCGCGTTTCTCGGCATCATGGGTGCCTTTGTGATGGCCAGAGAGATTCACCCTGACGTCCGCGTCATGCTGGTTGTGGCGTTCGTCTTCGCCATGTCCCCCCGGTTCATCACGCCCCTCGTATGGCAGACGCCCACGCGAGCGCTCTTTACAGCCCTCATGCCTTGGTTTATCTGGAGCCTGATGGTGCTGCGGCGCAGGCCCGGTATGACTCAGGCGATGATGTTCTCCACGATTCTCTTTCTCATGATGGTGTCTCACCGACTTGCCGTCATCGTCGTCGTCGTGATTATCGCCTTTGTGATCGCAGCTCTCTTCATCACTGGGGCCCGCCTCGTCCGAACCCTGTACCCAGAGCGGATGTTGCGGACGAGCGTCCGAAGGTTGACCCGAATCACATGGTGGCTTCTGACCCTCGGCGTCGGCGCGTACCTCATTGTCTTTTCCGAGGTCCTGGACGCCTATCAGCGCGGAGAGGTTGCACAGGGCACGGACGTAATATCCCAGCTCCAGAACCTCGGAGTCAGTCTCGCTCGGAGTGCGGGACTCCTCTTGCCTCTTGCATTCCTGGGCATCGGCACCGTCATCCACGCGAGGAACAAGGATCTCCGTCATCCCTGGCTCATTGCCGTATTCCTTGCGTTTCTCCCTACGCTGTCCCTCCGGCAGTACACAGGAGCTTACATCGTACCCTTCGCGGCCCTCTTCATCGGACTAGGCGTGATATGGCTAATTGATCGCCTTGAGCAGCGTCCATCGCTTCGGCGGGCAGCGGGCGCAGGCATCGTCGTTTTCGCCGTCGCATCAAGCGCCTGGGTGGTCGCCTACGATTTGAGCCTTCTGGTGGACATCGACCCGGAAATCTACGCTGGAGCCGTCTACCTACGACACACTTCCGGGGAGACGTTCGTTGCCAACTCTGGTATCTTGGGTGCACAGTTGCACGCGATTTCGGGCCTGCCGTACATGCCCATCGGCGGTGCAACGACGGCTCGCCAAGGACCGGAGATTCTTGCGTTCGGATTCCTCAAACCCGAGGACATGACCATCCGTCTCATTCCAGTCACGCAGATGACGATCGAAGACGACTCAATCTTTGTCTTGGAAGATATGAACCTTGAGCAGGTGTGGGCCTTGCTACTGGGCCGTCCGATCGACGACTCGCCCGTCGAGGCCAGCCTTGGAATGTATAACATCAGGTTCTACGTCGAAGATCAACACTACATCGGCGGCTTCGCGGCCTTTGGGAATGTCTACTATTCGCCGTTCGGCACGACGGTCGCCTCATCGCGATACAGGGTCTACTCAAGCTCGATGTTCACCGTGTACAGCGTGTGACGGAGGATCAGGTGTCTTCGCTCGTCGGCCAGAGCCCAAGGGTCGCGATGGTGACTCCCTATTACCGACCCATCATCGGTGGCATCACGACCTTTGTGGAGGGTCTGAGCGCAACCCTGGAGGCCCGTGGGGTCGAGGTGCGGATCTGGACGCAGCATGGCGCGCCAGGCCGTTCCATTGAGAAGGGCCCGGAAGACCCCGTTCGATTCATTCTGTGGGCTCGTCGGCGGCTCCGAGAGTGGAAGCCCGACGCAATCCACGCTCATGCACACTGGTACACTCTAGCGGCGGGAACGTCCTTGCGTGGCCCCCTCGCATCCCGAATTGTGTTCACTATTCACACGGATCTAGAGCCATCTGCGAACCCGTTCAAGGAATGGATGCTGCACCGGACCCTTCATCGCTCTGACGTCGTCACATGCCTCGGTGCTGGAAGCATGGAGCGCTTTCGGGCACGCTTCCCTCTCGTCCAGACGGTGCGACTGCTATCGCCGGGAGTCCGTCGCCTCGCTTCGGATCCCGAGAGCGTTGCCCGTGCCCGAAGAACGCTTGGGATCGAGGACTCCGCAATTCTCCTCTGCTCCCTCAGCATGATGGTGTGGCCCAGGAAGGTGCGTGGGCTAAGCGTCCTCCTGGCAGCGATGCCAATAATCTTCAACCGCTTCCCGAATGCCGTACTTGTCATCGTGGGGGACGGGCCGTACCGGTCGCGCCTTGAAGAGCAAGCGCGGACACTCGGGATCGAGAAAGCCGCTCGCTTCGTCGGAGCCCAAGACAACCCTGGGCCCTACATCTCTGCAAGCAGTCTGTTCGTTTACTGCTCGTACCGCGACGTTTTCCCCCAGGCACTTCTCGAGGCGCTCTCGCTCGGGGTCCCCGTTGTGGCGAACGAAGAGGTCGCATCGAACCTCCCGATAGATCCTATCGAGATGGGGGTCGTAAGCGTCCGTGG
>Ga0209172_10006378_pt1 | contig 13166 bp, 21 predicted proteins | sample LarsenN4metaG_FD_184113 | JGI IMG/M metagenome (GOLD analysis project Ga0209172, IMG submission 184113) | Hot spring sediment bacterial and archeal communities from British Columbia, Canada, to study Microbial Dark Matter (Phase II) - Larsen... ... | reverse complement strand
GGAGACCTGCGAGAGAAGACCAGCCGCGAGTTGGAGGAGATGGTCGAGAAGGAACGCGCCGCGCTGTATGACCTTCGTCGCCGTCTCGCGCTACGCGAGACGCAGGACACGTCCGCGGTGAAGACAACGCGCCACAACATCGCGCGTATCCTTACCGTACTGACTGAGAAGAAGCGAGAGGAAGCGAAGCAATGAACGAAACGCAGGAGCGCGGAAGAAGAAAGGCTCGACAAGGTTTGGTCGTCTCCGACAAGATGGAGAAGACCGTCGTCGTGCGCGTTTTTCGCCAGGTACAGCACCCAATCTACAAGAAGACGGTTCTGCGGGCGAAGCGATTCAAGGCGCACGACGAGCTCGGCTGTGGCGTTGGCGACACCGTCGAGATTATGGAGACACGCCCGATCAGCAAAGAGAAACGCTGGCGGGTCAGCAGAATCATCGAGAAGGCGAAGTAAATGGTTCAAGCGTATTCGAAACTGAAGGTTGCCGACAACTCTGGGGCGCGCGAGATTCAGTGCATCCGCGTGCTGAAGGGTTCGCAGCCACGCTACGGCGGAGTCGGAGACGTCATCGTCGGCGCGGTCAAGTCGGCCACACCGAACATGCCGGTGAAGAAGGGCGACGTGGTGCGTGCGGTTATCGTGCGCACGCGTCGCGATATTCGGCGCGCCGACGGCAGCACGCTGCGCTTCGACGACAACGCGTGCGTGCTCATCAACCCGCAGACCAAGGAGCCGCGCGGCACGCGAATCTTTGGCCCCGTCGCACGTGAATTGCGCGAGAAGGAGTTCATGAAGATCGTCTCCCTCGCGCCGGAGGTGCTTTAGAAGATGCCGACACCTAAACTGAAGATCAAGAAGGGCGATACTGTTGAGATCATCGCGGGGAAGGACAAGGGCGAGCGAGGGCTCGTCATCCGCGTCCTGCCCGACAAGATGAAGGTCGTCGTGGAGGGCCTCACCAAGGACAAAGAGGGCAAGGCGATTCCGCTCAACGCCGTAACGAAGCATCGCAAAGCGCAGCGAGTCGGCGAGCAAGGCGAGAAGATGCGCGTGCCCGCCCCCATCCATATCAGCAACGTGATGCTGGTTGACCCGATGAAGAATGAGCCGACGCGCGTCGGTCGTCGCATAGAGCAGGGCAAACTGAAGCGCTACGCGAAGAAGAGCGGCGAGACGGTGGACCGAGACTGACCGTAGCGAAGGACAGGAACTATGGCGAAAACAAAGACGAAGTCGCAAGAGGAAGCAACGGAGCAGACGGCCGCAGGCAAGCCTGCGCCGGTTCCGCGCAGCCGCCTGCGTGACCACTTCGAGCAGGTTGTGCTGCCGGAACTGGTGAAGGAGTTCGGCTACACCACGCCGATGCAAGCGCCTCGGCTGCTTAAGATTGTGGTGAACATGGGCGTGGGCACCGGGCAGTCGGACTCGAAGGCGCTCGAGAACTCGATCCGCGACATGACCGCAATAACAGGTCAGAAGCCGGTCATCACCACGGCGCGCAAGGCGATCTCGAACTTCCGCATCCGCGAGGGATACAAGATCGGCTGCAAGGTAACGCTCCGCGGCGAGCGGATGTATCACTTCCTCGACAAACTGATAACGATCGTTCTTCCGCGCCTTCGCGACTTCCGCGGGCTGAGCCCGAAGTCGTTCGATGGCAGAGGGAACTACTCGCTTGGCCTCAAGGAGCAACTGGTTTTCCCGGAGATCAACTACGACACATTCGATAAGATTAGAGGTATGGACATCACCATCTGCACGTCCGCTCGGTCGGACGACGAGGGCCGCGCCTTTCTGAAGAAGATGGGGATGCCGCTGAGGGACAAGTAGCAAGGAGCGATAGATCCAAGTGAACGAATACAGCGCTGACAAGATTCGAAACGTCGCGATCGTCGGTCACGGCGGCGCCGGCAAAACAACGCTGGTGGAGCAGATGCTCAACGCAGCGGGCGTTACGAACCGGCTTGGCTCCGTCGAGCAGGGCACGACGGTGTCCGACTTCGACCAGCAGGAGATTCAGCGCAAGATCAGCCTCAACGCTTCCGTGATACCGATCGAGTGGAAGGGACACAAGATCAACGTCATTGATGTCCCCGGATATCCGGACTTCATCGGCGACCTGTACGGAGTCGCCCGCGTGGTGGAGGCGATGATTATCGTCGCACCCGCGCAGGCAGCACTCGAGGTGGGCTTCGACAACGCGTGGGACATCGCAGAGAAACACAGCCTGTCGAAGATCATCTTCATCAACAAGATGGAGCGTGAGAACGCGGACTACAGCGGCGCGATGAAGGTGATTGACGAGCGGTTCGGCGTTCGCGCCGTGCCGCTGGTGCTACCCGTCGGCGCCCAATTGAACTTCCGAGGGGTCCTCGATCTGGTGGACAAGAAGGTCCACGAAGGCGGCGCGAAGGATGAGAAGATTAGCGAACCGCCCGCGGAGATGGCGTCGGAACTTGAAGCCGCTGCCTCTCGCATGATGGACGCCGCCGCCGAGGGCGACGACGATCTGATGATGAAGTACCTCGAAGGCGAACGGCTTACCGAGGAAGAGGTCATCCACGGGCTTGAAGTTGGCGTTGCGTCGGGCAAGGTCATTCCGGTCTTATGCGGAAGCGCCGCCACCGGCGCGGGCGTTACGCTGCTGCTCGACCGCATCGTCGGCGCGATCCCAAGCCCGGCGGAGAAGCCGAAAGTCGCCGGCGAAGAGAGCATCGTCGCCGACGCGAGCGCTCCGTTCCTCGGTTTTGTGTTCAAGACGACCGCCGACCCATACGTGGGCAAGATCAACTACCTGCGTGTCATGCAGGGCACTCTGACCCCGGAACTCGCGGTGAAGAACGCGCGCACAGGTGAAAGCGAACGAATGGGCACGCTCTTCTTCCCGCGAGGCAAAGAGCAGGTGCCCACGACGAAAGTCATCGCCGGGGATATCTGCGCCGTGGCGAAACTACAGCACACCCGCACTGGAGATTCGCTTTGCGACGCCAAGGCGATGCGCTCTCTGGAGCCGATCGAGTTTCCCGAACCGATCTATCGCATCGCCATTGTGCCCAAAACTAAGGCTGACGAGGACAAGTTGGGGCAAGCGGTGGCGCGCATCGTTGACGAAGATCCGACGTTCCGACACACGCGGAACGTCGAGAGCGCACAGGACATCATCGAAGGAATGGGGGACATCCACCTCGATGTCGCCATCGAGAAACTGCGGGAGAAGTTCGGTGTGAACGTTACGACCGAAGAGGCGCAGATCCCATATCGCGAGACCATCACGCGACCGGCGAAGGCGCAAGGGAAGTATAAGAAGCAGACCGGCGGGCGCGGTCAATACGGCGACTGCTGGCTCGAGTTGGAGCCGCTACCTCGTGGGTCGGGCTTCGAGTTCGGCGACCGCATCGTGGGCGGCGCGATTCCGAAGAACTACATCCCGGCGATCGAGAAGGGAATCCGCGAGGTGGTAACCAAGGGCCTTGTCTCCGGGCATCCTGTTGTGGACTTCAAGGCCACCGTCTATGACGGAAGCTACCACGACGTAGATTCGAGCGAGCAGTCGTTCAAGATGGCGGGCGCGCTCGCGTTCCGCTCCGCCGCCGACCAGGCGGGCGTTACCATCCTCGAACCAATCCTGAACGTAGAGATTACCGTCCCCGAAGAGTTTACGGGCGACGTGATGGGCGATCTGAACACACGGCGCGGCCGACCGGTGGGGATGGATATGGTTAGCCCGGGGGTACAGCAAATCCGTGCCCAGGTGCCGATGGCTGCAATGGCGAAGTACGCGCTCGACCTGCGCTCCATCACGAAAGGTCGAGGCCGGTTCAGCGCGCAATTCTCTCACTACGAAGAGATGCCGATGAACGAGCAACAGACGCTGATTCAGGAGTACCAGAAGAAGCGCCAGGCGGAGAGCGATGGGTGATTTGGGTATACTGACCGTTTGCGTCGAAGAGTAGGAAACTATGGCGAAAGAGTGCTTGAAAGCGAAACAGAAGAGGAAGCCGAAGTTCAAAGTTCGGTCCTATACCCGCTGCAACATCTGCGGGCGGTCGAAGGGCTACTTCCGATACTTCGGCATCTGCAGGATCTGCCTGCGCGAACTTGCGTCATGGGGCAAACTGCCCGGCGTTACAAAGTCGAGTTGGTGAGAACGATGCACAGCGATCCGATTGCAGACCTTTTGACGAGGATACGGAACGGTTGCCACGCAAAGCTGGCGACCGTGGACGTGCCGTTCAGCAACCTCAAACTCGAGATCGTCAAGATTCTCAAGGCCGAAGGCTTCATCTCCGACTTCGAGGCGACGTCTGACGGCAAGTTGCGCCTGATCCGCGTTCACTTGCGATACGACGGCAGGCGGCGACCGATCTTGCGCGAGATCCGCCGCGTCAGCAAGCCAGGACTGCGGGTGTACAAGAGCGCCGGCGAACTCGCGCCGCGACGCAGCGGCCTGGCAACTCAGATTCTAACGACGAACAGAGGAGTGATGACCGACCGAGACGCCCGCAAGCAGCGTCTTGGCGGCGAGGTCATCTGCGAGGTCTGGTAGAGAAATGTCACGGATTGGACAGAAACCGATTTCGATTCCGAGCGGCGTAACCATAACCGTGTCGGACGGCAACATCGTAACCGTCAAGGGGCCGAAGGGCGAACTCTCGCAGCCGGTGCATGCCGATTTGAAGGTAATCATCGAAGACGGTGCGGTGCGCATCGAGCGGCCAACCGAGCAGGCGCGACACCGAAGCCAGCACGGTCTGGCTCGGACGCTCATCCAGAACATGGTTACCGGCGTCTCCGAGGGCTACCGCAAGGGCCTCGAGATCCACGGCGTCGGATACCGCGCTCAGGTTACGGGGCGCGACCTGGTTCTGAACCTCGGGTTCAGCCACCCCGTAACCATCACGCCGCCCGATGGAATCTCCTTCGAAGTGACGCAAGAGGAGCGGGGGCGCGTAAACCGCATCTACGTCGCTGGAATTGACAAGCAGAAGGTCGGCCAGATTGCAGCCGACATTCGACGGATACGGAAGCCCGACCCCTACAAGGGCAAGGGCATTCGATACGAAGGCGAAGTGGTGAAACTCAAGCAAGGAAAGAGGGCGACTGCTTAAGATGGCTCGAAAAGGTCGAGAACAGATGCGAAAGATTCGGCACAAGCGCGTGCGCAAGGGCGTCGCCGGTACCGCCGAGCGACCACGCCTCTGCGTGTATCGCAGCCTGCGCCACATCATCGTGCAGGCGATCGACGACGACGCGGGCGTTACGCTCGCCTACGCCAGCAGCCTCGAAAAGGATGTGAACGGGGGCGGCGCCGTCATCGGCGCGAAGGAGATCGGGAAGCGCATCGCCGAGCGGCTGAAGGAGAAGGGCATCACTCAAGTGGTGTTCGACCGAGGCGGCTATCGGTACGCCGGGCGTGTTGCGGCACTCGCCGACAGCGCACGAGAGGGAGGATTACAGTTCTAAGATGAGATTCTCAATGCAAGGCTCGCGACGCGACCTGGGCAACGGTGTCCACTCGCAAGTCGCCAACACCCGACGCGTCAGCAAGACCCACAAGGGCGGAAAGACGCCGTCCTGGTCCTGCCTGGTTGTAGTCGGTGACAACGCCGGCAAGGTGGGCGTCGCCATCGGCAAGGCGCGCGGCGTGCCGGATGCCATCCGCAAGGGCGAAGACGCAGCGGTCAAGAACATGATTGGCGTGCCGCTCGTCGGGCGAACGATTCCACACCAAACGATTGGCAAGATGGGCGCAACGACCGTGCTGCTCAAGCCCGCCAGCCCTGGTACCGGGGTTGTCGCGGGCGGCGCAGTTCGCGTCGTGCTCGAACTCGCCGGCGTCTCTGACGTGCTCGCTAAGACGTTAGGTAGCCGCACGGCGGTCAACTGCGCCTACGCGACGATTGACGCCTTGCAGCAGTTGGTGGTCCCTGAAGAGCGCGCCTCCGTCCGAGGGCTGACCCCGGAAGAGGTGACGCCGTGGCTCGCGAAGGTGCGAGAAGAAGAGGCTCAAAATGAAAGTCCAAGTCAAGTTGATTCGGAGTCCGATTGGCAGTAAGCCGCGCAACCGAAAAACCATCGAAGCGCTGGGGTTGCGTAGGGTGAACCAAGTCGTCGTGCACGAAGACTCTCCTTCGTTGCGCGGGATGCTGCACAACGTGCGCCACATGGTGGAGGTCCAAGCGATCCATGAGTAAGTTGCACGAATTGAAAAGCCCCGGAGCTGCGCGGCGGAAGAAACGGCGCGTCGGTCGGGGTATCGGCTCCGGCATGGGCAAGACAGCCGGTCGCGGAACGAAGGGGCAGAAGTCTCGCAGCACCATCAACCCTCGCTTCGAAGGCGGCCAGACTCCGATTCACCGGCGCCTTCCGGTCAAGAAGGGCTTCCGCAATCCGAATCACATCGAGTACGCGGTGCTCAACGTCGGCATGTTGGAGGAGAACCTGGAAAGCGGAGCGGAGTTGACGCCCGAGAGCGCGCGGCAACTCGGCTTGGTCGGCAACATGAAGGACGGATTGAAGATCCTCGGGCATGGCGAGCTGACCAAGAAGTTGACGGTGAAGGCGCACGCGTTCAGCCGTACCGCCGTCGAGAAGATTGAGAAGGCTGGAGGAGAGGTCGTCCGTCTGTGAGGCTCGCCGACACGTTCCGGTTGGCTTGGGATGAGCCGGAACTCCGGCAGAGAGTCCTCTTCATCTTTGCCATCTTTGGCATCTACGCGGTTGGGCTGCAAGTGTCTGTCCCGATTCGCGGATTTGACGCCGGTACGATCGAGGAACTCGTCAAGAACAGTCCGTTGCTCCAGATGCTGGGCCTTTTCGGCGGTCGAGGCATCTATCGCCTCAGCATCTTCTCGCTGGGTCTGAACCCGTACATCACCGCCTCCATCATCATGCAGTTGATGAAGGTCGCCATCCCGGCGCTCAAGCGAGAGGATCAGGAGGGCGGTCAATACGCGAGGCAGCGACAGGCACAGCGAACGAAACTGCTCACCATCGTCCTTTGTGTCTTCCAAAGCATCGGCTTCATGAGCATGCTGCGAGCCGGACTGGCGGAACTGTCAATGTGGGACAAGGTTATGATCGTCCTGTTCTGGACCGCCGGCGCGCAATTCGTGCTGTGGCTCGGCGAGCAGATTCAGGAGAAGGCGATTGGGCAGGGCGTCAGCCTGATGATCTTCGCCGGCATCGTCGTCGGCTTGCCGTTCCAAACCGAACTGCTGGTGTCGGAAGTGCGGAACGGCATCGTTCAGTTCTGGCAGGTTGGGCTTCTGCTGCTCATCTTCGTCGCCGTCACTGCCCTCATCGTGTACTTCACCCAAGCGCAAAGGCGAATTACAATCCAACATATGCGGCGGCATACCGGCACCGGCGTTCTGAGGGGGCAGACGTCGTATCTGCCGATACCCGTTAACGCCGCGGGCGTGATTCCGATTATCTTTGCGGTCGCGCTCATCTTCTTGCCGCAACAGTTCGCCTCGTTCGGTCAGCCGGGAACGGGGTGGCACAACTTCTGGGTTGAGGTCGGCGCGTTCCTCAGTCCGACACCGGGCGCGTTCTGGTACCACTGGGTTACGGGCACGCTCGCATACGGCGCGCTCATCTTCTTCTTCACCTACTTCTGGACTGCGATTCAATACAACGTTGAGGATATCGCTCGCAACCTCAAGCAGAGCGGGGCGTACATTCCAGGCGTGCGACAAGGGAAGCAGACCGAGCGGTTCCTGGACGAGGTCATCACGCGGGTGACGGTGGTCGGCGCACTGTTCCTCGCGTTCATTGCGCTGGTGCCGTATTGGATTCCGCCGATTACGCGCATCCAGAGCGTCCAGATGGTCGGCGGCACGTCGCTGCTCATCATCGTGAGCGTGGTGCTCGACTTGATGCGGCAAATCGAAGCAAACCTGCTGATGCGAGGCTACGGGAAGTGAGGCGCGCGCCGTGAGGATCGTCCTCCTCGGATGCCCCGGAGTAGGCAAGGGGACTCAGGCGAAACTCATCGCCCTCCGCAAAGGCGTGCGCCAGATTGCAACGGGCGACATCCTCCGCCAAGAGGTGGAGCAAGGCACCGAACTCGGGCTCCTCGCCCAAGAGTACATGGATCGAGGAGACCTCGTGCCGGACGAGATCATCATCAACATGATGCAGACGCACCTTCAGGCCGCCGACGAGGTGGGAGGCTTCTTGCTCGACGGCTTCCCGCGAACCGTCGAGCAGGCGAGGGCGCTGGATCAGTACCTCGTTTCGACCGGCAAGTCGCTGGATCACGTCATTGCCTTGTCCGCGCCGGGTGAGGTTGTAGTGCACAGACTGAGCGGTCGGCTGACGTGCAACAACTGCGGCGCGACGTATCACGAGACCAATCGCCAGCCCAGGAACTTCGGCACGTGCGACGTCTGTGGCGGTCGCCTGCAGATACGCTCGGACGACGACCCGGAAGCCGTGCGGACTCGACTCCAGGTTTACGCAGAGCGCAGCGCGCCGCTTCTCGATTACTATCGCTCGCAGGGACTCCTGCGTGATGTGGACGCCTCGGGCGAGGTTGAAGAGGTGTACGCGCTCATCGAGAAGGTGCTTGATTCGTGATTCTCACGAAGAGCGAAAGCGACATCGAGCGAATGCGCGCGTCGGGAAGAATCGTTGCCGAAGCGCTTCAAGCAATGGCGGAGGCAATCGTTCCCGGAAAAACGACCACCGCTGAGTTGGACGCCATCGGCGAGCGGTTGATTCTCGACCGCGGAGCGACGCCGTCGTTCAAGAACTACCGAGGCTACCCGTGCGCCGTGTGCATCTCGGTGAACGACGAAGTGGTTCATGGAATCCCCCGCCCAGACCGCGTGCTTGCCCCGGGCGACATCGTGTCGCTCGACGTCGGCGCGTTCAAGGACGGCTTCCATGCCGACGCCGCATGGACTTACCCGGTCGGCGAAGTGGTGGAGGATGCGAAGCGCCTTCTCAACATCGCGCGCGAGAGCCTCTTCCAGGGCATCGCGCAGGCAAAAGTGGGGAATCGGGTTGGGCACATCTCGCACGCGGTGCAGCAGTACGTCGAGTCGAACGGCTACAGCGTCGTTCGCGACCTAACCGGGCATGGAATCGGGCAGAAGTTGCACGAGGACCCCTCGATTCCAAACTTCGGCAAGCGCTCTTCCGGCCCCGCCCTGGTGGCAGGGATGACGTTCTGCATCGAGCCGATGATCAACGCTGGCACCTGGAAAGTGCGGACGTTGGAGGACGAGTGGACGGTCGTAACGGCAGATGGCTCGCTGTCCGCCCACTTCGAGCACTCCATCGCGGTAACGGAGGGCGGCCCCGTCATCCTAACTGCGCTGGATGTGCCATAATTCTAAGGGAATCATGCCAAGGCAAAGAAAAGTAAAGACGAGCGACAAAGAGCGCGGCTTGATCGTAGATGGCACCGTGCTGGAGAAGCTTCCCAGCACGAACTTCCGCGTGAAGCTGGATACCGGGCACGAGATCCTGGCGCATATCAGCGGGAAGATGCGGCTGCACTGGATCCGTATTCTTCCGGGTGACCGCGTCAAGGTCGAGATGTCCCCCTACGATATGACCCGCGGCCGGATTGTGTACCGGGATAAAGGATAGCAGCCCTTGACCGGCTGGAGCACGGGCGGGTAAACTGACCCGTTGCGTTTGGGCTGTATTGACCTGACGGAGAACACCTGAGAATGAAGGTTCGAACGAGCGTTAAGAAAATGTGCGACCGCTGCAAGATTGTGCGGCGGAATGGTGTCGTGCGCGTGCTGTGCTCCAACCCGAAGCACAAGCAGCGGCAAGGATAGGGGGAACGAGAACGAATGGCGCGTATCGCAGGTGTTGACCTCCCTCGAAACAAGAGCGTTGTGTACGCTCTTCCTTACATCTACGGCATCGGGCACACCACGGCTCGCGAGATCTGCGAGAAGGCGGGCGTGGACGCAACCCGCCGGATGGGTGACCTGAGCGATCAAGAGGTCGCCAAACTCAGAGAGATTATCGAAAGCGAGTACCGCGTCGAGGGCGACCTGCGGCGCGAGGTGCAGCAGAACATCCGCCGCCTCATCGAAATCGGCTGCTACCGGGGACTGCGGCATCGCCGAGGCCTGCCGACACGAGGACAAAGAACGCGAAGCAACGCGCGAACGCGCAAGGGACCGAAGAAGACCGTCGCCGGCAAGAAGAAGGTAACCAAGTAAGGCGAGGAGCAGCGTAGCATGGCAAGAAAACCGACAAAGAGCGCGAGCAAGACCACCAAGACGAAGACAAAGGCCACAAAGAACGTCCTTGAGGCAGTCGCCCACATCAAAGCCACATTCAACAACACCATCGTAACCTTCACCGACCCTCAGGGAAACGTCATCGCTTGGTCCAGCGCAGGGCGTGTGAACTTCAAAGGAAGCCGGAAGGGGACTCCGTTTGCCGCTCAAGTAGCCGCGGAAGACGCAGCGCGACGCGCTGCCGAGCATGGCGTGAAGCGAGTGCATATCTGGGTGCGAGGCCCCGGCGGCGGTCGCGAGACCGCAATCCGCGCGATTCAAGCGAGTGGGCTAACCATCAACAGCATTCGCGACGTTACGCCGATGCCGCACAACGGCTGCCGCCCGCCGAAGAAGAGGAGAGTGTAGTCAACAGCCATGTCAGTCATCTGGACATCGAAGTGCCGCTATTGCCGCCGCGCCGGGCAGAAACTGATGCTCAAGGGCGCGCGTTGCCAAACGCGCAAGTGCGCTATGGAGCGCGAAGCGCGGAAGAAGCCGCCCGGCCAGCACGGCGACGAGGCATCGCGCCGCCGCCCCACCGAGTACGGGCAACAACTCCTTGAGAAACAGAAGCTGAAGCGGCAGTACCTTCTTCGCGAAAAGCAGTTTTCGTCGTACATGGAAGAGGCGTCTCGACGGCGTGGCGTAACGGGCGAGAACCTAATTCAACTGCTCGAGACGCGCCTGGACAACGTCGTCTTCCGCCTGGGCTGGGCGTCGTCGCGTGGGCAGGCGAGGCAGATGGTTTCCCACGGTTTCTTCAACGTAAACGGCAGGCGAACGAACGTCGCTTCCTTCCAGACCCGACCCGGCGACGTCGTTGGGCTGCATCCGTCCAAGCGAGAGACAAAGCTCGTCGAGGAGGCAACCAAAGCGGTCGCCACGGCGAACATCCCAAGTTGGCTCTCGCTCGACCCTGAGAGCTTCGACGGCAAGGTGCTGCGCCTACCCGAGCGCGGAGAGGTGCAGAACGACATCAACGAGCAGTTGATCGTCGAGTTCTACACAAGGTAAGCCATGACAGACATTCAAACGATCGAACTGACGCAGAATTACGGCAAGTTTGTTGTCACGCCGCTTGAACGCGGCTACGGGCAGACGATCGGCAACGCCATGCGGCGCATGCTGCTGAGCTCCATCCCAGGGGCAGCCGTCGTCGCCGTCCGAGTGGAGAAGGTCCTCCATGAGTTTGCACCGATTCCCGGCGCGAAGGAAGACATGACTGAATTCATGCTCAACCTTCGCGATGTGGCGATACGGGTGAACAGCGACCGCCCTCCGGAAGAGGATTTTCAGATGCTGCTCGACGTGAAAGGCCCTGGCCGCGTAACCGCCGCCGACATCCAGACGCCGGACAACATCGAGATCGTCAACCCGGACTGCTACCTCTGCACGCTGAGCGACAAGGGATCGAGCCTCTACGCGGAACTGTTCGTGAGCTGGGGCACCGGGTACACGCCCCCCGAGAGGCAGGAGAACTATCGCGGTCGTATCGGCGTCATGCCGATGGGCAGCCAGTTCACGCCGGTTCGCAAGGTGAACTACATCGTCGAGGCGACCCGCGTGGGGCAGCGCACCGACTACGACCGACTGACGCTTGAGGTGTGGACCAACGGCTCGGTCAGCCCTGACGTCGCCATCAAGCAAGCAGCTTCATTCCTCGACAACTTTGTCCGCATCTTCTTCGAGTTGGGTGAAGGCTCGATGGACGTTACGATGGGCGCGCTCGAGGAGATCAGCGACGAAGACCTCTCCGTGCCCGATATCCGCGTTGAGGAGATGGACTTTAGCCAGCGAACGCTGAACTGCCTGAAGCGCGCCGAGATCGAAAGCCTTCGAGATCTCGTCCGCAAGACCGAAGACGACCTCGAGTGCATCCCCGGCTTCGGTAAGAAGGCGATGGAAGAGGTGCAGCAGAAACTCGACGAGCGCGGCCTGTCCCTAAGATCAGGTGCCGCCGTCGTTCGCTCGCCTCTGGAAGGGGAGACGTTTTAACGGAGTAGTACGATGCGACACAAGGTAGATCGAAGGAAGCTGGGATTGCCGTCGGATCAACGGCGGGCGTTGCTCACTAACCTCGCCCGGCAACTGATTCGACACGGCTACGTTCGCACGACCGTGACGCGAGCGAAGGAGTTGCGCCGCATCGTCGAGCCGCTCATAACGCTTGGAAAGCAGGACACGCTGGCGGCGCGGCGCCGCGCGCGGCGCATCCTCGTCGGGCACAGCAAGAGCATCCCTGCAAGCGACCCTCGGCGCCTCGGCCTGTCGCACGCGGAGCAGTGCGAAGCCGGCCTTATCAACGGGGAAGACCTCGTCAAGCATCTGTTCGACAACCTTGCTCCGCGCTTTGCGAACCGGAACGGGGGGTACACGCGCATCGTTCGAACCGGAAGGCGGAGGGGCGACGGAGCGCCGACCGCCGTTATCGAGTTTGTTGATTGAGCAATGTGAGAACCAGGATCGGCCTGGCAATTGAATATGACGGCACGGACTTCTGCGGCTGGGCAGCACAAGCAGGCCAAAGAACCGTGCAGGGAACCTTGAAAACTTGTATCGAAAGCGTTTGCAACCACGCGGTAGAACTCCGTGGCGCAAGCCGAACCGACGCTGGGGCGCATGCCCTCGGTCAGTTCGCGGACTTCGACACCGAGAACCCGATGCCTGCGGAACGCTGGGCGAAGGCGCTCAACGACCGCCTGCCCCTCGACCTCAGAGTGACGAGGTCGAAGGAGGTGCCAAGCGAGTTCCACAGTCGGTTCTTTGCAAGGAGCCGAACCTACCGCTATCGCATCTCGGAAGAGGAGAAGACTTCGCCGCTGCTGGCTCGATTCGTGCACGCCTCGTCGCGCAAGATGGACGAGTTCAGGATGGCCGAAGCAGCGCGCCTGCTTGTGGGCCGCCATGA
>Ga0209172_10006375_pt1 | contig 13168 bp, 7 predicted proteins | sample LarsenN4metaG_FD_184113 | JGI IMG/M metagenome (GOLD analysis project Ga0209172, IMG submission 184113) | Hot spring sediment bacterial and archeal communities from British Columbia, Canada, to study Microbial Dark Matter (Phase II) - Larsen... ... | reverse complement strand
CACCAATGAGCACCGCCGTGCCCAAGGCGGCACTCGACTGGCTGCCCCTGGCGCTCGTTCCCTTGCTGGCGCTCGGCGCCCTGCCGCTGGTCGGCTCGCCGTCCACCTGGCTCACGCTCACCGTGGCCGGCCTGGCCATGGGCATGATCGTCTTCGTCACCGCCTCGGGCCTGACGCTGGTGTTCGGCCTGATGGACGTGCTGAACTTCGGCCACGGCGTCTTCATCGCCTTCGGTGCCTTCGTCGCCACCACGGTCTTCGCCGGCATGGCCGACTGGACCTCGGTCGACAGCCTGGCCCGCAACCTCGTCGCGGTGTTCGCCGCCATGCTCGCCGCGATGGCACTGGCCGGCGCGATCGGCTGGGGCTTCGAGCGCGTGATGGTGCGGCCGGTGTACGGCCAGCACCTCAAGCAGATCCTCATCACCATGGGCGGCATGATCATCGGCGAGGAGCTGATCAAGGTGATCTGGGGCCCCGAGCAGCGCCCGCTGGCGCTGCCCGAGGCGCTGCGCGGCTCCATCCTGATCGGCGATGCGGCGATCTCCAAGTACCGGGTGCTCGCCGTGGCGATCGGCGCGCTGGTGCTGGTGGCCATGCTGTGGGCGCTGAACCGAACCAAGATCGGCCTGCTGGTGCGCGCCGGCGTGCAGGACCGCGAGATGGTCGAGTCGCTCGGCTACCGCATCCGCCGGCTGTTCGTCGGCGTGTTCGTGGTCGGTTCGGCGCTGGCCGGCCTCGGCGGCGTGATGTGGGGCCTGTTCCAGCAGAACGTGATCCCGCAGCTCGGCGCGCAGGTCAACGTGCTGATCTTCATCGTCATCATCATCGGCGGCCTGGGCTCCACGCTCGGCTGCTTCGTCGGCGCGCTGCTGGTGGGCCTGCTGACCAACTACACCGGCTTCGTCGCGCCGGTGTTCACCGCCTTCGCCAGCATCGCGCTGATGGTGGCGGTGCTGTTGTGGCGCCCCCAGGGCCTGTACCCGGTGGCGAACCGATGATGGCTCGCCTGATCTCCAACGACGGGCCGCGCAGCCGCTGGCTGGCGCTGATCCTGATCGCCATCGTGCTGGCGCTGGCCTTCACGCCCTTCCTCTTCCCGGGCACCAAGGCGCTGAACGTCGCGGCGAAGATCATCGTCTTCGTCGTGCTGGTGGCGAGCTTCGACCTGCTGCTCGGCTACACCGGTATCGTCAGCTTCGCGCACACCATGTTCTTCGGCATCGGCGCCTACGGCGTGGCCATCGCCAGCACGCGCATGGGCCCGGGCTGGGATGCGGTGGCGCTCGGCGTCGGCGCGGCGCTGCTCGTCTCGCTGGCGCTGTCGCTGCTGATCGGCCTGGCGAGCCTGCGCGTCAAGGCGATCTTCTTCGCGATGATCACGCTGGCCGTGGCCTCGGCCTTCCTGACGCTGGCCTCGCAGCTGTCGGACCTCACCGGCGGCGAGGACGGACTGAACTTCAAGGTGCCCGAGGCGCTGCAGCCCGGCACGCAGTACCTGGAGGAGCCGCTGCTCGGGGCCTCGATCGACGGCCGCTTCCTCACCTACTACCTGCTGTTCTTCACCGCGGTGCTGCTGGTGCTGGCGATGCTGCGCATCGTCAACTCGCCATTCGGCCGTGTGCTGCAGGCGATCCGCGAGAACGACTTCCGCGCCGAGGCGATCGGCTACCGCACCGTGGTCTACCGAACCATCGCCTCGGTGCTGTCGGCGCTGTTCGCCACGCTCGCCGGCTGCCTGCTCGCGCTGTGGCTGCGCTACCAGGGGCCGGACACCTCGCTGTCCTTCGAGATCATGCTCGACATCCTGCTCATCGTCGTGATCGGTGGCATGGGCACGATCTACGGCGCGGTGATCGGCTCGGTGCTGTTCGTCATCGCGCAGAACTACCTGCAGGACCTGCTGCGCCTCGGCGCCGGCGCGCTGGAGGGCGTGCCGCTGCTGTCGGCGCTGGTCTCGCCCGACCGCTGGCTGCTCTGGCTGGGCCTGCTGTTCGTGCTTTCGGTCTACCACTTCCCCACCGGCGTGGTGGGGCGACTGCGCGCCATGCGCATCCGATCCACGGGAGGAGACGGGCGATGAGAAGAACGACGATGCACATGATGGCGCCGCTGGCGGCGGCGGCACTGACCGCGGCCTGCGGTGGCGGCGGCGACGCGGCGGTGGCCGAGCCCGCAGCCGACAGCCGGGCCGCGGCGCTGCATGCCGACGGCAGCGAGCAGCGCGGCCCGCGCGCCGTGTTCAACAGGCTGCCCGACTTCGTGGTCGCCGGCAGCGTGCGCAGCACCGAGTACGACGGCACGAGCGACGACCTGCTCACCGCCGGCCTGGGCAAGAGCGGCCTCGCCCTGGCGCTGCCGGCCTACGCCGACCCTGCGGCCCCGACGCCGGCCGAGCTGCGCCGCGCGGCGATCTACAACAACTACCGCGCGCTCGTCGACATGACGGCGGCCGGCGGCTACGGCGTGCTCTACGGCCCGAACGTCGCGGTCGACGGCACGGTGACGCCCGGCGAGGGCCGCATCGCCGGCACCGAGGTGCTGGCCTACAGCCGCGGTGCGGACGGCGGCACGGCCTCGCAGAACGTCGTGCTGATGGTACAGATCCCGGCGCACTTCGATGCGCGCCGGCCCTGCATCGTGACCGCCACCTCGTCGGGCTCTCGCGGCGTCTACGGCGGCATTAGCACCGGCGAATGGGGCCTCAAGCGCGGCTGCGCCGTGGCCTACACCGACAAGGGCACCGGCGCCGCGCCGCACGACCTGGCGAACGACACCGTGCCGCTGATCGACGGCACCCGGGCAGGGGCCGCCGCCGTCGGCGAGGCCGCGCAGTTCCGCGCGCCGCTGGATGCCGCGCAGCTGGCCGCCTTCAATGCCGCCACGCCGAACCGCTTCGCCTTCAAGCACGCGCACTCGCAGCGCAACCCCGAGAAGGACTGGGGCCGCTTCACGCTGCAGGCCATCGAGTTCGCCTATTGGGCACTCAACGAACGCCACGGGCGAAAGCTGCCCAGCGGCCAGGTGCTGCGCACCATCCGGCCGGCCAACACGCTGGTGATCGCCTCGTCGATCAGCAACGGCGGGCATGCGGCGCTTGCCGCCGCCGAGCTCGACCGCGACCGGCTGATCGACGGCGTGGCGGTGTCCGAGCCGTCGGTCGAGCTGCCGCCCGATGCAGGCGTGGCCGTGCGGCGCGGCGGCGCCACCCAGTTCAGCGGCAAGGTGCTGTACGACTACACGACGATGGCCAACCTGCTGCAGAGCTGCGCCTCGCAGTCGGCCCAGGTGGCCGATGCGCCGGGCAAGGCCTTCGTCGTGACCGCCTTCGCCGCCAACCGCTGTGCCTCGCTGAAGGCCAAGGGCGTGCTGACGGCCGAGTCGCTGCCGGCGCAGGCCGACGAGGCCCTGGCCCTGCTGTCGGCCTATGGCTGGGAGCCCGAATCGGCGGTGCTGCATGCCTCGCTGGCGGCCTTCGAGGTGGCCAGCGCGGTGAGCGTGACCTACGCCAACGCGCTGTCGCGCGCCAGCGTGGCCGATTCGCTGTGCGGCTACAGCTTCGCGGCGGTCACCGGCGCCTTCACGGTCGGCCCGCTCGACGCGCCGTCGCTGGCCGCGATGGCGGCCACCGGCAACGGCGTCCCGCCGTCGAGCAACGTGCAGCTGATCAACAACCTCCACCCGGGCGTTCCGCTGCGCGACCTGTTCTCCGCCTCGCCGAGCACGCTGGCGCCGGACTTCAACCTCGACGGCGCGCTGTGCCTGCGCCGCCTGCTGACCGGCAGCGACGCCACGGCGCTGGCCCTGCAGCGCGGCATCGGGGAGACGCTGCGCAGCGGCAACCTGCAGCGCAAGCCGGCGATCATCGTTCACGGCCGCGCCGACGCGCTGATCCCGGTGAACCACAGTTCGCGGCCCTACACCGCGCTGAACAAGCGCGTCGAGGGCCGTCACAGCCGGCTGTCGTACATCGAGGTGACGAACGCACAGCACTTCGACGCCTTCATGGGCTTCCCGATCCTCGGCGGCTACGACACCCGCTACATCCCGCTGCACGTCTACCTGAACCGCGCGCTCGACGCGATGTGGGACCACCTGCGCCACGGTCGGCCGCTGCCGGAGAGCCAGGTGCTGCGCACCGTGCCGCGCGGTGGCGCGCCCGGCGCGGCGCCGGCCATCACCGAGGCCAACGTGCCGCCCATCCCCCGTCGCCCGGCGCCGCAGGACGCGATCCGCATGCAGGGCGACACGCTGGTCGTTCCCGACTGAGCACGGGCCACGGCATGAGCTTCACGTCGAACTACCTGCGCTGCGAGGGCCGCGAGCTCCACTACACCGAGTGGGGCGCGCAGCACGCCGAGACGGTGATCGCCTGGCACGGCCTGGCGCGAACCGGCCGCGACATGGACGACATCGCCTCGCACCTGGCGCAGCGCTATCGCGTGATCTGCCCGGACACGATCGGTCGCGGACTGAGCCAGTGGAGCCCGAGGCCGGCATCCGAGTACTGCCTCGACTTCTACGTGAAGCTCGCCGTCGCGCTGCTCGACGGCCTGGGCATCGCGCGCTGCCACTGGCTCGGCACCTCGATGGGCGGCGCGATCGGCACGGTGGCGGCGGCGACCTCGCTGCGCGGCCGCATCCGCCGGCTGGTGCTCAACGACAACGGGCCGCAGCTCGCCGCGGCCGCGATCGAGCGCATCCGCAGCTACGCCGGCAGCCCGGCGGCCTTCGACACCGTGACCGAGCTGGAGCAGTACTTCCGCACGGTCTACAAACCCTACGGCTGGCTCAGCGACGCGCAGTGGCGGCGCCTGACCGAGACCTCGGTGCGCCGCCTGAGCGACGGCCGCGTCACGCCGCACTACGACCCGGCGATGGTGATGCAGTTCACGCACCATGCCGACGACTACCTGCGCTGGGACGAGTGGGACTCGCTCGACATCCCGGTGCTGTGCCTGCGCGGCGAGGATTCCGACCTGCTGCTGCCCGACACCGCCGAGGCGATGCGCAACCGCGGCCCGCGTGCGGTGGTGGTGGAGATTCCCGGCTGCGGGCACGCCCCGGCGCTGAACACGCCCGAGCAGTTCGCCCTGGTGGAGCGCTTCCTGGCGGGCTGATGTCCGCTCCGGTGCCGCGCCTGCGTGGTACCGGTCACCATGCTCTCCACCTTCCGCCTGCTCAAGACCTTCGTGCGCGCCGCGCAGCTGCCCCGGCTGCACCCGCACGACACCTGCGTGACCCACTGGCGCGTGCTGCCCGGTGACATCGACGCCTTCGGCCACATGAACAACGGCCGCTATCCGGTGCTGATGGACATCGCCCGGGTGGACTTCCTGCTGCGCTGCGGCCTTTTCCGCGGCGTGCTGCGCGAGCGCTGGGCGGTGCCGGTGGGCAGCGTGCATCTGCGCTTTCGCCGCTCGCTCAAGCCCTTCGAGCGTTTCGAGCTGCACACCCGGCTGCTGCACTGGGACGACCGCTGGTTCCTTCCGGCAGGAGTTCTTCCGCGCCGCGGACCTCACGCAGCCGGTGTGCACCGCGCACTTGAGCACGCTGTTCCTCGGCCGCGGCGGCTCGGTCGGCACCGAGGTGGTGGTGCCGGCCCTGGCCGGATGCGCGCTGGCGCCCCCGCCGCTGGACGAGGACACGCGGGCGATGCTGCAGCGGCTGGCGCCGCGCTGAGCGGCCGCGGTCAGCGCGGTGCCGGCGCCGGCGCGCGGCCGATCGCGCGGATCACGTCGGCCGGAAAGCTGCGAAGGTCCAGCGGCTTCGTCCAGTACTCGCGTGCGCCGGCCGCGTGCGCGCGGCGTCGGTCGTCGGGGTGGTCGCTGGCCGACAGCACCACCACGCCGAGCGTCGCGGTGGCCGGGTCGCGGCGCAGTTCGTCGAGCACGCCGAGGCCGTCCATGTCGGGCAGTTGCATGTCCAGCAGCACCAGGTCGGGATGCAGACGCCGCGCCAGCTCCAGGCCGGCCTGCCCGTCCTCGGCACTGACCAGCTCGATCTGCGGCCAGCGGGCCAGCAACTGCTGGACGAGCAGCACGTTGACCGGGTTGTCCTCCACGTAGAGCACCAAGAGCGGCGGCAGGTCGTCGGTGGCGCCGGCGCCGGAGGGAGGCGGCGGCATGGCGGCCACGCCGCCCTCCAGCGGTGCCGCGGCCGGCAGCGTGATGCGCACCTGCGTGCCCCGGCCGGCCTCGCTGTCGATCTCCAGCCGGCCGTTCATGCGCTCGACGAGCTGGCGCGTGAGCACCAGGCCGATGCCGGTGCCTTCGGCCACCTCGCGTTCGCGGCCGAGGCGGTTGAACGGCTCGTACAGGTGCGCGAGCTGCTCGGGGGTCATGCCCAGCCCGGTGTCGGCGACCTCCACCTGCACACGGTCGCCGTCACGACCAGCGCGGATGTCGATGGCGCCACCGTCGCGGTTGTACTTGACCGCGTTGGACAGCACGTTGATCAGCGCCTGGCGCAGCCGCAGCGCGTCGCCGTCGACGTGCATCGCTTCGCCGCGCAGGGCGTGCCGCTGGACCACGATGCCGCGGGCGCGGGCCTGCGTCTCGCACATGGCCAGCGCCTCGTCGATCACCGCGTCCAGCGCGACCCGCGACACCTCCAGGCGCAGCCCGCCGGCCTCGACGATGGACAGGTTCGAGGCATCGGCGATCAGGCGCAGCAGGTGCCAGCCGGCCGCGCGGATCTGCTCGACGCGCTGGGCCTGGCCGGGTGCCAGCGGCTCGTGCGCATCGGACTGCAGCAGCTGCGAGAAGCCCATCACGGCGTTCAGCGGCGTGCGCATCTCGTGACTCATGCGCGCGACGAACTGCGACATCGCCTGCCGGCCCGCCTCGGCGCGCAGCTGCGCCTGGTGCGCGGCTTCCGCGCTGCGCAGGCCGCTGACATCGCGCAGCACCACCGTCATCAGCATGTCGGCGCCCTCGCCGGAGCGGGAGATGCTGGCCTCGATGGGGAACACGTCGCCATTCGCCCGCCGGCCCGCGAGCTCGTGCAGGCGGCCCATTCGACGCGCGGTGCCGCCGGTGCGCCGGAAGCCGTCCACGTGCAGCCGGTGGGCGAGCTGTCGACCCTCCGGGATGAAGCGGTCCAGCGGTTGCCCGATGGCCTCGTCCGCGGCGATGCCGAACACGACCGCTGCGGCGCGGTTGAAGAAGTGCACACGCTGTCCGGCATCGATGCTGATCACCGCGTCGCTGGCATGGTCGAGCACCGCCTGCAGGCGGTCGGCCTGTTCGTGCGCGGCCGCGAGCTGGCGCTGCAGCGTCTCGAGCGGGCCGGTGCCGTCGTCGGCCTTCGGGCGCAATTGACGCCGAAGGCGATGCCACCAGGGGCCTTCAGAACCTCGCGTATCGGGCTCAGTCGCCATGGCGGCGAAGCTGCGAGGGCGTCTGACCCGTCCACCGCTTGATGGCCCGGCGCAGGCTGCGGGTGTCCGAGAAACCCGCCGCTTCCGCCACGCGGGCCATCGGCGCTTCGCCGCCACTGAGCAGCGCCAGCGCACGGCGCATGCGCTCCTGGTCGAGCAGCGCGGCATACGACAGCTCGGCGAGCAGCAGCCGTCGGCGCAGCGTGCGTTCGCTGATGTTGACCGTGGCGGCGATCTCTGCCATCGACGGCGGCGAGCGCAGATCGGTGCGCAGCGCCCGCACGATCACCGCCTCGAGCTCCGATGGTGCGCCGGCGCCGGCGCGCTGCTCGAGCTGGTGCCGGCACATGCGGGCGACGATGGCGTCGGCCGTGGCGATCGGGTGGTCGATCAGCTCGTAGACCAGGCGGTTGGCGCTGCAGCCGAAGTGCACCGGGCAGCCGAAGGCCTCCTCGTGGCAGCGCGTGTCGGCCGGGATCTCGCGGCGAAGCTCGACGCGCTGCGGGCCGTACCACGGCGCGACCACGTACCGGCACACGCGCGCCAGGGCGGCAAAAACATGCTCGACGAGGAAGTGCCCGATCTCGGGCTCGTCTTCGTGCGCAGGCTCGGCCAGGGCGCTGAACTCGTGGCCGGCCACCTGCTTCTGCAGGTGCAGGAAGCGATCGCTCGGCGGCAGGAAGTCGATGGCGAAGTCCAGGGCCTCGCGCGGGTTGGCCGCAGCCATCATGCCGACCAGGCACAGCCCCCAGGACACCAGGCTGGAGCTCGAGCCCAGGCGCAGCGGCAGCGCGGGGTCGTCCAGCGACTGCAGCGCGCGCTGGATCACACGACCGGTCTGCGCGTAGGAGACGCGGAAGTCGACGCGCTCGAGGTCGCACAGTCCGAAGCCCAGGCCGCGGCACAAGGCGGCCGGATCGCCCTGTCGGCGCGACACCTCCTGCACGATGTGTCGCACGAGCAGCGGCTCGGCATCGGCGCGGTGAACGCGTGTCTTTCGAGAGGGAACTCGTTCTGCCTGGCGCAAGATGCTCAACGTCTGCCAAACCGGCTGGTCCAGGCGCCGCGCCATGCGCGCGCTCTGCCAACTTGATATTTGACATTCAAGCGATGGCTGCGCGCGATGCCATGTCGTCCATCGATTCACCTTGGCCGCTGCAGCGCCCCGTCGTGACCGATGTTGTCCCTGTGATGTCGCTCACCGGTGACACAGGCCCGGGTGGCCCGATCACCGCTTGTCACCCCGGTCACGCCGGCTGGCGGCGGCGCCACCGTTGCCCGACAATGCCGGCCGCCATGCCCCGCCGCGAACTCGAACTGCTCGCCCCCGCCCGCGATGCCGACATCGGCATCGAGGCCGTCAACCACGGCGCCGATGCCGTCTACATCGGCGGCCCGGCCTTCGGCGCGCGCGACAAGGCGGGCAACGATCTGCCCGATCTCGCGCGGCTGGTGAAACACGCCCACCGGTACGGCGCGCGCATCTTCCTGACGCTCAACACCATCCTGCGCGACGACGAGCTGGAGGCGGCGCAGCGGCTGGTGCGCGACGCCTGGAACATCGGCATCGACGCACTGATCGTGCAGGACATGGGCCTGCTCGAGCTCGACCTGCCGCCGATGCAGCTGCACGCCAGCACGCAGACCGACATCCGCACGCCGGAGAAGGCGCGCTTCCTGCAGGACGCGGGCTTCTCGCAGATGGTGCTGGCGCGCGAGCTGACGCTGCCGCAGATCCTCGGCATCGCCGCACAGGTGGAGCGCGCCACGCTGGAATTCTTCGTGCACGGCGCGCTGTGCGTGGCCTACAGCGGCCAGTGCTTCATCAGCCACGCGCACGCCCCTGGCCGCAGCGCCAACCGCGGCAACTGCTCGCAGGAATGCCGTCTGCCCTACACCGTGACCGACGGCGCCGGGCGCATCGTCGCCCACGACAAGCACGTGCTCTCGCTGAAGGACAACGACCAGAGCGCCAACCTGGCCGCGCTGGTCGACGCGGGCATCCGCAGCTTCAAGATCGAGGGCCGCTACAAGGACATGGGTTACGTGAAGAACGTGACGGCCCACTACCGCCAGCTGCTCGACGCCGTGCTCGAGCAGCGGCCGGAGCTGGCGCGCGCCTCGTCCGGCCAGTGCCGCTACACCTTCACGCCCGACCCGGCGCGCAACTTCAACCGCGGCGCCACCGACTACTTCGTGCAGGGGCGGCAGCAGGACATCGGCGCCTTCGACACGCCCAAGCACGCCGGGCTGCCGCTCGGCCACGTGACGCGCGTCGCGGCCGACCACTTCGACGTCGAGCTCGACGACGCGGCCGATGCGCTGCACAACGGCGACGCACTGACCTGGATCGACCTGCAGGGCGAACTGCAGGGCGTGCCGGTCAACGTCGCCACGCCGCAGGGCGGCCGGCTCTGGCGCATCGAGCCGAACGCCGAGATGGCCGCGCTGAAGGACCTGCGGCGCGGCACCGCGATCAGCCGCAACCGCGACATGGCCTGGGAGCGGCTGCTGGCGAAGAAGTCGGCCGAGCGCCGCATCGCTGTCGACCTGGTGTGGAGCGTCACCGCCGGCGGCCTGGCGCTCGACGCCATCGACGAGGACGGCCACCATGGCCGCGCCGAGGCCGCGCTGGCCCACGAGCCCGCGCGCGACGCGGCCAGAGCGCAGGAGAGCCTGCGCGAAGCGTCGACCCGGCTGGGCGCGACGATCTTCGAGGCACGCACGGTGGCGCTGCCGGGGCAGGCGCTGTTCGTGCCGGCGGGTGCGGCGAATGCGCTGCGCCGCGATGCGATCGAATCCCTCGAGGCGGCGCGGGCCGCGGCCTTCGAGCGGCTGCCGCGGGCGCAGCCGGTGGAGCCGCCGGCGCGCTATCCGGAAGACACGCTGAGCTACCTGGCCAACGTCTACAACAGCCGCGCCGCGGCCTTCTATGCGAAGCACGGCGTGCGGCTGATCGACGCGGCCTACGAGAGCCACGAGGAACTCGGCGAGGTCAGCCTGATGATCACGCGCCACTGCGTGCGCTACAGCCTGAGCCTGTGCCCCAAGCAGGCCAAGGGCGTGGTCGGCGTGCAGGGCACGGTGCGCGCCGAGCCGCTGACGCTGCAGCACGGCAACGACCGGCTCACCCTGCGCTTCGACTGCAAGGCCTGCGAGATGCACGTGGTCGGCCGCATGCGCAGGAACGTGCTGCGCGAGGCGGCGAAGGAAGCCGCCGCCGTGCCGGTGCAGTTCTACAGAACCCGGCCGGCGGCGCAGCGCGCCTGAGCTCGATTCGGTTCAGCGGCGGAATTTGCCGTCCGGGCCGATGATCGACAGGTCGACGAACTCCAGCCCGGTGTGATCGTTCGCGCTGAAGCTCACCTCCAGCCCGCCGATGTCGACCTTGTTCATCGTCTCCAGCGCCTGCTGGATCTTCTGCCGCGAGGGGCTGGGTCCGGCGCGCTTGAGCGCGGCCACCAGCACCTTGGCGGCGGCGTAGCCCTCCAGCATCGCCGGGCTGACGCCCTCCAGACCCTTGGCCACGGCGAGGTCGTGCGCCTCCTTCACGATCGGTGCCGACAGCGAACGCTCGTAGGGGAACACCTGGGTGACGATCACGCCGCGTGCGTTCTCCTTCAGAGACTTCACGAAACCGCCGGAGGCGTTGTTCGAGAAGGTCACCATCTGCGCCCGCGAGCCGGCCTTGCGGATCGCCTCGATGCCGTCGGCCACCGCGTTGCCCGAGCCGATGAACAGCACGGCCTGCACATCGGAGCTGGCCACCAGCGGCGCGATCTTGGAGAAGTCCCACTTCGCGCGGTCGTACTTCTCGATGAACACCGGGTTCTTGGCCACGGCCGCGAAACCCTTCTTCGCACCTTCGAGCAGGTCGGCGCCGAAGCTGTCTTCCACGTGGATGACGCCGATGCGCTCGATGCCGATCAGGCTGAGATGCTGCACGGCCCGCTCGGCCTCGCGCTGGTAGGTGGCGCGCACGTTGAACACCCACGGATGGACCGGCTTGTGCAGCACCATCGCGCCGGTGGACGGCGCGATCAGCGGCACCTTGTACTGCTCGAGCAGCGGCATGATCGCCTGGGTGTGCGGCGTGCCGCGCGTCAGGAACAGCGCCGACACGTTCTTCTCGGTGATCAGCACCTTGGCGTTCTCGGCGGCCAGCTTGGGATCGAACTTGTCGTCCATCGCGACGACCTCGATCTTCTGGCCGTTGACGCCGCCTTGCGCGTTGACGCTGTCGAGGTAGAGCTTCGCGCCGTCGGAGATTTCCTTGACGCCTGCGGCCACCGGGCCGCTGAAGCCGGCCGTCTGCCCGACCACGATCTGCGCGCCGGCGGACGCGGAAATGCACAGGCCCACGACAGCGGCCAGCCAGTGCAAGACTCGATTCATCAGCTTCTCCCTGAACGGCGCAACCGTGCGCCGAAGACCGCGAGTGTGACCACTCGCGTGCCTGCGGGGAAGCGGGTCAGGTCAATGTGCGCGTGATGCAGTGCACGACGCGCGATCGACGCATCATCAATTCGCGAACAGGTTCGACGCCGGTATCGCAACGTAACTGCTGGTGCCTGGTCTCAGCCAGCGCAGGCGCATCGTCGCGCTGCCGCCCTTCTCGTAGTACTCGACCTGGATGGTGTAGCGCTGACCGGCCGTCAGGCTCACCGTGCCGCTGGTGTTGGTGGTGGCGGAGTGATCGGTCCAGTTGTTGATGATGCGCACGCCGTTGACCCACACCCGCACGCCATCGTCGGACACCGTCTGGAAGCGGTAGCTGCCGGTGGTGGGTGCGAGCACCGTGCCGGTCCAGCGCGCCGAGAAGTTGTTGGCGTTGACCCCGGTGCCCGGCGAGGCGGTGCCCCAGTTGAAGTCGATCGCCTCGGTGCGCGACAGCACCGCCGTGCCCGACAGCGTGGTGTTGTTGAAGTAGCTCCCCGCCAGCCCGCTGCCGCTGGTCACCGCCGGGGCGAGCAGCTGCGCGGCCGGCACGGCGGCGAAGGCGGTCTCGCCCGGCATCATCCAGCGCAGCCGCATCAGCGCACCGCCGCCGCGCTCGTAGTACTCGGCCACGATGTCGACCTGCGTGCCGGCCACCAGGTTGATGCCGGCGCCGGTGTCCAGCGTGGGCGCGTGGTCGGTCCAGTTGTCGATCAGCCGCACGCCGTTGACCGTCAGCCGCACACCGTCGTCCGATTCGGTCTGGAAGCGGTAGGTGCCGCTCACCGGCACGATGAGCCTGCCGCTCCAGCGTGCCGAGAAGTTGTCGGCCGTCACGCCGGTGCCGGGCGCGCCCGTGCCCCAGTCGAAGTCGATCGCCTCGGTGCGCGTCAGCACCGGCGTGCCGGTGGCGGTCACGGTGTTGAAGTATTCGGCGCGCAGGCCGGCGCCGGCGCCGGCCGCGGCGGGCACGGCCGGTTCGTCGCCGCCGATTTCGCGCAGGTAGGCCACCAGGCGCGAGAGGTCGGCATCGGTGATGGTCACCCCGCTATGGGCACGCACCGCAGCCTCCAGCGTGACCGCCGAGCCGTCGTGCAGATAGGGCGCGGTGGCCCACACGTCGCGCAGCGTTGGCACGTCCAGCCCGGTGAGGGCGCCGCCCAGGCGCTGGCCGCTGGTCGGCTTGATCGTGCCGACGCTGACCAGGGTGTTCTCGCCGCTGGCGCTGAAGGCACTGCCGGCATGGCAGCTGGCGCAGTTGCGCGCGACGAAGATCGCCTTGCCTTCGGCCGCGGTGGCCGACAGCGCGGTGGCGCTCGGCCGCGCCGGCGCCGGCTCGAAGGTGGCGAG
>Ga0209172_10006366_pt1 | contig 13184 bp, 7 predicted proteins | sample LarsenN4metaG_FD_184113 | JGI IMG/M metagenome (GOLD analysis project Ga0209172, IMG submission 184113) | Hot spring sediment bacterial and archeal communities from British Columbia, Canada, to study Microbial Dark Matter (Phase II) - Larsen... ... | reverse complement strand
CGGGACGGCTGCCTGCACGGTCGGCGAGCCCTTCGGCCCGGCCGTGCTGCTGAATAGCGGCTCGGCGCGCTGGCGCCGCAACTTCGATCTCGCGCACGAGCTGTATCACATCCTGACCTGGCGGCACTTCCGATCGCCGACCGAAGAGGACGGCCGCGTCGCGACGCCGGACGAAGAGAAGTGGGCGAACAAGTTCGCGAGCGTGCTGCTGATGCCGGAAGGAGCGTTGCGGTCGGCGGTTGGAAAGGTGATCCGGGACGGCCAGCTGCGATTCGCCGATCTTGCGAACATCGCGCGCGAGTTCGACGTCTCGGCCGATGCGCTCGTGTGGCGCATGGCGCAGCTCGGCTACTTCACCACGGACGCCGCGCGGGACATCCTGAGCCGCTACAAGGCCAACGCCGATCTGTGGGAGAGCCAGCGCGAGCGGGACAATCCGCCCGTGCTTCCCGAACGCTACCGGGCGCTGGCGTTTCGGGCCTTGCGAGAGGGTCAACTGTCAATCGGCCGCTTCGCCGAGTACCTTGGGATCAGTCGATCGCGAGCGATGCGAATCGCGGAGGGCGAGGTCCCCGACGATGAGCCGATTGCGGTCAGTGATTCTTGACGCCAACATCGTCATCTATCTGCATCAACTGGGCATCTGGCCGCAGGTCGTGGGCCGGTGCGAGATCATCCTGGCGCGAACGGTCGCGGAGCAGGAGGTGCTGTTCTACGAAATCGACGAAGAGCGCCATGAGATCGACCTGGCCAAGGACATAACCGAAAGCCGCGTCCAAGTTGTCGATGTGGTCGCCTCGGAGGTGGTGAAGTTCCGGTCGCGATTCGACCCCCTCTACCTGGAGGGACTTCACGCGGGCGAGACGGAGTCGCTCGTCTACCTGGCTCGGAATCCGCAGCTCGAAGCACACGTATGCTCCGCCGACAAGGTGGTGTTCAGGGTCTTGCCCCACCTGCGCTTGGCCGACCGGGGCATATCGCTCGAAGAGCTGCTTGGGCAAATTGGCCTGGCACGATTGTTGCCGTACATGTACTCTCGCGTGTTTGGTGAGCGCTGGACGCGCCAGGGTGAACAAGACTGGATCGGCGGCATCGGGACGCAGCGCGGTGAGGGCGGCAGCGCGTGATTCCGTTCGTCATCGACAACGACCGGCATCGCCTCGGCGACGTGCTCAACGCCTTGCTTGCCGGGAGCAGCGGCAAGCCGCTCGATATCGCCACGGCCTACTTCTCGGTCTCGGGCTATCGGCTCGTGAAAGACGGGCTGCACAAGGTCGGGGCGTTTCGGCTGTTGCTCGGGGCTGAGCCGCACGCCGGGGCCGACATCGGCCTGCGACCTGACGAGCGGAAAGCGCTTCTCGCCAGGCTGAGAGGCGACCTGGAGGCGTCGCCCTTCAACGCCGAGACGCTGAAGCTGGTCGAGGATCTGATCGCCTTCCTACGAGCCGAGAAGGTCGAGGTTCGCCTGTACGAGCGCGGCTTCCTGCACGCCAAGGCGTACCTGTTCCACCATGACCTGATCGGCCCGCAGAATCGATCGGATCGTCTGCGGCCCTACGCCGCCATCGTCGGTTCGAGCAACTTCACGGGGCCTGGGCTGACCAGCAACCGCGAGTTGAACATCGTCCACCGCGTTTTCACGCAGGCCGACGAGCCGATGGACCATGATGCGGCCGAGCGGGTTGCTTATCTCAGCCGTGAAGGTCCGGCGGATGAAGAGACCAGCGTAGCCCCGCGCGGCGTCGACGTTCCCGCAACTGCGCGGCGGCTGATCAAAAGCGAGGTGGGCGCCCGGGCGATCTGCGACCTGACGCAGTGGTTCGAACGGCAGTGGCGCGACGCGGCGGACTTCAAGCAGGACTTGATCGAGCTGCTCGATGCGAGCAAGTTCGGCAGCGCGGAATACACGCCGTACCAGATTTACCTGAAGGCGCTGTACGAGTATTTCCGCGACAAGCTCGGTGAAGAGGCCCTGGACGTTGGCCGCAGCGCCGTCGCGCTGGCTGAGTTTCAGGACGACGCCGTCAAGCGCGCGCGGCGCATTCTGGCTCGCTATGACGGCGTGCTGATCGCTGACTCGGTCGGCTTGGGCAAGACTTGGATCGGTAAGAAATTACTGGAAGACTTCGCCTACCACCGCCGCCAGAAGGCCATCGTGGTCTGCGCAGCGTCACTGCGGGAGATGTGGCGGAAGGAACTGGCGTCCGCGACCATCGCCGCTCAGATCGTCGGCATGGAGGAAATGGGGCGAGAGACCTTTGACCCGAAGCCCTGGGGCGATGCCGACGTGATTCTCATCGATGAAAGCCACAACTTCCGCAATGACAAGGCGAACCGCTACCTGGGCATCGAGCAGATCATCCAGCTCAACGGTGGACGGGGACGGGACGGAGCCAGGAAGAAGGTCATCCTGCTGTCGGCCACACCGATCAACAACGACCTGTACGACCTGCTCAGCCAGATCCGCCTGTTCACGCAGGCAGAGCCCGACTACTTTCGCGACATCGGCATCGGCGACCTGAACCTGTATTTCCGCCGTGCCCGCCAGCTGATGCGGCAGGAGGATGCGTCGCCTGGCACCGTTCTGTTCAACTTGCTCGAGGAGATCGTCGTCCGCAACACGCGGCCCTTCATCCGCGTGGCGTATCCGAACGCGACGATCAACGGCAAGCCCGTCCGCTTTCCTGATCGCAAGCTCCGCACCGTGAAGTACAGCTTGGGAGCGACCTACGCGGGGCTCTACGACGAGATCGTTGCCGCAGTGGATCAACTGTCGCTGGCACCCTACAAGCTGGAGTCCTACCGCAAGCCCGAGACGGTGCTGGACGTGCAGGGGCACGAGTGGGAGCAAGGTCGTGAACAGGGCTTCGTCGGCATCTTCAAGACCCGTTTTCTCAAACGGCTGGAGTCGAGCGTCGAGGCCTTCCGCCTGAGCCTGCATCGAGCCTTGACGTTTGAGTCGACGTATCTCGATTACCTGCTCGACGGAAAGGTCGTCTCTTCCCGCGATTTTCAGAAGGCGATGCGATTCCTTGAGCGCGACGCGGAGGACGAAGCCGAGCCGGCGAGCGTGGCGGACGAGCTTGATGCGGTTGCGGACGCGAAGGAGTACATCGACAGCCTTGCCCGTGTGGACTTGAACCAGTACGACCTGCGCACGCTCCGGCACGATGTGGAGGCCGACATCAAGCTGCTCAGGGGGCTTTACGACAAGAGTGGTTCGCTGGCGGCCAACGACGCTAAGTTGGAAGCCCTGAAGGGCCTGCTCGCGGGCGACCTGAAGGGCAAGAAAGTGCTCATCTTCAGCACGTTCAAGGACACGACCCGCTACGTCCATCGGTCGCTGACCAAGGATGGCAACTCGGACTGGCTTAAGCGCATCGGTCAGCCGACGATTCGCCGCATCGACAGCGGCAACCACCCTAATGAGCGTGGAGCAATTCTCGGGCAGTTCGCTCCCGTCGCCAACGGAAAGGTCGTCGCACCGAACGACCAGATCGACATCCTGGTCAGCACCGATGTGCTCTCCGAAGGTCAGAACCTCCAGGATTGCGGGATCATCATCAATTACGACCTGACCTGGAACCCGATCCGCCTCGTCCAGCGAAGCGGCCGCATCGACCGCATCGGCAGCCCGCACGAAACGGTCGTGATCCACAATATGTTCCCCGAGGACGAGCTAGAGCGGCTGTTGCGGCTGGTCGAGCGACTGACCGACCGCATCTCGCAGATCGACGAACTCGGGCTGCTCGATGCGAGCATTCTGGGGGAAGTTGTTCATCCCCGTACGTTCAACACGATCCGTCGAATTCGTGATGAAGACGGGTCGGTGCTGGACGAAGAAGAAGAGCGCGCGGAGTTGGCGGGACCCGAGACGCTGCTCAAACAGCTCAAGGAGTTGCTCAACCGCGAAGGGAAGGACGCCTTGGTCGCCTTGCCGCACGGTATCCACTCGGGCCTGCGACGGGATAAATGCTGTGGGATGTTCTTCTACTTCCAGGCCCCACGTCCCGACGGCTCAGGCCAACGGCATTTCTGGCGCTACATCGACGCCAAAACTCACGAAGTGCTCGACAATCGCTTCCAGATCGCCCAGATGATCGCGTGCCAGCCCGATGAGCCGCGTTTCATCGGCGACCAGGACGTGTTCCTGCTCCAGGAGAAGGTCATCGACCACATCTTGCGGGCAGAGAAAGAGACTGAAGCGAAGGCGGCGGCCCCGAAGACCGTTGACCCGACGCAGCAGGCCGTGGCCGAGGAATTGAAAAACGCTTTGCGACGAGGATCGGTCGAACGCGAGGCCACAAAACTCGCCATCCGCTATCTCGGGCAGCCGATGGGTCGCTTCGCCATCAAGCGGCTAAAGGCGACGTACGCCGAATGGGGCAAGGACCGCAACGACGGGGCACTTCTGACAGCGGTGCAATCGCTCGCGGCGGACTTTGGCAAGGAAGCTCCGGATTCCGCCACCCGTGACGCCACGCTCACCCACGAAAACCTGGAGTTGATCTGCTTCGAATATGTCTCGTGCTGAGGATCTCCGAAGGGGCAAGAAACGCGACGACAAGCCGAAGAAGCAGAAGCGGCCCAAGTTCGAGTCCGTCCCCTGGACCAGCTACGAGCGGAGCCGCGTGCGCTTCAGCCCTGGGAGGGAGAGCAAAGCGCAGAAAAGTATCAGCAATCCCTTCAGCCCACGTTGCACCGCCGCCACGACGACAGCTTCTCTCACCACCCCGGGAACCATTCTGTTAACCCGCCGCGTATAACAAATAGCAAGCCGCGTCGGCCCGCATCGCCAGACGACGCGCCGGTCGCGAAGCGAAGGGTGAGGCGGAACAAGATGACAGTCCGGTGGACTGTCGTCCCGCCGAACGGGCGTAGCCGCGGACGGCGGAGCCCTGGCTTTCAAGCGCAGCGGGATGGGAAGCGCTGAAAGTTGTGGGCATCGTCCGCACGGAGAGATGCCGATCGCCACGCGCCACGACCTGTTCGATCCCGCCGATCCGGCCAACCTTCAACCTGAGCAACGACAGCACCAAGTCGCCGCGATCCTCGCGGCGCGGAGCGATCGCGGCCAGGAACGGCCGGCCATGCCGTGACCGGACCGCGGCGCCGAATGCACGACTGGGTCCGGGCCGGATTCGCGGCACGTCATCATCGAGGCGGGGCAAGGTCGCATGCATGTCGCGGATTTCGCCGGCTACGGCCGCGGCACACAGCCGCATGCACATCCTGGGATCCGCGCGACGTCCGACGCGACAGTTACCGGGGTTGCTCCGGGCAGACCTCGCAGGCCTCACAACCGGCGTCTGATTCACCGAGACGAACAGGATCGAGAACCATGAGGCCGCGCGGGGGCGCGAGTCCAGCGCAGCGCCGCTCTGTCACGATCCATGCGCATAGGACGCGCGCGACTCCGGCCAGCAACCTGGTGTCGCGGCAGGCGTCCTGATCGGTGAGCGCCGCAGCCACTGCGCTGGCGTGTTCTGCGACTCGCTGACCAAAGATGGGCACCCAGGTCGTCAGGTGATCCTCGAGGAAAGCCGCGAGTGCGGCGCGAGCGATGCGCGTGTGCTCCTCAGCCTGCGTGCCATCGCCGACTGTCGCCAGTTTCTCAAGCAGTAGCGACACAAACTCCAGTTCCAGCGCTACGTGGTCCGCCCGCCGTGGATGTCGGCGGTTCGGCTCCAGGCCGAAGGCGTGATAGAAACCGGCGATGTCGGCCAATTGCTGCGCGCGGTGGAAGACGTCGCGCGAGGGGAGGTACTCCGTCTCGCATGGCGGGCAGCGCCGGGAGATCACCAGACCGAAAACGTGCTGGCGAGCGCGCTGCCGGCGGTTCGAATCCAATTGCAACCAGCGGATCACGGGCCCGAAGTCGACTTCCCCGGGCGGCACCTCGCCAGGACCCAGGTCGCCGGCGCTAAGCCGCCGATGCGGCGCGGCGACCAGCCGCCACGCGCTGCGGAGCAATTTGGCAGTAGCCGCGGTCGGTTCCACGCCCGAACTGGGACGGGAGTCGGCGAAAGCCGCGCCCAGGGCAGCCGCGACTAGCTGTCTGGCCCGCAGGTCGAGTGTCTCGTCCTGGGCAAGCGTGGAACGGCTCATCCTGAACTCCTGCACGCCTCAGATGCTGTTGGCGTGGATCGCCGGCCGCTCGAACGTCGGCTCTTCGATCGTGATCCGCACGGCCTCCTTGCCGAACTTGTTGTAGCCAATGATCGTGTCGTTGTAGATTTCCTGTGTTCGCGTCGAGCCGTCCGGCATGCTGACCGGGATCTCAGCGATCTTGGGGCCCGGCTGAATCTCGAAACGGAAGATGACCTGCTGCGTGGTGCGGAACAGTTGCAGAACGGCCAGCAGCTCGCGATCGGGGCAGGAATACTGCTCAATCGCGTGGCCCACGGCGGGACCGAACATCTGGATCAGATACGGGCGTGGGACCCAGCGCGGCGGGATGTAGAAACCGTTCGGTTCGGTTCCGAACTGCGGATACAGGGGCAACGCCACCTGTCGCTCGCGCACGAGATAGTAGATCGGGTTGGTCGCATCGACGGCCCAAGCCCCGTTTTCGTCGATGCGGACCAGCCCCTGCAGGCGGATCTTGCCGACGCAGGCGGTCATGCAGCGCGTCTCGCACGGCTCGCCGTTCGGACTGAGCTCCGGGTCGCTGCCCTCGATGCGCGGGTAGCAGGCGACGCACTTCTCGCTGGTTCCCGTGTTGGGGCGGAAGATCGCCTTCTTGTAGGGGCACGCCTCCACGCACTTCTGGTACCCGTTGCAGCGCGCCTGGTCGATCAGAACGATGCCGTCCTCCGGGCGCTTGTAGATCGCCTGCCGTGGACAGGCCGCCAGACATCCCGGATACGTGCAGTGATTGCACAGCCGGGCCAGATAGAAGAACCAGACCTTGTGCTCGGGCAGCGCGGCGTTCAGGCGATCGCCGCTAGGCGTGGCACGCGTCTCCGGGCGGGCGTGGTCCTCAAAGATGTTCGGCGCGGTCCACTCCTCAGGCGTCGGCAGGTACCCCAGGGCGGCTTTGGGACCGTCCGTGCCGGCATAGGCCGCGGCGGCCTCGAAGATGGTCTTGCCCTCAAACTGACCATAGGGAGCCTGGTGCGACGTTCCCCGGTGCGGGTCCCAGACCTGTCCGTCCGGGTTGTATTCCTCCAGCATCGCGAGCAGCTTCGAGTCCCAGTTCTGCGGGTAGCCGCCGAAGGGCTTGGTCTCGACGTTGTTCCACCACATGTGCTCCTGGCCCTTGGAAAAAGTCCAGGTGCTGCGGCAGGCCATCGTGCAGGTCTGGCAGTTGATGCAGCGGTTGATGTTGAAGACGAACGCGAACTGCCAGGCGGGGTGGGATTCCGCGTAGGGATAGCCCATCTTGCGTCCGAGCTGCCAGTTGTATACATCAGGCATGGTCCGTTCCTTCCAGAAAGGTCGGATCGACGCCGCGCAGCGCCAGCTCGCGCTCGACCGCATCCAGCACGCGCTCGATGACGCGCTGCTCCTGCCTGAGGAAGTGGACGGCGTCGCGCGTGCAGACGGGTCGCTGTTCGTTTGCTGCGGTCATGTCGGGTTGCCTGCCGGCACGATCCGGCCGTGGACGGTCAGGGCAGCGGCCTGTTCCGGCGGGGACTCGCAGACCCGGCAGGAAAGGCGGCCCACACGGGCCGACACGTCGTTCAGCAGACCGTCGAAGGCTGCGTCGCCGAGCGTGGCGCGGCCGGCGTACAGCGCCTGATAGCTGGCGTCGCAGGCCAAGGCGCGGAGCTGCGCGGCGGAGAGACCGCTGAGCATCAGCTCCTCCAGCATGCAGCGCAGCATGAACGCGGTGTCGCCCGGTACGACGTCGCCGGCGAGGATCTGCGGGGCTTCGGGCGCCCACGGGCGCTGGCTCATGTCACACCCCCTTTGCGGCGGCCGGCGCCGCGGTCCCCTTGAGGCCCGTGAGCGCGCCGGCCAGGTAGCGCTGGTTGATTTCCGACTGGCCGGTCGGTCCGAAGCCGGCGGCGGCGGGCTTCCAGACGCCGACGCCGTTCAGGCCGCCGCTCTCGGCCTTGGTGATGCGCACCAGGCACTCCTTGGGGACGGTATTGACGGCGTGGTTGTCGGCCTCGCCGCCGAACATGAAGGCCATCTTGACTTTGGCCTTGTGGAAGAGCGAATCGGTCTGGTGCATCGGCATGAGCCAGTTGCGCGTGACCGACTGGTGCGAGCCGTAGCGGAAGTTGGCCTGGTAGCCGGTGTCCGCGGAGCGGGCCAGCTTGTCGGGCCGGGTTTCGTGCGCGAGGACCGACTTTTCCGTGGCGATGAAGGCGCCGTGCTTCATCATGACGCAGCCGCGCGGATAGGCGGGATTGATCGTCACGCGCAGCATGCAGCGGGCGACCTTGGCCAGCAGTTGGGCCCGCGCCCTTTTCTGCGCGTCCGGGCTCTGGAGATCGGCCTGCCAGCCGCGGAAGGGGCGGTCGTCGGGATTGGCGTCCACATACACGTAATCCCCGGGATGGAGGTCCAGCGCGCGGGCGTCCTCGGGGTTCATGTGGAGCTGATGCTCGCCCACGTCAGGTGTGCGCCGGTCGCGGCGGTGCGGGTCGCCGAAGTTGGAATCCCAGATCATGGCCCAGTCGACCGTGGACCAGGAGGAATGCACGCGGTGGCGCGTCTTGGGCGTGAGGCAGAAGAAGCGGAAGCCCTGCTCCCAGAGCGGGTTCTTCGTTCTCTTCACCTCCGACCAAGGCAGCTTCACGTTGCGGATGGTGCGCTCGTCCCAGTGCATCGCGTCCGGCGGGATGCCGAAATCGTCCGGGCGAACAAGCGGATTGGACGAGACGATCACGTTCGGCAGGTAGGGCGTCGCCTCCGGGCCTTCGCGGTGCACGATGAAGTTCTCGCCGTGCAGGATGGCCTCGGGGATGTCGCAGTAGGCGTTCAACCGGCCGGTGTCGGTCCAGAATGGCATATTCTCGTGCACATTCTCCCAGAACGGCACGCGCGGATAGGTGCGGAACAGCATCAGGGCCGCGCCCGGCTCGCCGTACTTGCCGGCCAGGATGTCGTCGACCTTGTAGCCGCGGGTGGTGGTGCTGCCGTCGAGCAGCCGTTGCAGGTACACCTTCACGCCATCTTTCTTGTCCTGCAGGATGAACCGCCAGTAGTCGGAGTATCGCTCATCGCCGGTTTCCTGCGCGAGCGCCGCGGCAGTCTCCGCGAGGATCACGACGTCATCGCGGGCGTCGCAGGTCGGGTCGATCCCGCCCTTCCAGATCTGGAGAAACGGATTGGAGCAGGACGCGGTGACCTCGTAGGTCTGGAACTCGGGCCAGGAGAGCGCCGGGTAGACGATGTCCGAATACTCGCAGGTCGAGGTCATCTCGATGTCCTGCGCGATGATGCAGTCGATCTTCGGGTTGACGTTGAACAGCATGTCGTAGGCGTGCTTGGCGTTGTTGAACAAGTTCACATTGGAAAACCACAGCAGCTTGGTGGGCGTCGGCATGTGCGTGGCGCCGGTGAAACACCGGCGTCCGTACTTGGGCGTGTTCACCACCAGCGGCTGCTCGCCGTGGTTCCAGTAGGCCGGCTCCTCGTCCTTGGTGGTCTTGCGGATCTTGAGGTCCTTGCCGTCGGCGTCCGGGTCGAGGTTCGGGGCGAACGGGTCTTCGGCGATCCAGCCGAGGAAGCCCGGACCGACGCCCTCGGCGCCCTGGAAGAGGGCCGCCTTGTAGTTGCCGGCCCAGGTATAGCAGCCGGCGCCGGGCCGGCCGATCGAACCGGTCAGCATCAGCGGCAGATACTGGGCCCGGTTGCAGAGCGTCGCGTGGAACCAGTGGTTAATGCCCTCGCCCACGTGGATGGCGACCGCGTGGCCGGCCCGGGCCGTCTCCCAGATGTCTCGCGCCAGGCGCACGCTGAGGGTCTTGTCGGCGCCGGTGATCTCGGCGACGGTGTCCGCGTCGTAGTCCTTCAGATGGACCCGATACGCGTCCCAGAGGGTCAGCGCCTCGATTTCGGCTCCGTCGGCCAGCTTCAGCTTGCCGCGCCAGGAAAGCTTCGGCCGGAGGCCGGTTGCGCCGACCGTCTGGCCGACCTGATCGCGGGTGATCGCTCTCGGTTGACCGGTTGCATCGTCGATCACGACGTAATCGCCCAGCCTGGCGTACTGCTCCTCCGTGATGTGCTGCAGCTTGTACGACGGACCCTCCTTGCTGAGCCCCGGCTTGTAGTCCGCAAAGACGTCTGCGGCGCGGAGGCGTTGCAGCGTGTCCGTGCGGATCAGCAGCGGAAAGTCGGTGAACTTCACCACAAACGCTTCATCGAACCAGCCGTTGTCGATCATCAACTTCGCTACGCCCAGGAACAGCGCCGTGTCGGTGCAGCCGGGGCGGACCGGGATCCAGTAATCGCACTTGGTGCCGGACGGCGAGTACTCAGGCGTGATGACCACGATCTTGGCCCCCCGCTCCATCAGTTCGATGAACCAGTGGCTTTCGGGCATCTTGCTCTCGACCAGGTTCTTGCCGCACTGGATGTGCAGCTTCGCGTGCCGCAGCTCGTTGAAATCGCAGTCAGCGGTCTGCAGCCCGTGTACGAAGGGATGCCCGGGCGCCTGATCGCCGTGCCAGGTGTAGTTGGACCACAGGCGCCCGCCCAGAGCCTCCTGCGGCTCGACGCCGCGGATCCCCTGGTCCAGCAGCGCCAGCATGTTCGACCAGCGGTACAGGCCGTACTTGCCCATTACGCCGAGCAGACCCATCCCGCCGCGCAACTTCATCGTGCGCGTCCCGGCGTGATGGCAGGCCGCGATCATCTCCGGCTCGTAGGCGTCCTGCTCCAGCCGCCGCGCCCCGGCAGCGCCGGAATACGTCTTTGCAATCGCGACGACGGCCCGGGCGTGATAGGCGTAGGCCTCATCCCACGGGACGCGGACAAACGTATCCGTGCCGCGCGAGGTGAACTTGTACTTGTCGCGCAGTTCCGGGTTGTCCGACAGCGAGGGGAAGCCGTCGTCGGCCCACTGCTTCCAGCCGGCCCGGATCAGCGGACCGCTGAGCCGATAGGGACCGTAGACGCGCTTCTGCATCTGGTAGCCTTTGGCGCAGCCGCGCGGATTCCAGGCCTTGGTGGCGGTGTTGCCGTAGAGATCGCCGACGCGTCCGCTGTCGTAGTTCTGTTCGGCCCGCACGAAGACCCCGTTACGGACAAAGGCCCGCAGCCGGCAGTTGTGCGTGTCGTTGGGAGCGCACACGAAGGTGAACGTACGGTCGTAGCGGTACTGGTCGCGGTAGACTCTTTCCCAGTCGCGCGCCGGATAGTAGTGCAGCGGATTCTCGATGCCCTGCAGCGGCGCGAGGCCGGCCAGCGCCGGCCGCCAGCTCAGCAGCGACATTCCGCCGGCGCCCAGCGCGGCCAGGAACTGGCGGCGGGTCGTATCCAGCTCCGGACGCTGTACCTGCCAGAGCGCGTGCGGCCTCGACTCGCTCATGGTTCATCCTTTCGCACTGGTGCGCGGCGGCCGGCCCCGGCCACCTGCTTGCCCTCTTCGGGCGGCATGACCGTCAGCCAGTGCCAGCCGGAGATCAGCTTGACGCCGTCGCGGTCGCCCTTGGAACCGTCCCAGACGGCGAAGGTGATCGGGATGCGGCGCGGCTGGACGAGATCGATGTCGAGCCGATCGTTCAGCCGATCGGCGGACCGGATCGAGCGGACCATGACCACGCGCCACAGCCCGTTGGCCCAGGCGGCCGTCCCGAGCACGTCTTGCTCTTCCGGAGGTTGCAGGGCGAGCGTGCCGAATCCTTCGGCGTTGGCTTCCAGAACGGCCCGGGACTCCAACTGCCGGCTTTGATGCACGTTGCCGGCCTCCTGTGCCGCGCGGAACGACGGCAGGCCGATGGAGACGCCTTCGGGTTCGGGCGTCGGCGTCGACTCGACCGGCAAGCCGTAGACCTCCCATCCGGTAGACGCCCCCGGGGGTTGACTCTCCGGCTCGAAGGGCACGCCCTTCGCGGCGAGATACTGGCGACTGGCCTTCCAGTGCCAGATGTTCACGGGCGCTTGAGCCTGAAAGCCCTCGATGTGCACGCCCATCGGCAGCGCGGGCACGTCGTTTCCCATGGCGAACATCACCGCGACGGCGTCCGCAAAGAGCGAGTGGTCGCGCCCCAAATCCTGCGTGCCGTCGCGCCAGTCCATGCAGATGGCGATCCGGTCGGACGAGCGAACGATGCGCACATCGACGTGCGTGATCGTCTCAATCCGCTGCCACAGCGGGCGCAGCTCGATGCTCGTCGGGCTCACCCCAAGCCAGGCGACGTGGGCCGGGTCGAACAGCATGGCTTCGTCGACCGCAGGCGCCGCCCCGAGCTGCATCCCCGAGGTGTGACCGATGGGTGCGTCCTTCGTGCTGAAGCTCTGGATGTACGCCACAAGGGCCCAGGCATCGGTCAGATCTCGGGTCCCGTCCGGATTGGTCCGGACGAGGGCCGGCTCGTACGCGATCATCGGGGTGCCGGGCACGCCTTTCAGAATGGTCCGACACAGGTCCGCCGGCCCCTGGCCGGACTTGAAGAAGCCCGACGCCAGATCGGCCGGGCGCACCGGACGACCGATCGAATCCACGAGCTTGCGCGACTGTTCGCCATCGCCGTGCCCCGACGGTCCGTGGCACGTGATACAACCCTGCGCTTCGTACAGCTCAGCGCCGCGGGCGATCAGCCCGGGCGTGGTCGGCGGTCGCGCGCCCACGTCCACCGCCTCGCTCGGGATCGGCGGCTGACCGGACGAACGCAGGCTCAGGACGTAGCGTGCCAGGCCAGCGATCACGGATTCTTCGAGCACGCCGCCGAACCCCGGCATGGCGCTGCGCGGAATGCCGCTCGAGACCGTGCGCTCCAGCCCGGCGATCAGTGGCTCCTGCCCGCCGCCGGTCGAGGCGAAGCGGAACGGACTGGCGACAAAATCGCGCGGCCGCGGATAGAGCTGCACCGCGGCTGGTCCGTCGCCGCGCCCGTCCTTTCCATGACAGGCGGAGCAGTGCTGAACGTACGCGCCTTTGATCACCCCGGCGTCGGGCAGCATGATGGGGTTCACAACCGCCGCCGCTGCCGGCAGCCCGGCCGACGGCGGCGTTGGAGCCCCGGCTGCGGCGGGAGGCGCCGCGATGGGTGGCGTGGTTGCGG
>Ga0209172_10006365_pt1 | contig 13187 bp, 9 predicted proteins | sample LarsenN4metaG_FD_184113 | JGI IMG/M metagenome (GOLD analysis project Ga0209172, IMG submission 184113) | Hot spring sediment bacterial and archeal communities from British Columbia, Canada, to study Microbial Dark Matter (Phase II) - Larsen... ... | reverse complement strand
GCCGAGGCGATGCGCGATGTGCTGGGCGTCGCTGAGGCGCCGGTGATTTTCTCCCATTCTTCGGCCTTCGCCGTGACGCCGCATCCGCGCAATGTGCCTGACGACGTGCTTGAACTGGTGCGCGAAAATGGCGGGGTGGTGATGGTCACTTTCGTCCCGCCCTTCCTGTCCCCCGATTACTGGGCCTGGACCCGCGAGCGCGCGGCCGAGGAAGCGCGGCTGAAGTCACTCTACTCTTTCAGCAAGGCGCAGCAGGAAAGCGGGCTCAAGCAGTGGGAGGCAACGCACCCGGCACCGCAAGTTGGCATCGGCGCCGTCGCCGACCATATCGAGCATGTCGCCCGCCTTGCCGGCCATGACCATGTCGGCATCGGCGGCGACCTCGATGGCATTACCACGACCGTGACCGGCCTCGACGGCGTCGAGGATTATCCTGCCCTGTTCGCCGAACTGATCCGCCGCGGCTGGAGCGACGCCAACCTCGCCAGGCTCGCCGGCGGCAATGTCCTGAGGGTGATGCGCCGCGCCGAGGAGGTGGCTCGCGGCATGACTTCGGCCCCGCCGCCGAGGGCAGCCGAATGAGCGAGCCACCGCTGAAGGCCGCAATTATCCCCGTGACGCCGCTGCAACAGAATTGCTGCCTGATCTGGTGCACCAAGACCATGCGCGGCGCCTTCACCGATCCCGGCGGCGACCTGCCGAAACTGCGCGAGGCCGTCCGCCAGACCGGCGTGACCATTGAGAAGATCCTGCTGACCCACGGCCATATCGACCATTGCGGCTCGGCCGGCATTTTCGCCGAGGAACTGGGCGTGCCGATCGAGGGCCCGCACGAGGACGACATCTTCTGGATATCGCGGCTCGCCGAGGATGGTGCCCGCTATGGTGTCCCCGGCAAGCCGTTCGAACCCGACCGGTGGCTAAATGACGGCGACACGGTGACAGTCGGCGAACTGACCTTCGACGTCCGTCACTGCCCCGGCCACACGCCCGGCCATGTCGTCTTTCATCATCCCGAGTCGAGGCTGGCGATCGTCGGGGACGTGCTGTTCCAGGGCTCGATCGGGCGCACCGACTTCCCGCGCGGCAACCACCAGGCATTGCTGGATTCGATCACCGGGCGACTATGGCCGATGGGCGGCGACACCGCTTTCGTGCCCGGACACGGGCCAATGTCGACTTTTGCCCATGAACGGGCGACCAATCCCTTTGTCGGGGATCGGGCACTGGCCGGAGCCTGAACGCTTGCGCTGGCGGCTCTTTCCGCTATAGGACGCCCCGTTCGCGACGATCCGGCCGCCGCCGCGGGACTTCCCGCAGGACCATGGCGAGGAGAGTCGCCAATTTTTTTGACCCATTGACAAGACAGGTGCCGCGATGGCCGTCCCCAAGAGAAAAACTTCGCCGTCCAAGCGCAACATGCGCCGCAGCCATCATGCGCTGAAGCCCGCCAGCTTCCAGGAATGCCCGAATTGCGGCGAGCTGAAGCTGCCCCACAACCTCTGCGCTGCCTGCGGCCACTACAACGGCCGCGAAATCACCTCGACCGAGGCCTGAGCGGGGCGATAGGCCCGTGGATTCGCCCACGCGCATCGCCATTGACGCCATGGGGGGAGACACCGGCCCGGCGGCCATGGTCGCCGGCATGGCTCGCGCGCTCCGCAAGAATGCCGACGTCCGCTTTGAGCTTTTCGGCGACAAGGCGCTGATCGAACCGGAGCTTGCCAAGCATCCCGGCCTCAAGGGCACGGTCACCGTCCATCACACCACCGATGCCATCGCTGCCTCCGAAAAGCCGAGCCAGGCGATCCGTCGGGCGCGGACGACGTCGATGGGCATGGCGATCAACGCCGTGAAAGAAGGCCAGGCCGACGCCGCCCTGTCGAGCGGCAACACCGGCGCGCTGATGGCCATGTCCAAGCTGGCCCTGAGGACAATGCCGGGCATTGACCGGCCGGCGCTGGCGGCGTTGCTCCCGACACTCGGCGAGAGCGACCTGGTCATGCTCGACCTCGGCGCCAACACCGAGTGCGACGCGCAGAACCTCGTCCAGTTCGCGGTGATGGGTTCGGCCTATGCGCGGACCGTGCTCGGCCTCAAGAAGCCGCGCGTGAAGCTGCTCAACATCGGTACCGAGGAATTGAAGGGTACGGACGAACTGAAGGAGGCGGCGGCGCTGCTCCGGGAGGCGGACTACCTGCCGATGAAGTTCGACGGCTTCACCGAAGGCGACCAATTGTCGCGCGGCAATATCGACGTCGTCGTCACCGACGGTTTTTCAGGAAACATCGCGCTCAAGACCGCCGAGGGCACGGCCCGCTTCGTTACGGATCTGCTGCGCCGGGCCTTCACCAGTTCGCTGCGCTCCAAGGCAGGTTTTGCCTTGTCGAAGCCGGCGCTGCACATGCTCAAGGTGCACCTCGATCCCAACAATCACAACGGCGCCGTCTTCCTTGGCCTCAATGGACTGGTGGTGAAGAGCCACGGCAGCGCCAACCCCAAGGGGGTCGCCAACGCCATCGGGGTGGCGGCGCGAATGGTCGCCAACGACATTACCCGCAAGATCGGCGAGGACCTCGACGAATTCCGCGCCCACGCCTTCAACCATGAGGCGGCGCTGTGACCCGGCGATCGGTCGTCGCCGGGGTCGGGTCGGCCCTGCCCAAGCGCTCGGTGAGCAATGCCGAGCTGGCGCTCCAGGTCGACACCAGCGACGAATGGATCGTCGAGCGAACCGGCATCCGCAACCGCTACATCGCCGACGCTGGCGAAACCACCGCGACATTGGCGCGGGACGCCTCGCTCAAGGCGCTGGACCATGCCGGCATCGCGGCCACCGAGATCGACCTCATCGTCCTTGCCACCGCGACGCCCGACCAAACCTTCCCGTCCTCCGCGACCAAGGTCCAGGCAATGCTCGGCATCAACGACTGCATCGCCTTCGACGTCCATGCCGTCTGCACCGGCTTCCTCTATGCGCTGACCGTTGCTGACTCGATGATTCGCTCCGGCTCCGCCGAGTCCGCCTTGGTGATCGGATCGGAAACCTTCAGCAGGATCCTCGACTGGGAAGACCGCGCCACCTGCGTCCTGTTCGGCGACGGCGCCGGAGCGCTGGTGCTGAAAGCGGAAGAAGGCGAACGCGGTATCCTCGCCACCAAGCTGCACGCGGATGGCCGCCACAATGACCTGCTGTTTGTCGACGGGGGCCCGTCGACCACCCAGACGGTCGGCAAGCTGAGGATGAAGGGTCGGGAGGTGTTCCGCCACGCCGTCGTCAATCTCGCCGACGTCCTCAACGAAGTGCTGGCCGACGCCGGGCTGGATGCGAAGGACGTCGACTGGGTCGTCCCGCACCAGGCGAATGCGCGAATCCTCGACGCGACCGCCCGCAAACTCGGCCTGCCGCCGGAAAAAATCGTCGTGACGGTCGATCGCCATGCCAACACTTCCGCCGCATCGGTTCCGCTGGCATTGGACACGGCGGTCCGGGACGGGCGAATCAAGCGCGGCGACCTCATCGTGCTCGAAGCCATGGGCGGCGGATTTACGTGGGGCGCGGCGGCACTGCGTTATTAACAGACTTGACGTCGAGTCGGATTGCCGACCGGCATGTTTTTGGTTAGGCTCCACAAATTGCTGCAAGCAGCGAGCGGGGCAAAGGGGTAGACAATGGCGGATGCGGGTATCGCCCGGTCTCAAGACGCACTTCATTCGGGCACGCTGACGAGGGCGGATCTGTCCGACATCGTCCATCGCAAGCTCGGCCTGTCGCGCGCCGAAAGCGCCGGCCTGGTCGAGCGGATTCTCCACCACATGTGTCATTCGCTGTCCGAAGGGCAGAATGTGAAGATTTCCGGGTTCGGGAGCTTCATCCTTCGCGACAAGGGGCAGCGGATCGGCCGCAATCCCAAAACCGGCGTCGAAGTGCCGATTGCGCCACGCCGGGTGATGACCTTCCGCGCCAGCCAGATCATGCGCGACAGGGTCGCGAAATAGGCGTGTAGGTGACAGCCGCCGACAAGGATCCGGAGGCTTTCCGCACCATCGGCGAATTGTCCGAAGAACTCGGAGTCGCCCAGCACATATTGCGCTATTGGGAAACCAAGTTCCCGCAGTTGCGGCCGCTGCAGCGGGCCGGCAATCGCCGATATTACCGGCCAGCCGACGTCGCCCTGGCCCGCCGCATCCACCACCTGCTGACCAACGAGGGCTACACCGTCCGCGGGGTGCAGAAACTGCTGCGCGAGCATCCGAAGGCTGACGAGGCCCCCGCCGCGCCGGCACAAGCACCAGAGCCGGCGATGTTCTCCGCGCCTGTACCCGGCTCAGTCGATGTCGAGCGCCTGATCGTGCTCCGCGACCGCCTGCGCGACGCCATCGCCGACTGAGCCGCTTCCCAGCCTAGCCGTCACGCGTTCGATCGCGAGGTCGAGCGACAGGCGCGAAACCCTGACGCCTGGCGGAAAGGCGGACAGCAGCCGCGACGGCATGGCCGCCGACAGGATGACGAACACGCCGCGATCCCCCTGCCTGCGGATCAGCCGGCCGAAGGCCTGCGCCAGCCGGGCCTTGACCACCCGGTCGTCATAGGCGCTGCCGCCGTTGGCCAGGCGCCGCGCCGCGTGCAGCACCGTCGGCCGCGGCCAGGGCACGCGCTCCATCACCACCAGCCTGAGCGACTCGCCCGGAACATCGACCCCGTCGCGCAGCGCATCGGTGCCGAGCAGCGAGGCGTGCGGATCATCACGGAACATGTCGACCAGGGTTCCGGCGTCGATCGGGTCGACATGCTGGGCGAACAGGGGAAGGCCTGCACGGGCCAGCCGGTCGGCGATGCGCGCATGTACCGCCTTCAGCCGCTGGATGGCGGTGAACAGGCCGAGCGTGCCGCCGCCCGCCGCCTCGATCAGCCGGGCATAAGCACCCGCCAAAGCGGCCATGTCCCCGCGGCCGACATCGGTGACGACCAGCACTTCGGTCGCATTGGGATAATCGAAGGGGCTTGGGGTTTCGAAATGGTGGGCCGGAATCGGCAAATGCGAAGCGCCCGTCCTGGTCTCCGCCGTCGCCCAGTCTTCCGAGCCTCGCAACGTGGCCGAGGTGACCAGAACCCCGTGCGCCGGTTCGAGCACGGCGCGGGCGAGCGGCCGCGTCGGGTCGAGCCAGCGGCGATGGATGGCGACGTCATATTCGCGGCCCTCGACCCGCTCGATGGCCAGCCAGTCGACGAAGTCGGGGTCGGCTTCGCCGCCGACCCGGCCGAGCAAGGCAATCCAGGCGGCAACCGACTCGCGCCGCCAGGCAAGGCCGCTGATCGCTCCCTCGACCCGCGCCCGGGCCGCCGCGTCGAGCCAGTCGGGCGCGTGCTCGAGCACGGCTTCAAGCCGGCGGCCGAGCGCCGCCAACGGCCTTTGCAGGCCATCCAGCGCCGCCAGCGCCCGCGCCGCCGCCTCGACCAGCGCACCGTCCGGCTCGGCCAGCTCGGTTTCCAGGCCATAGCCGGCCTCCTGCGCCCGGGCGCGGGCGTAGACGGTGCCGCGGACCTCGGCGAGCAGCGCCTCGATCGGACCGGAGGGCGCGCCTTCGGCCAGCCGCTGCAGCCAGCCGTCGGACGGCATCGCCTTGGCCGCCTCGACCGCGGCGTCCAATGCCCGCGCGCCTTCTTCGTCATAGCTGGCGACGTCCATCAGCCGTGCCGCCAGGCCCCGGCGGCGGCCGCGCGACTTGCCTTCCGGCCCGACGATCCAGCGCCTGAGTTCGATCGCCTCCTGCCCGCCCAGCGCCACGGCGAAGGTCGAATCGGCGGCCTCGAAAAGATGATGACCCTCGTCGAACAGGATCCGCGTCGGCGCGTCCGGCCGTCCGCGCGCGGCATTGACCATCACCAAAGCATGGTTGGCGATGACGATGTCGGCCTCGCGCCCGGCACGCTCGGCGCGCTCGATGAAACAGCGGCGGTAATGCGGGCAGCCGGCATAGACGCATTCGCCCCGCCGGTCGGTGAGCGCGGCGGCGCCCGCCCGCCGGAACAGGCTCGGCAGCCAGCCGGGCAGGTCGCCGCCGGCCATGTCGCCGTCCTTCGTGTAGGCGGCCCAGCGGCCGGCGAGCTGGGCGAGGATCGCTGCCCGCCCGGAAAAGGCGCCCTGCAGGGCATCTTCCAGGTTGAGCAGGCACAGGTAATTCTCGCGCCCCTTGCGCACGACAATACGCCGCGCCCGCTCCTTCGGATCCGGCACGATGCGCGCGCCCTCGGCATCGAGCTGCCGCTGCAGCGCCTTGGTGAAGGTCGACACCCAGACCGTGCCGCCGGAGCGCTCAGCCCACAGCGAGGCCGGCGCCAGGTAGGCGAGGGTCTTGCCGATGCCGGTTCCCGCCTCGGCGAGCAGCAGGTTGGGCGCCCCCGCCTTTGGCCGCGGCGCGAAGGCCTGGGTCACCGCCGCCGCCATCGCCTTTTGCCCCTCGCGCGGCTCGGCACCGGCGCCGCTCAGCTCGGCCAGCCGCTTGCGGGCGTCGGCATCGGACAGGCCAATGGTCCGCGGCGGCGGCCGCTCGCCGGACTCATCCCATTGCGGCAGGCGGGAGAAGAGCATGCGCTCGCCCTTGTCCGGCCGCTCCAGCCGCGCGGCGATGATCCCGGCCCAACCCCAGCCCAGCCGCTGCAGCGTCGCATTGGCGGTCCATGCACCCTCGCGCTCCGGCCAGTCCGGGTCGGCCAGGCGACCGAGCAGGACCTGGGCGATGCGGCCGAGCGCGGCGGCGGCCTCGACCTCGCTGGCCGGAGGCTCCAGCCCCAGCGCCCGGCTGAGGCCGGCCGGGGTCGGCACGGCAAAGCGCGCGGGGTGGATGAAGGCGAACAGTTCGAGCAGGTCGAGGCCGCTGATCTCGGGATAGCCCAAGCGCTGGCCGACCAATGGCGCATTCAGCAGGACGTGCGGCGTCTCGGCGGCGCGGGCAATCGCCTCGCCGCGGGTCGCCTCGCGCGGCCCGCCTTCGCCTCCCGCGATCCAGATGCCGGCATGGGTTGCGTGCAGCGCCGGAAGGGGCAAAGGAGCGGCCATTGGCCCGACTTTGGTGGGCTAGGAACAAAAGAGCAACGACAATTGGACGCTGAATCGCTTCGAGCCGCCGCAATGGCAAGCAAGGCCTGGCCCTATGAGGAGGCGCGCAAGCTGCTGAAGCGCTGGCCCGAGGGCAAGCCAAATGGCGAGCCGATGATCTTCGAGACCGGCTACGGCCCCTCCGGCCTGCCGCACATCGGCACCTTCACCGAAGTGCTGCGCAGCTCGATGGTCCGCCACGCTTACCAGGAGCTGACCGGCGGTGCCCCGACCCGCCTCATCGCCTTCTCCGACGACATGGACGGGCTGCGCAAGGTTCCCGACAACGTCCCCGACCAGGCGATGCTGGCCGAGCACCTCGGCCGCCCGCTCAGCCGCATCCCCGACCCCTTCGGCAAGCACGACAGCTTCGCCGCGCACAACAACGCCATGCTTTGTGCCTTCCTCGACCGGTTCGGCTTCGACTATGAATTCGTCTCTGCCGCCGACCGCTACAATTCGGGCGCGTTCGACGAAGCGATCAAGGGCGTGCTGCGCCACTGGCAGGCGATCCTCGACATCATGCTGCCGACGCTGCGCGAGGAGCGCCGCCAGACCTATTCGCCGGTCCTCCCCGTCTCCCCCTCCAGCGGCCGCGTCCTCCAGGTCCCGGTCGAGGTCGTCGACGCCGAGGCCGGCACCATCGCCTTCACCGACGAGGACGGAAGCCGCGTCGAGCAGTCGGCGCTGGGCGGCATGGCCAAGTGCCAGTGGAAGGTCGACTGGGCAATGCGCTGGGTCGCGCTGGGCGTCGATTACGAGATGTACGGAAAGGATTTGACCGACAGCGGCGTCCATTCCGGCCGCATCGCCCGAGTGCTCGGCGGCCGCCCGCCGGAGGGGCTGATCTACGAGATGTTCCTCGACGAGAAGGGCGAGAAGATCTCCAAGTCGAAAGGCAATGGCCTGAGCCTCGACGAATGGCTGGCCTACGGGTCGGAGCCGAGCCTCGCCTTCTATCTCTATCGCGAGCCGAAGCGCGCCAAGAGCCTGCACCTCGGCATCATCCCGCGCGCGGTGGACGAATATTGGCAGTTCCGCGGCAATTACCCCGACCAGCCGGTCGAGCAGAAGCTCGGCAACCCGGTCCACCACATCCATTCCGGCAAGGTGCCGCAAGGAAGCCTGCCGCTGACTTACGGCCTGCTCCTCAACCTCGCCAGCCTGCCGGGCTGCGCCGACAAGGACACGGCCTGGCGGTTCGTCCAGCGCTATGCGCCGCAGACCTCGCCCGCGGTCAATCCCGAGCTCGACGAGCTGATCGCCCTCGCCGTCAACTACGCCCGCGACTTCGTCGCCCCGACCCTCGAGCGCCGGCCCCCGCAAGGCGAGGAAATTGCCGCCCTCAAGGAGCTCGACGCCGAGCTTGCGGCCCTGCCCGCCGATGCCGATGCCGACCGCATCCAGCACCTCGTCTTCGAGGTCGGCAAGCATTACCCGTTCGAAAGCCTGCGCCACTGGTTCCAGGCGCTCTACGAGACGCTGCTCGGCTCGCCCCAGGGCCCGCGGATGGGCAGCTTCATCGCGCTTTACGGCATCGACAACAGCCGGCGGCTGATCGCCGAGGCGCTCTCAGACACTGCTTAGATTCACTAAATGCGTGGAGTCAGCGACCAGTTTTGTGAATTTAGGGCGCCAGTCCGAATCGCAGATGCCGGATTCAAAAATCAAAGAACCAGTGCCCGCAGGCGAACGCGGACGCTGGCATGTTTCGGTCGCTGTAGGACAGGAAATTCGGCTGCTTCGCCAATGTCTGTTTTCGGCCCATTGCGGACACTAGGCCACCGGTAGATAACACCACGATGGCGGTCCGTCCCAACTTCTTCGCATGGTTCGTCTTGGCCGTGTGCGCATGCGGTCAGCCATCCGACAATGGAAATGATCTTCCGGAGGTCGTCACCACCGAGATGGCGGAACGCTATGAGCGGGTAATGGCCCATCCAAAGCCACCTGCCGGTCTTATCGATGCGGTAGAGGCTCAAGTTGCGGGTAACGATTGCGTTGGTGGCTTGGACCGATGGGAACGGTTCTACTCGTTCGGTCTAAACAACGAGAGGGAGGTAGATGAATCCAAGATTCTCTTCCACTTCCGAGAGGCCGGCGTGCACGGGTTTCTGAGAGGAAGGAGAGTTACGACCCCTGCTGAGTGGGTGAACATTGATGATCGTGATTACGACCTTGTTTTCGGGTCGTTTGACAGGACGTCAGGCAAGCTGGTCGTCGACTTTTGCGGACCCAATCTGGGTGGGTCGAGCTAGAGTCAGCTTTCGACCCAATGCTGACATTGGCGCCCGCGCCGTCACGGAGTAGATCCGTGACGTCGATCCGGTCGGGCTGGCACCCGCCGGTCGGCCGCCGCTCCGCGTCTCTCGCGCTGTTCCGGCGGCGCTAACGCGCCGGCGTCACTACGCTCGGCGCTTCGCGGCGATCCAGCGGTCGATCTTCGCTTCCAGCACCGCCAGCGGCAAAGCGCCGGTCATCAACACCTGGGCGTGGAAGTCGCGGATGTCGAACTTCGGCCCCAGCTCCCGCTCGGCCCGGCTGCGCAGCTCGGCGATCTTCAGCTGGCCGATCTTGTAGGCCAAGGCCTGGCCGGGGATGGCGATGTAGCGCTCGGTCTCGGCGGTGGCGTTGCTGCGCCCGCGCGAGCTGTTGTCGAGGATGTACTGGATGGTCTGGTCGCGGGTCCAGCCCTTGGCATGGATGCCGGTGTCGACCACCAGCCGGATGGCGCGGAAGAGCTGCGAATCGAGATAGCCGAAATATTGGTAGGGGTCGGTGTAGACGCCAAGCTCGCGGCCGAGAGTTTCCGAATAGAGGCCCCAGCCCTCGCTGAACGCGGTGATCCCGCCGAACCGCTGGAAGTTGGGCAGCGCGGTGTTTTCCTGCGCCAGGCTCAGCTGGAAATGGTGCCCCGGCGCGCCTTCGTGCAGATAGAGCGTTTCCATCGACGGCGTCGTGCGCGACGGCAAATCGTAGGCGTTGAAATAGAACACGCCGGGCCGCGACCCGTCGGGCGTGCCGCGCTCGTACGACCCGCGCGCCGCGCCTTTCTCGGTCAGCGCCGGCACCGGGCGGATCTCGAGCGGCGCCTTGGGCAGGGTCGAAAACAGCTTGGGAAGATTGACTTCGACCCGCTTGCCGATGCGGACATATTCCTGCTGCAGCCATTCGCGCGACGGCGGCTTGAACCTGGGGTCGGTGCGGATGTGCTCGAAGAACTCCGGCAGAGTCCCGGTGAAGCCGACCTCAGCCTTCACCTTGTCCATCTCGGCATGCAGCCTTTTGACCTCGTCGAGCCCGATCTGGTGGATCTGCTCGGGCGTCATGTCGGTCGTGGTGCTGACCGCGGCACGATAGCGGTACAGTTCCGGCCCGCCCTTCATGTGCAGCAAGCCGACGGTGGGCCGGGCGGCCGCGAGGTAGTCGGTCGCCATGAAATCGCGCAGCCGCTTCAGCGCCGGGAACAACTTGCCCTGGATCGCCTGCAAATAAGCCGCGCGGAGCCGCGCCTGGTCGGCCGCGGACACACTCGCCGGAAAGGCCTTGAGCGGCTGGAAGAAGGCGCTGTCCTCGGCCTTTTCGCCCAGCATCTGGTCAAGCTGCTCGACGCTGTTGGTGACGATCAGCCTGGGCTGGACGACCCCGCTCGCCATGCCCTGGCGCATGCGTTCGACCGCGGTGTCGGAGATGGCGACGAAATCGTCGAAGCGGCTGAGCCCGTCCTCATAGTCCTTGACCGTCTTGAACTTGGCGATGCTCTGCCCGCTGCTCAGCTCGGCGAAGAAGGTATGGAAGCCGTTGAAATGGTCGATCGGGCGGACCGCGGTCAGCGCCAGCATCTCCGGCTGGAGCCCCTTCAAGTCCATGCTGCGCTGCCACTTGAACACGTCGTAGGAAATTTGCTCGTCGGGGGTCAGCTTGGACCGGTCGATCGCCGCAAGCGCCGCCAGCTCGCGCTCCGCCGCGGCGCGCTCGGCCGCGAAGTAGGCGTCGGACAGCGGGTTGCCGATCCGCCCGGCATTGCGCGTGTCCCCGCGCGCCAGCGCCGAAACCGGATTGCGATCGAGCTCGCCGGCGTCGCTCGCCGCGAACAGCGCCGCCAGTGCGCGCGACGGCGTTTGCGCCGCCGCCGACGCCGCCTGGGCGAGCGCCGTGGAGGTCACGGCACCCGCCGCCAGCGCGACGGCGCTGGCCAACACCTCGTAATGCTTCATTTTCAGGCCTTCTTGGCTGCGATCCAGGCGTCGATCTTGCGCTCCAGGATCGCCATCGGCAAGGCTCCCGTCATCAGCACCTGGGCATGGAAGTCGCGGATGTCGAACCTGTCCCCAAGCTCGGATTCGGCCTTCTTGCGCAGCCGCTGGATGGTCAGGGCGCCGATCTTGTAGGCCAGCGCCTGGCTGGGGATGGCGATGTAGCGCTCGACCTCGTTCTTGGCGTCGGTTTCGCTCTGCCCGGAATGGCTGAGGAAATATTGAATGGCCCGCTCCCGGGTCCAGCCCTTGGAATGGATGCCGGTGTCGACGACCAGGCGCATGGCGCGCAGCATCTCGTCATCGAGCGTGCCGAAGCGCTGGTAGGGGTCCTTGTAGAAGCCCATCGGATAGCCGAGCGTCTCGGCATAGAGCGCCCAGCCCTCGACATAAGCGGTGTTGCCGCCGAAGCGCATGAAGGGCGGCAGCGCTTCGTTTTCCTGCGCCAGGCTGATCTGGAAGTGATGCCCGGGCGCCCCTTCGTGCAAATAGAGCGTCGTCATTCCCGGGGTGGTCCGCGACGGCAAATCAAAAGCGTTGAAGTAGAAGACGCCCGGCCGCGAGCCGTCCGGCGTGCCCTGCTCGTAGCTGCCGCCGGCCTGGAACTTCTCGATCACCGGGTCATAGGGCCGGATCTCAAGCTTGGCCTTGGGCAGGGTCGAGAAATATTCGGGGAGCTTGGCGTCGACCGCCTTGCCGATCTCGTAATAGCGCTGGGTCAGTGCCTCGCGGCTCTTCAGCTTGAACTTGGGGTCGGTGCGCAGGTAATCGAAGAATTGCCGCAAGCTGCCCTTGAAGCCGACCTCCTGCTTCACCTTTTCCATCTCGCCGGTGATGCGCGCGACCTCTTTCAGGCCGATATCGTGCACTTCCGCGGCGCTTAGCGGCAGGGTCGTCGAATCGCGGACCATCTTGTCATACAGGACCGCGCCGCCCTTCATCGCCAACAGGCCGACCTGGTCGCGGGCCAACGGCAGATATTCGTTCTTCAGGAAATCGCGGACGCGGGTCATCGCCGGATAGATCTGGTCGACGATCATGGCGCGGGTCGCAGCGGTCAGCCGGGCCCGGTCGTCGGCGCCGACGGCTTCGGGGAAATTCTTCACCGGCGCGTAGAATTGCGAGTCTTCCGGCTTCTGCTTCAGCTGTCCGTCCAGCTGCTCGATCACGTTGCGGATGGTCAGCTTGGTTTCGAACACGCCACTGGCCATGCCCTGGCGGAAGCGACCGATGGCGCGGTCCAACAATATTGCATAGCCGGCATGCCGCTTGAGGTTGTTTTCATAGTCGGCGACCGTCTTGAACGGGGCCGCGCCCTTGCCGCTGGCGAAGGTCGGGTAGAAAGTATGGAAGCCCGAGAAGTGGTTGATCGGGCGGACGACGCTGACGTCGAAATAGCGCGGCTCATAGCCTTCGAGGCCCTGGACCTGGCTGTATTCGAACACGTCGTAGGCGAGCTGGTCGGTAGCGTTGAGCTCGCTGCGCGGAATGGCCCGCAGCGCCGCCAGCTCGGCCTCGGTCGCCGCCTTCTCCTTCGCGTAATAGTCGTCGGTGATGTAATCGCCGAACTGGTCCGCGTAGCGCAAATCGCCGCGGAAGATGCCGAAGATCGGGTTGCGCCGAAGATTGTCCTCATCGCTCTGCTTGAACAGGCGGAACAGGCGGTCGTGGGCGCTTTCGGCCGGGGCCGCGACCGGCTCGGCGACGGCAACGGCGGCAGGCGCCGCGACCGGGGGCGCCGGCGTCGTCGCACAGGCGGCGAGCAGCGACGTGGAAAGAAGGGCGGCGAGCGCGGCCGTGCGACTGGTCATGATGGAAATGCCCCTGGCTG
>Ga0209172_10006363_pt1 | contig 13192 bp, 10 predicted proteins | sample LarsenN4metaG_FD_184113 | JGI IMG/M metagenome (GOLD analysis project Ga0209172, IMG submission 184113) | Hot spring sediment bacterial and archeal communities from British Columbia, Canada, to study Microbial Dark Matter (Phase II) - Larsen... ... | reverse complement strand
ATGACCTTCTGTTCCATCGTCATTGTGGGCTTCCATCTTTTTGCGCCGCCGGTTGTAAGGGGAACTCGCCTTCGGCTCGCTCCCCTTACAACCGGCAATGATGCCCACCACTTCGTTAATAACGTCCCATCAAATCCGAACTTTCACAGCTCATGGCTCGCCTTCCGTTGTCCCCCTGCCGCAGCTTAGGGCGTTTGCCCCCGCTTTGCCATGCGGCCCGCCCGGCGGGGCGGGGAGCGCGCCTCACGGCGCATCGCTGCCGAGATAGGCTTCGATCACCGCCGGGTCCGACTGCACCTGCGCCGGCGTGCCGAGCGCCAGCGTGCGGCCGTTGTTGAGCGCCAGCACCCGGTCCGACACCGCCGACACGAGCGACATGTCGTGCTCGATCATGATGATGGTGATGCCGAGGTCGTTCTTGATGTCCTCGATCCAAAACGCCACCTCCTCCGTCTCCTCGGTGTTGAGGCCGGAGGCCGGCTCGTCGAGCAGGAGCAGCTTGGGCTCGGCGCACAGCGCGCGGGCGAGCTCCACCACCTTGCGCACGCCGTAGGGCAGGCCGGAGATGCGCTGGTCGCGATAGTTGGCGAGATCGAGGAAGTCGATCACCTCCTCCACCGCCGCGCGGTGGCGCAGCTCCTCCGCCCTGACCCGCGGCGTGAACAGGAGCTCGGCGAGGATGTTGGGATGGGCGCGGCAGTGGCGGCCGATCAGCAGGTTCTCGAGCACGGTGGCATGCTCGAAGAGCTCGATGTTCTGGAAGGTGCGGGCGATGCCGCGGCGGGCGATGGTGTGGGGGGCGACGCGGGTGATGTCCACGCCCTCGAAGTACAGCCGGCCCGCGGTCGGCTCGTAGATGCGGCTGATGAGGTTGAAGATGGTGCTCTTGCCGGCGCCGTTGGGGCCGACGATGGCGAAGATTTCCCCCGCCTTGACGTCGAAGGTGACGCCGTCGACGGCGCGGATGCCGCCGAACGAAACGGAGATGTCGTGCGCCTCGAACAGCGGCCGCGGGGCCTCCGCCGTGCCCGGCTGCCGCGCGCCGGCCTCCACGCGCACGCCGTTGCGGGCATCGATCTCGTTCACCGCACGCGCTCCGTCTTGAGGTAGGACCGCTGGCGCTTGAAGGTGGCGCGGCGGTAGAGCGGGAAGTAGTCGAAGTAGGCCTTGATCTTGAGCCAGCGCCCGTAGATGCCGAGGGGCTCGAACAGCACCACCAGGATCATCACCAGGCCGAACAGGCCGGGCTCCAGCCCGGGGGTGCGGGCGATGGCCCCCGGCAGGTAGTCGCGCATAAGGGCGATCGCCTGCGGCAGGCCGCCTACGAAGATCGCCCCGTAGATGGCGCCGTGGATCGAGCCCAGGCCGCCCACCACCACCATCAGCAGGAGCTGGATGGACAGGATGATGTTGAAGGCATCGGGCGAGATGAACTTGAGCTTGTGGCCGAGCAGCGCGCCGGCGAGACCGGTGACGAAGGCGGAGAGGCCGAAGGCGATGGTCTTGTAGCGCACCAGGTTGACGCCCAGGCTCTGTGCCGAGATCTCGGAGTCGCGGATCGCCACCATGGCGCGGCCGGTGGGCGAGCGGATCAGGTTGGCGGCCCCGAGCACCACCAGCACGAGCACGGCGAGGCAGAGGTAGTAGAACTCCCAGGCGCGGGTCAGCGGGTGGCCGAGGAGATCGGGCGGCGGCACCGGCAGGCCCTGGAAGCCGCGTGTCACCGATTCCCAGCGCACCACCACCTGCTCCACGATCTGCGAGAAGGCGAGCGTGGCAATCGCGAGATAGATGCCGGTCATGCGGTTGGCCGGCAGCGCCACGGCGATGCCGGCGGCCAGGGCGGCAAGCCCCGCGAGCGGAAAGCTGACGAGGAACGGCACCCCCTTGGTGATGAGGTAGGTGTTGGTGTAGGCGCCGATCGCCATGAAGGCGCCGTGGCCCAGGCTGGCGAGGCCCGTATAGCCGATGAGCAGCATCAGGCCGACGCCGGCGATGGCCAGAATGAAAACCTGCGACAGCTCGCCCACGTAGAACTCGGCGAGCACGAGCGGCGCCGCCAGCAGCGCCGCGGCCAGCGCCCCGTACCAGAGGGTGTAGCCCCCGTGCCTGATGAGGCGGATGTCGTCGAGATAGGAGGTCTTGAACAGGATGCGCATGGGCAGCCTTCAGACCTTCTTTCGCTGAATGGTCGAGAACAGGCCCTGCGGCCGCACCAGCAGCACGCCGAGCATGATGAGGTAGGCGACGATCTCCTTGAAGCCGGGCGGCAGGTAGCGGCCGGCGAGCGTCTCGGAGATGCCGACGATGAGGCCGCCCAGCACGGTGCCGGCGAGGCTGCCGAAGCCGCCCACCACGGCCGCCGCAAACGCCTTGATGCCGAGAAAGCCGATCGAGGGGTCGACCAGCGACACGGGCGAGAGGAGCACGCCGGCAATGGTGGCCACGATCGCCGACAGCGCCCAGATGAGCGAGTTTATGCGCTTCACCGGGATGCCCATGTAGTAGGCGGCAAGCTGGTTCTGGGAGGCGGCCTGCATGGCGTTGCCGATGCGGGTGTAGTTGAAGAAGAGATAGAGCAGCCCCGCCAGAACGACCGTGCCGGCGATCATGGAGATGCTCTCCAGCGGCAGCACCAGCTCGCCCAGCGCAATGATGCGGTTGGTGAAGGGCGTCTCGAACACCTGCGTCTCGTGGCCCCAGATGAAGCCCGCCGCCGAGCGGAAGAGGAAGCCGAGGCTGATGGTGAGGATGACGATGGCGAACTGCGGCTGGCCGATGATGCGGCGCAGCACCAGGGCGTCGAGCAGATAGCCCAGAAGGCCCATGCACAGCGCCGCCAGCAGGAACCCCAGCCAGTAATCGAGGCCCATGGTGCCGATGAAGGTGAGGGCGAGGAAGGCGCCCAGCATCATCAGGTCGCCCTGGGCGAAGTTGACCATCTCGGTCGCCTTGTAGATGAGGACGAAGCCGAGCGCGATGAGGCCGTAGACGCAGCCCTGCGCGATGCCTCCGACGATGAGCTGAGCGAGTTCCACCCTGGCGTCCCCGATCCCGCGCGGCGGCCCTCTCCGGCAGCCGCCCGGCGATGCCGGTCTCCGCCGGCCCGCCGGCACCGCTTTAACCCGGTGAGGCGCGAAACGCCAGTACCCCGGGCGGCGGGACCGGGCTCATTTCTCGGTCTCGACCAGGCCCTTGACGAACCAGCGCTGCATCAGGATCACCACCGCCACCGGCGGCAGCATGGCCAGCATGGCGGTGGCCATCACCACGTTCCACTCCGTCAGCGCGTCGGCCGTCACGATCATCTTCTTGATGCCGATGACGATGGTCTGCATGTCGTCGCGGGTGGTGATGAGCAGCGGCCACAGATACTGGTTCCAGCCGTAGATGAAGAGGATCACGAAGAGCGCCGCGATGTTCGTCCTGGACAGGGGCAGCACCGTGTCCTTGAAGAAGCGCAGCGGCCCGGCGCCGTCGAGCTTGGAGGCCTCGATCAGCTCGTCGGGAATGGTCATGAAGAACTGCCGGAAGAACAGGGTGGCGGTGGCCGAGGCGATGAGGGGAATGGTGAGGCCGGCATAGGAGTCGAGCAGCCTCAGGTCGGCGGCGATCTTGTAGGTGGGATAGATGCGTACCTCCACCGGCAGCATCAGGGTGGTGAAGATGAGCCAGAACGCCGCCATGCGGAACGGGAAGCGAAAATAGACGACCGCATACGAGGAGATGATCGAGATGGCGATCTTGCCGAGAGCGATCACGCTGGCCATCACGAAGCTGTTGACGAGCATGCGCGCGACCGGCTCGCGCGTGGTGCCGCTGGTGCCGACGAACAGCGTCCTGTGGTAGGTCTCCGCGAACAGCCCGCCCGGCGTCACGGGCATCTGGCCGTTGGCGATCACCGACTGCTCGTGCGTTGAGCCGATGAAGCAGAGGTAGACGGGAAAGGCCACGAGCAGCACCCCGAGCGAGAGCACGAGGTAGGCGAAAAGGTCGCCGAGGCGGCGCCGCTCGACCATGGCTTCAGCTCCAGAGGCGCGGGTCGCGAAGGAGGCCGACGAGGCCGTCGCGGCAGGCGGCAATGAGCCTCTCGCCCTTGGCGGCGCCGGCGCGGCGGGCGTCGCCGATCACGCCGGAGGGCGAGGCATCGCGGAAGGACCGGTAGCGGCCGACCCAGGTGGGCGCCGCCGTCGAATGCGGGGGGCCATGCGCCTCGGCCAGCTTGTCGCGGCGCACCGTGTCGGCGGCCATCACCATCATCATGGAGGTTTCCACCTCGCAGGCGTGGTGCACCCCGTCCTGGTCCTCCAGGATCGGGCCGATGGCGAGCCTCGCCGGCTCGTAGAAGGTGACCACCCGCACCGCAAGGCCGGTCTCGCGCGCAAAATCCGGCAGGAACGAGCCGAGGGCGGCGATGTTGCCGCCGTGGCCGTTGACGATCAGCACCCGCCTGAAGCCGTGCCGCTCCAGGCTCTTGAGGAGGCACAGCAGCACCGCCCGGTAGGTGGGGATGTCGAAGGTGAAGGTGCCGCCGAAGGCCATGTGGTGCTCGGCCATCCCGCACCACAGCGTGGGCGCCACCACCACCGGCATCTCGCCGGCGATGGCCTCGGCGGCGATGCGGCAGACGCCCTCGCACAGGATCGTGTCGACGCCCACCGGCAGATGCGGCCCGTGCTGCTCCATGGATGCCACCGGCAGCAGGACCACCGCCCCCGCCTGCGCCTTCTCGCGCAGGTCGGCGGCGGTCAGCTCCTTCCACAGCACCGATTGAGCCATCGCCCCTCAGGCCCCCGCCCTTTGCGTGTTGTACCAGTCGAGGATCTCCTCGCCGGTCCAGGCTACCACACCCTCGTGCGCGAGGATGTCGGCAAAGGTGCGCTCCACATGGGCGATGCGGTGGGGCACGCCCGACAGATAGGGATGGCACGAGATGGCCATGATCTTGGCACGCTCGGCGGATTCCGCGTAGAGGCAGCGGAACTGGTCCATGGCGCGCGTATGGAACGCTTCCGAGGGATGGTGCTGCAGGTTCATCATGACGATGTCGTGCACCTCGAAGGTGTAGGGCAGCGCCACCACGTCCCCGTGCCTGGTCTCGAGCGTCACCGGGTCGTCGTCGAGCACGTAGTCGCCGATGTACTCGATGCCGGCCTCGGCAAGGTAGTCGACGGTGTCGAGGGTCTGGGTGAGCCCCGGGCCGAACCAGCCGCGCGGGCGCTTGCCCGAGAACTTCTCGATGACGCTCATGGTGCGGGCTATGACGGCGCGCTGGTCGTCGAGCTTGTGCATGGGGATCTGCTCGTAGGAGTGCGCGTTGAGCTCCCAGCCGCTCTCCATGCAGGCCTTCACCACCTGCGGGTAGGTCTCGCAGATGCGCGCGTTGATGGCCACGGTGGGCCTGGCGCGTACCCGGTGGAACATCTCGCGCAGGCGCCAGAAGGCCACGCGCATGCCGTACTCGTGCCAGCTCCAGTTGGGCAGGTCGGGGATCTGCGGCTGGCCCTGGGGCGGGGTGATGACCATGCGCGCCATGGGCCGGGAGAGGTCCCAGTCCTCGAGCGAGAACACCGGCCACACCACCAGCCGGATGCCCTCCGGGAAGCGCAGCGGTGGCCGGTGAGCGATGGGCGTGAAGGCGAGGCGTTCGCGGGGGTGCATGGCGGGCTCCCTTACGACACGAGCTTGCGGCCGGTAATCCGCTCCAGGTTGCCGTGATAGATCTTCTCCCGGTCCTCCCTGGAGAGCGGCAGCCCGTCGAGGATCTTGATTGTCTCGCGGATGTAGCCGGGGCCGCCCTCGGGGTCGAACGGGCAGTCGGAGGCGAACACCACCCGGTCGGGGCCGTAGAACTCGAGGCCGCACACGGTGGCGGCGCGCGAGCCGAACACCGCCGAGTCGGCATAGAAGTCCTGCTTGAAGTAGTCGAGCGGCCGCTTCTTGAGGCTCGCGAGCAGCGCGAAATAGTCCTCATCCGAGGTGCGCTTGCCGAGCTGGTCCCAGCCCGGGCCGACGCGGCCCTCGTGGTAGGGCACCATGGCGCCCAGGTGATGGGCGATGATCTTGAGGTTGGGGTACTTGTCGAGCGTACGGGAGAACACGAGGCGCGCCATGGCCACGCTCGTCTCGTAGGGCCAGCCGAAGGTCCACCAGATCTCGTAGAGCGACTTCTCCTCCCCCAGGTAGTCGGGGTGCTCGGCCCCGCGCGAGGGATGGAGCCAGATCGGGGCGCCGCGCCGGTTCATGGCGGCGAAGAACGGCTCGAACTCCGGCCGGTCGAGCGGCTTGCCGCCGACGTTGGAGAAGATCTGCACGCCGAGCGCGCCGAGCTCCTTCACCGCGCGCTCGCTCTCGGCCACGCCGGCATCCCTGGCCGACAGCGGCGCCTGGGCGACGAAGGCCGGGAAGTGCCGAGGGTGCTTGGCCACGAGCTCGGCCAGTCCGTCGTTGGCGATCCTGGCGAGCTCCAGCGCGATCTCGGGGTTGCCCCTGCTCACGGTCTCCAGCGTCGGCATGGGGATCGAGAGCACCTGGGCGTAGTCGGGGAACTGCTCCACCACGCGCCGGCGCACGTCGAGATCATGGATCGACTGCACGGCGCGGGCGCGGCGGAACATGTCCTTGAGGCCGCTGCCCACCTCCTCCATGCGCCGGTAGTAGGCGGCGGGATAGAAATGGGTGAAGGCATCGATGCGCATGGCGTCCCTCCCGTCACTGGCGGCCCCGGCCTCGCTCACCCGCAGCGCTCATCCGGGTCTCTCCGGCCCGGCCGCAGGGCGGCCGCGGGCCCGCTCGAAGCCTAGCACGAGGAGGGCGGCGCCGGCTCCTGCGGCGTTGATCCAGGCGGCCGCCGCGAAAGTCTCGGGCGGCAGCACGATGGCGAGCGCCAGGACGGCATGGAGCGCGCGCCGCGGCGCGCCGAGCGGCTCCGCCGAGAACCCCACCACGGCCGTCGTGCCGACGTAGATGCCGAAGAGCACGCGCGCCAGGTTGACGAGGATCGCAGACGCCGGCCCGTCCATCAGCAGGCTCGGCGTGAGCACGAACAGGAACGGCAGGATGAACGTGCTCCACCCGACCAGGCAGGCGATCCAGCCCGTGGTCCAGCCGTCGGTGCGGGCGATGTTGGCCGCCGCGTAGGCCGCGAACGCCACCGGCGGGGTGATCATCGACAGGATGCCGTTGTACATGACGAACATGTGCGCAGCCATCGGCGTCACGCCGAGCTTGATCAGCGCCGGGGCGAGGAGGGTGGCCGTGAGAATGTAGACGCTGACCGTGGGCAGGCCGATGCCGAGCAGGAACGCCAGCACCGCGACCAGCGCCAGGAGCGCGACCACGCTGTCGCCCGACAGGGCCACGAGCTGCATGGTCATGCCGAAGGCCAGGCCCGAGATGCTCAGGATGCCGACCATGAGGCCGGCGGCGGCCCCGATCAGAATGATGTCGAGCGACACTCGGCCCGCATCGATCACCGCCTCCACCACCTCGCCGACGCCGGCGCGGCGGCCGCGGTAGCCGAAGGCCAGCGCCAGCACCATGAGGATCGCCGTGGCGACGATGGCCACCTTCTCCGGCGTCAGCCGAAACACCTCCGGCCACAGCAGTGCCCCCACCAGGAAGGCGATAGGGATCAGGAAGTGCCAGCCCGAGCGCAGCACCTCGGCCATGCTCGGCGCCTGCTCGATGCGGGCGGCGCCGATGCCGCTCCTGGCCGCCTCCAGGTCGACGTGGAAGAACAGGCAGGCATAGTAGAGCAGGGCGGGGATCGCAGCCGCGATGCACACGCTGCCGTAGGAGACCTGCAGGAACTCGGCCATCAGGAAGGCGGAGGCGCCCATCACCGGCGGCATCAGCTGGCCGCCGGTGGAGCCCACGGCCTCGATGGCGGCGGCGCGGTAGGGCGTGAAGCCCGAGCGGATCATGGTCGGGATGGTCACCATGCCCACCGCCAGCACGTTCGACACCGCGCTGCCCGAGATCATGCCGAACAGTGCCGAGCCGACGACGGCGATCTTGCCGGCCCCGCCGCGGAAGCGGCCCATGGCGGTCATGGCGAGATCGGCGAAGAAGTCGGCGCCGCCGGTGCGGGCCAGCACCTGGCCCAGGATGGTGAAGGGGATGACCACCAGCACCGCCACCTGCAGGATCGAGCCGATCATGCCGTTGACGTCGAGACCGAGGTAGACGACGAGGCGGGTGAGGCTCACCGGGCGCGTCTGAAAATCGCCCGGGAAGTGCGGGCTCACGAAGATGTAGGCCGCCATGGCGACGATCACGGCGATGAAGCCGAGCCCCGACACGCGCCGGCTCGCCTCCATCACCAGGGCGATGAGCAGGCTGCTGCCGAGCACCCCCTCGAGCGGCAGCAGGGCGATCTCGGCCGTCAGCGCCTCGTAGCGCGCGGCCATGTAGGCGCAGATGGCGAGCGAGAGCGCGGCGCCGGCCCAGTCGTGCCAGCGCCGCGGCCGGGCGCCGGCGGCGAGGAAGGCCAGCGCCAGGCTGAGCCCGAGGCAGAGGATGAGCAGCTGCTCGGTGTAGAGCGCCAGGCCGAGCAGCCGGCGGGGCGCATCGAGCACCCACAGCACCACCGCCGCCACCAGCAGCGCCTTGAGCACGGTGGTCGCCAGGAGCGTGGCCCGCGGCGCACCCGAGGCGGCCTCGGCTGCGCCTGGAACGATCCGCCCCTCGCTCACTGCGCCGCCTTCGGCTCGAGGCCCTTGTCCTTGAAGTACTTGAGCGCGCCGGGGTGATAGGCGATGTCGTAGCTCTTGAAGAGGCCGGCCGCCGAGAACTCGCGCAGGGCGGGCTGCACCGCCACCAGGTCCGCCTTGTTGGCCTCCAGCGTCTCGATCATCTTGTAGACGACCTCGTCCTTCACCTTGGCATTGGTGAAGAGCATGTTGTCATAGCTGTAGGCCTTCATCTTGTGCGGCACGCCCACGAACACCGGGCCGGGGCTCACCTCGGTGAGGTAGCCGTACCGGAAGATCGAGCGGCTGGCGGCCATGCCGGCCTCGGGGATCTCGAGGGCGCGGATGCCGCCCACCGTGGCATCGACCTCCCGCACTTTCGGCGCGCCGAAGGCGAACATGAAGGTATCGGCGGCCCCGGCCAGGAAGTCGTCGGCGCCTCGGATGACGTTGGGCACCGGCACCGGCTTGACGTCGGCTTGCGAGATGCCGCCCGCCGCCAGCATCGCCGTCACCAGCACGTCGATGGTGCGCATGGCCGAGTAGCCGACGTTGACGCGCCGGCCCTTGAGATCGCCGACCGACTTCATGTCGCTGTCCTTGCGCACGAAGAAGGCGACGCGCAGGGGATGGAGCGAGCCGACCAGGCGCAGCTCCGGCTGCTGGCCGGGGCCGCTGCGGGTGGCGTTCACCACCTCGGCGATGTTGGCGATGCCGAGGTCGGCCTCCGCCCGCCCCACCATCGGGATGAGGGTGGTCTCGCCCGCCGTGGGCTGCACCAGCACGTTGAGCCCACCCCTCTCCTTCAGGACCTTGGCGATTGCCGAGCCGGTCGTGTGGTTGAGCGTGCCCGGCTGCATGGTGGCGATGCCGTAGGTCTGGGCCCCGGCCTCGGGAGCAGCGAGAGCGGCGAGCGAGACGAGCGCGGCGGACAGGGCCCAGGCTGAGCGCCTCGCCGCGCGCGGGCTCGTCGGGGCGGTCATGCGCATCGTCGTTCCTCCCGTCGGTTTGCCGTCCCATCGACAATAGCGCAGCGCGCGCACGACCGGGAGGCGCCGGAGAACCGCGCGGGGAGCGAGAGCCGCTCCCCCAGCCCGCATCGGGCAACGCCCAGGACGCCGGGCGGCGGGGCCGGCCGCGGCCCCGCCCGGACGGCCCGCTCAGTTGCGGGAGAAGCCCTCGATCTCGGCTCCCGCCCACTCGATCGTCTTCTCGATCGCTTCGCCCTTGGCGATGCGCAGCACCATCTTCGGCATCATCGCCTGGGTATAGAGCTGGGTGGCGATCGCCACCGGGGCGGGGGAGCAGGGAACGATCGGCACCTGGTCGCCGCGGTTGGGATAGTGGGACAGCGTGCCCTTGGGCGGGCTCACCTCGTTCCAGGTCTTGAAGTCGGAGAACTTCACGTAGGGCGGCACGTCGTAGCCCTGGCAGGCCTCCACCAGCTTTTCGGCCGACTCGCGGCTCGAGGCGTGCAGGATGAGCGACTTGGCCGCCGACTTGTTCTTGGAGAAGTTCCAGATGCCCTGGAAGCGGGGCAGGACCGACACGAAGCGGCCCTTGGGCCCCTTCGGCATGCCGTGGGTCCACAGCTGCTCGGCCACCTGCGGGGCGTCGCGCTTGGCCACCGCCCAGGCGCTCGGCGGATTGAAGATCAAGGCGCCTTTGCCCGCCACCAGCCACTTGTTGTTGGAGGCGTTGTCCCAGGCGCCGACGTCGGGCGGCAGGAAGGTGGCGAGCCGCTTGCCGTACTCCAGCACCTGGCGCACGGCGTCGGACTTGACGGTGATGTTGCCCTTGGCGTCGACGAGTTCGGCGCCGTAGGCGTAGAACAGCGCGCTCAGCCACTCGGCGCTGTCGGTGGTGACGCCGAGTGGCAGGCCGAACGGGTAGCCCGCCTTGTGGCACTTCTCCGCCGCGGCGAGGAAGGCGTCCCAGGTCCACCCCTCGACCGCCTTGGTGGGCTCGGCGCCGGCCGGGAACATGGCGAGGATGTCGATGCCGGCGTGCTGCTTCATGAGGTCGATGCGGCTGCAGGCGGTGAGGAACAGCGTGCCGCGGATGCCGGGCACGCCCAGCCAGGTGCCGTCCCGCTTGACCAGCGGCTCGATGGCCGGCAGCACCGGGCCGTTGCGGGCCAGCACCTCCTTCATGACGTCGTCCACGGGCTCGAGCGAGGAGGCGTAGTGGGACGGCTCGAAATGGGAGAAGTCCATGATGTCGTGGCCGGACTTGGCCAGCGCCTCGGCCGCGATGGTGAGGTAGAGCTTGTTGCCCTGGGTGGACAGGTAGTCGATCTTGAGGTCCACCTTCTCCTTCTCGGCCCATGCCTGGCAGATCTCGGTCATGGCCTTGTTGGCGCCCGGCACCCAGTGGTCCCAGAGCGCCATGGTGAGGCTGCCGGCGGCGCCCGCCGTGCGCACGAAGGGGGCGGCGATGAAGGCTGCCGAGGTGGCCGCCGTGGAAGCCACGAACCGTCGACGGCTGATCTTGCGCTTGGCCATGTGCGTTTCCCCATCGATGGGGGCCTCCAGCGTCGGCCCCTTCCTCGGGCGGCTCTGGCAGCCGCGTGCGGTCCATGCTATCCGCCCGGCGGCTTGCGCGCCACCTCCCTCCGGCGGGCGCGCGGGGCTTGTGTGGGTGGCGGGAGGGGGTATTTGGGCGGGTCGCCGAGATCCGCCGCCGCGCGGGGGCGAGGGCCGGGCCCCCCCGGATGCAGGGGCGAGGGCAGGGCACCCGCAACCGTCGCGGGTTGACCGGCCGGGATGGGCGGGGCAAATAGAAGCCCACGGCGGAGCGTAGCGCAGCCTGGTTAGCGCACCAGTCTGGGGGACTGGGGGTCGCGGGTTCAAATCCCGCCGCTCCGACCAATAAAATCAATAACTTAAGAAAATGCACAGGGCTCTTATCCTCTCCCTATCCTCACTCTTTGATTTGCAGGGTTGGAGATGAGCGGGGAGCGGCTCGGAAGTCGGCGTCGAGCACGGCAGTGCTACCAAGCATCTGATGGCCGGCGAGGGCGTGAGTTGGGCTACAAGTAGCGGGCAGATTTTGCAACCACCCCGCGTATATCTCTCCGATCTTCAACCTTGCCATCTTTGGCGGGCCGAACGATCGCCACCCGACCATGCGCGCTATGGCGATCGGAAACATGCTGCACTAGCGAAAGCGAATCTGGTCGACTTCAGCTTTCTTGGTCGTTACCTTCCGGTCCTGAGGGGATGGGCTGACGTGGCGCGGGCATCCGCAATCCGACGCTCTTGACCCAAAGCGGCACAGGGCGTCACGGATCATGTGCGGCCAGGTCATGTCCGGTTATTGTCAAGAGCGTCGAGAAGACGAGCGGGGACAGAGGGGCAAGGGTCGAAGTGCTCGCCTGTACGGTCACAGCGCTGACGGAGCATCTTTTGTCGGAGGGCGTCGCACCGACTAAATATTTTCCGATCAATCAGGCGATCCAACGGGGGGACTTATGGATAGGAAGAGCGAAGAGGAACGCAAAAGATTATTGGCGCAAGCCGTCAATGGTTAGGTGGTTGGGGGTGCTCGGGTAGAAAGTCAGAGCGACTTCCAAGCTGTCTTGGTGAGAGGCAAGCCGGTCAATCACACGCTTCACCTGATACTCAGCCTCGTGACGTGTGGCGTGTGGGCCTTGGTGTGGGCCACTCTCGGGGTCGCTGGGGGCGAAAAACGCTATGTTGTTCAGGTCGACGAGTACGGCAATACCAACATTCAGCGCTAACTCAATCTCCGATTGAAACCATGACGGTAAGTAGTTCCGACGCAACGCTTGCCGCCGCAACAACAGCCGCTGGCTTCGCGTTTCTTTGCCCCCCGGAATTCGGCGCCTTCCAACTGTTTACCTGCCCGTTTCGGCTCCTCACGGGTCTGCCATGCCCCGGCTGCGGCTCTACGCGAGCCTGGACCGCGTTTCTGCAGGGGGACGTAGTGGCCGCTGTGGCGGCGAATCCGTTCGCTGTCGTTCTGTGTAGCGCCCTACTTCTGCTTGTAGTCTGGCGAGTGGTATCGTTTGGCCTGCCATTGATTCCTCGACCCGATGTCACTGCCCTGGTTTTCCATCCCCTTCCCAAGATGCTATCGGCAGTGTGGATGGTTTGGGCCCTTTTCCGTGCCTGGACGGCTTGGCTCACCTGAAGGCGTGACGCCCAACCAAGCCTTGCTTGGATATCCGGAAGGCTTTAGTGTGCCGCAGATCGTAGTGGCGACGGTCGGGGCTGTAGTCTTCTGGCCGACTTCGGCGGGTTTCGGAATCACCGCACTCTGTCCTGAGTTCGCGCGTTGCCGACCTCGGGCCGAGCTGTTTGAATTCCTGATTGGAGGCCTTGTTAGTTGTGAAAGTTCGGATTTGATCGGACGTTATTAACGAAGTGGTGGGCATCATTGCCGGTTGTAAGGGGAGCGAGCCGAAGGCGAGTTCCCCTTACAACCGGCGGCGCAAAAAGATGGAAGCCCACAATGACGATGGAACAGAAGGTCAT
>Ga0209172_10006359_pt1 | contig 13196 bp, 9 predicted proteins | sample LarsenN4metaG_FD_184113 | JGI IMG/M metagenome (GOLD analysis project Ga0209172, IMG submission 184113) | Hot spring sediment bacterial and archeal communities from British Columbia, Canada, to study Microbial Dark Matter (Phase II) - Larsen... ... | reverse complement strand
CGCGATCTCCCCTTTGGGATCCAGGGGCCAAAGGTCGGCCAGTTCAAAGTACTCGGACCCAGGAACCCCCCAGTATTTGGCGGCAGCACCGTACGCCACGCCCCGCTCGCCGCGAGGCTCCAGGTCCACGGAGCCGACCTTTTGCGGATAGCGTGAGGCCGCAACGATCGCACGCGCCTCCTCGACGCTGGCAATGTGTGGCGCCATCAAGCCGTAAGCGCCCACGTCAAGTACTTGTTTAACCAACCACTGAGTCCTCTCAACCCCATTGGTCGGAATGCGCGCCAGGGGTACTACGTTTGGCTGGAGGTTGTCCTTCTGTAACAGTCGTCCCCGATCAATCATAAACTGCAAGAAAATGCGAAATTGATTGAAATCTGCCGCCCCATGCTCCATGTCAAAGATGACAAAATCTAAGTCAGAAGTACTATAGTAGATCGCTCCGTCTGGATCGCGAAAGCGCGCGAAGGTACCGAAAACCGGCTTGCCCTGCTCCCATAATTCGATCATCCGATTGAGTCGCACCTTGGTCTGGCCCTCAGCCGGAACTATGCTAAGGAGGCAACAGACAAACCCCACGAACAATCCCAGGATAAAGATATTATCAACCCGATATTTAGTCATTCCTTGCATAGTAACCTCCTAGATTTTGCTGGAAGTTTTGTAAAAAGACCCTTTGTAATGAAAAATGCCCCTGGCTGCGCTCAGAGGGAATTCCCTACATAAAGAAGGGCGAGCGACAGCTCGCCCTTACTAAGGCTTGTAGCAGGTAGTTTTAACCCCAGGTGAATCAAGCTATCGAGCTCTGCTACTGGGAAAGCTGCTTATAGTAGTCCTTAACCAGGTCCTCATAGGGTTGAGGAACTCCTTCTTTCATCGCCTTTAGCAATTCTTCCCGGAATTCCTTAGGTACCTGGAAATCTGCGCCGGAGGGGATTTCAATATCTTCGATGGAGCTACCCATGATCCCGCCGCTGTTAGGACTGGTATTCGGATTGGGGAATTGAAAGTTGGGGAACATGCCTCCGGGCTGCATGCCGGGGCGCATGGCAAACTGAGGCATCGCCATACCGCCCATTTGTTGCATGGCGGCCATTTGCTGCATCCCTTGTTGGAGGCCCTGCTGTGCTTGTTCCAAATGGTAAAGGGCTTCCCGTTCCGGCAAGAGCGCCTTCCCTGCTTCCTTGTTGCCTAGCTTTTCTTGGGCAGCTCCCATTTGGTTTTGGGCTCCATCTAAATTATCGACGATCTCAGGACTGATAAACGGTGTCATCTTAGCGAGACCGGCAAGCTTCTCCTTAAGCTCGCCCGTCTCCTGTTGAAGTTGGCCCTGCTTACCGGATAGCCCCTTCATCTGGGCTTCTTGTGAGGGATTCAACGCCTGGCTTTCGGCGCTACCTAATTTGTCGAGCTCGGTATTGAGGGCCTGGTACAGCTTCTCCAGATTATCCAGCTCGCCTAACCGGTTCTCCAACTCAGGGATGCCCCGGGCGAAAGGTCGCGCGAGCATTTCAGCCGCCTCAAGGTCCCGAAGGGATTCCTCTACCGCATCCTTGACGTCCCCTAACCTGGCCTGGCTCAGGCCGTTCAGGATTTTACTGAGCTGCTCCTCCATATCCTGAAATTGATTCGCTGTGGAATAATACATATCGGGAACGGCCTGCATCCCCTCTTCGGCCTTAGATACTTGACCTGGAATCTTGGAGGCAATCTTCTTCATCTTTTCCAGAGCCTCTTTCAAAAGCTTGCCCATTTCCTGCTGGGACATCTCCTTCAACGCCTTATCAATCTTCTCCGTCCCCTCAATCACGCGCTTTTGATTTTCAACCAGCTCGTTAAGTTTGTTGGCCATCTCCATGGATTTAGATTGCATACCCTGTCTCATGTTGGCCATACCCTGGTTGGCCGCATTTTGAAAGATCATGTTCATCTGGGATAGCATATTCAGCAAATTTCTAGCCTCCTCGATGGCTTTCTCGATATCTCCGTTCTGGAGGTGCTCCTTGATTTTCTCCAGGGCCTCGGCCATATTGCCCAGCTCTAGATTTTTCATGTTGGGGTTATTTAAAAACTCATCGGGCAGCTGATTAGCCATTTGCGAGAGCTGATTCATCATAGAGTTCAGGGCCTGGGCGAGGTCCTGTAGCTGCTGCATGAGCCGATTGAGGAGTTGCTGATCCTTGGTCTGAGCTAACTTTTCCAGATCCTTTAGTAATTGATCCTGGGCTTTGACCATTTTCTCACCGGCTTTCACCACATCCTGCATCCGTTCTCTTTTTAAGAGGTTATCTGAGAACGCCGATAGTTTCTCTAACTCACTGACAATTTCCTCTTGCTTTTGGCTGGCCTGATCCAGCGCGTCCGACTTCTCCGGATGGATAGGGCTCTCTTTGGCAGTTTTTAAGCTCTCCCGGGCCTCGGCCATCTTCGTGTTCTGAAGATTCTCCAGGTTTTGCCCGATCTGATTTAATTCCATGAAATTCCCCAGGTTGCTCATGGGGTCCTTGGCCATCTGGTTTAAGATATCCTTTAAGTCTTTGGTGATGTTTTGGCTCTTCTCAGAAATGACCTCTTGCGCCTGTAGCGCCTTTTGCAGATCCTGAGGCGCTACATTAGGCTGACCGGGGTTCTCTTGAAAAGCTGAGCGCATCTCTTCCGTCATCGCCTGAGCCTCTACCTGATCGGCCAATAGGTCCAGAAGCTTTTGATGGATGTCCTCTTGCGACTTAACCAGATCTTGGTGGCGTTTCTCTTCGCTGTAAATTTCCAGAGAGTAGGTCGCCGAGCTCGCTTTTTTAGGTCCGGAGATGGTATCGCTATCTTCCACCTCCAGATGGTAGTTAACAACCTGTCCCGGTTGGAAGGTGTAGTTACTCAAATGCCAGGTAAACTTATCCATGTACTGCCGGTTTTCGGCTTGGGAGAATTTTTTAATGAGGACCCGGTTTTCCTCCCCTTGAGCTTGAAAGACCAGATAAATGGCGCCGATACCAAAATCATCTTTCGTCGAGAAACCCAGCTCCACATCATCCCGGCTTCCCACCGTGAGATTTTGTCCCGGTTTCAAGATCTCGATGCTCGGATACTCATCGGGGTGGGCGGTAATCTGGTACTCGATGGGGTCCTGATTTTGGAACCCTTCCGAGTCGACCACTTCGACATGATAGGTCTGAGTTTTGGTGATCATCAGATCCCCTTCTAGCTTTACGTCTTCAGTAATCTGCAAGGGAATATCCATCCCATCATCGGTTACAATTCGAGCCTTGACGATCTTTTTATCAGCTTTAAGGATCATATGCACGTAAGTGCCTTTGATGCCTTCGATGGTTCCATCGCTATTTTCTACCGTTTTAGGCTCAATGCGAGTATATTGAGGGTACTGATAGATCAGTGTGATGTCCCCGACTTCCGGAGGATCTGTAACCTGGACTTGATAGGTCTCTGAAGTGAAGTTCCCCGCCGATACGTTATATTGAAGCGGATGCTGAAGAGCTTTTATTTCATGCTGGAAGACCTTTTTAGCTTCAACCGGATCCATTTTGATCTGCTTCCAGGGTTCCTTCTCGAACTGATAGTTTAGTTTGACCTCTTTCCAGACATCCAGCTCGGAGCTGGCAGTAATTTTAAGAGGTTTCCCCCTCAAGAGGGTCACATTTTTAGGCTCGATCTGCAGATTTAACTTCTGGGATAAAAGGGCTCCTTCTGCAGGATGAAGGAAATTTTTCAGGGTATCTTTCAGAAGGTCCGGTCTCCAGAGGGTCACTATGAGGAGAAGGGCTATCCCCGCGAGGGTGTACCTTAAATATCTGCGCAAGTCTACCCGATCCACGATCTCTCGAATATTCAGCCTACGGACCTGCTCTTCCGTGGACGCAATCAACTTGCGGATCAGCTCCGCAGAAATCCCCTGGGGACCCTTTTTTAACTCTCTGGAGAGCTGCACCGAGTTGATGAGATTGTCTTTAAGATCTGGGAACTTCCTCTCGATGGCTAACGCCATTAAATCATCGGAAAGCCTCTTCCAGGCCGGCACGAGCAGGGATCGGATCAAGACCCACAGAAAGGCAGATACGGCGGCTACATCAAAAATCAGGTTAAGATAAAAAGAGGGAGGGATCGAGACGTAGAGGAGGATGCCCAGCAATAGGATGGCCAGGGAAAGGGCCAGGAGTTGGAGCAGACCTTTGAGAAAAACATGGGTTTTAAGGTGATCTCGGGCTTGGGATAGCGTCGCGTGGATAACTTTCATAAACTTCTGTCCGTTGTCCGTAGCCCGCAGTCATCCGTTGCTCACCGTCCGTAACCTTACAGACACACGCCCGTGCGCCCCCACAACGGACCACCGACCGCCGACCACCGACCACCGACAACTAACTCTCAATATTAAACCATTTCATTACCTGAGAACCTGGTACATAAATCGTTTGATCTCTCTCAGGTCCGGTTGAGATGACCGAGACTTCTGCTCCAGATAACTCGCTCAGCCGGTCAATGTATGTCCGAGCCTGATAAGGAAGTTTCTCGAGGAGATCCAATCCGGTGGTGGAGGTCCTCCACCCGTCCAGCTCTTCGTAAACCGGTAGAGCTTCTTCTAGAATCCCAGGTAAATAAGGGAACTCTTTGAGTAATTCCCCTTTATAGTTGTACCCTATGCAAATCTTAATTCTTTCATAGTGATCCAGAATATCCAATTTCGTAACGGCGATGGAGCTTACCCCGTTAATCCGGACCGCGTATTTAGCCACCAGGGCGTCAAACCATCCGCATCGGCGCGCTCTTCCAGTGGTAGCTCCAAATTCCGCGCCATGCTTGCGCATACTCTGGCCGATCTCATCATGGAGTTCTGTTGGGAAAGGACCTTCTCCGACGCGGGTCGTGTAAGCCTTCATGACGCCTAACACCCCATCGATGGAAGTGGGTCCAATGCCTAAACCTGTGCAGGCTCCCCCGGCAGAGGCGTTAGAGGACGTCACATAGGGATAGGTGCCATGGTCTATGTCCAGCATCGTGCCCTGGGCCCCCTCAAACAAGATGCTCTGACCCTTCTTTAAGGCCTGATGCATAAGCAGGGAGGTATCTGCAGCGTAATTCCGCAAGATCTTGGCATACCCTAAGTATTGCTCACAAATATCTTCGAAGGACATCTCCTCAGCTTGGTAGTGGCGTAAGAGGTCGTTTTTCAGTGCCAGATTTTCCCTTAATTTTTCTTTAAAGGTTTCTTCGTGTAAAAGATCTGCGACCCTAATTCCTAATCTGGCCATTTTATCTTCGTAGGCAGGTCCGATGCCGCGGCCCGTCGTACCGATCTTTCGAGCACCTACCGCCTTCTCTCTGGCCTGATCCAGCACACGGTGATAAGGCATGATCAGGTTCGCACGATAGCTGATAAAGAGCCGATTCTGTACTTTAACCCCTCGCTTTTCCAGTTGACCGATTTCCTCCAGTAAAGCCTTGGGGTCTATGACCACCCCGTTACCGATAACGCAAAGCTTACCCTCATGTAAAATACCCGATGGAATCAGATGTAACACGAAAGTCTCCCGATGTATAACCACGGTATGCCCTGCATTATGTCCCCCCTGATAGCGCGCGATGATATCGGTGTGCTTTGAAAGGATATCTACAATTTTTCCTTTCCCTTCATCACCCCACTGCAGACCTACCACGACGATATTTGCCAATTGTGCCTGTCCTCCCTTAAGATACTTTGATGAAAATTAATTTCCAGGAATCCAACATCCATTACAACGATGCCATCAAAGCGCGTAGATGTCAAGCAGGATTTGCAGGGATAGACCTCGGGAACGGAAATTTATTGACAATCCGGCATTAAAGTGTTAACCCCTAATCAAGGTAAAATTAAAAATTAACCGCCGGAGGCGCTCATGATAAATGGACTTTTCGAGAGAAAAATTTATACGGTTAGCGAGCTGACCTGTGAGATTAAAGATATCCTCGAAGCAAATTTTGAGGGGATCTGGGTAACCGGGGAGATCTCCGGGGTTAGAACTCCCATGTCCGGGCACGTCTACTTTACCTTGAAAGATGGAGGGGGTCAGTTGAAGTCCGTCCTCTATCGGACCAGACTGGGTTACTTGAAATTTCAGCCGGAAGATGGTATCGAAGTGGTTGCCATGGGAACCGTTTCTGTGTATGAACCCCGTGGAGAGTACCAACTCATCGTGGAGTATCTAGAACCCAAAGGGTTGGGAGCCCTGCAGTTGGCCTTTGAGCAATTAAAGAAGAAACTGGCTGCAGAAGGCCTGTTTGATCCGGCCCATAAAAAACCGATCCCCGCCTTTCCTAAAGTGATAGGGATCGTAACTTCTCCGACGGGTGCAGCCATCCGCGATATTTTAAAGATCATCCACCGGCGGTTCGCCAACGTCCGAATTCTTATCTACCCCGTTCGTGTTCAAGGGGAAACCGCTCCGAAGGAAATTGCCCATGCCATCCAGGCATTTAACACCTTAAAAGGGGTTGATGTTTTGATCGTGGGGCGGGGCGGAGGATCCCTCGAGGACCTTTGGGCCTTTAATGAAGAAATCGTGGCCCGAAGCATCTACGCCTCCCAAATTCCCGTCATCTCAGCTGTGGGGCATGAGATTGACTTTACTATCGCCGATTTAGTCGCGGATTTGAGAGCTCCCACGCCTTCCGCCGCCGCCGAAATGGTGGTTAAAAATAAAGTCGAGCTCATGGAAAGATTAGATTCCCTGGATAACCGACTGAGAACCGCTGTACGGAATAAACTTCAACTTACCAGCAGTCGGCTGGCAGAAACCTTGAGGGGATTCCAAGACCCCCGTCAGCAAATTAACGAACGCCAACAACGGGTTGATGATCTCCAACACACCCTGATCCTTACCTTTCAGCACCAACTGAAGCATTACCAGAATCAGGTTGCCTATCTAAACCGAAGCTTGATCGTAAAGAATCCTCTGGAGCCGCTGCAACAGCTCCTTCGCCAAATAAACGAGCTATACAGACGGCTCGCCCAGGGGCATCGCTTTCATTTTAAAACCAAACGCTCCCAATTAGAAAAAATATTTGGGAAACTGGATGCGTTAAGCCCTCTGGCGATCCTTCGGCGCGGGTACGCGCTCTGTCATAAAGTCGCAGATCTTACTTTGATTAAAGACGCTGACCAGGTTCAGGTGAACGAGAAGGTCATCGTCCGGTTAAATAAAGGAAATCTCACCTGTATCGTGGAGAAAAAAGATGCTGAGGCTTAGAGAAGTCTAAAAGGGCTTTAGGAAGATTCAAGAAGCCGGGCCTCTTTGGGAAACCCGGCTTCTGATTCCTCATGATCACCATGAAATTTGAAGAGGCCTTACAAAAACTGGAAGAAATTGTCGAAAGGCTGGAACGGGGAGACATATCCCTGGATGAATCTTTGGAGATTTTTGAAGAGGGTATCAAACTCTCCCGGCTTTGCACGAAGCAGCTAGAAGAGGCGGAGCAGCGGGTCGAGCTGCTTCTGGGTATTAGAGATGGGAAACCGGAGACGGCACCATTTCAGGTAAACGAAGTCCTGGCCGAGAATTATGAGAACCCAGATTGACCCCGGCTGGATCTACTACACTGTTTACTTAGTTTTGACTTCACAGTTCTCCCCTCACCCCCGGCCCCTCTCCCACCGCGTGGAAGAGGGGCCGGGGGTGAGGGGAGCCAGAACAGGAGCCGTTTAAAAATTGTACAAAACTTAAGTAAACAACGTACTACTTACGAGGGGCATGGCATCGTGATCCCAAGGAGGTTATAATCCGTCGCTTTATTTTGGAGCCCAATTTGAACTGTTCAGGTAGTGCCTCTGTCTAATTAACGAGATCTACTCCCAGCGGGTCTCTATAAATGGCTAACTCGCTGAGTCACGAGGGGGGTGTTTTGCTCCCACCTGGTAGAAATGGGTCATCTCAATCCGGGGTACTCCTCTTCTTGCAAGAAGCCCCTGCACCTTAGTTAGAAGGAGCTCCGCTATAGGTAAATCCTGAATAACGCCATGGGTTAGATTTGTAGGGTGCAAGTCAAGCTCATGGAAACTATCTATTATACAGAAGAAAGTAAAATCTCAAGATACGCTGCCCACTTACATTGAGGAGGCCCTTATGGAACAGAATAGTGCTTCTAAAAAGCTCACCCGACGGGAGTTTATAAAAACAGCCGGCGTCGTTGCAGGTACGGTCCTTACCACGGGAGCTGACTTGGTGTCTTTTCCCGGCATAGCGGCGCCCTCCATCATCAAAGGCACCACACTTCACTTCTTACAGTGGAGCAGTTTTATCCCTCAGGCCGATGATGAAATAAGACGACAGGCAGCCGAATGGGGGAAACAGGTAGGAGCCCAGATAATCGTTGAGACCGTGAACCCTAATGACCTTCACCCCCGGGTCCTTGCGGCCGTTGAGGGTCAGAGTGGCCCCGATATCATTCAAATGCAACATAGCTGGCCCCATTTGTATGCAGAGGCATGTCTCGAGGTCGATGACCTGGCTGAGGAAGTAGGGAAGGCTTACGGAGGGTTCTACGAACAATCTAAGGGGAGCTGTATAATAAATGGACGGTGGAAGGCCGTTCCTCATAATCTTATTGGAATTGCCCATGCCTATCGCGAAGATTGGTTCAAAGAAAGCGGCGTGGAAAAGTTTCCGGATACTTGGGAGGAGTATAGAGATGCGGGAAAGAAGCTTAAAGTAGCGGGTCATCCCTTTGGACAAACGTTTGCCCACGACCTGTCAGACGCTTCTATGTTCTTTTATCCCCTCCTCTGGAGTTTTGGAGGCAAGGAAGTTGAAGCGGACGGTAAAACCGTTGCACTGAACAGTCCAGAAACCCTTCAGGCCGTTGAATTCGTCGTGCAACTTTGGAAAGAGGCCCTCTATGAGCCGGGTTTTACCTGGGATGCTGCGGGCAATAATAAAGCCTTTCTCTCCGAGCAGATCTCTTGCACCCTGAACGGAGCCAGCATTTATCTGACCGCGAGGAAGCAATTTCCAGAGCTCGCTGCCAAGATCAACCACGGAATCAATCCCAAAGGCCCTGCCGGGAGGTTTCATTACTCTATTCCCATCCAGAATGTAATTATGAAGTACTCTCAGAAGGTAGAAGCTGCCAAGGAGTTTATCCGATTTATTATGGCTAAATCGAATTACTACAAGTGGCTCGAGATAAGCCAGGGTTATAGCGTTGCCCCGGGACCCGATCATGAAAATCATCCCCTCTGGCAAAAGGATCCCAAAATGCTTCCCTTTAAAGATCTAACGCACTATGGCCGTAGCTTGGGCTATGCAGGCCCTCCGGGCCGGGCTGCCTCAGAGGTTTATTCGAGATATATCATCGTGGATCTGTTCGCCCGGGCCGTTCAGGGAGAATCCCCTAAAAAAGCTGTAGAATGGGCGACGGAAGAGCTTCGGAAAATTTATCAGACTTAGGTAGGGTGGCAAAATAAGTCAGCATCCAGAGCGAAGTGAAGGGGGCAGAGCCCTCTGCTTTTTTTGCACGATCTTGGCGAAAGGTTCTAAGGGGAGCCCGGCAGGTTACCGGGTCTATTCCGAAGGCAAGGCCGATAGGAATCATTTATAGACAAAGAGTGGGACAATATGATACAAGATCCGAATGTGAAAAAGGTAGATTTAAAACTCTATATGGCTTCACGGCGGGAGCTTATCGATAAAGCTTTGGAGACTTATATTCCAAAGGAATCTGCGTATCCCTACGTAATTCATCAAGCCATGCGCTACAGCGTCTTTGCCGGCGGTAAACGGTTGCGGCCTATCCTTACCCTGGCCGCTGCCGAGGCCGTTGGGGGGGACCCGGCGTCGGTCCTTTTTGCCGGATGTGCCGTCGAGCTTATCCATACTTATTCCCTCATCCATGACGATTTACCGGCCATGGACAATGACGATTTTCGGCGAAATAAGCCCACCAGCCACAAGGTCTTCGGAGAAAACATGGCTATTCTGGCAGGAGATGCCTTGCTCACTTTGGCTTTTGAGGTGCTCTCTCGACCCGAAAATTTGAAAACCTTCAAAGCCGACATCCTGTTATCGGTCATCCGGGAGATCTCTCTGGCTGCTGGCACCCTGGGGATGATCGGCGGGCAGGTCATGGATATCTTGTCCGAAGGGAGGAAGGAGATAAACGCGAATACCCTGGAGTATATTCATACCCACAAAACCGGCAAGCTGCTCCTGGCCTCCCTGCGGGCGGGGGCTTTACTCGCAGGTGCGACAGAAGAACAATTAAAAGCCATTACCGACTACGGCACGTATATCGGCCTCTGTTTCCAGATCGTCGATGATATCCTGGATGTCGAGGGGACGACCGAGGAGATCGGAAAAGATGCCGGCAGCGATGCAGCCAGGGAGAAAGCCACCTACCCGGCTTTATACGGATTGGATCGGTCCAAAGGTCTGGCCCGGGAGCTGGCCAAGAAAGCTATACAGGCCCTTTCGGGCTTCGGAGAGTCCGCCCAACCCCTACGAGAAATTGGAGAGTTTATCGTATCCCGAACGTATTGAAAAGATGAAGACCTCTGACCGAACCCGAGGTTTTTCTGTTTTAGAAATAACCCTGGTCCTATCTATCCTGGGACTCTTTCTGGCCATCTCCATCCCCAACTTTGTAGGTTGGCTCCATACCTACCGTCTCAAAGCCGCTACCCATACCCTGGCAAATCATCTACGCCAGGCCCGACTTTCGGCGGTGTATGAAGGGGTCAATTACCAGATCCAGGTTAAAGACAAAGACCAGGGTAATTTTTATCAGGTGGTTCAGGACCCGGATGGGGCCAACCGAGTTGTAGAATCCATCGGGAAAGTCGTCCTTGATGCTGCTTACACAGAAGTCTTTATCATCAGTGCTCCAAGTCACGGGAAAATTACCTTTACCCCCCGAGGGACCGCCAATTCAGCCTCTATCGCCCTTCAAAACTCAAAGGGAGAGCAAAGAAAAGTCGTGGTAAATACTACGGGAAGGGTCAAGATAGAATAGCCCCCCTCTTCTTTATTCAAACGTCCTCTTCAAACGCCAAAAAATAGTGCCGCATCCGGGAAGTTTTGCCCACATCCAACTCCAGGGAGTCGTTCTGGAAGAAGACTCCATACTCCCGCATGGCCTGTTCCCGGGTGATGTAACCTCCCCGGACATCTTGAGCAACCAGTCGGATGGATCGGACGAAGGGGCTCCCGTACCCCCCTCCTCCGGGGGTTTCTAGGTGGATTACATCTCCGGCTTGAAGGGGGATGTCCTCCTCACATATGAGATGAATCCTAGAAGGTTTGCTAAGTTTGCTTAAAACCGGCGGAACTTTTTCCTCAGGGGTTTCTGGCCCATAGGCATAGACGGTTCCCTGGATCTTAAGTACATGGCGGGAACGGGACCCGTTCCACCCGTGCATCCATCCGAAAGGCTGGCTCACCCCCCTGCCTCCTAAGAGGGAAAGAAATGCCCGGCCCCTGCGTAACTTAAACTTACAGATGACCCCGAATCCTCCCCGAAATCGCCCGGCCCCGGCAGAACCCTCTCGAATTTTGTATTCTTCGAATAACAGCGGATATCGCGTTTCGAGGACCTCTAGGGATGGCACCCGGCTGAGGCTCCCGAGGGGGGATCCGTTGGTCAACCCATCCGCCTGATTGCTTCCCCCGTACCCCCCGTGCAAAGACCCGATCAGTTTGTAGGTCCCTTTAAGGGGATCGTGACCATATAAAGAAAAATAAGTCCCCGTAGAGAAAGAGCCGGCTATGGGACGACCTGGAGCGGCCTGGTGAAAGGCCCCGAAGATAACGTCCATGATCCTTTGGGATATCTCTAGGATGGACCCGGAGACCGGGCTTGGAGGAGTTGCATTAAGGAAGGTTCCTTCCGGAACGATGAATTGGAAGGGCTTGAAGCTACCCGTACTCCACGGAATCTCCGGATAAATGTGCTTCAAGGCCAGGTAACAGGAAGATAAGGTGGTTGCCAGGGGGCTGTTTAGAGATCCCTCGGAAGGGGGATCGCTTTCAGAGAAATCTATACAGGCCCCCTGGTCCGTTACGCTGAGCGTCAAGGAGATCTGGAGGGGTTTACCCTCCGGTTGATCCCGGTCCAAATAATCCGAAAACCTATAAACGCCTTTGGGCACATCTTGCAGGTATCCCCGCATTTCCTCCTCACTCCGGCGCTGAAGCTCTATCATGCTTTGCCGAACCACCGCCATGCCGTACCGATCCAGGAGCCGGGTTAACTGCCGGGCCCCTATCTGAAGGCTACTGAGCTGGGCGTGGAGATCCCCCGATAGGGTTTGAGGAAATCGGCTATTGCCTGAAAGGATCCGCAAGATATCCGGGTTGGGTCGCTCCCTCTCACAAAGTTTAACTAAGGGAAATCGGACTCCCTCCTGGTAAATATCTTTAGCGCGCGGAGAGAATCCGCTGAGGCTCCGGCTTCCTATATCCAGATGGTGTCCCATATTGGCGAGGAATGCAAAAGGATGGCCCTGATAAAAATAAGGTTTAATCAGCGCGATGTGGTTTAGACCCATGCCGCTGATATAGGGATCATTACACAGGTAGATATCTCCTTCTGCCAGATTTACGTTGGGTTTCATCGAGGGATCGGACGCCTGTTTTAATAACTGTTTTACAGCAAATTGAAGGGCCCCTGTGTAAAGGGGATAACCTCGACTCCCTTGAACTAGAAGGTCTCCGGAATCTCCTCCGTAAAGCCCGGAGGCTCGGTTTTGGCTCTCAGAAATGTCTAGGGAGAAGGCCGATCGCTCAAACCAGGTATCCATCTCCTCGACAATTTCATCTAAACCGCCCCTAACGATGGCTAAAGTTAAAGGATTCTGATCCATATCTCCTTTTTCCCTCTTTCCCCCGACCCCCCCACGCTCCCATTCTTAACACATGACCTGGGCTCATCGGTATTGTATGCCTGACCTTCAGGCCCACGCCTCGTTCCCAGGCTTCAACCTCCATACTATGAGGCTTAAGGTTTAAACAGCCCCGGCGGGGCGTCCTGTTTGTAGCCCTCTGTTCGGGCAGGTCGCTCCTGACGGGGCTAAAAAAGCCGGGGAGGTCCCCGTTGGCTACCGACAGGTCGCTCCTGACGGAGCTAAAAAGGGATTGGACGTTTTGACGCGTTCTTACGTTAACCCCCATGGAGGCTTCAACCTGGGAATGCGTAGGCTGGAGGCTCCGCCCCCTCCT
>Ga0209172_10006357_pt1 | contig 13203 bp, 13 predicted proteins | sample LarsenN4metaG_FD_184113 | JGI IMG/M metagenome (GOLD analysis project Ga0209172, IMG submission 184113) | Hot spring sediment bacterial and archeal communities from British Columbia, Canada, to study Microbial Dark Matter (Phase II) - Larsen... ... | reverse complement strand
CAATCTGATGCAGGGCAAGACCGTCATCGCCATCGCGCACCGGCTCTCCACCATCGCCCGCATGGATCGCCTTGTCATCCTCGACAAGGGCCGCATCGTGGAACAGGGCACGCACGCGGAATTGCTGGCTGCCGACGGCCACTATGCCGCGCTCTGGCGCCGGCAATCCGGGGGCTTCATCGACGCCCCGGACATGCAGGCGGCGGAATAGGCCCGTTCACGGGCACCGGAATCGCACAAATGCCCCTGCGGTTGCAATCCAATGCCCAAAAGCCCATATAGACGCTGTTCGAGCTTAGAGCTGTCCTGCTTTCTGCCCCTTTGAGGGCTTTTTCCAAGACATCGTTGAATTCGGACGCCGGCCGGGCGACGTCGCCCGGTCCACACGCCGATCGGCGTTCTGCAAAAGGAGCCATCTCATGGCAACAGGTACAGTCAAGTTTTTCAATGCGACGAAGGGCTTTGGCTTCATTCAGCCGAGCGACGGCAGCAAGGATGTGTTCGTTCACATCTCCGCCGTCGAGCGCGCCGGCATGAGCAATCTGCACGAAGGTCAGAAACTGAACTACGAGGTCGTAAACGAGCGCGGCAAGCTCGCCGCCTCGAATCTCGAGAACGTCTGACCTCGCTTCGGACTGAATGATCCAGGCCCGGCGCGGATACGCCGGGCCTTTCTCATTACCTGCGTGAGGACCGACAGGAAGCTTTCATGGCGCGCAAACCCACCAAGCGGACCGAATTCGTCCTGTTCGACGTCTTCTATGAAGACGGCAGCCAGCGCTCCAACCGCCGGGTGCCGGCCGACGCGCTGAGCGGGCTGGAAGGCGACAAGCCGGCGCAATACATTATTGAAGAGCAGGACCGCGAGATCGCAGCCAAATCTGGGCAGACTCCCCTGCGCATCAAGAGCGTGCGGCGCGCTGGCGCCAAGCTGCCGGAAAAGGAGTGGAAGCGGCGCTGAACGGTTCTGTCGCGCCAAGGCGATATGTGCGGCCAGCATGACCGCACGCGAGACAAGCAATGGACAATTGTGGGCGGTTCGCCGACAGTCTCGCGCGCGGCGCAACGCCGCCATCCGTCATCCGCAAGCGAGCTGTCTCATGATCGACCTTTACGCCCTCACCAGCCCGAACGTTCAGAAGATTTTCATCGCACTTGAAGAGCTCGGCCTGCCCTATACCACCAAGCTCATCGACGTGTGGAAGGGCGAGCATTACACGGATGAATTCACGAAGATCAATCCGAACCAGAAGATTCCGGCGATCGTCGATCACGACGGTCCCGGGGGCAAGCCTTACACCGTGATCGAATCGGGCGCGATCCTCATGTATCTCGCCGAGAAGACCGGCAAGCTGATGCCCTCCGATACGGCGCAGCGCTACGAGGTGATCCAGTGGCTGATGCTGCAGATGAGCACGCTCGGTCCGATGAGCGGACAGCACGTGCATTTCAGCAAATTCAATCCGGCCGGCAATGACTATGCGGTCAGCCGCTACCGCACCGAGGTAAACCGCCTGTTCGATCTCTACGACAACCGCCTCAGCGATCGTCCTTACATCGCCGCCGGCGAGTATACGATTGCCGACATCGCCGCCTTTCCCTGGCTGCGCAACTACGAATTCATGGGTCTCTCTGTCGCCGCGCGGCCGCATCTGAAGACATGGATCGAGAAGGTTGCCGCCCGCCCCGCGGTCAAACGCGCCATGGAGATCGTCGCCGGCATCAAGTCCTCCCGCGACACCGCGACCGACGACGCCAAGGACCGGCTCTGGGGGCGCGGGAAATATGCGAGGGTGTGATCTTCACGATGTTCTTGTGAACAGACAGGCCTAGCCAACGCTCCGCTGTCCCTGTTCTTTACGGCGCGGGATCGCCTGTTCCCTTTTTTCCTTCCCTCTTTCCGTTTCCGGAAAGAGTAATGGAGCGCCGGGAGGCGCCAGGGGTGCGGCGCTCAACAGCACCCCTTTGGCGGGGATTGACGCACCCCGCCGCGCGCCTGGCGTGGCGCGCGAGCCCTTGCCGGGCCCTGCGCCTCCTGGCGCTCCATCGCTCATCGCCATCACCGGAGGCCTCCGGCGGCGGCAACGAGTATAGGACTATATTCCAAGGCGCGAGAGATGTCAAGCCGTCCGGCGACGTTTCCGCCGCCGCTGCAACCAGTGCCGGATGAGCGGCTTGTCCGGCTCAGGAATCAACGCGATATCGCTGACCAGCTTGGCGCCTCCGGGCCGTCGCTCCAGTGTCAGCTTGCGGCTGTGAAATTGCTCGAGCTCCGGCCGGTGCCCGACGCTGATAATGGTCAGGCCCTCCATTTCGTCTGAGAGCAGCTTCATCAGCGCATCCTGGCTGTTGGGATCGAGCGCCGAGGTCGCCTCATCGAGCACGATGATGTCCGGCCGGTGCAGCAACGCCCGCGCAATGGTGATGCGCTGTTTCTCGCCGCCCGACAGGATCTGGTCCCAAGGCGCATCTTCCTCGATGCGATCCTTCAGATGTCCAAGGCCCACCTGATCCAGAACCTCGGCCATGCGATCGAGGTCCCAGTCTTCCGCCGCACCCGGATAGGCGATCGCGCGCCGCAACGTCCCGACGGGAATATAGGGCCGCTGCGGCAGCAGGAACAGCCGTGAATCAGCCTGAATTTCGATTTCCCCGCCACCCCAGGGCCACAAGCCCGAGATGGCGCGCACCAGCGTGCTCTTGCCGCTGCCGGACTCCCCCACGACGAGCACCCGCTCGCCCTTCTTGATGACGGCGTCGGTATCGTCCACGACCGCGGTGCCGTTATCAAGCGACACGCTGAAATCGCGCAAACGAAGCGCGGCGTCCTTGCTCTCGCCGCGCTTGATGCGGTTGAAGCCCTCGCCTGCCTCGGCTTTTCCCAAAGAATCAAGCGACACCATGAGCGAAGCGACGCGGCGCGCACAGGCGCTCCAGTCGGCCAGTCGCGGATAATTGTCGACGAGCCAGTTGAACGCTGCCTGCACGATGGTGAAGGCGGAGGCCGCCTGCATCACCTGACCAAGCGACATCGACCCATCGAGGAATTTCGGCGCGCAAAGAATGATCGGGATCACCGGCGCGACGATGCTCGAACTTTGCGACACCACCGTCGTGCGCATGTGCTGAATGCACAAGTCGCGCCAGCGCCGCAACACCATCATCAACGAACGGTCGAGGCCCGCGCGCTCCTCCTCATCCCCGCCGAGCAGCGCGATGCTTTCGCCGTGCTCTCGCACGCGCGTCAGGATGTAGCGGTATTCCGCTTCCGCCTGGTTCTTCGCCTCGGACACGTCCACGAAGCGCTTTCCGACAACGATCATCGCCCCGCTGGCGAGGACCGCGTAGATCACCGCAGCGATCACCAGAAAGCCCGGGATATGGATGATGGTGTCGCCGATCGAGATCGTCAGCGCGCCCCCGATTGCCCACAAGACCGTGATGAAGGTTAGTGCCGACAGGGTCGCGGTGACGACACCAACCAGAAAATCAACCGGCGCGTCGGTTGAAATGCGCAGATCCTCTGTCAGCCGGCCCTCCGGATTTTGATGATCCCCGCTGACAAAGTTGAGCTGATAATAGCGACCGTTCTTGATCCATTCGTTGAGGACGTTGCTGCTCAGCCAGGCGCGCCAGCGCCGCTGCGTGGACATGCGCGCATATACATTGAGCACGCCAAGGCCGATGGTCGCCGCGGCCAGCGGGAAGAAGATCGCCGACAGGAGGAGGACCGCCGCCGCGTCACGCGCCTCAAGCGCGTCGAAGATCGTACGGGTCCACAAATTGATGCCATATTGTGCGGCAACGGTGAGCAGAACCAGGACAAGCAGGCCGAGCGACAAAATCCAGGCGAGTCGGTCGCCGTCCCTGCCCCAGAAGCCCACGGCCGAATGCCAGAAGCGCCGGAGAAGATAGGCTCTCCGCACTTTCTCGCGTTTCTCTTCGTCAAGGCCGCCTTCGGGTTCGGCGGCCGCCGCCTCGCCTTCCGGCGCCGCGTCATCCAGCGAAGCCTTTTTCTTGTCGTCGTCCGGCTTGGCTTCGATGCTCTTCCGCTTCTTTGTGGATGTGCCCAGGCCGCTCACGCGGTATCCCTCACGCCGTCACGTCGCGCAGCGACAAGAACGTGCGTACATGCTTTCCGGTTCCATCGCGCCGGCAGCCTCACGGAATCGATACTTCCGACGAATCGCAATCCACTCGGCGCTACGCTATCGTGCGGCGGCCTTCATCTCGCAATTGCACCTATCAGGATATTTCCGATGTCTGATTCCCCCGTCACCCGCGGTTTCCGCGGCCGCAAGCCTGCCGCGCAAAGCGATCGCATTCCGCCCGGACAGCATCTGACGCACGATTTTCCGGTGCTGTCGGCAGGGCCGACGCCGGTGACGAGCCTCGCCGAATGGAGCTTAGCGCTGGAGGATGACGATGGCAGGCTTCTGGCGGAATGGAGTTGGGAGGCGTTCAACGCGCTGCCGCAGACCGACATCAAGACCGACATTCACTGTGTCACTACATGGTCGAAGCTCGACACGCATTGGCGTGGTGTGTCTTTCGACACACTGCTCCAGGCGGCCGGTCTCCCCGAGGCGCCCGGCGACTATGTGATGGCGGAGTGCGACGGCGACTACACCACCAACGTGCCCGTGGACGATCTCATCGGAGGCAAGGCGATGATCGCCACGCATTACGAGGGCGAGCCGCTGCCCTCGGAGCATGGCGGACCGGCGCGGCTTCTGGTGCCGCATCTCTATTTCTGGAAGAGCGCGAAATGGGTGCGCAGCCTGCGCTTCATGCAGACCGACCAGCCCGGCTTCTGGGAGGAACTCGGCTATCACATGTATGGGGATCCCTGGCGGGAACAGCGCTATGCCGGCGACTGACGGGCCGGCCCCGCTGCCGCGCCGCCTGCAATGGCACATTGCCGAAATTGCCGACATCATTGTCGAGACCCCGCGCGTCAAGAGCCTTGTCCTCACACTCCCCGATTGGTCGGGCCACATGGCGGGGCAGCATGTCGACGTGCGGCTCACCGCCGAGGACGGCTACCAGGCGCAGCGCAGCTATTCGATCGCCTCGGCGCCGGAAGCATCGCAGGTGGCGCTGACGGTGGAACGCATCGAAGAGGGCGAAGTCTCGCCCTATCTGACGCAGGATGTGCGGGTCGGCGACAGGTTCGAGATACGCGGGCCGATCGGCGGCTATTTCGTCTGGACTGCTGCGATGGATGGTCCGCTGTTCCTGATCGCCGGCGGCTCAGGCATCGTGCCGCTGATGGCGATGCTGCGGCATCGCGCAGCCGCGAACGGCAAGACGCCCGCTACCCTGCTTTATTCCTCGCGTACATATGACGACATCATCTATCGTGCGGAACTCGAAGGCCTTGCCGCCCAGGATAAGAGCCTGAAGGTCACGCACACGCTCACCCGCAAGCAGCCCTCCGGCTGGAAGGGTTTCGCCCGCCGCATTGATCGCGAGATGCTGCAGGACACCGGATTTCCGCCGGACGCAAGACCACGTATCTTCATTTGCGGTCCGACACCTTTCGTCGAAACGGCAGCCGGGATCCTGTTCGATTTCGGCCACGGCCGCCACCTGATCAAGACCGAACGCTTCGGCCCCACAGGAGGTTGACATGAACACACCACCGGAAACCCCGACAGGTCCGCTCGACGGCAACGCCGCCGGCGGAATTCTGGGCGACCTGTTTGCGATCGAGATCACCGCCGCCACCTTGATCTGCGAAGGCTGCGGCGCTTTCGCGCAGGTTGGTGCGGCGTCCGTCTATGGCGGCCGCATGGGCGTCATCCTGCGCTGTCGGGATTGCGGCAAGGCCATGCTGCGGATGGCGCGAACCCGCGCTGGCCTGCGACTCGACATGCGCGGAGCGCGCAGCCTGGTGGTGGATATTGCTCACGCGTGATGGCGCTCCGGATGCCGATTGCGCGCAGATGGCGGACTGAATAGGGTGCGCCGAAGGTTGAAAGCGGCCGGCCGCCGTTTCACGATGAGAAAACCGGGAGGTCCTTATGGCTTACAACATCATGATCATGGGCGCGTCCTACGGCTCGCTGCTCGCGTCCAAAATCCTGTTTGGCGGCCATTCGGTTCACCTGATCTGCCTGCCGGCGGAGGCCGATCTCATCAATGCCGAGGGGTTCCGCGTCCGCATGCCGGTCAAGGGCCGCAAGGGCCCGGTCGAGATCGACTCGCGCAAGCTGCCCGGCAAGGTGACCGCCGGCGGCGCCGAGGGTGCCGACCCGAAAAAATATGATCTGATCGGTCTCGCCATGCAGGAGCCGCAATACCGCTCCGCCGGCGTACGCGAGCTGCTCGACGCGGTGGCAAAGTCGCGGGTGCCCTGCATGTCGATCATGAACATGCCGCCGCTGCCCTACATGAAGCGCATCCCCGGCCTCGACGCCGAAACGCTGAAGCCCGCCTATACGGACCCGACGGTGTGGGACAATTTCGATCCTGGCTGTCTCACTCTGTGCAGCCCCGATCCGCAGGCGATCCGCCCGCCGGATGAGAAAGTCAATGTGCTGCAGGTGACGCTGCCGACCAATTTCAAGGTCGCGAAATTCGACAGCGACAAGAGCACCGGCATCCTGCGGCAGCTGGAAAAGGACATCGACGCCGTGCGCTTCGACGCGCCGGAAGGCAAGATCGAACTGCCGGTAAAGCTGCGCGTGCACGACTCGCTGTTCGTGCCGCTGGCCAAGTGGGCGATGCTGCTTGCCGGGAATTATCGCTGCGTGACCCCCGACGGCATGCGAACCGCGCAGGAAGCCGTGCATTCGGACATCGAGACTTCGCGCTCGGTCTACAATTTCGTCAATGACCTGGTCGTCAAGCTCGGCGCCAATCCGAACGACCTTGTGCCGTTCGAGAAATACGCCGCCGCCGCGCAGAGCCTGACGCGGCCGGCATCTGCCGCGCGGGCGCTCAACAACGGAATGCCCAATATCGAGCGCGCCGACAAGCTGGTGCAGCTGATTGCGAAGCAGAAGGGGCTGAGCCATCCGGCGATCGACGCGCAGGTGGCGCTGGTCGACGCGCGGCTGGAGCAGAACCGCAAGAAAGCCGCGGCGTAGTCAGTCTTTCCCTGCAAACGTCAAAGCCCGGGCCGGGAGGCCCGGGCTTTCGCTTTCCGGATATCGCAGCTACAGCCCGAACGGATAGGTGTCCGGCATGTCTTCCAGCTCATGCGTCGCAAACGGTGTGACCGGCCGCGTGTGGCTGAACCAGATATACTCGTCGAACTGCTCCGGCAGCACCGCCTGGAAATAGTGGCTCGCGCGCTCGCTCTCGGGACGGTAGATCACACCGATCGCCCGCTGCAGCCGAGGCCTGCGCAGGGCCGCCGTCAGCTCGGCCGGGGCGTGGCGCAAATTCAGCATGAAGGAACTGACGCCGCTCTCGTGGCACTGATATTCGTAGCTCTGCGGCAGCGAAGGCCGGATCGTCTTCACCTCCATCGGCCCGTCCCAGTCCGACGCCGCCGCCACCTGCCCGGCATGCGTACCGAACCCGATCAGATAGGCTTTCGTGCCGAATTCCTTGCGGCAGAGATGGCCCAGATTGTATTCGCCGCGCGAGGACATTTCGGTCGCCGCGGCATCGCCGATATGCGAATTGTGCGCCCACACCACCGCCTTGCTGTCCGGTCCGTAGAATCCGAGCAACGTCTTCAGCGTCTCGAACATATGCGTATCGCGCAGATTCCATGACGCGCGCGAGCCGTAATACATGATGCGGTAGTAGCGCTCAGCATGGGCGATCAGCCGCGCATTTTGCATCGCGTCCAGGAACCGCTCGCCGTCGTGCGTCGCATACTCGTTGCGCCGGCGCATGATGTCGGTCAGCATCTCGGCCACCGCCGGCTCGCATGTCTCGTACTGGCCGCTCAGCGCCGCATGACCGTACGTTGCGGGATCCGACTGCCAGGGGGTCAGGCAGCCGTAACGCTCGCGCGCGATCGCCGCAGTCGGGGGATCGACCTCATCGAGGAATTTCAGCACCGCACGGATGGAATCGTAGAGCGAATACAAATCGAGGCCGTGGAAGGCCACGCGCTCTGCCGGACTTCTCGCCGCGTTATGCGTCCGCAGCCAGTCGACGAAGGCGCGTACCTCATTGTTGCGCCACATCCAAGTGGGAAACCGCGCGAACGCCGTCCATTCCGACGGCGGATATTCGAGATGCCGCACGTAATGGTCGACGCGGGCAGCGTCCGGCCAGTCGCCCTCGATGGCGACAAAGCGGAATCCTTTCTTTTCAATCAGTTCACGAGTGATGCGCTCGCGCATGCGGTAGAATTCGGAGGTGCCGTGCGTCGCCTCCCCGATCAGCACGACCTTTGCATCGCCGATCCGCGCCAGCATCCGGTCGAGCGGCGCCGTCTCGATCGACGGCAGCCGTTCGCAGGCACTGCCGATCTGCTGCGCCAGGCTTTCGCGCCCTACGCGTGTGAACGGCGCCCTGGGCGCGGGTTTCGTACGCGGCGGCGCCCAGCCTTCCTCGCCGACGAGCGGCACGAAGCGCACATCGGCAAGGTCCTCCCGCTTGAAATCCTGTTCCGAAAGGCGCGTGATCCGCACCAGCTCCTGCACATTGGGGTCGCTCCCCACCGGAATGACCAGCCGGCCGCCGATCTTCAGCTGCAGCTTCAGCGCATCGGGGACCTTCGGGCCACCGGCGGCGACGATGATGCCGTCAAAGGGCATGTATTCCGGCCAGCCTTTGGTGCCGTCGCCATGCATCACATGCACATTGCTGTAACCGAGATCGGCCAATGTGGCCGCGGCCTTTTCCGCCAATTGGCCGAGGCGCTCGACCGTGTAGACCTCACCGGCGATCTTCGCGACGACAGCGGCCGCATAGCCCGATCCGGTGCCGATCTCCAGCACACGCTCGCCGCCTTCGAGGCCGAGCGCTTCGATCATGAAGGCGACGATGTAAGGCTGCGAAATGGTCTGCTCTTCCCCGATCGGCAGGGGGGAATCCTCGTAGGCGAATTCGCGCAGATGTGCGGGAAGGAACGCCTCGCGCGGCACGCTGTTCATGGCATCGAGCACGAGCTTCGAGCGCACGCCGCGCGCCCGAATGGCGTGCTCCAGCATCTCTTCACGCTGCCTTGCGAAATCCGGATCCGGCTTGTCCAGCATCTGCCAGCTCTTTTTGAGTGAAACGAAAAGCTAGGCCTGCCGCCAGCGCACGTGGTTGACTAAGATCAATGTCCGGGAGGCTTATTGGGTCCCCGCTGCGGCGGAGTTGCGCCCGGCGGGCACGGGGGGAGGCCCTGCATGCGTGTCGGCGTGCCGAAGGAAATCAAGGATCACGAGTTCCGCGTCGGCCTTGTCCCGCAGACCGTCGCCGAGCTGACCGCGCGCGGCCACGACGTGCTGATCGAGACGCAGGCCGGGTTGGGGGCGGGCCTCAGCGACGACGATTATCGCGCGGCTGGTGCGACCATCGTGCCGGAGGCCGCCGACGTGTTCGCGCGCAGCGATCTAATCGTGAAGGTGAAGGAGCCGCTGCCGCCCGAGCGCGCCATGCTGAGACGGGGCCAGATTCTCTTCACCTACCTGCATCTCGCGCCCGATTCCGGACTGACGGCGTCATTGATGACCTCGGGCGTGACGGCCATCGCCTATGAAACCGTGACCGATGCGCATGGCGGCTTGCCGTTGCTGGCGCCGATGTCGCAGGTGGCCGGGCGCCTCGCGCCCCAGATCGGCGCGCATTATCTGGAGCGACCGCAGGGCGGCCGCGGCATCCTGCTCGGTGGCGTGCCCGGCGTTGCGCCCGCGAAAGTGCTGGTCATCGGCGCCGGCAGCGTCGGCAGCAACGCGGCTCTGGTTGCGTGCGGCATGCAGGCGGAGGTGACGGTCATGGCACGCAGCGAGGACTCGCTGCGGCGCGTCGCCGCGCAGACCGGAGCGCCGATCAGCACGGCGATCACCGGTCCCGACGCCATCGACCGGCATTGTCGCGACGCCGACCTCGTCATCTGCACCGCGCTCGTTCCCGGCGCCGCGGCGGCGAAGCTTGTCTCCGCGGCAACCGTGAAAGCGATGAAGCCGGGATCGGTGATTGTCGACGTGTCCATCGACCAGGGCGGAAATGCCGAAACCTCCCGCCCGACCACCCATTCGCACCCGACCTACGTCGTCGACGGCGTAATCCATTACTGCGTGACCAACATGCCCGGCGCCGTGCCGCGCACCTCGACCTTTGCGCTGAACAACGCGACCCGGCCCTTCGTTCTGGAACTCGCCGACAAAGGCCTGGCCCGGGCGCTGGCGGGGAACGAGAACCTGCGCAATGGGCTGAACGTGCATGACGGCCGCGTCACCTGCCGCGCCGTCGCCGATGCGCAGGGTCGGCCCTCCTCTGCGCCGCAAATCTAGCGCGGAGTGCAACGCCGCCTGGCGGGTTCCGTTGACTCAGGTCAAGGCCTGCCGACCGCATTGCGGGACATCCTGCGCGTTCACTCCAATGCGGAGGTGAGACCATGAGCGGACTTGAGAGCCTCGATCACACTGTCCAGCTCACGCATATCTGGATCAACGATCTGGATGCGCGGCTGGAATGGAACAACAAGCCTCGCAGCTACCGCCTGCTGAAAGCGGTGCTGCATGCCGTGCGCGACTGGCTGCCGGTGAACGAAGCCGTCGATCTCGGCGCACAACTGCCCGGCCTGCTGCGCGGCGCCTATTACGAGCAGTGGCGCCCGTCGGCGACGCCAGTGAAGAAGCGCGGCAAGGACGACTTTCTGAGGCATGTGCTTCAGCATTTCCGGAACGATCCGCTGGAGCATCCCGACCAGGAGATCACGGAAGTGTTGCGGTTGTTGACGAGCAGGATCACATCCGGCGAGGTCGAGCATGTGCGGCATGCCATGCCGGAAGACATTCGAAATTTCTGGCCGGAGCCATATCGGGAGCCGGGTGTGGCCGCGCGCTAGCAACCGTCAGCCAACGCAAACAGCGCAACCTTGTCAATGCTCCGTCGGCGCGGCGTCGGATTTGTCGCCACGGCGCCGGTCATGCAACGTATCCGAATAATGCTCGCGCTTGGCGTCGAGCATCAGGAGATCGGCGCGCTTGACCACCGCTTCCAGCCGCTCGCCCGGCCGGCTGGTGGCGATCCCGGTCGACAGGCTGAGCGTCAGATCCTGGTAGAATTGGTTGTTGATCTCGACCAGGTCGTTCAGCGATTCAAGCACCGCCTCGCCGCTCGTCGCGTCGACACCCGGCAGCAGCACTGCGAATTCATCGCCGCCGATGCGCGCGGCGGTGTTCGGCTTGTCGACCAGGGAATTGAACACCTCGCCCGCGCGCCGCAGCAACGCGTCGCCGGCCGCGTGCCCGAGTTCGTCATTGGCGACCTTCAGACCGTTGAGATCGGCCATGATGATCGTCACCGGATAGGGCCCCTTGCGCTCCAGGCGATTCAACTCGTCGACATAGAACGAGCGGTTGTAAAGCTTGGTCAGCACGTCGTGGGTGCCAAGATATTCGAGATAGGCCTCGGCCTTCTTGCGCGCGGTGATGTCGGTGAGCGCCACCTGCACCAGCGACCAGTCCTGCTCGCGACCCGGCAGCACCGAGAATTGCAGCAGTAGGTTGAGCTTGCTGCCGTCCAGCGCGTAATTCACCACCTCGCGCTGCTGGAACAGCTTGCCGTCCCACAGGTCAATCAGTTGTTCGCGAAACGGCTCTTCCATGTCGTCGCGGAATATCTCGCGCAGATTGTTGAGCAGGTGCTCCTTGTCGGTGGCACAGAAGAGCTCCAGCGTGCGACCGTTGACGTCGAGCACGCGGATCTCGCTCATGCAGCGGGCGACGAATTCCTCGTGCACGTCGGTGAAGACGCGGAAATCCTCGATCCCCTGCGCCCGCACCTCGTCGAGCAGCCGCTTGACCGCGCTGAAATCCTCGACCCAGAGCGAAACCGGCGAATGCGCGAACAGGCCGCGCGCATAATTGTTGCTGTTGACGAGATCGCGCCGCGCTTCTTCCCGCTCGGTGACGTCTTCGATTGCGACCAGCACACGGTCCCAGGTTGTCTCATGGCCAGGCAGGATCGTACCGTGCAACTGGATGTCGAGCCGTTCGCCGGCGAGCGTGTAGTTGACCGTGTTGCTGGCGAAATGCGTGCGCCCCTGCCAGAGCTGCGCCAGCTCCTCGATATGGGTCTTGAGCATGTCGTCGCGAAAAATGCGGCCGATATTGGCGACGAGATGGCCAAGATCCTCGGCGCCGAACAGCGACAGAGTCTTGCGGTTGACCTTAATGACGCGGATGCGCTGCGAACACGCCTTCACTCGCGCCGGATCGGCGCGCAGATGCGCGCGCAGGTCGGCGACACCTGCCGCGCGCCAGTCGTCGAACAATGTCTTCAGCGCGCTGTAGTCTTCCAGCCAGAGCGAGACCGGCGCGAGGTCGAACATCTCGGCGTCGTCGCCGCAGACATGGTCGGTGTCAGGATAAGAAACGGACATAAGATGCCTGTTGAAAGAATGAGCACAAACTAGCAGTTCGGCGCGAACGCCGGCTTGATGTTTCGCAAACCGGCCAAGCGAAGGGAGTATCATGACACTATAGGTGATTCCCAGCCCGCGGACGCAAGCTGCCGCCCGTTCCCTGCCTGTCGGCTGCCCCGAGACAGGCGAAGGAAAACGCAGAAGCACAAACAGGACCAGGTTCGCTTCGGGCGGCGGGACCTGCATTTGGCAGCAGCGGGCAGGATGCTCATTGCGCGGTCGACGAAAGCCCTTTGCGGGCCACAAAACTGTGCCCATATTGGCCCGGCATGGCCAAAACTCCCCCGAAAAAACCCAGGGATTATGCAAAACCCACGCGCGCCAAGGCGCACCGGCCGGAGGCCCCGGCGTCCGATCCGGCGCTCGACGCGCTGCTGAATCCCGCCATCGCCAAAGGCCGCGCCGGCATCGGCTCGGGCACCGGCTTGCAGCCGCCGCCGGACAATTCGTTTGAGCGGCGGGCGGGGTTCGCGGAAGAACACAAAGCGCGCAAATCGACGCCACAATTCGGGGAGCGGCCGCAATCCGGCTATGTCGCGCGCGATCCGCATGCCGGGCCGGTGGTGACCGGAATCGATCCCGACCTCGCCGACCAGCTCGGCCTTGGCGAGGCGCCGGTCACGCTCGCGCGCGGCGTCACCGGCGCGCACAAG
>Ga0209172_10006355_pt1 | contig 13206 bp, 10 predicted proteins | sample LarsenN4metaG_FD_184113 | JGI IMG/M metagenome (GOLD analysis project Ga0209172, IMG submission 184113) | Hot spring sediment bacterial and archeal communities from British Columbia, Canada, to study Microbial Dark Matter (Phase II) - Larsen... ... | reverse complement strand
ACCGCTCTGTGGTTTCCAAGCGGCGGTGGGCGGCGCTCTTTGCCGTCCACGGCCGCGTCAGCGTCCACGCCGTGGTGAACTTGCGGAAACTGCTCGACTAATTTCCACCACTTGACGGGGCACTACCGCGGCGGGCAAGGATCCGTATGAATACCGTCGTGAGCTGATCGCCCGCACGAACCTCCCGTACAAGGCCGACATGCTGAAGGCGCTCGACATGGCCGCGGAGATGTCGGGCTGGGGCACGCCGCTGCCCCGGGGCACGGTGCGCGCCATCGCGCTCGAAGAGCGAGGCGCCGAAGGCAACGGGCTGGCGACGATCAGCGCCATGGTCCACACCGTGTCGGTGAGTCGCAACGGGAAAGTGCGGCTCGAGCGCGTGGACGTGGCGCACGACACCGGTTTCGGCCTGATCAATCCGCTCTCGGTGAAGAAGCAGATCGAAGGGCAGATCACCTGGTTCTACAACGACGCGATGCACCAGGCCACGACCATCGCCGACGGACGCGTCGTCGAGAACAACTTCAACAACTTTCCGCTTTCGCGGATGGCGGAGGACCCGCCCGAGATCAACATCCGCTTTTTCCCGACGGGACATTGGCTGATGGGCATGGGCCACGACCGGGCGACGTCGGTCCAATCAGCCATCGGCGAGGCGATCTTCCAGATCACTGGAAAGCGATTCCGGGAGCTGCCGTACAGCAAACACGATCTGACCTGGAGTTGAGGGTCACGCAGCATCATCCTGCGACGCCTGTTACCGTCCGCCATCGAGCGGCGGCGGCAGTCCACGACGAATCGGAGGGGACATGAGGCTGTTTCTCGCGGCGCTGGTGGTGATGGTCGGAGCGACCCCCGCGGAGGCCCAGTGGCTGGATCGTCCCTGGCCTGGCATCCCGCGGACAGCCGACGGCAAGCCGAACCTCTCCGCGCCGGCGCCGCGGACGCCCGACGGCAAGCCGGACTTCTCGGGCATCTGGGACGGCGAGGATCCCGCGCCGCGGCCCGACCCCGCCGACATGCAGGCGTGGGTCAAGGAGACCGCCCGCGACCAGCAGGAACAGTTCTTCAAGATGCGTCCCGCGTATCGGTGCCTGCCGAGCGGCCCCGAGGCTGAAAAGTTCGGCCGCTGGAAGCGCATCCTCCAGACGCCGGCCGCGATCGCCATCCTGAGCGACGACATGACCTATCGCCTCATCCACATGGATGGCCGGAAGCTGGAGGCCGATCCCGCGCCAAGTTGGCAGGGCTACTCGGTCGGGCACTGGGAGGGCGACACGCTCGTCGTCGAGAGCAACGGCTTCAACGACAAGACCTGGGTGAGCCGGCGCGGGTTGTCGCACACCGAGGCGCTGCGGATGACGGAACGCTATCGCCGCAAGGACTTCGGCCATCTCGAGATCGACGTCACCTTCACCGATCCGGGCGCGTACGCGAAGCCCTGGAGCTTCAAAGTGGAGAAAGTCCTCCAGCCCGACACCGAGATGCTCGAGCTGGTGTGCGAGCGCACGAGCGACCACTGGAGCAGCCGCACCACGGAGACGGCGGTCCACGTCGCGCCGGAGGTGCTGGCGCGCTACGTCGGCGCCTTCAGCGGCATCTACCAGGGACATCCGCGGACGGCGCGGTTCACGGTCAAGGACGGAACGTTGTTCGTCGCCTCAGGTGGAGGCGAGGCGCAGCCGCTGGTGCCGCGAACCGAGACGCTCTTCGAGGGCACGCTGGGCTATAAATTCGAGGTCGACGAGAGGGGCGTGGCGACGCACGTGACGGAGATCCACGTGTCGGGCGGCTACCGCTACGCGCGGCAGCCTTGAGTACATCGTCGTTCACACGACGGTTTCGCTGACGTCCTCAGAACATCGCGATTGGATTGACCGGCGACCCGGTCGCGTTCGGCAGCGCCAGCGGGTTCACCGTCAGCAGGAATTCCCAGCGCTTGCGGGCGGCGGCCGCTTCGCTCAGTGCCTCCAGATCGGCGCGGTCGAGCACGTGGATCCCGAGAATCGCCTGGACGAAGTTGTGGACCGCGTTTCTCGGCAGGTCGCCCGGCGGCTGCGGCGAGTAACCCGCTGTCTCCCAGACGAGCAGCGCGATGTCGCGCTGCTTGAGCCACGGCAGCACTGAGTTGTCGAGCCCCGCGGCGCCGTCGTCGGGACCGAGCTTGGCCCGGCGGCCGTAGCGGCCCCACCGCAGCACGAGCGCGTCGCCCGCCCCGACACGAACGCCCGCTTTCTTCTCCCAGGCCTCGAGGTCCTCGACGAAGATACGGTCGCCCGGCGCGAGGTACGGCACGCCCTTGAGCCGCGCGATGTCGTACAGCACGCCGCGCGTGACGATCCCGCCCTTCATCGGCAGGACCGAGTTCTTCGCCGCGCCCCTCGCCGTGGTGACGAGGCTCGAGGTGTCGTAGCCGTTCCACATCCTGCCGCGGAAGAAGGTGTGCGCGAGCGAATCGATGTGCGTCGACGCCGCCCCGTGGATGCACGGAAACGCCACGCGATCGGTGGCGCCGGTCTGCGTAGCGGAGGTCATCGCCCACTCCGCGGGGCACGGCACGTCGGATGCCTTCTCGGTAAACACGTTCGCCGCGAGCGAGACCGTCGCGCCTTCCTTTGCCAGCGCCAGCGCCGCGCGGCGTTTCGCCGGCGTGACGAGGTTGAGCGTCCCGAGCTCGTCCTCCCTGCCCCAGCGGCCCCAGTTCGAGAGCTCCGTCTGCCAGGCTTCGTACCGCGCCTCGCTCACGACGGGCCGCGCGGCAGGTGAATTCGACTGCGACGCCACGTCGATCCCGAGTGCCGCGAGTCTCGCCCGCCCGCACTCGATCATGATGTCCATCCAGCGCGCGAAGCGCTCCGGCCCGTAGAGGTACGGATTCGGGCCGTTCGGATTCTTCCGGATCGTCTCGAGGAACGTCAGGTCCTCCTGCACGCCGTTGGCGTGCATGTTGAGCGACGCCTCCACCTTCATCGGCTTGGCGAACTCGGTGAAGACGCGCTCGAACTGGAGGAGCGACTCGCGCGTCGGCATCTGCGTCGCGGCCAGCACGATCACCGTGTGCGGCGTCCCCCGCAGCTTCACCGGCACGATCGTGCCCATCGTGCCGGGCGTGTGTCCCGGTGTGTGGACGAGCGTGATGGTCGTGTCGCCGAGCGTCAGCTTCTGTCCGTGGTAGGCATCGATGTCGGGGACCGCGAGCGGCCGGTCGGGACGCTGCGTCGGCAGCACGATCTTCGCGTCGATCGGGCTCATGACGACCTTCGCGCCGTAGGTCTTTTGGAGGTACAGCGCGCCGCCCGTGTGATCCGACTGCCCGGGATGGCCGTGGCCGATGACGATGTACTTGATCTGCGCCGGATCCAGTCCCACCTTCTTCATGCTCGCGACGATGACGTCGCGCGCCTCGTCGGCGCTGTTCATCGTGTCGAGCAGGATGATGCCCTCGCTCGTCGTGATCGCCCAGACGTTCTGCGACGTCATCCCGATCCACCACATGTTGTCGAAGACGCGCGTCGGCTCGACGACGACGTTCGGCATCGGCGGGAGCCCCGCCCGCTGGCGCGCGACGGCCATGCGCAGCGGTCCGGTCGCCGTGCAGAACATCTTCGCCTGTGCCACGAGATCGGGGCCGGCGATCTTCATCGCCGTGGCGACGCGCTTCTGCGTCTCGGCGTTCCCCGACCACTGCTGCTCCGTGGGGACGCCGACCTCGCCGGCGCCCGCGCCGCGTCCTCCGCGCCCCTGTCCCTCGAGATACGCGACGAGCGCGACGGCCATCGTGACAACGGCGGCTGGTTTCATGTATGCCATTGGCGATCTCCGGCGGGACTGCCTCGCCTGCCACACGCGCTCGGCCAGACCCGCCCACGGACCGGCTACCGGCTAGCTGTGATCGCGACCGACTTCAAGGCACCGGCATCGACTGGTAAATCTTCGCGGCCTGAGGGGAACCGATTCACCTGCAGCACGTACGCAATGATGTCGGCAGTCTCCTGCAGGCTCAGGCCGCCGGGATGGTCCTGCGGCATCGTCTTCTGCGTGCGATCGAGCAGCTCGAACATCGACTTGTCGTTCCACCGCAGCAGGAACTCCTCGCCCTTGAGCGGGGGCGCCAGATCGGCGCCCTGCAGCCCTTCCTGATGGCATGCCGCGCAGTGGGTGATGTATGCCTTCTTGCCGCGGCCTGCCTGCGCGTCGCTGTAGACGCCGTCCCACACCGACTTTCCTGCCTGCCCCGCGGCCGCCACGACCATCGTGGTCACGGCCAATCCCACCGCTGCACCGAACCTCATTCCTGCCGTGCCTCCAGATTCTTCATGAACGCCGCCAGATGCGACTTCCAGACGGCGGCCCTGAAATACGTATAGTGCCCATGCGTCTCCGGCCCTGCCGGGACGAGCACGTACTTCGCCGTCGGAATCTTGGCAATCGCCGGCTCGACTACCCCGAGCTCGGGCGGGTTGATCTCGTCGTCGGCGAAGTTGATGGCCAGGAGCGGCGCCCGGATCTTTCCGAGCTCCGGCGTCGGGTCGTAGTCCATCGATGCCTCGACGACATAGAGCTGATTCCACGGATCGCCGCGGCGCGCATCGTCGACCATCTTCCGGTAGAGCGCGTCAGCCGCCTCGCGCGTCGGCGCCATCTCCTGCAGCCGGACGACGCTCTCGGTATTCAGCTGCGCGAGGGGCAGTGTGTACATGTACGCGTCCGGCGCATTTCTGATCGCCTCGATCCGGATACGGCGCATCAGCCAGTTGCGGCCGCTCATCGGCGTCGGCTGGCTGGCGAGCGGCACGAGCCCGTCCATGAAGTCCGGATACATCCCGCCCCACAGCCATGTGTGCATCCCGCCCATCGACGTGCCCATCACGAGGCGCAGGTGCCGGATGCCGAGCCCTTCGGTCAACAGACGGTACTGCGCCTGGACCATGTCGCGATAGCGGTACTGCGGAAACTTGTCGCGGAGGCCGTCGCTCGGCTTGCTCGATCGGCCGGCGCCGATGCCGTCCGGGATGACGATGAAATACTTCGCCGCGTCGAGCGGCTGCCCGGGGCCGAAGAGCTCTCCCGCCAGCGACGCCTGCAGCCACGAGGTGCTGTTCCCGCCCGTCCCGTGCAGGAGCAGCACGCCGTTCGCGATCGCGCCGGCGGCGTCGCGCCGCGGCGTCCCGAGCGTGAGGTAGTGCAGCCGCAGCTCGGGGAGCGTCTCGCCGGTGGCGAAGCGGAAGTTCCTGACGACGAAGTCGGCCTCGCGCTGGTTGGGCCAGGTCTGCGCGAGTCCGGAGGCGGCGGACGCGAGCGTGAACGCGAGAATCGCAAGAAGCCGCATGGAGACCTCCATGGCGGCTCCAATCATAAATCGCTACTCGCGAATCACAAATGAGTCGGCATTCTCGCGGGTGATCTGGATCTCCCGCACCTGACCGGGGCCTCCGAGGTTGCGCCCTGGTATCCCGTTAATCGAGTACGCGAACGCGGCGGCGTCGCCAATCAGCAGCACGATCTCTCGCTCCGCCTCGATGACGCGGCGCTGGCCCGCGTCGATTAACTCGAACACGACCCCCCGCCCGTCGGCGGTCGCTTCCACCCAGGTCGGCGCGGTTGGATAGATCTCCAGGCGCAGACGGTCACTCACGGGTGCCGGAGGCGGCTCCGGCGGATCGGCGGTCACGACCTCGTCCTGTTGCTGCCCCGTTGTAGCTGTGGGCGCAATGGCGGCGTCCGCGGCGGCGGTGGGCGCCATCTCGGGGGCGCGGTTCACGCGGGCGAAGAAGATGGCAGCGAGGATCAAGGGAACGGCCGGCGCGACAAGCGCCCACCTCGTCCGCGCCGCGGCGTCAGGCTCCCATTCGGTCTCGTGCGGCTCCTCGCGGGACGGCGGCGCCGGCGCCAGCCGCTCCGGCTCGAACTCGGCGACGTACTGGCGAACGATCGATTCGGGGTCGAGGCCCACCTCGCGGGCATAGGCGCGCAGGTAGCCGCGCGTCAGCAGCCCTGCGGGCAATCGCTCGAACTGCTCGCGCTCGATTGCCTCGAGCAGCACCACGCGAATCTTCGTACGTGCCGCCAAGTCGGCCAGCGAGAGGTGCGCCCGTTCGCGCGCCCGCCGCAGCTCGGTGCCTACGCTGTCCGCCATACGTTGCACGCCGGCGCGTGCATAAACCGCACCGGCGGGGATTCAATGGATGTTGCGGCCCTGTGCCAACTGCCGAGTTCGGATTCCGGGGCTGCCGTCCGGGGCCCGAGGCCTAGTAATACATGCCGTCTCGATCGGCGCCACTGAGGGGCGGCCCGTACGGCGCTCGGTCCATCCAGCTGCCGACTGCAGGCAGCGCGGGCGCCACGAGCGCGGCGGCGCGGCGAGCGGCGCGGCGCACCGGCGACGCCGCCTCGAGATGACGGAGCGCCGTCGACGACGCCGCGCGGTTGCGGACAGCCGCGGCGCGGCGCGCGTCCGCGAAGTCATCGATCGCCGGATGACGGCCAGACGCCGGGCCATCCCGCAGTGCGCGGTCGATGGCGCGAGCCGCCACGAACGCATCGGCGACGCCCGAATTGAGTCCGCGGGCGCCAAACGGCGCGAACACGTGCGCCGCCTCGCCGACGAGCAGGATGCGCCCGGTGGCATCCGTGAATCGATTGGCGATGGCCTGCCTGAAGATGTAGCTCGACACCCAGGTCACCCGGCTGGCGTACTTCTCCGGCATCACCTGCGCAAGCCAGTCGCGCACGCCCGATTCCGAGCTGTACGCGTCCGGATCGTCGCCGGGACGGCATTGCAGGTCGACCCGCCAGTGCCCGGCAAACGGCACGAACAGGACGTTGCGAAACCCGGCGTTCGGATGCTCGTAGTGGAATACCCGTTCCACCGGCAGCGGATCGGAAGGATCCTCCGCGGTATCGACGATCACGAACGCGCTCGACGTCCGCGGTCCCTCCAGCCGGAGGCCGGCTGACTCGCGAACAGGCGATCGCGACCCGTCGGCGCCGATGACGTACCGTGCGGTCCGCTGCCCGCCGTCTGCGATTCCCAGCGTGACCCCGTCCGCGTCCGCCCGCGCCGTCGTCACCTCGGCGTTCCAGACGAACTCGACGTCCGCGCTGCGGCACGCCTCGAACAACACGGCCTCCGTCACGACCTGCGGCAGGCTCGTGGCGGCCGGCAGGACGCCTCGCGGTGTCTCGCCGTACGTTCGTCTGAACACCTCGCGGCCGCGAAAGAGCGTCCGCTTCGTCCGCCACATGAGCCCGCGCCGCACGAGCGCCCATCCGAGGCCGGGATGGATTCGCTCGAACAGCTTGAGCGTCACCTTGTGGAGGAAGATCGCGCGGCTGCCGGGACGGATGCGATCCGCCGCACCAGCCTCGACGACGGTGACCGGCCGTCCGGTGGCGCGCACCGCCAGCGCCGCGGTCAACCCGACCGGTCCTGCGCCGACGACGATGATGTCGCGGTCGATCATCGGATGAGGGGATTCTGGCACGACGGCGCGTGCACTTTTTTGTTTGACGCGCACCGAGCCGTCCGTTACCTTGCCGTGTCCCACCTTTGATGAACGCGGCCCCAGCCCTCCAGACGCGTCCCGAGCCGAGCTGGATCAAGGTGATCGATCAGACGCGCTGCATCGGCTGCCACGCGTGCAGCACGGCGTGCAAGTCCGAGAACCAGGTGCCGCTCTCGGTCAACCGCACGTACGTCAAGTCGGTCGACGTCGGCCGCCATCCGCAGGCGCGGCGCTTCTTCCAGGTCACCCGCTGCAACCAGTGTGCGCAGCCGCCCTGCGTCGCCGCCTGCCCTACGGGCGCCATGTTCCAGCGCCGCGACGGGATCGTCGACTTCGCCAAGACGATCTGCATCGGATGCAAGGCCTGCATTGCGGCGTGTCCCTACGATGCGATCTTCATCAACCCCGACGACCACGCGGCCGAGAAGTGCAACTTCTGCGCCCATCGTCTCGACATCGGCCTCGAGCCCGCCTGCGTCGTCGTCTGCCCCACGCAGGCGATCGTCGTCGGCGACCGCCACGATCCGTCGGGACGCGCCGCGCGCATCCTGCACCGGGATCCTGTGGCAGTGCGGCGGCCCGAGAAGGAGACGCGACCGCAACTGTTCTACAAGGGGGCGCACGCGGCGACGCTCGACCCGCTGGCGGCCGCGCGCCCGGGCGGCGGGTTGTTCATGTGGAGCGAGCAGCCGCACGGTCCGCACATGGTCGTCTCTGGACATCCGCACGGCCACAACAGTTCGGCGGCCGCGGTGCTGTCGTACGACGTGGCGCATCGCGCACCGTGGGACTGGCGCGTGAGCCTCTACACGTGGACGAAGAGCATTGCCGCGGGTGCCTACCTCACGGCCGTGGGCCTCGTGCTCTACGGCGCGCTCGACGCGGGCAGCATCCTGTGGCGCTGGGTCGCACCGGCGATCGCGCTGCTCTTCATGGCGATAACCGGTCTGATCCTCATCGCCGACCTCGAGCATCCCGAGCGTTTCTACCTGATCTTCACGCGCCCGCAGTGGCGAAGCTGGCTCGTACGCGGTGGGTTCATCATCGGCGCCTACGGCGGCGTGCTTGCGCTGCACCTCGCACTGAACGTGCTCGGGACCGCCGACTGGCAGCAGCCGCTGGCCGCGGCGGGGGTGCCGCTGGCCGCCACGACCGCCGTCTATACGGCGTATCTCTTTGCGCAGGCGAAAGGGCGCGACCTCTGGCAGAGCGCGCTCCTGCCGCCGCACCTGCTCGTCCAGGCACTGATGGCCGGCGCGGCCGTCCTGGCACCGATAGCCGCCTGGACGGCGCCGGACGCGCTGCCGTGGCTGCTGTGGATGCTGGCGGCCAGCGCGGCAGCGCATCTCTTGCTCGTCGCGGGTGAGACGAGTGTCACGCACGGCACGGCGCACGCGCGTCTTGCCGTACACGAGATGGTGAACGGCCGTTTCAGGGCGCATTTCTGGATAGGCGTCGCGGGCGTGGGCGCCGGGCTGCTCGCCCCATGGTTGGGGTCGGCGGTCGCGACGCTGCCGCTCGTCGGCCTCATCGCCTACGAGCACGCCTACGTGCAGGCCGGTCAGGCGGTGCCGCTTGCCTAACCCCATGCCCCCTCGCCCCCTTGCCCCCTTTCCCCCCCGGGACCGGTGGGACGACTGGACCGAGCTCGACTCGCGCGCGTGGCCCGAACGCGTCGAGCGCCGCTACGCGCTCGTCCCGACGACCTGCTTCAACTGCGAGTCGGCGTGCGGGCTGCTCGCCTACGTCGACAAGGAGACGTTCGAGATCCGCAAGTTCGAGGGGAACCCCGAGCATCCCGGCTCGCGCGGCCGCAACTGCGCGAAGGGCCCGGCCACGCTCAACCAGGTCACCGACCCGGATCGCATCCTCTATCCGATACGGCGCGCCGGCAGGCGCGGCGAAGGGAAATGGACGCGCGTGAGCTGGGACGAGGCGCTCGACGACATCGCCGGCCGCATCCGCAAGGCGCTGCGCGAGAAGCGCCCGAACAGCGTGATGTATCACGTGGGGCGCCCGGGCGAAGACGGCTTCGCCGAGCGCATCCTCGCGGCGTGGGGGATCGACGGCCACAATTCGCACACCAACATCTGCTCATCGAGCGCGCGCGCCGGCTATGCGTACTGGATGGGACTCGATCGGCCCAGTCCCGATCACGCGAACGCGAGCGTCATCCTGCTCATCAGCGCGCACCTCGAGTCCGGCCACTACTTCAATCCGCACGCGCAGCGGATCATGGACGCCAAACAGAACGGCGCGAAGGTCGTCGTCTTCGATACGCGGATGTCGAACACGGTGAGCCACGCCGACCACTGGCTGTCGCCGTATCCCGGCTCGGAAGCCGCCATCCTCCTCGCGATCGCCCACTATCTCATCCGCCACCGCCTCTACAACCGCGAGTTCGTCCGCCGCTGGTGGAACTGGGCCGAGTACATGGAGGCGGTCGAGGGCGACGGGGCGGCGACGTTCGAGGCGTTCGAAGAGGCGCTCGCGCGCCGGTATCAGGAGTACACGTTCGAATTCGCCGCGCGGGAGTCGGGTGTCGAGGCCGCGGCGATCGAAGCCGTGGCGCGGCTCGTCGCGACCGCAGGCACCCGACTCGCGACGCACACGTGGCGCAGCGCGGGCTCCGGCAATCTCGGCGGCTGGCAGGTGGCGCGGTGCCTGTTCATGCTGAACGCCCTGCTCGGCGCGATTGCGACCGAAGGCGGAACCTACCCGAACGCCTGGACCAAGTACGTGCCGCGGCCGATCCACGTGCCGCCGCATCCGCACGTCTGGAACGAGCTGACGTGGCCCGACGAGTTTCCGCTGTCGATGCACGAGATGTCGTTCCTGCTGCCGCACTTCCTGAGGGAAGACCGCGGCACGCTCGATGTCTATTTCACGCGCGTCTACAACCCGGTGTGGACCAATCCCGACGGCTTCTCCTGGATCGAGGCGCTGACCGACGAGTCGCGCGTCGGCCTGCACGTGGCGCTCACACCGACGTGGAGCGAAACCGCGTACTTCGCCGACTACGTGCTCCCGATGGGCCACGCGTCGGAGCGGCACGACACCCACTCGTACGAAACGCACGACGGCCAGTGGATCGGCTTCCGCCAGCCCGTCGTCCGCGCCGTGCGGGGGCGGGAAGGCGAGGCGATCACCGATACGCGGCAGACGAACCCTGGCGAGGTGTGGGAAGAGAACGAGTTCTGGATGGAGCTCACCTGGCGGATCGATCCGGGCGACGATCTGGGCATTCGCCACCACGTGGAGTCGGTCGCGCAGCCCGGCACGCGGCTCGGCGTCGACGAGTACTATCAGCACATCTTCGAGCGATCGGTGCCCGGATTGCCCGAGGCGGCCGCGAAGCTCAGCATGACCCCGCTCGAGTACATGCGCCGGCACGGGGCCTTCGAGATTCGGGCGCGCGTCGGGGCTCGGCACGAGCAGCCCGTGCCGGCCGAGGATCTGAAGGACATCTCGGAATCACATCTGGGCCGTGTGTATACCGCCACGCCACGCCCCCTCGACGCCAACGTGGTGCCGCTGCCGACACCTGAACCCGACGGCGCAGGCCGCCGCCCGATTGGCGTCCGAGTCGACGGCGCCATTCTGCAGGGGCTCCCGACGCCGAGCGGACGGCTCGAGTTCTACTCCAGCACCCTGGCGAGCTGGGGGTGGCCGGAGTACGCGCTGCCAACCTACATCCGCAGCCACGTGCACCCGTCGGTCCTCGAGCCGGGCGAAATGCCGCTCATCTCCACGTTCCGGCTGCCGATGCACATCCACACACGCAGCGCCAACGCCAAGTGGCTCGACGAGATTGCGCACACAAATCCCCTGTGGCTCCATCCCTCGGACGCCGCGCGCATCGGCGTCGGCACCGGCGAGCTGGTGCGCGTCTCCACCCGGATCGGCTTCTTCGTCGTGAAGGCGTGGGTGACGGAAGGGATCAAGCCGGGCGTCGTCGCCTGCAGCCATCACATGGGCCGCTGGAGGCTGTCCGACGGTGAAGGCCAGCGGCAGTTCATGCGGACCGTCGCGCTCGAGCGTCAGGGCACGTCCTGGACCCTGCGCACGAAGGAACACGTCCATCCATTCGAGTCGGCCGATCCCGACACGAGCCGCATCTGGTGGACCGACGTCGGCGTGCATCAGAACCTGACGTTCCCCGTGCAGGCGGATCCGATTTCCGGCATGCACTGCTGGCATCAGGCCGTGCGGATCGAGAAGGCGCCGCCCGGCGATCGCGACGGCGACATCAGCGTCGACACCGCGCGCTCCCGCGAGGTGTATCTGGAATGGCTGCGGCGTGCGCGTCCCGCGAGCGCGCACAGTCCGGATGGAACTCGCCGGCCGTACTGGATGCTCCGGCCGCTGAAGCCGTCGAGAGAGGCGTACAAACTCGGGGCTATTTCCCTCCGCGGCTCTTGATGCCCTGCGCCAGCATCTGCACCTTGAACACCGACCCGCCGCCGACGATGTACAGGGTCTTCATATCGGGACCGGCGAAGGCGAGGTTCTGCGGCCGTCTCGACGGCGTAATGGAGCCCAGATACTTGCCCTCCCGGCTGAAGACCTGAATCTTTCCGGCGGCGGCGGTGTACAGCCGCCCCTCGGTGTCCACCGTGAACCCGTCTCCGCCGCCGACCACCTTGCCGTCCGTGACGGGTAGGCCTTCGTACCTGGCAAAGTTGCGTCGATTCGTCAGCGTCCCGTCGTTCTGCACATCGAACGCGAGCACATAGCCGGTGCCAGCGGCGTTCACGTAGAGCGTCTTCTCGTCGGGACTGAGCGACACACCGTTCGGAATCACGTCGTCGACGACCTTGATCACCTGTCCCACGCCAGGAGGCAGATAGTAGACGGCGGGCGGCAACGGAGGGTTCGGCACGTTCGCCGGATCGGTAAAGTAGACGCCGCCTTTCCGGTCGGCGATCAGATCGTTCGGGCGGCCGAACGGCTTGCCGTCGAAATTGTCGGCAAGCATCGCTTCACTGCCCCGGGGATATACCACTCTGACGCCCACCTTGCCCGCCGCGGTCGTCGCCCCAATGAGCCGGCCCTTCGGATCCCATGTCAGGCCATTCGGACCACCCGCGACCGCAGCATCCACGAAGACGGATTCTCGTCCGTCCGGCTCGACCCTGGCGACGCGAGCCAGAATGGTTTCGCAGAACACCATCGTGCCGTCGGGCAGGGCGATCGGCCCTTCCGTCCCCTGCAGCGTCACGCCGGGGGTTCCGCGTCCGGCAACGCTGGCGATGACGACTTCGATCTTCGTCCCGCCTCGGATGACGCCAGGAATGTCTTCCGCAACCGTGTCGACGGGCGGCACCTCCGTTGCGCCCGCCTGGCCTTGTCCCTGGCTCGGGGCGGCGACCGACCCGAGAAGCCATACCGCTGCAACGATCATCAGTGTCGATCTCATGGACGGCATCCTCCCGTGCTTCACGCTATACGCTCCGCTCGTGTGACCGTCAAGATGGACGGTGGTCATCTCGGTGCTCGCGAATGCCGCGTGAAGAACTGCCACAGCACGCTGGTCGCATCGACTTCCGTCTTCGCCCAGCTGTGCCCCAGGCCATCGATGCGAATCGGTAGTGCCCCGTCAAGTGGTGGAAATTAGTCGAGCAGTTTCCGCAAGTTCACCACGGCGTGGACGCTGACGCGGCCGTGGACGGCAAAGAGCGCCGCCCACCGCCGCTTGGAA
>Ga0209172_10006354_pt1 | contig 13213 bp, 12 predicted proteins | sample LarsenN4metaG_FD_184113 | JGI IMG/M metagenome (GOLD analysis project Ga0209172, IMG submission 184113) | Hot spring sediment bacterial and archeal communities from British Columbia, Canada, to study Microbial Dark Matter (Phase II) - Larsen... ... | reverse complement strand
GCGCCTGCGGGCGCTGGAGCGCTGGGTCCGGTTCTACAATCGCGAGCGGCCCCACACAGCGTTGGGTGGTCGTCCGCCGATCACGCGGCTGTGAACAACGTCGGTGGGAACTACAGCTAGCAGACCAGCATCAGGAAGGGATACGGATCGGCCGCGGGTCCGTTGCCCGGGTGCCACTCGAAGTGGTTGTGGGGCCCGCCGGCGTTGCCGGTCGCACCGACGTACCCGATCACGTCGCCCGTCTGCACCTGCCCGAGCTTCCCGAAGCTGGACAGGTGCGCGTTGTACACGTAGCCGTACTTCCCGAACACCTTGACTGCCAGGCCGCCCAGCCGGTTGTTGGCGGTGACGGCGAGCCCGTCGAAGGGCGCCACGATCGGGGTCCCCATCGCCGCCATGATGTCGTTGCCCTGGTGGATGTGGTCCCCGCCGCGCTCCCTGCTCCGCTGCACCCAGATCCCGAAGCTGTCCGAGATCGCGTGCGGACCGCGGACGGGGCAGACCGCGAACGGGCGGATCCGCGAGATCTCGGCGAGCACGACCTCCTTGTGCTCCTTGAGCTCGGCGAACAGCTTCCTGGACTGGGCCATCTTCTCGCGCAGCCGCACGCGGTCCGCGGCCATCCGCTCCTTGGCCACCTGCAGGAACAGACCCGTGCGCTGGACGTCCCAGCGGACCTCGGCGAGCTGCGTCTCGGCCTGGGCGACCCGGGCCGCGAGCAGGCCGTCGCGGCGGTTCATCTCGTCCAGGAACCCGATCCGGTTCACCATGTCCTCGGTCGAGGTCGCGGTGAGCAGGTACATGATCGGGGCGCCGGGCCCGAGGATGTACGCCTCGCGCGTGCGGGTGTCGAGCAGCTCCTGCAGCCGGGCGTGACGCTCCTGCAGGACGCCGATCCGCGCGTGGAGCTTGGCCATGCGGACCTCGGCCTTGTCGATCTCGGACTCGGTCTCCGCGATCCGGGTGGCGATGCGGTTCATCTCGCGCTGGAGCTGCCGCATCTTGGCGGCGCGTGCCCGGATCCGGTCCTTGGTCTCGCGCAGCTCCTGGCGGGCCTCCTGGAGCTGGTCCTCGGCGAGCGCGCCGAGCGGGACCGCGACCAGGACCGCGGCGGCGATCAGGGCGGCGAGCAGGCGCCGCGGGCGAGCGCGCGCAGGTGTGCGAGGAGGCATCGCACCCTCCAACGGTAGGGCGTGCGAACGCCGTGGCTACCGCGTGAGGACCTAGGCCGCGATCGGTCCGGGAGACCCGACGGGGGGACGGCCTGGAGGGCACATCGGAGGTTCCGGCATCGACCACCTTCGGGACCACGGTGCCGGTCGGCCTCGGGCGAGGCCGTATCCTGTGGTGGCCATGAGGCGTCCCCGCGTTCGGACGGCAGCGCCCCTCCTCCTGCTGGCGATGAGCCTCGGAGCGGCGCTCCTGCTCCCGCCCTCGGCGGAGGTCGCCGAGGCGCAGGCTCCGGGGGGCATCTTCAAGCTCGACCACCTGATCTTCATCGTGCAGGAGAACCGGTCCTTCGATCACTACTTCGGCACCTATCCGGGCGCCGACGGCCTGCCGTACGATGCGGCGCTCGGCCGCTACCGGGCGTGCATCCCCGACCCCGTGCTGGGCAGGAAGTCCTGCACGTACCACACGCGTCAGCAACGCCAGCTCGGCGGCCCGCACAACTGGAAGTCCTCGGCCACGTCCGTGAACGAGGGCGCGATGAACGGCTTCATCGAGGCCCTGCCGCCGACCAAGCGCTGGTGCGTGGACCGCTCGTCGAAGGAGTGCAAGCGGTACGTCGGGCCGCAGCTGCAACCGGACGTCATGAGCTGGCACGACGCGACCACGATCCCCAACTACTGGACCTACGCCGACGAGTTCGTCCTGCAGGACGCGATGTTCGCCCCGGCGGACTCGTGGACCCTGCCGGCGCACCTGTTCCTGGTCTCCGGGTGGTCGGCGTTCTGCACCGATCCCTACGATCCGATGTCGTGCACCTCGGACAACACCCTCAAGGACCACGGCCGGCACTTCTACGGCCAGGGCCCCGTCTACGCGTGGACCGACATCACGTGGCTCCTGCACGAGCACGGCGTGAGCTGGGGCTACTACGTGGGATCGGGCACGTGCTCGTTCGGGAGCCCGTGCGACGAGCCCAAGGGTCCCTGGGGCAAGACGCCGGCCGGGAAGAACCCGCTGCCGGGGTTCACGACCCTGTACGAGACCGAGCAGCAGGACCGGATCATGACCCACGAGGAGTTCCTGGCCGCGGCGGGCTCCGGCGAGCTCCCCTCCGTGTCCTGGATCGTGCCCGGCAGCGAGGTGAGCGAGCACCCGGCCTCCACGGGCGGCGTGACGCAGGGGATGGCGTACGTGACCCGCCTGATCAACGCCGTCATGGAGGGTCCGGACTGGGAGCGCTCGGCGATCTTCCTCACCTGGGACGACTGGGGTGGCTTCTACGACCACGCCGAGCCGCTGAGGATCGACGACCTCGGCTACGGGATCCGCGTGCCGGGTCTCATGATCAGCCCCTACGCCCGCCAGGGCTACGTCGACCACCAGACGCTGTCCTTCGACGCCTACCTGAAGCTGATCGAGGACCGGTTCCTGGGGGGCGAGCGGCTGGACCCGGCCACGCTCGGCCGACCCGACTCCCGGCCCGTGGTCCGCGAGGAGGTCGCGGAGCTCGGGGACCTGGCCCTGGAGTTCGACTTCGACCAGCCGCCGAGACCGCCGCTGATCCTGGACCCGAACCCGCTGAAGCGCCTCCGGTAGGGCTCGCGTGTGAGTCGCGTGGCATCATCTCCACGTGGACGTCGTGGAGCGCCTGCGCGAGGGGGCACGTTCCGAGCTCGCCGAGAGCCCTGTCGTGGTCGCCTACCTGTTCGGCTCGGTCGCGACCGGACGGTCGCGCCCGGGGAGCGACGTTGACGTGGCGGTCGTGCTCGAGCCCTCGGTACCCCCCGAGCGCTTCCTCGAGCTCTCCCTCGAGCTCGCTCGGCGGCTCGCGACGGCCTCGGGGGTGGGAGGCATCGAGGTCGTGGTGCTGAACGGGGCGCCCCTGCCGCTGGCCGGACGCGCGCTGAGCGAGCGGGTGGTCCTGTACTCGCGCGACGAGCCGTCCCGGGTGCGGTTCGAGGGCAAGGTCCTGAAGGAGTTCCTCGACTTCCAGATCCACGCGGCTCCGTTGGACCGGGACCTGCTACGTGCCACGGCTGAGGGCCGTCGCTGATGGTGGACCCGGGACGGCTACGCGCGCTCTTGGAGCGGCTCGGTGAGGAGACCGGTCACCTCCGCCGCCTCGCGGCCGGCGATCCGGCGGCGCTCGCAGACCCAGACGTCATGGCAGCCGTGAAGTACCGCTTCGTTGTCGCTATCGAGACGTGCGTCGACGTCGGGCAGCACGTGATCTCCTCCGAGGAGCTGCGCGCCCCCACGGACTACGCGGACGTGTTCGCGGTGCTCGGGGACGCACGCTTCCTCCCCGCCGAGATCGCCCCGGCGCTCCAGGACATGGCCAGGTTCCGCAACCTGCTCGTCCACGGGTACCTCAGCGTGGACGACGAGCGCGTGGTCGAGATCCTCCGGACGAGGCTGGGGGACCTGGACGCCTTCCGCGCGGCGCTGGCCCGGACGGCCCTGGAGGGTCCGCCGGCCTAGAGGCGCGTGCTAGGCTCGGTCAGGGTGGTGGTCGACCTGCGAGTCCTTCGGCTCCGCCGAGCAACCTTCACCCCACGTTCCTCGTTCCGATAGCAGGAGACGTATGGTCATCAGGGCGCCAGGACCCCGGGGCACGCAGGCGGGCTCGTACGCCGAGCTCGACGACCGCATGCTCGTCCTGGACTTCCAGGCCGGCCAGGTCGAGGCCTTCGTCGAGATCCACCACCGGTACGGGGCGCTCGCCCGCCACGTCTGCGGGCGGTTCCTCCCGAACAACCAGGACGTGGACGAGGCGCTCCAGGAGACGTGGATCCGGGTGTTCCAGGGTCTGCACCGCTTCAACGGCCGGTTCGCGCTCCAGTCCTGGGTGGCGCGGATCGCGACCAACGTGTCCCTCGACATCCTCCGGGCGCGCGCGAGGCGTCCGCAGCTCGACGACCAGCCGATCGACGAGCACGAGCGCGAGGAGGGCGGCGACGGCCCCGAGGAGGAGGTCGAGAAGCTCATCCAGCGCGACATGGTGATCGCCGTGCTGGCGGGACTCCCCGACGCCCACCGCCGCGCCCTGGTCTTGCGCGAGCTCGAGGGCCGCTCCCACAAGGAGATCGCGGGCGAGCTCGACATCAGCCCGGCCCAGGCCAAGGCGCTGATCCACCGCGCCAAGGGGACCTTCCGCCGCGAGTGGCTCCGCGCCGCCACCGAGCGCCACGGCCTCGCCGGCTTCTTCCTCCTCCCGGTCATCTGGCTCTCCAAGCTCGGCGGTCTCGCCCGCCGCGTCGCCGACCGCGCCGGCGAGGTCGCCCACGTCGGCGGCACCGAGGTCGTCACCCAGACCGCCCAGGCGGTCGCCAGCCCGGTCGTTCCCATGGCCGCATCGGGCGTGGGGGAGAAGATCATCGCGGCCGGCCTGACCCTGGTGGTCGCCGGCGGCGTCACGGTGGGAGCCGCCACGGTCGTCCGGAACCGGGGAGACCGCGACAAGCCGGAGGCCGTCGTCGCGGCGCCGGTCGTGGTGCCCTCGGACGACCCGGCGCCTTCCGAGCCCGCCGTGGTGGAAGAGATCGCGGAGAAGGAGGCCAAGAAGGATCCTCTGAACAGCGGGATGGGAGCCAACACGGAGCCCAAGATCGCACCGCCAGTGCTTGAGGAGCCGCTCGCTCAGCCGACCGCAGAGCCGAGTCCGACCGCTAGTGCGGGTCCCTCGGAGACCCCATCTCCCGGCGCCGCCGCCGCCCCCGAGCCGGTCCCATTCGTGCCACCATCGTGGTCGTTAACGTTCGCGACGGACGTGTCAAGTGAGGAAGTGTGTAGGTGCGATCCAGGGAGCGTCGCCTCATCCGATGTGCGCGGCACACCGGACGAGGGGGTCACCTTCTCCCACAGTGTCCGTGGCGGGGCGCTGGACGCGGAGGGTGACACGGCATGGGAGCTGCTGCTCCGGTACTGGGGTGAGGCAGCGGATGACGGTGGTTCGCTCACTACCGAGTTCTCACTCCTGGGATCGGATGGGCTCCGACAGTACGAGGGCACGGCGCGGCTCGTTGAATCCGAAGTCGGTCCTGCGGGCGAGACATCCTTCCGGTTCAGCGGCTCCTACCGTCTTAGCCAACTGCCCGTCGAGATCGCCCGACTCCCGAACCTCGGCGAGCTGAGCGTGATCCTCAGCTTCGCACCTGACGGGACCCTGTACGGTACCGAGTTCCAGCTCTTCGACATGCAGTGATCTCGTTGGACGTCTGAGGTGACAGTTCCCGGGCATCTGGCGAACCTTCTCCCGATATCGGCGTTCTCTACGGGTGGAGGCCCAAGCACGTAAGGCCTGTAGTGAGACGTGCGGTATGGGGGAGCCAGAGCCGGCGGGCGTCGAGGTCCTGAACGGAAGTTGGTCCAGGGACCCGACTCGTTGACTCGGTTGAAAGGGCCGGATAGAGTCCGGCTGGCTCCTTCCCCCAGTACGGCGCAGGCGTGCCCGGGGCCATGGAGAGGTAGGGACAGAAGGGAAAGGAGTGGTGCGGATGAGTCTCCTCGCAAGAGGACGCCGCCGGTACGCGGCGGTAGTAGCGACTGGAGCGCTGTTCGCGTTTCAGGCGCTGGCGATCATCGGAGCCGGATCCGCCTCGGCGCTGGCGGTTGCTCAGGACTGTGACTACAACGCCCTGACGGACACCGTCACGGTCAAGTTGGAGCTCAACGAGAATGCCACGATCGGCGTCGTCGACATGACGCCTGGTGGCGCGGCGGACGAGATCCAGATCACCGCCAGTAACGGGACGCTTGCCGCACCGATCGACTGCGGAAGCGCAACGGTCAGCAACACGCTGAACGTCGTTGTCCTTGGCTCCGGCGCTGTGGCTGGTGACGAGGTCTTCACAATCGACAACCGCGACACTGGCGGCGACTTCGGCGCGGTCGGGTTCTCGATCGACATGGGCAACAACACTGCTCTCGCCGTTCCCCCGGTCGTGGGTGTGGGTGCTCCCCCGGGCGGCGACTCGGTTGTAGTGCTCGCGTCGGACGATCTCGACGACGTCGTGAGCGTTACGAACACCACGTTCGACATCAACGGCGGCGTGGGTGAGTGGGTCGGGACCGAGTTCGTTTCGTTCTTCCTCGGCGACGGGGATGACGAGTTCGACGGATCGGGTGCCTCGGCGTTCGGCTTTCTCGTCGAGGGTGAGGGCGACGACGACACGCTCGCAGGTGGGGGCGGTAACGACTCCATCTACGGCGGAGCCGGCGACGACTTCATCGACGAGGGCACCGCGAAGAACGGCGCCGACGAGCTGTACGGCAACGGCGGTTTCGACTGGCTGAGCTACGCAGGCCGCTCCAACCCGGTCAACATCAGCCAGAACAACGCCGTGCTGGACAACGATGACGGCGAAGGTGGCTGCATCGAGGATGGCGGCGGCACTCCGATCGGTGTCTGCGAAGGCGACGACATCTGGGGCAACGAGATCCTCGAAGGTGGTGCCGGGGCTGACCGGATCGAGGGTGACGAGTCGGGCGCGTGGGACGAGTACTTCGTCGGCAACGGCGGGGATGACACGTTCGACGGTCAGACAGGCTTCGACATCGTCAGCTACTTCACGACGAGCGACGCGGTCACCATGCCAGTCGTGGACGAGACCGCCAGTAGCGCAAGCACCGGTACCGACACATGGTCCGACATGGAGGGTGCAGAGGGATCGGCGAGCGACGCTGACCTTCTCGACCTCTCTGGCTTCGCTGGGCCGGTCAATGCCACACTCGGTGCTGACGGCGTCTTCGGCCTTGTCACGGGTGCTGGCTGGCTCACGGAAGTGTCGGACTTCGAGAACGCCATCGGCACGGCCGGTAACGATACGTTCACCGGCAACCAGTACCGGAACACGTTGTGGGGCGGTGCCGGCAATGACACCCTCTCCGGGATGGGAGGCAACGACACCTTCTACGGCGGCACTGGTAACGACAGCTACACCGGTGGCTCTGGTTTCGACACGGCAGACTTCGGTGATGCGACGGGCGCCGGCATCATTGCCGACGTGAGTCTGGGATTCGCGACTGCTCGCAGTGGTGGCGACAGTGGCGATGACTCGTTCGGCGACTTCGTCGAGCAGATCAAGGGAACTGAGTTCAACGACACCATCACCGGCGGTAAGACCGGCTTCGGGTCCGGGGTGAACTTCAACATCACCGGCCGAGGTGGCAGGGACATCCTTACCGGCTCCGACAGCAACGACACGCTGAAGGGCGGCGCTGGCAACGACAAGTTGCGCGGTGGTCCTGGCGATGACACGCTGAAGGGCGGCAAGGGCAAGGACAGGGGCTGGGGTGGTCCTGGCACCGACATCTGCAAGAAGATCGAGAAGGCCAAGGGCTGCGAAGCCTGACCCCACAGCACGATCACACCACGGAACCGGCCCCCGCAAGGGGGCCGGTTCTTTATCGTCCGTCGTTCTCCGAGCGGATGAGGCAACCTTCCGGGCGCCAGGGACGTTGTCCCAAATCGGGGAGCCGAACCGCAGCAACCTATGGGGCGGGCCCCTCGGCTCATCGGGATGGGAACCGATCGTCTCCCTCAGAGCGTCGTGGAGACGGGCTTGGCCCCGGTTGGCTTGTGCCGCTTGGGCGGCGGGACCTAGAGTCCATCGTGGAGGCGCCGGGCTGCGCGGCGCCGTCGAGGAGAGGGGGCGTACATGCGCAAGAACCCTCGGACCTGGATTCACCGACCCGCGCGACGGGTGCGCGCAGGGCCCGTGTTCCTGGTGGCGATGTCGGTCGCGGTCTGGCTCGTGGTTTTCGCGCCGATCGCGCGGGCAGACATCACGTGTGATCACAACGGAACGACGGTGACGATCAACTTCGGCGCGGGCGGCGAGTCGGTGACGGTGGTACGGAGCGGCAACGCCATAAACGTCGGAGGAACAGGGCTCTCCTCCGCCCAATGCGACACCGCGGCCACCGTGGACAACACCGACCTGATCACGCTCTCGGGCACGCGGACCGGCAACGAGAGCTTCACGATCGACCTCAGCGGAGGGGAGTTCGAAGACGGCGGTGGAGCGGATATCAACTTCACGCTCGATCTCGGCACCGGAACGGACACGCTCTCGATCCAGGGGAGCGGGGGTGTCGATGGGGTCGCGTTCGGCTCGACCGGCATCAACCTGAACACGGCCGACCCGACCGACGACGATGACGTCACGCCGACCGGGATCGAGAACTTCACGGTCAGCGCTAGCGCAGGCAACGACGTCGTGACGGGTGCCGGCGGCGAGGGCACAGGGACTGTCTTCACGACCGCACTCACGCTGAACGGTGATGCGGGAGTCGACAGCCTCACTGGCGGATCGGGCAACGACACCATCAACGGCGGTGCCGACGGCGACTCCCTGAGCGGTGGTGCCGGCAACGACTCTATCGGCCCCGGCACCGACACGGCGAACGACACGGTCGCCGGCGGTGACGGGACCGACACCCTGACGTACGCGGGCGTGTCGGGCGCTCTCACGGTCAGCCTGGCCACGACCGCGGCGCAGGCGACCGGGGCGGCGGGGTCCGACACGATCAGCACGGTCGAGAACCTGACCGGTGGTTCCGGCGCCGATACGCTGACCGGCTCGACGGCCGCGAACACCATCTCGGGGGGAGCGGGCAACGACACCATCAACGGTGGTGACGGGAACGACGTCCTGAACGGGGACGACGGCGACGACACCCTGCGTGGTGAGGCGGCGAACGACACGATCAACGGTGGGAACGGCCTCGACACCGCGAGCTACTCGACGACGTCGGCGGCCGTCACCGTCAGCCTCGCGCTCACCACCGCGCAGAACACGGCGGGCGCCGGTACCGACACCATCACGAACACGGAGCGGCTCGCGGGCGGATCCGGCGCGGACACGCTCACCGGATCCACTGCAGCGAACACCATGTCCGGTGGCGCCGGGAACGACGCCATCAGCGGCGGTGACGGCGACGACGTCCTGAACGGCGACGACGGCGACGACTCGCTCGTCGGTGGGAACGGGAACGACACGCTGAACGGCGGGAGCGGGCAGGACGCTGCGGACTACTCGAGCGCGACCGTCGGTGTCACCGCCAACCTCGCTACGGGGTCCGCGACAGGGGTCGGCTCGGACACGCTCTCCGGTATCGAAGAGGTGGTCGGCACCGCCCTCGCCGATACGTTCACGGGCGGATCCGGACCCGACACCTTCAGGGCGAAGGATGGGACCGACACGCTGAGCGGTGGGGACGGCAACGACACCCTGCTCTCGGGCGATGGAAACGACACGGTGAAGGGCGGTGACGGTGCCGACCTCGTGAAGGCCGGCAACGGCAAGGACACCGTCACCGGCGCCAACGGGTCGGACGACCTGCGAGGTGCGAAGGGGAACGACAAGTTGACCGGCGGCAAGGGCAACGATGTCCTCTCCGGCGGCAAGGGCAAGGACACCTGCGACGGTGGGCCTGGCAACGACTCCTTCAAGGGGTGTGAGAACGAGTCCACGTAGAGCGATGCTTCGCTGATGGACGGCCCCCGGGGTTCCCGGGGGCCGTTCGGCGTCCGGAGCTCCCCGATGTCGTACCTGCGTGCTAGCGTGCCGTACGTGGTAGCGGTGGCGTGGACCGCGATGGGGGTGCTGGCGGCGGCCGCATGCAGCTGGTGGGTCGCCTTCTTCCATCTGAAGAGGAAGATCTCCGCCTTGGAAGCCCGCCTGAACGCGCGCATCGACGCGTTCGGTGCCGACCTCCGGGCTCACGTCGACGCGCTCACGACCCGGATGGACGAGCACCTGGGCCATGCGGGCTGAACGGCATTCCGTTGTCGGTTGACTCATCCGGCCAGATATGGCTTGATATGGCCATGAGGTCGGTGAAGATCGCGGAGTTGAAGGACCATCTCTCTCGGGAGCTGCGGGCCGTGGAACGAGGAGCCGAGGTCGTGGTTACGGATCGTGACCGGCCGATCGCGCGGATCGTCCCGATGGGCCCGGCCGAGCCCACGATCGTCGTGCGACCCGCCGGCAGGGCGTTCGCGCCGTTCCGCAGGAAGCGGTTCTCACCCGCCCGCTGGGCATCCAGCTCCACCGAGCTCCTGCTGGAGGAACGCCAGGGGCGTTGAACGTCTACGTGGACTCGTCGGTCCTCCTGCGGGTGGTTTTGGGCGAGCCGCGGCGCCTCCGCATCTGGTCGAGGATCGAGACCCCGGTCGCGAGCGAGCTGATCCGCCTCGAATGCCTGCGGACGATCGACCGGGCACGGATCCGGTTCCGCCTCGACGACGCAGAGGTGGCCGTCCGTCGAGCAGCGGTGCTCGAGGCGGTCGAGACGTTCCACCTCGTGCCCATCCAACCGGCTGTGCTCGAGCGCGCAGCGGACCCGTTCCCGACCCAGCTCGGCGCGCTCGATGCGATCCATCTCGCGAGCGCGTTGCTGGTCCGCGACCGGTTCGAGGAGCTGGTGCTCGCCACGCACGATGAGGCGTTGGCCCTCGCCGCTGCGTCGGTGGGGTTCCGCGTGTACGGGTAGCGCTACGCCTCGCCGGGGTCCGGGCCCGGGAGGATCACGATCGCGTTGCTGACCGCGCGCTCGCGGCGGTCGGAGGGACGGTTCACGACCTTGCCGTCCACGACCATCGTGGAGGAGCCGCCGCCGTCCAGGTTGAGCGCGGTCACGGCGCCGAGGTCCTTCATGATGCGCGCGAACTCGGTCACCGTGGGGCCGACGGACCACTTCGGCTGACGGCCGTCGACCACGACGAGCAGGATCCTGCCGTTCGCGGTCACGCCGACGCCGGTCCGGGGCACGCTCCCACACGCGGAGGTGCACTCGTTGAGGATGACGTCGTCGCGGAGCAGCATCGGGACGCCGCCGACCGCGTCGAGCACGTTGGCCCAGCCGAACGTCCAGTGCAGGCGCATCGGCGTGCCCGGCTCGAGCGCGAGCAGGAGCGTCGCCTCGTCGGTGGACGGGGCCGCCGAGAGCACGACCCCGCCGTCGCGCGTGAGCGGCGCCTGCGAGCACGTCGCGATGTCGACGGTGAAGTCCTGATCCACGCCGTCCCCCTTCGCCGGGGTGGGTCCCGACACCGGCGCGAGATGGACGGAGCACGCGTTCGCGGGCGGCGCTTCCAACGTCCCGCCGACGGGCGAGAAGCCGACGAGCTCGCCCGGCGCGGGATCGCCGTCGTTCCAGGCATCGAGCCGGAACACCCTGTCATCCGCCATGTCGGTGACCGTGACCTCCATCGTGGGGCGGCCGAAGTGGATCTGCCCCTCGTCCTGGGTCACGGCGAAGAGCGCGCCGAGCTGGGCCGAGGTGTTCACGAGCTGACCATCCTGGGCGAACGGATGGATCGGCTTGCCGCTGCCGAAGTCGCCGTTGACGCCTGCGAGCGCTCCGGCGCGCTTGACGATCTTGCTGAGCGCGCGGTTGGACGGCAGCGTGGCCTTGCCGAGCGTCGTGTCCAGCGTGATGGCCTTGGTGAGGTCAACGGTCAGGACGAACGTGCGCCGCGGGATCTTCTTCTCCACGATCTTCGTGAACCGGAGGCCGGGAGCGATCTTCTTGGTCTTGACGATCTTCGGGACGAACTGAGGTGCCCGCTCCGCGCCCTCGGAGGGGCCGAGCGACGCGAGCAGCAGGAGCAGGATCAGCGCGGATGCGGAGATCGCCCGACGAGGGGTGGTAGGTTGCACGAACGCCCATCCTAGAGGGAGCCGATGCGTCGGGCCAGTACCGTCCTGTGTGTCCTCGCGGTCGCGCTGCTCCTGCCGACGTCGGCGGGGGCGGCCCCGCCGAGCACCAACGGCCTCGTCGCGTTCCGCTCGGACAGGGGCGGCGCCCCCCAGGTCTTCGCGATGGGGGCCGACGGGGGGAACGTCGCGCAGCTGGTGCGCCAGCCCTCGGCCGCAGATCTCGGGCCGGCCTGGTCGCCCGACGGGCGGCACCTGGCGTTCATGCGGATCGTCCGCCAGGGAGGCAGGCCCGACCTGTACGTGGTGAACGCGAACGGCTCGGCCAGGGTGCGCCTCACCCGGACGATCGTCGCCGAGCGCGATCCCGCGTGGTCGCCCGACGGGACCCTGATCGCGTTCGCGGCCCGCACGAGCATCCGCGGACCGTTCCGCATCTTCGTCGCCCGGGCGGACGGGACCGAGGTGGAGCAGCTCACGACGCAGCCGGCGGGGACGGACCGCGCCCCCGCCTGGTCGCCCGACGGCACCCGGATCGCGTTCACGAGCACGCGCAACGGCGGGTTCCCGGAGCTGTACCTGATGAACGCCGACGGTTCGGGTCAGCGGCGGCTGACCACGAACGACGTGATCGACGGGAACCCATCGTGGTCGCCCGACGGCACGCGCATCGCGATCGAGCGCTGCTGCTCGAGCGGGACCTCGGAGATCTTCGCGATCGACCTCGCCACGAGCCTCGAGATCAACCTCACCGCCACCTCATCCGCGCACGAGTTCGACCCGACGTGGTCGCCCGACGGCACGCGCATCGCGTACGTGGCCGTGCCGGTCGGGGGCGGGAACGTCGACGTGTGGGCGATGAGTGCCGACGGCACCGGCCAGACGAGGCTCACGACGCACGCGGCGCCCGACCTGTCGCCCTCGTGGCAGCCCGTGCCGATCTGCACGATCAGCGGCACCGACGGCCCGGACCAGCTCGCCGGCACCGACGGCGACGACGTGATCTGCGGCTTCGCCGGCCGCGACACGATCTCGAGCGGCCTCGGCAACGACGTGGTGTTCGGCGGGGCCGATGGCGACACGATCCAGGACGACGGCGGGAGCGACCTCCTGTACGGGGAGGCCGGCTCCGACATCCTCCTCGGCGGGCCGGGCTACGACGGGCTCGACGGGGGCCCGGGTCCGGATGCCTGCACGCCCGGCTCCGACGGCGCGTTCACGCGCCAGTGCGAGGACGCGGTCCCCACAGGCTGACCGACCCCCGCCCGTACACTCAGCCCGTGAGCGCCCGAGACGACATCCGCAACGTGGCCATCGTGGCCCACGTCGACCACGGCAAGACGACCCTGGTGGACGCGATGCTGTGGCAGTCCGGC
>Ga0209172_10006340_pt1 | contig 13236 bp, 10 predicted proteins | sample LarsenN4metaG_FD_184113 | JGI IMG/M metagenome (GOLD analysis project Ga0209172, IMG submission 184113) | Hot spring sediment bacterial and archeal communities from British Columbia, Canada, to study Microbial Dark Matter (Phase II) - Larsen... ... | reverse complement strand
GCGTGGCGGCCAACGTCTTCACGCGCCGGCCGGTCCCGAAGTTCGTGCCGTCGTTCGCCTGGCTGACGGACGAGGGGCTGACGGCCTACCAGGTCGACAAGGCAATCCGCATCGCGCAGATCGTGATGTCGCGCCGCGACGTGCACCTCTCCGACGCCGAGGCGGCTCTGCTGGCCCGCACGGCCGAGCTGGCGCGCGCGGTCGAAGCGGCCGGCTGGGCGTGACCCACATTGGCGGGGTGGACTGCCGGAACGGCGCCGCGACATGGCGCCTGGCAGCCGGTTGAAAGACAATCGGGCAGCCGGGCGCCCGCGAAAACGGCTGGTTTAGCGGGTTGCGCGCCCGCGCCCGCGCGGGCGCGGGCGGCTGCTTTTCCACCGGCCTCCCGGTCGGGTTTCTTCCTTCCGGACCTCTGCCGCGGTAGCATGGCCGCTGCGACTGGCGCGGGACTCTTATTGATCCGTCTGCGCTGTTCCGCTCTCAACGGCCGGCGCAGTCTTTACTGGCCGCTGACTGAGGACCTGTGAAGGAGACTGTATGCACACACGATGGATTGCTGCAACGCTGGGAGTGTCGCTTCTGTTGGGGTTGACCGGCTGCAGCGCAACCGGCGCGGTTACCACCGGGGCAAGGATGGGCCTCAACCTCGCCCGCAAGGACAGCTACCTGAAGATCTGGCTCGACGGCCAGGCGGCGGTGCAGAACACGCTCAAGAAGGCCGCCACCGGCTACTCGCGCTTCGACATCAAGGAGCCGGTCGCGACGGCGCCTAAACTGAAGTTCGAGATCCAGGACCCGGACCGCTTCGGCCGCATCACCAGCGTGATGGTCTCGATCTACCGGAAGTTCGAGGCCGAATACTCGCACCAGGCCGATTTCACCGTCGTCGCCGCCAGTGCCACCGATCCCCAGGCGCAGATGAAGCCCAACATCGAGTATGACCTCGGCGCGCCGGGCCCGGGGTTCAAGGTCATGGACCTGACCGGCAAGGACGCCCCGGGCGTCAAGCTCCTGCCCGGAATGGAGTACATGCTCACTCTCACCGTCAAGGCCGACAAGAGCGAGACCGCCCAGATCTATTTCAAAACGAAGTGACCTCCACGCCCCGCGGGTGGTATCCTGACAGACCGTCTGCGGCAGCCGGCCCACCGGCCGCCGAGACGCCTTGCGCGACATTCGCGCCGGCCCGGGCGCGGCGACCTGGCCCAACGCCCGCGGCGGTGTGCGGACGCGCGCATCCACGTCGGCGAGGCGCAGCATGGCCGCTCGCGTGCTGATCACACGGCGCATGCCGGAGGTGGCGGCTGAGATCCTCCAGGAGGCCGGATTGTCCGTCGAGTTGCTGCCGCCGCGCGAGGAAGGTTCGCCGGCAGCGCTGCGCGAGCGGGTGCGCGGCTGTACGGCCCTGCTGGCGACGCTGCGCGAACGCATCGACCGCGATGTGCTGGAAGCGGCCGGACCCGCGCTCCGCGTCGTGGCCAACTGCGCCGTCGGCTTTGACAACATCGACGTGCCGGCCTGCACCGCCCGCGGCGTACGGGTCACCAACACGCCGGACGTGCTGACCGACGCCACCGCCGACCTGGCCTGGGCGCTGGTCCTCGCCGCCGCCCGGCGGGTCGTGGAAGGCGACCAACTGGTCCGCAGCGGCCGCTGGGCCGGGTGGGAGCCGCTGCAGCTTCTGGGCCTGGAACTGACCGGCGCGACGCTGGGAGTGATCGGGGCCGGGCGAATCGGCGCGGCCGTCGCCCGCCGCTCGCTCGGCTTCCGCATGCGCGTGTTCTACTGTGACGTGCGCCCCAACCCGCAACTGGAGGCCGAGGTGGGCGCGCAGCAGTGCGAGCTGGAGCGGCTGCTGCGGGCTTCGGACGTCGTCTCGCTGCACGTGCCGCTGACCATGCAAAACGTGCACCTGATCGGCGCGGCGCAACTGGCGCAGATGAAGCCGACCGCCGTGCTGGTCAACACTTCGCGCGGGCCGGTCATCGACGAGGCCGCCCTGGTGGATGCGCTGCGGACCGGGCGGATCGCGGCGGCCGGTCTGGACGTGTACGAGAATGAGCCGCGCCTGGCGCCCGGGCTGGCCGAGCTGCCCAACGTCGTCCTCCTGCCGCACCTTGGCAGCGCCACGACCGAAACGCGGCGACGCATGGCGGCCATGGCGGCCGAGAACGTCGTCGCCGTGCTGGCCGGCCGCCCGCCGCCGAACCCCGTCAACCTCCGCCAAGGGCTGGATGTGGAGAGCGCCCGCTTCGCTGGCGCCTGAAACGGCGCGCTCTTCGCCGTTTCCGAGCTGACCGCGATGTCTCAGGTACGTACTGGCCGACGCAGGCCAGAGCGCGGCTCCCACGTCAAGTCTGAGGTCCAACCCGCTTGCAGCCGCTGGTGACCCAGCGCCGCGATCATCGCCGCGTTGTCGGTGCAGTACTCCAGCGGCGTCAGGTGCAGTTGCAGCCCGGCCCCCGCGCACGCTGCGGCGAGGTCTCGTCGAAGCATCGAATTCGCCGCCACGCCGCCGCCCACCACGACGTTGCGGACCCCGTGTATTCGTGCGGCGGCGACGGTTTTCTTGACCAGCGGCTCGACCAGCGCGGCCTGGAAACTGGCGGCGATATCGGCCTTCTGCTGCTCGCTCAGGTGGGCGGTCGAGCCGTACTTGCGGCCGGGCCCGTGGACGTGATACAGGACCGCGGTCTTCAGCCCGCTGAACGAGAAGTCGAGCTGCGGCTCGCTGAGCATCGCGCGCGGGAAGCGGACCGCCTTCGGATTGCCCTGCTTCGCCAGTCGGTCGATCGCCGGCCCGCCGGGGTGGCCCAGCTCCAGGATCGCGGCCACCTTGTCGAACGCCTCGCCGGCGGCATCGTCAAGCGTCTGCCCGATCAGCTCGATGTCGAGGAAGCCGCGCACCAGGTACAGCGACGTGTGCCCGCCGCTGACGACCAGCGCGATGGCCGGCCAGGGCGGCGCAGCGGTCGCCAGCGCCGCGCTGGTCGCGTGCGCTTCGATGTGGTCCACCGGCACGAGCGGCAGGTCGTATACCAGCGAGAGCGTCTTGGCCGCCGTCACGCCGATCAGCAGCGACCCGACCAGGCCGGGGCCTTCGGTGACGGCGATCGCGTCGAGGCCCGCGTAGTCTACGCCTGCCAGCCGCAGCGCCTCCTCGATCAGCGGCGCGACCCGCTCGATGTGCGCGCGGGCGGCGATCTCCGGCACCACGCCCCCGTAACGGGCGTGCAGGTCGTACTGCGAGCTGACCAGATTGCTGCGCACCTCGCGGCCGTCCGCCACGACCGCGGCGGAGGTCTCGTCGCAAGAGGTCTCGATGCCGAGGAGGATGCACGCGCGGCCGGACATGGTCACTTCTCGCGGCGCGCTACTTGTTGAGGCGCGCTTTGATGCCCGCCGTTCCAGCGCCGACGCTGCGATTATACGCGGGACCTCAGCGCGTTTTCGACTACGGGCGGTCACACGCGCTTGAGGTGCTCGAACGAGTTCCTACAGGCGTCGCAGTAGAAGATCATCTTGCAGCGCGTCGGGCCGAAGGCGCTCTCCAGGTGCGTCTGCGTCGAGCCGCAGAAGGGGCAGGCGACGGCTTCCGGCGTCGGCGTATCCGGGCCGGCCAGCGCGGCGCTGACCGTCAGCGGAACGAGCGTGCCGCGCCTTCCGCCGCCGGCTGCATCGTCCATCCCGGACGCGTCCCCCGCGTTGGCATCTGCTCCGCCGCCTGCGCGGGCCGCAAGCCCGCGGGCCGGCGTCGTGACGCCGAACCGCCGCAGCGCCTCGCGGCCGGCGGCGCTGATGCGATCGACCGACCAGGGCGGATCGTTCACGAACGTCACGCGCACGTCGGCGACGGCCGGCAACTGCCCGACGCGGCGGCGGACTTCGTCGCGAATCACGTCCAGCGCCGGGCAGCCGACGAAGGTCGGCGCGATGTCGATCTCGACGGATCGGACCGCAGGAGCCTCGCCCCGCCCCTGGCGGGCGGGGTTCTGATCCGCATTGCGAATGCGCACGTCCACCACGATCCCCAGGTCCACGATGCTGATCGGCATCTCGGGGTCGAGGATCGTGCCCAAAACGTCACGGACTTCGTCGACCGTCACCATGATGTGGCGCGAAGTCTGAAGTCAGAAGTTGGAAAGCTGAAGTGAGGAGCCGGACCGTATGCTGTTGCAAGTTCAGCCTTCAGACTTCTGACTTCTGCATTCCTCATCACCACGCCGCCTCCGGCTCCACGCGGAAGACCTCCGTCAGCTCGTCATGTAACGCCGCAAAATGCACGCTGCGCTGCCCGCGGCGGCCGCCGACGTAGTCTGCCGGCAGGGGTTCCCGCGCCAGCCGCAACCCGGCCTCGCGCGTGACGGCGTCCACCGCCTCGCGCCATGCTGCGAACATCTCGCGCTCGCCACGCGGATACACGCCCGCGGCTTCGAGCTGCTCGACGCCGGCGGTCGGCTCGAACAGCGTGGTCGCGAGCGGCGCGACCTTGTCGAGCGCGCCCTGGATCCGCGTGCCGGATTCTTCCGTGCCTTTGCCCAGCCGCACGATCCACTGGTCGGCGTGCCCGAGCGACAGCCGCTGCTCGGCCAGCACGCGGGCCGCCAGCGCCCGCAGCGGCTCGTAGCTGGAGTTCGCCAGCCGCCCCAGCCGCAGCAGCTCAAAGTGGCTGCATAAGAACTGTCGCACCAGCGCCACGGCCCAGTCGAACTCGTCCGGCAGCTCGACCAGGTGGCAGCAGCGGTACTCCTCCGGCTTGCGGCCGTAGGCCAGGCGGTTGGGGTCGCCGTCGGTCAGGTTCGCGACGAACTCGTACAGAGCCGACGCGTGCGCCAGGTCGTCCTGGGCCAGGGCGGAGAAGGCGATGTCCTCCTCCAGGAGCGGCGCCAGCCCGGTCCAGTCGGCGTTGCGGTGGCCGAGGATGAACTTGTCGTCGGCCACGGCCAGCAGCAAGTCGACCAGCGGCGTCCTGAGCTCGCTTGGAAGCACGGTCATCGTGGTGCCCCGAACTGACGCGCAGCACGTGGCACGTGACAGAGCGCCGAAAACCTGCCACGTGACACCTGGCACTTGTCACCGCTCAGAAGTGCTCCTTGAGGTCCTCTTTCTTGTACTCGGCGTATTCCTTCTGCGTCATGTAGTGCCGCCACTTCTCGCCCACGTTGTACCCGCGCGCGAAGCGGTAGCTCTGGTCGCTCAGGCGGAAGACGACGTCCTTGTCGTAGTCCGTGCGCAGAATCGCCCCGCGCGGCACGACCCACACCGCCACGCACTCCTGGTCCCGCCCGTAATGCTCGCGCGCGAACAGCAGCGCCATCTCATCGTCCGCCGCGTCGAGGCTGCCGGCGTGCGTGAAGGGCTTGCTGCGCTCGAGCTGCACGAAGACCTCGTAGGCCTTCAGGTCGGCCCCGTCGCGCGGCGGCTCGCCGCTGGCGTAATCCGGGATGTTCGCGCGTGGCTTAGAGAGTCCCATGCAATCACCCCAGCAGGTACGTAGGATTGTACGCCACGCCAGGAGCTGCCGCTCCAGGCGAGTAGGTTCTGACGGCCAGAGGCCCGCGGGCCACTCTTGGAACGTCTGCCGGCCGCCGCGCGGGGGCTGCCAGGGCAGTGCGCGCTACTCGCGCCGTGCCTGGCGCGGCCGAGATTCGCGCCCATCGACGAAGGCGATCGAGGTGACCAACAGCAGGTCGATGACCCGGTAGTCCGGCCCGTCTCGGCAACCACAAACGTCCGCGACGCCTCCGGCGGCAACAAGAGATACTCGGGGCTTCGCACGCGGAGCCGCCGTCCGTCGGCCAGACCGATCGTGAACGGGCGAAATGGCCGCGCCCGCGCCGCATCTCTCAAGCGCTCGATCGTCACGTACGGACCTCCGCGTGGAATTCCACCCTTGGTCCTGCTTCCGGCTCAGATCCGCCGCGGCGGCAGGCCGGCCCGCTGGCCGAGGATGGCGCGGCGGACCCAGGCGCCCTGCTCGTAGCTGAACCGGCGCAGGCCGACGCGCTCGCGGTTGCACGGGCCGTGGCCGCGGATGACGCGATAGAACTCGTCCCAGTCGGGCTGCGTGAAGCCCCAGTCGCCGTTGGTGCCGAGCGGGCGGATGTTCTCATCGGGGACGAGCACGGGCGAGCCGTCCGGGTTGCGGATCACCTGGCCGAGGGCGGTTGAATCACAGCCGGGGGCGGCTGTGCCACACGTTGAACCCCGGCTGGCGGTGTCCCTCGCTTGCGCTTCGGGCTCGGATGGGGCGCGGCCGGGGGCGGCTGTGCCACACGTTGAACCCCGGCTGGCGGTGTCCCTCGCTTGCGCTTCGGGCTCGGATGGGGCGCGGCCGGGGGCGGCTGTGCCACACGTTGAACCCCGGCTGGCGGTAGCCCCCGCTTGCGCTTCGGGCACGGATGGGGCGCGGCCGGGCGCGGCTGTGCCAAGTTCGCTGGCGGGGACGCCGGACCCCGCGCGCTTCGGGGTCTTGATGACCAGCCCCAGGTCCTTCGCCGCCGGCGCGAAGCGGTTGACGAACTTCTGCCGCAGCGTGTCGTTGGTCTGGGTCTTGATGCGCCAGCGCATGAACGGGGCGGTCTTGGTGGAGTCCTTGTCGGGCGGGCCGAAGAACATCAGGCACGGCCCCCACCAGCGGTCGAACGCTTCCTGGGCCATCTGCTTCTGGTGGCGGGTGCCGCTCATGAGCGTGAGCACCATGTCCTCGCCGCTCTTGAAGTGGAAGGCCTCCTCCATGTTGATGCGGCGCATGGTGCGGACGTACGGGCCGTAGCTGCCGTCGGCCAGCGACTTCTGGTTCATGATCGCGGCCCCGTCCACCAGCCACTGGATCATGGCCACGTCGGCCCAGGTCGGGGCGGGGTAGTTGAACACATTGTGGTACTTGGTCCTGCCGGTGATCAGGTCGCGCAGCATGGCGTCGCGCGGCTTGCCCAGGTCCTGGCTGACGCGGTAGAGCATCTGCCCGTGCCCGACCTCGTCCTGCACCTTGGCGATCAGGGCCAGCTTGCGCTTCAGCGACGGGGCGCGCGTGATCCACTCGCCCTCCGGCAGCGCCCCGACGATCTCGCTGTTGGCGTGGTGCTCGGCCATGCGCAGCATGCCGACGCGGTAGTTGTGCGGCATCCAGTCGTCGGCCTCGACCAGCTCGCCGCGCTCGACGCGGGCCTCGAACCCGGCCAGCCGCTCGGGGTCCTCCTGAATGCTCCAGTCGAGCTTGAGCTCTTCGCCGGTGGATGCGCTGACGCTCATCGTAGTTTCCCTCGCACACTATGCGTCACATGAGCTGGCCGCGCGAGTTTGAGCGCCTCGCTGTGTGGCCCTCGGGGACGCCGTTGCTCCACGTCAGCGGCGTCTGCGTCCGCCGGCCGGCCCCTACATGGTAGCCTTGGACGCCGGCGCAGCCACTACCGCGTCGACAGCCACAGGCGCCGCGAGACGAGGGTGCGCTGGCCGTCCGTGTGGACCCACATTCGACGCCTGCCAACGGCAATCTCAAGGCTGACAAGCCCCTAACACCGCGGTATACTTCGCCGATATGCCGCTGACGGGGTTTCATCCCACCGTGCGGCAGTGGTTCGCCGAACGACTCGGCGAGCCGACGCCGCCGCAGCGCGACGGCTGGCCGCATATCCGGGCCGGCCGGCACACACTCATCGCCGCCCCGACCGGGTCCGGCAAGACGCTGGCGGCGTTCCTTTGGGCGATCGACGATCTGCTGCGCTCCGGACCGGACCTGCCGGACGAGACGCGCGTGCTCTACGTCTCGCCGCTGAAGGCCCTCAGCAACGACGTACACAAAAACCTCCAGGCCCCGCTCCAGGAAATCCGCCGGCTCAACATCTTCCTGCCTGAAATCCGCGTGCTGGTCCGCACCGGCGACACGCCCGCCCGCGAGCGGGCCGCCATGAGCCGCAAGCCGCCGCACATCCTCGTCACCACCCCCGAGTCGCTCTACCTCCTGCTGACCAGCGGCAGCGGCCGGCGGATGCTGCGGACGGTGCGGACGGTGATCGTGGACGAAATCCACGCGCTGGCGCGCGACAAGCGCGGGGCGCACCTGGCGCTTTCGCTGGAGCGCCTGGAGGCACTGGCAGCACGGGAAAGGGCGCCACGGGCAGCTTGTCTGCCCGTGCAGGATGCGCCAGGCACTGGCGGACAAGCCGCCAGCGGCACCCAGGCGCTCGGGGGGCAGGGTCTCGGGGGGCGGGCCTCAACGAGACGAGCCGCTCCAGTCATGGGGCCGGACCGGGCCATGACTGGCCCGGCTCGCATCGCAGAGACCGTTCCCCCAGCAGAGCCAGATCCATCAGCAGAGGGTAATGCCCCGGTTCCGACCGCCTTCCAGCGGATCGGCCTGTCGGCCACGCAGAAACCCATCGAGGACATCGCCCGCTTCCTCGTCGGCGTGGGGCGCGAGTGCACCATCGTCGATTCAGGCCACCGCCGGCTGCTGGATGTCGCGGTCGAGATTCCCGACTCGCCGCTGACCGCCGTCTGCTCGACCGAGCAGTGGGGCGAGATCTACCAGCGGATGGCGGAGCTGATCGTCCAGCACCGCACCACGCTCGTCTTCGTCAACACCCGCAAGCTCGCCGAGCGCATCGCCGCCCGGCTCACCGAGCGACTGGGCGAAGACCAGGTCACCTGCCACCACGGCAGCCTGTCGCGGGCGCGGCGGCTGGACGCCGAGCAGCGTCTCAAGCACGGCAAGCTGCGGGCGCTGGTGGCGACCGCGTCGCTGGAGCTGGGCATCGACATCGGCGACGTGGACCTGGCGATCCAGATCGGCAGCGCCCGCGCGATCGCCACGTTCCTGCAGCGCGTCGGCCGGGCGGGCCACGGCGTTGGTCGCATCCCCAAGGGCCGCCTCTTCCCGCTGACGCTCGACGAGCTGGTCGAGGCCGCGGCCGTGCTGCGCGCCGTGTTCAAGGGCGAGCTGGATCGCACGTCGCAGCCGCGGGCGCCGCTCGACATCCTTGCCCAGCAGGTCGTCGCCGCCTGCGTCCCGGAAGCCTGGGACGAACAGGTCCTGTTTGAGACGTACCAGCGCGCCTGGCCATACCGCGACGTCACGCGGCCTGACTTCGACGCTGTGGCCGACTTGCACACGCAAGGCCGCCGCGGTCTGCTGCACCGCGATGGCGTCAACGGCCGGCTGCTGGCCAAGCGCCGGGCGCGGATCACGGCGGTGACCTGCGGCGGCGCGATCCCCGACACGGCGGACTACCAGGTGCTGGCGGAGCCGGACGGGACGTTCGTCGGCCTGCTGAATGAGGACTTCGCGGTCGAGTCGAACGTCGGCGACATCTTCCAGCTCGGCAACACGTCGTGGCGGGTGTTGCGCATCGAACAAGGCCGGGTGCGCGTCGCGGACGCGAAGGGTCAGCCGCCGACGGTGCCGTTCTGGCTGGGCGAGGCGCCGGCCCGCACGGCCGAGCTGTCGGCCGAGGTCGGCGAAGTGCGCGAGCACGGCGAAGACCAGGAATGGCTGATGCGCGAGTGCGGCCTGAGCGAAGGCGCCGCGCGCCAGATCGCCGACTACATCGCCGATGGCCGGCGCGTGCTCGGCGCCGTGCCCACACAGCGGCGCCTGATCGCCGAGCGTTTCTTCGACGAGAGCGGCGGCATGCAGATGGTGATCCATGCGCCGTTGGGCGGGCGGATCAATCGAGCTTGGGGGCTGGCCCTGCGCAAGCGTTTCTGTCGCGGCTTCGGGTTCGAGCTGCAGGCGGCGGCCAGCGAGGAGGCCATCCTGGTCTCGCTCTCGCCGCAACACAGCTTCCCGCTGGAAAGCGTGTTCAAGTTCCTGCACCCCGATTCCGCCCGCGCGGTACTGACGCAGGCGCTGCTGGCCGCGCCGATGTTCGAGAGCCGCTGGCGCTGGAACGTGCAGCGCTCGCTGATGCTGGAGCGATTCCAGAACGGCAAACGCGTGCCGGCGGCGCTGCTGCGCATGCGGGCGGACGACCTCCTGGCGGCGTCGTTCCCGCACGTCGTCGCCTGCCCGGAGAACCTGCCGGCCGGCGACCTGCCGGTGCCGATGGAGCACCCGATCGTGCGGCAGACGATTGAGGACTGTCTCTACGAAGCGATGGATGTCGAGGGGTTCCTTGACCTGCTGCGGGCGCTCGACGCCGGCACGATCGAGACCGTCGCCGTCGACACGCCCGAGCCGTCCGCCTTCGCTGCCGGCATTCTCGCCGCACACCCGTACAGCTTCCTCGACGACGCCCCGCTGGAAGAACGTCGCACGCAGGCGGTGCTGACGCGCCGCGGGCTCGACCCGCAGACCGCGGACACGCTCGGGGCGCTCGATCCGGCGGGCGTGCAGCGCGTGCGCCAGGAGGTCTGGCCGCAGCCGGAGAACGCCGAGGAGGTACACGAGGCGCTGCTGTGGATGGGGTACGCGACGGTGGAAGAGGCGCGGTCGTGGCAGGCCTGGATCGACGAGCTGGGGGCCGCAGGTCGCGTGGTGCGCGCGGGCGGCTGCTGGTTCGCAGCGGAGGCGTCGCGTCAGCCGAAGGACGTGCTGCGCGGCCGGCTGGAAGCGCTCGGGCCGGTGTTCGAGAACGACCCGCGTATCGCCCTTCCAGACGACCCGCGGGTCGCCCTGCCTGAGGTAGTGGAAAGCTCCGCTTTGCTCGCCGCGCAAGCCAACGGAGTGCAAGGCTCTGCTTTGCCCGCCAGGCGAGATGCAGCCGATGCAAAGCCGAGCTTTGCACTTCGCGGGGCCGGGGACGCCGGCGACGGCCGCGAGGTCAATCGGCTCTTGCTTGAACTCGAGCACGAAGGCAGCGTGATGCGCACGCGGCTCGACGGTCGGCCGGCCTGGTGCGACCGGCGACTCCTGGCCCGCATTCATCGCTACACAGTGGAGCGCCTGCGGGCGGAGATCGAGCCGGCCACGGCCGCCGAGTTTCTGCGCTTCCTGACCTGCTGGCAGCATGTGGACGAGAAGCATCGCCTCGACGGGCCGCAGGGCGTGCTGGAGGTGGTGCGACAGCTCGCCGGCTTCGAGATTCCGGCCGGCGTCTGGGAGTCGAGCGTGTTGCCGCTGCGCGTTCGCGACTACCGTCGCGAGTGGCTTGACGAGCTGTCGCTGCTCGGCGAGGTGGCCTGGGGGCGATTGTGGGGCAGCGGCGCGACCGCGATCCGGGCCACGCCGATCAGCCTGCTGCCGCGCGACGAGCTGGAGACCTGGTTGTCGCTCTCCAAGCCCGCCACCGCGCCGGGCCATCCCCGGCCCGGTGGTGCGCGCACCGCTCCACGCGCCGCGGTCACATCGGCGACGCCAGCGCAGATTGACCCGTCTGCGGGCCCGCGCCGCCTCTCAGCGGCGGCGCGCGAGACGCTGGCCGCGCTGCTGGCACGCGGGCCGCTGTTCCAAGGTGAGCTGCAGCGCGCCACTGGCCTGCTGCCCGCGCACCTGGAGATGGGGCTGGCGGAGCTGATCGCCGCCGGCCTGGCGACGTGCGATTCCTTCGCCGGTCTGCGGCAGCTCGTTGTGCCGCCGTCGCGACGCCGCGTGCGCGTGCACGCGGCCGGTCGCTGGAGCTTGTTCCGCGGGTCCGAGCTGGAGCTGTTCCGTGCGGCGCAGGCACCGATGCAGAGGACGGCCGAACATGAGCCGCCGGCGCTGCGCGTCGTCCAGGATCCACCGGACAGGTTCCGGTCTGGCGCGCCTGCGGAGTTCGTTGCACAGCAATTGCTGCGTCGCTACGGCGTCATCTTCGCCAGGCTGCTGCTGCGCGAAAGCCTGCCGGCGCCGTGGCACGAGCTGGTGCGCGTGTATCGCCGCCTGGAGCTGTGCGGCGAGGTTCGCGGCGGGCGGTTCGTGGCCGGCTTCGCGGGCGAGCAGTTCGCCCTGCCCCAGGCGGTCGAGCTGCTGCGGAAGGTGCGGCGTGACGGGCGTGGCGAGCGGGAGGCGGCCGGTGCGCGAAAGCCGGTATTCGTGGATGCGGCGGACCCGTTGAACCTGGAGGGCATCCTCACGCCGGCGCCGCGCGTGGCGCGGAGCACGCGGGCGCGTGTGGCGGTGGGCTAGCCGGATCGTAGTTCAGGACGTCTCGCCGGAGGGCCGTGGGCTGGTGAGCGGCGCGCCGGTGGGCGACGTCGCGACCATGCGCATGAGCCGCGCCCGCCGCTGATAGGGCGCGAAATAGTGCCACTCGTGCCCGTCCGGGTGGAGGCCGGCCGCGCGGTAGCACGCGACCGCAGCCGCGTTTTCCTCGAACACCACCAGGCACACACGCCGCGCACCCAGGTGCGAAAAGGCACGCTGCAGCAGCAGGTGCGTCAGGGCGCGCCCCAGACCACACCCACGCCGCTGCGGGTCGATCAGCAGGTGCCCCAGCCAGTACGAACCCTGCACGGCGTCGAGCAGGTTCAGCTCGCCGTAGCCCAGGGGCGCTGACTGCCCGGTCTGCATCAGCAGCAACGCTCTGCGCGCCGGACTCGACCAGGAGAGGACCGTGCCCGCGGTGATCGGGGGTGGCGTGCGCGGGGCGATCCAGTAGGCCTCCTGCTCGTCACGCACCCACGAGGCCACGCGTGGTGCGCACTCCGGCCGGAACGGCTCCAGCCGCAGAACCGCGGAACTGGGAATCGCAACCGGCTCGACTGCCATACGGCCTACCCGCTGCCGACCGTTTGCAGTCCGTCGCAGTCCCTGCACGTTGAGAGCCGCCCGCGTGCGCGGGCGCTCATGCGGCCCATGGCGAAGAGCGCTCCCTCGCGGCTCGCATCGCCACAGCGGTTATCGTATCCCCCGGGCAGAGGGCTGTCACATGCAGTCAGCGGCTGCACAATTCCTGGGATATCGGGTCCGGGTGCGCACGCTGGAGTTCCCCTGCGGGTCGATCGAGCTGCTCGGGCCGGCCGACTTTGAGCGGCTCGTCGACCATACGCACGTCGCCGAACGCTTCGAAGAGGACGAGTACCTGCCCTGCTGGGCCGAGTTCTGGCCGGCGTGCCTGCTGCCGACTCGCCGAATTCCTTCTCGCCGCCAAAGGACAGCGCACGGGATCCGGACGATCATGCCCATGCTGCGTACGCAGGCTCGCCGCGTTCGACAGGGTCGCAGCCTTCGTGCGGCCAGCGTCAGGCGGTGACGATCATGGCGTGACCCGCCGGCGGTGTGGGACGGTCAAGCCGGTGCGCGGGTCAACAGAACGACGCGCATCGTCCCAAAGGTCCGCTCATCCACGCAGCGCAGCCCGCGCAGCGGGTGGA
>Ga0209172_10006338_pt1 | contig 13247 bp, 10 predicted proteins | sample LarsenN4metaG_FD_184113 | JGI IMG/M metagenome (GOLD analysis project Ga0209172, IMG submission 184113) | Hot spring sediment bacterial and archeal communities from British Columbia, Canada, to study Microbial Dark Matter (Phase II) - Larsen... ... | reverse complement strand
GCGACGACCCGGCAGCCGTCGCCGCCAACCGCGCGCGCTTCGCCGCCGCGATCGGCGGGCTGCCGGTCTGGCTGCACCAGGTGCACGGCACGCGGGTCGTCGCGGTCAGCGCGGCGGACGCGCGCGCCGGCACGCCGATCGAGGCCGACGCGAGCGTCACCGCCGAGCGCGGCGTGGCCTGCGTCGTGCAGGTGGCCGACTGCCTGCCCGTGCTGCTGGCCGCTCCCGGCGGGCGCGCCGTGGCGGCGGCGCACGCCGGCTGGCGCGGGCTGGCCGGCGGGGTGCTCGAGGCGGCCCTGGCGGCGCTGTGCGAGCGCGGCGGCTGCGCGCCCGGCGAGGTGTCGGTCTGGCTGGGGCCGTGCATCGGGCCGCGGCGCTTCGAGGTCGGTGCCGACGTGGTCGAGGCCTTCGGCCCGGGCGCGGCGGCGCGCTTCGCAGCGTCGGCGGAAGGGGCGGACGGGCGGCCGCGCTGGCTGGCCGACCTGCCGGGTCTCGCGCGCGACCGGCTGACCGCGGCCGGCGTCCGGCGCGTCTCGGGCGGTGCCTGGTGCACCGTCGAGGACTCAGCGCGCTTCTTCTCGTTCCGGCGCGACCGCAGCACCGGCCGCCTCGCCGCGGCCATCTGGCGCCGCTGACGCGGGCGGCGCCAGCGGTGCGACCACCGGCACCGCCTGCGGCACGACCGCTGGCACCGCCTGCGGCACGACCGCTGGCACCGCCTGCGGCGGAGGTGCCTCCGCCGCTTCGGCGGCGCGCCGTGCCGCACGCCGGGCCGGCGTCCCGAGGATGTACATCACGATCGCCAGCGGACCGAGGCCGTACAGCAGCAGGGTGAACACGGCTCCGAGCACGCTGCCGTTCGGGCTGGTGGCTTCGGCGAGGGCCATCATGCCCACGACGTACAGCCACGCGATGGCGACCAGGATCATGAACCCGCCACTATACGGAAGCCCGCGTCATGGCGAGGTAAGGTCGCTGCCGTAGAAATGCGGCCCGAAACGTGCGACAAACGACCCTGATGCGACCCACCACCGTGCGCACGAGCTCGCCAAGAGAGGAGACGATGAAGCGCAAGACCAGCCCGATCGGGCACGACCCCGCCGACGCCGCGGCGGCCTTCGGGCACGCCGTCGGCGCCGCCGTGAAATCCGTGGCCGGACTGAACGTCCCGGTCACCTCGCTCGCCCGGCTGCAGGCCGACTACCTCAAGGAGGCGACCGAGCTGTGGAACCAGTCGGTCGCGCGCATGAGCGGCGACGGCCAGGACGCGTCGGTCGCGCTCGGCGACCGGCGCTTCGCCGGCCAGGAGTGGCTGGCCAACCCGGCGGCGGCCTACCTCGCGCAGGTCTACCTGCTCAACGCGCGCACCTTGCTGCGCATGGCCGAGAGCGTCGAGGGCGACGAGAAGACCAAGGCGCGCGTGCGCTTCGCGGTGCAGCAGTGGGTCGACGCGGCCAGCCCGAGCAACTATCTCGCGCTCAACCCCGAGGCGCAGCGCAAGGCGCTCGAGACCAAGGGCGAGAGCATCGCCCAGGGCCTCGCGCACCTGCTGGAAGACCTGAAGAAGGGCCACGTCTCGCAGACCGACGAGAGCGTGTTCGAGGTCGGTCGCAACGTGGCCACCACCGAAGGCCAGGTCGTCTTCGAGAATGAGCTGTTCCAGCTCATCGAGTACAAGCCGCTGACGGCGAAGGTGTACGAGCGGCCGATGCTGTTCGTGCCGCCTTGCATCAACAAGTACTACATCCTCGACCTGCAGCCCGACAACTCGTTCATCCGCTGGACGGTCGGGCAGGGCCACCGCACCTTCGTCGTGAGCTGGCGCAACCCCGACGAGTCGATGGCCGACCGCACCTGGGACGACTACATCGAGCACGGCGCGATCAAGGCGATCGACGTGGTGCGCGAGATCAGCGGCCAGGACACGATCGACACGCTCGGCTTCTGCGTCGGCGGCACCATCCTCGCCACCGCGCTGGCGGTGCTGGCCGCGCGCAAGCGTCACCCGGCCGAGAGTCTGACCCTGCTGACCACCTTGCTCGACTTCAGCGACACCGGCGTGCTCGACGTGTTCGTCGACGAGGCATCGGTGCAGATGCGCGAGATGACCATCGGCGCGCAGAGCCCGCACGGCCCGGGGCTGCTGCGCGGCAAGGAGCTCGCCGCCACGTTCAGCTTCCTGCGCCCGAACGACCTGGTGTGGAACTACGTGGTGGGCAACTACCTCAAGGGAGAGACGCCGCCGCCGTTCGACCTGCTGTACTGGAACGGCGACTCGACCAACCTGCCGGGCCCCATGTACTGCTGGTACCTCCGCCACACCTACCTCCAGGACGAGCTGAAGGTGCCGGGCGCGCTCACCGTGTGCGGCGAGAAGGTCGACCTCGGCGCGATCAAGGCGCCAGTGTTCGTGTACGGCTCGCGCGAGGACCACATCGTGCCGTGGAAGGCGGCCTACGCTTCCACGCGCCTGCTCAAGGGCCGCAAGCGCTTCGTGCTGGGCGCTTCGGGCCACATCGCCGGCGTGATCAACCCGCCCGAGAAGAAGAAGCGCAGCTACTGGACCAACGCATCGCTGCCGGCCGATGCCGAGGCCTGGTTCGACGGCGCGACCGAGCACCCGGGCAGCTGGTGGACCGACTGGGCGGCGTGGCTCAAGCCCCACGCCGGCCGCCAGGTGGCCGCGCCCAGGAGCTACGGCAACCGCAAGTACCGCCCGATCGAGGCGGCGCCCGGCCGCTACGTCAAGGTGAAGGCCTGACGGCGAGCGCGTCGCGCCCGCCGCCCGGACCGCATCACCGCCGCATCGAGACCCCGTCATCGCCAAGGAGACCCGCATGAGTACCGACATCGTCATCGTCGCCGCCGCCCGCACCGCCGTGGGCAAGTTCGGCGGCACGCTCTCGAAGACACCCGCCCCCGAGCTCGGCGCCACCGTCATCAAGGCGCTGCTGGAGCGCGCGAAGCTGTCGGGCGAGCAGGTCGGCGAGGTCATCCTCGGCCAGGTGCTGCAAGCCGGTGCCGGGCAGAACCCGGCGCGCCAGGCGGTCATCAAGTCGGGCCTGCCGCAGGGCGTGCCGGCGCTGACGATCAACGCGGTGTGCGGCTCGGGCCTGAAGGCCGTGATGCTGGCGGCGCAGGCCATCCGCGACGGCGACAGCGAGATCGTGATCGCCGGCGGCCAGGAGAGCATGAGCCTCGCGCCGCACGTGCTGATGGGCTCGCGCGAAGGCCAGCGCATGGGCGACTGGAAGATGATCGACTCGATGATCGTCGACGGCCTGTGGGACGTGTACAACCAGTACCACATGGGCATCACCGCCGAGAACGTGGCCAGGCAGTACGGCGTCACGCGCGAGCAGCAGGACGCGCTGGCGCTGGCGAGCCAGCAGAAGGCCGCCGCGGCGCAGGAGGCCGGCCGGTTCAAGGACGAGATCGTGCCCGTCGTCATTCCGCAGAAGAAGGGCGACCCGGTGGTGTTCGCGAGCGACGAGTTCATCAATAAGAAGACCAGCGCCGAGGCGCTCTCGGGGCTGCGGCCGGCGTTCGACAAGGCGGGCAGCGTGACGGCGGGCAACGCGTCGGGCCTGAACGACGGCGCTGCGGCGGTCGTGGTGATGAGCGCGAAGAAGGCCGACCAGCTCGGTCTGAAGCCGCTGGCGCGCATCGCCAGCTACGCCACCAGCGCGCTCGACCCGAAGATCATGGGCATGGGCCCCGTGCCCGCCAGCCGCAAGGCGCTGGAGCGCGCCGGCTGGAAGCCCGCCGACCTCGACCTGCTCGAGATCAACGAGGCGTTCGCGGCGCAGGCCTGCGCGGTGAACAACGAGATGGGCTGGGACACGAGCAAGGTCAACGTCAACGGCGGGGCCATCGCGATCGGCCATCCGATCGGCGCGTCGGGCTGCCGCATCCTCGTGACCCTGCTGCACGAGATGCAGCGCCGCAACGCCCGCAAGGGCATCGCCAGCCTGTGCATCGGTGGCGGCATGGGCGTGGCGCTGACCGTCGAGCGCTGACCTGCATCCATCACCCACGGCTTCGACAGAGGAGACTGCAATGACTCAGAAAGTGGCGTACGTCACCGGCGGCATGGGCGGCATCGGCACCGCGATCTGCCAGCGCCTGGCGAAGGAGGGCTTCAAGGTGATCGCCGGCTGCGGCCCGAGCCGCGACCACAAGAAGTGGCTCGACGAGCAGAAGGCGCTCGGCTACACCTTCTACGCGTCGGTGGGCAACGTGGCCGACTGGGAGTCGACGGTCGAGGCCTTCTCGAAGGCCAAGGCCGAGCACGGCCCGATCGACGTGCTGGTGAACAACGCGGGCATCACGCGCGACCGCATGTTCCTCAAGATGTCGCCCGACGACTGGCACGCGGTGATCGACACCAACCTGAACTCGATGTTCAACGTCACGAAGCAGGTGGTGCCCGACATGGTCGAGCGCGGCTGGGGCCGCATCATCCAGATCAGCTCGGTCAACGGCGAGAAGGGCCAGGCCGGCCAGACCAACTACTCGGCGGCCAAGGCCGGCATGCACGGCTTCACGATGGCGCTGGCGCAGGAACTCGCGGCCAAGGGCGTGACCGTCAACACGGTGAGCCCCGGCTACATCGGCACCGACATGGTCCGCGCGATCAAGCCCGAGGTGCTGGAGAAGATCGTCGCCACGATCCCGGTCAGGCGCCTCGGCACGCCCGAGGAGATCGCGTCGATCGTCGCGTGGCTGGCGGGCCCGGACTCGGGCTTCACCACCGGCGCCGACTTCAGCTGCAACGGTGGCCTGCACATGGGCTGAGCCGGCACGAAGAAGGGTCCTCGCGGACCCTTCTTCGCAGGGGGCGTGCGGCCGGCCGGTGCGCGCCTCAGTCGGCGCCGATCAGCCACTTGATCACGCCCTTGGCGACGAAGCCGACCATGCCGAAGCCGAGCGCGAGGAACAGCACGAAGGTGCCGAAGCGGCCCGCCTTCGATTCGCGCGCGAGCTGCCAGATGATGAACAGCATGTAGAGCATGAACGCGCCGACCCCGAAGGTCAGCCCGAACTGCGCGATCTGCTCTTCGCTGTAGCCGAACATCAGCGTTCTTCCGGCAACGCGCTGGCGTCCACGAGGTCGCGGTAGGCGTGCCAGCTCGCGTGCGCGAGCCACGGCAGCACGACCACCAGACCGGCCAGCAAGCTGGCCATGCCCAGCGCCGTGAGGCCCATGATGAGCGCGGCCCACAGGGCCATCGGCAGCGGGTGCTCCATCACCACGCGCCAGCTCGTCAGCACCGCCGCGAGCACGCCGACGCGGCGCTCCAGCAGCAGCGGCATCGCGACCACGCTCGACGCGAACACGGGTGCGGCCAGCACGCCGCCCAGCGCGAGCCACGCCTCGAACAGCATCGAGGTCTCCGACAGCACGACCACGCGCACGAAGTCGCCCGGGCTGCGCACCGGCGCCGGCGCGAATCCGGTGATGAGCGCGGCCGAGGTCAGCACCCAGCCGGTGCCGGCCAGCGCCAGCAGCACGCCGAACACCACCATGCGCGAATCGCGAGGGCGCCACGCCCGCAGCGCCGTGCCGAGGCCGGCGCGTTCGCCGCGTTCGAGCGCCCGGCTCACCGCGTACAGGCCGGTCGCCAGCACCGGCGCCACGAGCAGGAAGCCCGAGAACGCGCCGGCCAGCAGCCAGAAGCGCTGGCCGGCCGCGACGAGCAGCAGCGCGCCGAAGGCCGCCAGCGCCGCGCCGTGCGCCAGGCCCGGCACGGGGCAGCGCCACAGGTCGCGCCAGCCGGCGACCAGCCAGGCGAACGGCCGTGCCAGGGTGACGGGTCGGATGCTGATGCGGCGGGCGGCCTCGGCGGCGGACGACGGCTCGGTCATGGACGGGATCGTGCCACGGCCGGCGGCTGTCCCGCCTGGGCGATCACCGATCGGGCCGAGCGACCACCGTTCGGGCTGAGCCCGTCGAAGCCCCCGTACGTCGTGAGCCTGTCGAACGAGCGAGCCCGTCGAAGCCCTCGCGACGACGGTGAGGGGACTTCGACAGCCTCGACCCGAACGGACGGTACTGCCGTCGCGCGTCGTGGAACGCTCGACGGACCGCGACCGGACCCCGCCGCGTCGCGTCAGAACTGCGCCTGCACGCCGAACGAGAGCAAGGTGACGTCGTGCGTGTAGTCGGCGTTGCGGTTCTTCGCGTTCAGCGAATCCCACGCCACGATGGCCGTGAAGCCGGGCGCGAAGCGGTAGCCCAGGCCGATGCTGACGTAGGGCTGCGTCGAGGTGTCGCTCGACGTGTCGCTCAGGCCCGGCGCGCGGGACTCGAGCGTGGCGCGCGCGCGCGTGGCGCCGAGGCGACCGTGGAAGCTCCAGTCGCCCTCGCGGTGGTCGATCGCGACGCCGGCACCGAGGCTGCGCACCCGGCTCTCGACGCTGACGGGAAGGCCGCCGACATTGCCGGTCGCGCGCGTGGCGCCGAGCTCGTGCGCCACGACCTCGAAGCCCACCGAGCGCGGGCCGATCCAGCCGGCGGCCGCCCGCAGGCCGCTGCCGTTCTTGTCGCACGACGTGGCGCCGCGACACTCGGAGTTGCTGCGCGTGATGCCGCCGGCGAGCGACGCGCGCCAGCCCGGATCGGCGAGTGCAGGCGTGGAAACGAGCGCGGCGACGAAGCCGGCGCCCAGCAGTCTGGACGTCAGGTGCACGGGATCCTCCCTCGATGGACTTGTGTGGTGTCGATGACCGCCGCCGGGCCGCAGGGCACCGGCGACGGACGCGCGATGGTAGCGGCGATCGCCGCGCGATCAGCCGGCCGTGGTGGGCAACGCGTCACGCGCCAGCAGCGAACGTGCCGCCGCGCGCAGCGCGTCGGGGTCCGCGTCGGGCAGCCGCAGCACCTCGGCGTGCGCCAGGCCGCGGAAGTTGCGCTCCATCGAACGCGTGTAGATCGGGTCGTAGTGGCGCTGCATGAGGTCGAGGAACAGCTCGGCGAATCGTCCGGCGCGCGCCTGCGCGTGCCACGCGCCGACCACGTCGCGGCCGCGCAGTTCGACCAGCGCGTCGAGCTGCCTGCACAGCGCCTCGGGGTCCTCGGTCAGGTGGCGATAGTCCTCCAGCAGCAGCCGCACGCGCGCCGCGTCGGGCACCTCGAGCGCCACGCAGCGGCCGTGCTCGCGCATGCGCTCGATCAGCGCCTCGGGCACGCGCAGGTTGCCGACCTTCTTGCTCTCGCTCTCGACGAACACCGGCCGCGCGGGATCGAAGCGCGACAGCGCGTGCCACACCGCCGTGTCGTAGGCCTTCTGCGTCGGCTGCGGCCGCCCGGGCAGCGCGCCGAGCACCGATCCGCGATGGCAGGCCAGCGCCTCGAGGTCGAGCACCTGCGCGCCTTCGTCGGCCAGCGCCTGCAGCAGCCTCGTCTTGCCCGATCCGGTGCGTCCGCAGATCACGACGTAGTCGAAGCGGCCCGGCAGCGCCTGCAGCGCCTCGACCACGGCGGCGCGGAAGGCCTTGTAGCCGCCGTCGATCACGTGCGTGCGAAAGCCGATCTGGTCGAGGAACCACGCGAGCGTGCCCGAGCGCTTGCCGCCGCGCCAGCAGTAGACGAGCGGGCGCCACTCGCGCGGACGATCGAGCACGCGCTGCTCCAGGTGCTCGGCGATGCGCCGCGCGACGAGGGCCGCGCCGCGCTTCTTGGCGTCGAAGGCCGACACCTGCTTGTACTCGGTGCCGACCTCGCGGCGCTCGTCGTCGTCGAGCACAGGCCAGTTCTCGGCGCCGGGCAGGTGGTCCTCGGCGTACTCGGCCGGCGAGCGCGCGTCGATCACGGTGTCGAACTCGGCCAGGCGGCCCAGCACGTCGCGCGCGGTGACGGCCTGCACGCTCATGGCGTGATCGCGTCGAGCAGCTCGCTCTCGACCTGCAGCTGCGCCTTCGGCTGCTGCAGCACCGCGCCGTCGATCAGGAACGTGTCCTCGACGCGTTCGCCCAAGGTGCTGATCTTGGCGAGCTGCAGGTTGATGTGATGCCGCGCCAGCACGCGGGCCACCGCGTAGAGCAGGCCGGAGCGGTCGCTCGTGCTGATGCCCAGCAGCCAGCGCTGCGCGCGCTCGTCGGGCCGCAGGGTGACGCGCGGCGTGATCGGGAAGCTGCGCACGCGCCGCGACACACGGCCGCGGCTCGGTTCGGGCAGCGGCCCCTCGGTGCCGAGCGCCTGCGCGAGCTTGGCTTCGACCAGCGCGGTGATGTCGCGCGGGTACTCCTCCTGCAGCGCGCTCACGACCTGGAAGGTGTCGAGCGCGTAGCCGGCGCGCGTGGTGTGGATCTTGGCGTCGAGGATGTTGAAGCCGGCGCTGTCGAAGTAGCCGCAGATGCGCGCGAACAGGTCGGGCCGGTCGGGCGAGTACACCATCACCTGCAGTCCCTCGCCCACGCTCGACGGGCGGGCGCGTACCACCGGCGTGCGGGTGTCGAGGTGGCGCCACAGCATGCGCGCGTGCCACGCGATGTCGGCCGCGTCGTGGCGCGCGAAGTACGCGACGTCGAGCGTGTCCCACAGCTTCGACTCCGTGCCCGGCAGCATCGACTTCAGCGCGAGCATCTGCCGCGCCTCCTGCTTGCGCGCCTCGATCTCGACGTCGGCGTTCGGCCGCGCGCCGCCGAGCGCGCGCAGGGTCAGGCGGTACAGGTCCTCGAGCAGCTTGCCCTTCCACGCGTTCCACACCTTGGGGCTGGTGCCGCGGATGTCGGCGACGGTCAGCAGGTACAGCGCGGTGAGCGTGCGCTCGTCGCGCACCCGCTTGGCGAAGGACTCGATCACCTCGGCGTCGGCCAGGTCCTCCTTCTGCGCGATGCGGCTCATCGTGAGGTGGTGGCGCACCAGGAACTCCGCCAGCGCCGCGTCCTCGCGTGCGACGCCGTGCTCGCGGCAGAAGCGGCGCACCTCGGCGGCGCCGAGCTCGGAGTGGTCGCCGCCGCGGCCCTTGGCCACGTCGTGGAACAGCGCCGCGATGTACAGCACCCAGGGCTGCTCGAACTGCGCGGCCAGCTGCGAGCAGAACGGGTACTCGTGCGCGTGCTCGGGGATCAGGAAGCGCCGCACGTTGCGCACCACCATCAGGATGTGCTGGTCCACGGTGTAGACGTGGAACAGGTCGTGCTGCATCTGTCCGACGATGCGGCGGAACACCCACAGGTAGCGGCCGAGCACCGAGGTCTGGTTCATCAGGCGCAGCACGTGCGTCTGGCCCTCGGGCGCCGTCAGGATGCGCATGAAGGTGGCGCGGTTGACGGGGTCGCGGCGGAAGCGCCCGTCCATCAGGTTGCGCGCGTTGTACAGCGCGCGCAGGCTGCGCGCCGACAGGCCCTTGATGCCCGGCGTGCGCTGGTACACCTCGAAGGTCTGCAGGATGGCGTGCGGGTCGTGCGCGTACAGGTCGTCGCTGGCCACCTCGAGCATGCCGCCGCGGTCGAGGAAGCGCTCGTCGATCGGGCGCATCGGCGCGTCCTGCGAGCCGCTGATCCGCTCCTCGATGTTGAGCATCAGGATCTGGTTGAGCTGCGCCACCGCCTTGGCCGCCCAGTAGTAGCGGCGCATCAGCACTTCGGACGCACGCTGCGCGCGCGTGCCGCGATAGCCGAAGCTCTCGGCCACCGCCGTCTGCAGATCGAACACGAGGCGGTCCTCGCGGCGGCCGGCGATCACGTGCAGCCGCGCGCGGATCAGCTTGAGCAGTCCCTCGTTGCGCTGCAGCTGCTTGACCTCGAAGGGCGTGATCAGCCCCTTGGCGGCGAGCTCGCTCCAGGTGCGCCCCAGGCCGGCCGCGCGCGCGATCCAGATCAGCACCTGCAGGTCGCGCAGGCCGCCGGGGCTTTCCTTGCAGTTGGGCTCCAGCGCGTACGGCGTGTCCTCGTACTTCACGTGGCGCTGGCGCAGCTCGAGCGTCTTGGCGCGCAGGAAGGCCTTGGCGTCCATCGCCTGCGTGTTGGCGTGGCGGAAGGTCACGAACGCGCGGCGCGAGCCGGTGAGCAGGCGGCTTTCCATCAGCGCGGTCTGCACCGTCACGTCGCGCAGCGCCTCGGTCACGCACTCGTCGATGCTGCGCACCGAGGAGCCGATCTCCAGGCCGATGTCCCAGCATGCCGTGATGAAGCGCTCGATCGGCGCATGGTCGACCGGCCGGCCCGGAGGCAGCAGCACCAGCACGTCGACGTCGGAGTAGGGGAACAGCTCGCCGCGGCCGTAGCCGCCGACGGCCAGCAGCGCGCAGCCTTCGGGCATGGCCGAGCGCTGCCACAGGTCGACCAGCGTCGCATCGACGTGCCGCGTCAGCGCGCGCAGCAGCCGCGCGGCGGCCGATGCGCTCGGGCGCGCGGTGCGGAACTGCGCGAGCAGCGCCGACTTGCCGTCGCGGAAGGCCGCGCGCAGCGCGGCGATGTCGTGCGGCGCGAGCGCGGCCGGCGCGCCTTGAGCCCGCGGGGCCCGTGCCGTGCCCGGCAGCGCGGACACGCCGCGCCCCTCAGGCCGACGCCGGCGCCGGCGCGGCCGCGCCCTGCGTGACGAAGGCCGGCGGCGGCGGGCTGCCGGCCGACACGGTGAGCACCTCGTAGCCGGTCTCGGTGACGGCGACCGTGTGCTCCCACTGCGCCGACAGCGAGCGGTCCTTGGTGACGATGGTCCAGCCGTCGCCCAGTTCGCGGATCTCGCGGCGGCCCGCGTTGATCATGGGCTCGATGGTGAACACCATGCCGGGCACGAGTTCCTCGAGCGTGCCCGGGCGTCCGTAGTGCAGCACCTGCGGCTCCTCGTGGAACTTGCGGCCCACGCCGTGCCCGCAGAACTCGCGCACCACCGAGTAGCCCGCGTTCTCGGCGAACTGCTGGATCGCATGGCCGATGTCGCCGAGCCGCGCGCCGGGCCGCACCTTCGCGATGCCGCGCCACATCGCCTCGTACGTCAGGCTGCACAGCCGCTTCGCGGCGATCGAGCCTTCGCCCACGACGAACATGCGGCTCGTGTCGCCGTGCCAGCCGTCCTTGATGACGGTGACGTCGATGTTCACGATGTCGCCGCTCTTCAGCGGCCGGTCGTTCGGGATGCCGTGGCACACCTGATGGTTGATCGACGTGCAGATCGACGCCGGGAACGGCGGATAGCCCGGCGGCTGGTAGCCCAGGGTGGCCGGCGTGCCGCCTTGCACGTGCACGATGTGGTCGTGCGCGATGCGGTCGAGTTCGAGCGTGGTCACGCCCGGGCGCACGTGCTGCGCGAGAAGGTCGAGCACCTCGGAGGCGAGGCGCCCCGCGACGCGCATGGCCTCGATCTCTTCAGCGCTCTTGAGCGTGATCGGCATGGCCGGGATTATCCCATCGCCTCGTAGAATCGCGGCTCCCGCCGGCGCCATGTCCCCCATGTCGAAGCATCTCCTCCACGTCGAGGGCGGCAACGCCCTTTCCGATTTCCGCGCCGGCAGCCTTCTGGCCCGCCTGCAAGACGCGAGCGACCGCATCACCGGCGTCGCCGCGCGCCACGTGCACTGGGTGTGGAGCGACGCGCCGCTCGAGCCGGCCGCGCGCGACAAGCTCGAGGCGCTGCTGCGCTATGGCGACCCGTACACGGGCCCCGTCGACGGCGCGCTGGTGGTGGTGATGCCGCGGCCGGGCACGGTCTCGCCGTGGGCGAGCAAGGCCACCGACATCGCGCACAACTGCGGGCTCGCGGTGCACCGCATCGAGCGCGTGGTCGAGTACCGCCTCGCGCTGAAGCCGGGCCTGCTGGGCGGCGCGAAGCCGCTGGCGGCCGACGCGCTGCAGGCCTGCGCGGCGCTGCTGCACGACCGCATGGTCGAGGCCGTGGCCTTCGAGCGCGACGCGGCGAAGCACCTGTTCGACGAACGTCCGGCGGCGCCGCTCGCGCACGTCGACGTCATCGGCCGCGGCCGCGCCGCGCTCGAACAGGCCAACGCCGCCTTCGGCCTCGCGCTGTCGGACGACGAGATCGACTACCTGCTCGACTCGTTCCGCAGGCTCGGCCGCAACCCGAGCGACGTCGAGCTGATGATGTTCGCGCAGGCCAACAGCGAGCACTGCCGGCACAAGATCTTCAACGCGCGCTTCACGATCGACGGCATCGGGCAGGAGCGCTCGATGTTCCAGATGATCCGCCACACCGAGCAGGTGTCGCCGCAGCGCACGGTGGTCGCGTACCACGACAACGCGGCCGTGATGGAAGGCGGGCCGGTGCGGCGCTGGCTGCCCGAGGGCTTCACCAACGCGCCCCGCTACGCGGCGCGCGACGGCACGGCGCACGTGCTGATGAAGGTCGAGACGCACAACCACCCGACGGCGATCTCGCCGTTCCCGGGCGCGGCCACCGGCGCGGGCGGCGAGATCCGCGACGAGGGCGCCACCGGCCGCGGCGCGCGGCCCAAGGCGGGGCTCACCGGCTTCAGCGTGTCGAACCTGCACCTGCCCGGCACCGACGAGCCCTGGGAGCGCGACCCCGTCGGCAAGCCGTCGCACATCGCCAGCGCGCTGCAGATCATGGTCGAGGGGCCCATCGGCGGCGCGGCCTTCAACAACGAGTTCGGCCGGCCCAACCTCGGCGGCTACTTCCGCGTGTACGAGCAGGCCGTGGCCGGCGTGCGCCGCGGCTATCACAAGCCGATCATGATCGCCGGCGGCATCGGCTCGATCGACGCGTCGCAGACCGCGAAGCTGCCGTTCGGCGCGGGCACCTTGCTCGTGCAGCTCGGCGGGCCGGGCATGCGCATCGGCATGGGCGGCGGCGCGGCCAGCTCGATGGCCGCCGGCGCCAACAGCGCCGAGCTCGACTTCGACTCGGTGCAGCGCGGCAACCCCGAGATCCAGCGGCGCGCGCAGGAGGTCATCAACCACTGCTGGGCGCTCGGCGAGCGCAACCCGATCCTCGCGATCCACGACGTCGGCGCGGGCGGCCTCAGCAACGCCTTCCCCGAACTGGTCGACGGCGCCGGGCAGGGCGCGCGCTTCGACCTGCGCAAGGTGCCGCTCGAGGAGAGCGGCCTCGCGCCGAAGGAGATCTGGTGCAACGAGAGCCAGGAGCGCTACGTGCTGGCCGTCGACCCCGATCTGCTGCCGCTGTTCGAGCAGATGTGCGAGCGTGAGCGCTGCCCGTTCGCGGTGGTCGGCGTGGCGCGCTCCGACCGCGAGCTGGTGGTGGAAGACGGCCCCGGCGGCGAGCGCGTGATCGACATGCCGCTGGAGGTGCTGCTCGGCAAGCC
>Ga0209172_10006335_pt1 | contig 13254 bp, 11 predicted proteins | sample LarsenN4metaG_FD_184113 | JGI IMG/M metagenome (GOLD analysis project Ga0209172, IMG submission 184113) | Hot spring sediment bacterial and archeal communities from British Columbia, Canada, to study Microbial Dark Matter (Phase II) - Larsen... ... | reverse complement strand
GGCCCGGTCGGAGGCCTGGTTTTCCACGGCGGGGTTCCACCAGGGGTCCAGATGGAAGACGTAGGTGGCCCGGGTGAGGTTGAGCCCCTTGCCGCCCGCCCACGTGGGCGGGCGCTACCTGGGGGAACAGAAGCGCCGCCTTCCCCACCAAGTTTCAATCCTCGCCCGCCCCCTCATCGGGGCGGGCACCTGCAACGGGTTTCAATCCTCGCCCGCCCACGTGGGCGGGCGCTACGAGCAATAAGCACAAGCTGGTGCTGGGACTATCGTTTCAATCCTCGCCCGCCCACGTGGGCGGGCGCTACAGGCGCGGGGATGTGTACCGCGCGGTGGTGCTAGAGTTTCAATCCTCGCCCGCCCACGTGGGCGGGCGCTACCGACGTGGTTTGTCGGATCTGCCCCGGCAGATGATGTTTCAATCCTCGCCCGCCCACGTGGGCGGGCGCTACATTCTCCACCAACTCCTCCGGTACTGCAAATATGTTTCAATCCTCGCCCGCCCACGTGGGCGGGCGCTACACAACCCCCCCAAAAAAAGGGGAGAAAGGGAGGAGTTTCAATCCTCGCCCGCCCACGTGGGCGGGCGCTACGGGCGGCGATTGCGGCGCTCCGGCTGGTGGGCGAGTTTCAATCCTCGCCCGCCCACGTGGGCGGGCGCTACGGCTTTCCAGGTGTTTCAAGAGTCGTTTGAACATGTTTCAATCCTCGCCCGCCCACGTGGGCGGGCGCTACCCGGTCGAGGACTTACAGTCCCCGGCCAGCACGTAGTTTCAATCCTCGCCCGCCCACGTGGGCGGGCGCTACCCGAGCCTTTCAAGTCTGTCCACGCAATCGGAAGTTTCAATCCTCGCCCGCCCACGTGGGCGGGCGCTACGGTTCAAGGTTTCCGTCTGCGGCCCACCGATACCCGTTTCAATCCTCGCCCGCCCACGTGGGCGGGCGCTACGTGAAACTCTAATCCTTTAGCAGTTAGGATATTGTGTTTCAATCCTCGCCCGCCCACGTGGGCGGGCGCTACTCGCTCTTGGCGGGGTGCAGATTAAGGCCGGGAGCATGTTTCAATCCTCGCCCGCCCACGTGGGCGGGCGCTACGTCAGCGGGGGAGGTGGCGCTGTCGTTGTACAAGTTTCAATCCTCGCCCGCCCACGTGGGCGGGCGCTACGCATCCTTGAACGTCAACAAAGGTTCTTCCGTGCGAGTTATGTTTCAATCCTCGCCCGCCCACGTGGGCGGGCGCTACTATTTGCATTTTTGCCAGCTGTTCATCGAGGTTGATGTTTCAATCCTCGCCCGCCCACGTGGGCGGGCGCTACATCCCCCAAGAAGCAGTGAACTATCTGAAGAAAGTTTCAATCCTCGCCCGCCCACGTGGGCGGGCGCTACGCTGCCAATGGTGCAAAGGGTGGGCGCCCCCGCAAGTTTCAATCCTCGCCCGCCCACGTGGGCGGGCGCTACCCCCCCGAAGAAGAACTCTATACCCTCGCCAAAGAAGCCGTTTCAATCCTCGCCCGCCCACGTGGGCGGGCGCTACGGAATTATCCACAATTTGTTAATAATGTAGCGATGTTTCAATCCTCGCCCGCCCACGTGGGCGGGCGCTACCCATATAGTGTGGGGAATAAGGGTTCACGCTGAAGTTTCAATCCTCGCCCGCCCACGTGGGCGGGCGCTACTTACTAGCAGTGTTTGCACCAAGTCCGCCAATAGGTTTCAATCCTCGCCCGCCCACGTGGGCGGGCGCTACCGGCCCGTCGATGCCCGGGGGAAGGCTTCCAGGGATGTTTCAATCCTCGCCCGCCCACGTGGGCGGGCGCTACGCGTGTCACTTTGTCCGCCTCTCTGTTGGGCTCAGGTTTCAATCCTCGCCCGCCCACGTGGGCGGGCGCTACTTTGCATTTTTGCCAGCTGTTCATCGAGGTTGATGTTTCAATCCTCGCCCGCCCACGTGGGCGGGCGCTACTCACCAGCAAGCAGGCGGGAGAAACAGCACATCTTTGCGTTTCAATCCTCGCCCGCCCACGTGGGCGGGCGCTACACGGCGCATACGGTGCTGGCAAAGCCATTGTGAGGTTTCAATCCTCGCCCGCCCACGTGGGCGGGCGCTACCAACGGCGGCGGGGTCGGAACCGCAGAAAAGGCGAGTTTCAATCCTCGCCCGCCCACGTGGGCGGGCGCTACGCTGGGTTTTTCGTCCTCTGCCTCTGGCTTTACCTGTTTCAATCCTCGCCCGCCCACGTGGGCGGGCGCTACGCTACGTGGAGCAGGAATCTTCATGGAGGGAGAAGGCGTTTCAATCCTCGCCCGCCCACGTGGGCGGGCGCTACAATAGCTCTCAACCTCCTGTTTCACTCTGATTAATGTTTCAATCCTCGCCCGCCCACGTGGGCGGGCGCTACAAGAGGAAATAGAGACGCTTCACCCGGAGATAAAGGTTTCAATCCTCGCCCGCCCACGTGGGCGGGCGCTACGGGGTTTTACGGCCCCGACGCCGTCATTAAGAACGTTTCAATCCTCGCCCGCCCACGTGGGCGGGCGCTACGTCAGCAAACAGGCCATACACCAACTACTCAAGAGTTTCAATCCTCGCCCGCCCACGTGGGCGGGCGCTACGCTTGGCACATGGATGTTTTCCGCACCCACATCGAGTTTCAATCCTCGCCCGCCCACGTGGGCGGGCGCTACCTGCCTTGCGTGTCATCTGGGGACCTCAGAAGAGGGTTTCAATCCTCGCCCGCCCACGTGGGCGGGCGCTACGAAGCCTGGACAGGTGGTGCACCATATCGATGGGGTTTCAATCCTCGCCCGCCCACGTGGGCGGGCGCTACCGGCTGCCATCGGCGCCTTGTCTGTCCACTTTTTGTTTCAATCCTCGCCCGCCCACGTGGGCGGGCGCTACGTTTGACGCGAGTAATTGTGCAACAGCAACTAAGATGTTTCAATCCTCGCCCGCCCACGTGGGCGGGCGCTACGCCGGGCGATGGCTATCGGGCCGAAGAAACAGAGTTTCAATCCTCGCCCGCCCACGTGGGCGGGCGCTACAAGCAGGAGATGGTGCTCAACGCTATTGACGAGGTTTCAATCCTCGCCCGCCCACGTGGGCGGGCGCTACCACCATGTGGGGCATCCGCAAGCTGATCAAGCTGTTCGTTTCAATCCTCGCCCGCCCACGTGGGCGGGCGCTACTGTCGTCCTCATCGGGCCAACAGTTTCGGCAGGTTACGCTCACATTTCCGCGAACCCGCCATAAAATGCCTGAGCAGGGCATCGGCACTCGACATTCTCCTCTCAATCTTCACGCAAAATTCAACAGTTCCATCCACCGCGAATCCCCCCGGCTTTTCTCATGCACACCAGGTTCGCGGATCAGACGATCAGCGGTTCCTCGTCGAAGAAGATCGTCCTGGTCTGCCCATGGGTTTCCACATGGTTCTCCCGGGGCTCGGTCAGGCGATAGAAACGAAGGTTGTCCTGCTCCTTGTCGATCTCCCGCAGGAGCTTTCGCCGCAGATCCTCGAACTTCATCTCGTTGACCTGACATTCAAACACCGACTTCTGAACCCGCTGGCCATAGTTCTTGCACGCCTGGGCCACCCGCCGCAGGCGCCGGCGCCCTTCCCTGGTTTCGGTGTTCACATCATAGCAGACAACTACCCACATAACCTCACCTCACGAATAGAGCACCGGCGTGTACTGCTCAAGATCGCCCCGCAGGTGCCGGGCCAGCAGCCGGGCCTGCACATGGGGCAAAAGCCCGAAGGGGACTTTCTGGTCGAGGACCGGATGGTGAAACTCATCCTGCTTCCGCTTCTGGTAAGCCATGATGACCTCCTTGCGCCCCGCGTCATCCAGATACGTGGCCCCGCCGGGCCGCACCTCGAAGTGCTTCCCCGTGATCTGCTTCCGGTTGATGAGGGTGAGGGCCAGCCGGTCCGCCAGCACGGCCCGGAACTCTTCCATGAGATCAAGTCCCAGGGACGGCCGGCCCGGCCGCAGAGCGTGGAGAAAGCCCATCTGGGAATCGAGCCCGACCCCTTCCACGGCGCTGATGCAGTCGTTGAGGAGCAGCGTGTAAAGGAAGGAAAGCAGCGCGTTCATGGGATCGAGCGGGGGCCGGCGGTTGCGGCCGTTGAGCCGGAAGGTGGGGCGGTCCTCCTCCTTCACCATCCGGTCGAAGACGTGAAAATAGGCGTTGGCCGCCTCCCCCTCCAGGCCGCGGACGTGGTCGATGTCCGTCGCATCCTTGAGATGGAAGAGCGCGTCGGCCAGGGTGTCGGCGGCGCCGCGCAGCGCCGCGGCCTCATCGTTCACATCCGTCTCCCGCGCCCCGCGCAGGAGAATCTGGCGGGCGTTCTTCACCTTCCCCGCCACCATGTTCCGGGCGATTGCCGCACAGCGCTCCCGGTCCCGCACCGCCTCGTACTGGGTCTGGCGCAGGAGCACGTTGCCGCTGGTCTTGCCGACGACGCGGCACTTGAACTTGCCGTTGCGGTCGAGGATCACCACTGCCCGGCCGTCTTCGGCGCAGCGGGCCATGATGAAGGGGCTCATCATGACGTTCCCCATGGTGACGATGGCCCCCAGGTGGTGGAGCGGCACCTGCATCTGGAGTTCGCCCTTCACCTCCACCTTCAACGTCTCGTGGTCGAGGCTGACGTAAGCCCCCTGGGTCATTACGTAGAGGGTATTGAGGATCTGTTTCATTTCTTTCTCCCCCCTTTATGAAAGGGGGGCTGGGGGGGATTTCCCAGCCGCTTCCGGCTCTCCGGCTCCACCAGGAAATTCTCCGGCGTCACCACCCGCTCGCCGGTCTCCACCTCCAGCTTTTCCCGCGCCTCGCCGGCAATCCGTCCCCCCTTGTGGGCCGCCGCCTTGTTTTCCGGGAACCCTTGGGCGTCCTGCTTCCGGGCGATTTCCGTCGTGGCTGCCTCGCCCAGCATCGAGAAGATAAGCTCCAGGTCGGTCATGTGGTCCCTCAGGTTTTCCCGCTCCAGCCCCTTGAACTGCTTGTACTCGCCGGGGGTCATGCCGAAAGCGGCCTTGGAGATTTCGGCGGTCAGGATGGCGTACTCCGGTTCTCCCTTAACGCCCCGGTTCTTCCATTCTTCAGTCAACTCTCCCCGAATAGCGATGCCGCGCATCCGCTTCTCAATCCAGGCCTCGGAATAGCCCTTGGCACGGTAAAGCTCGCGGGTGCGCTTCGTGGCAAGCTCCGGGTCTTCGATCTCCTGGACCCGCTCGTAGCCCACCTTGGCCAGCCAGCGCTTGAAGGGCTCGGCCTTGGGGGACGGGATGGACTGGATGATGCGGAGCATGGTCTCGGTGTTGGCGCAATCGGTCGAATATGCCTTGCCGTCCGCTGACAAGAGTTTCAGTTGTACGATTTTTTCGTACAACTCGTTATAGCCTTCATTGGTGAGCTTTCGCTTCAGGTCACTCCAGTAACGGCGGGGAATAGAGCTTTCTACAAGCACCCCTATCACGTCGATAACCGAGAACCACCACTCCCCGTTGTGCAGGGTTTTGCGGATTTCCTTTCCTTGAAAAACCACCAGCCTCGTTTCCATCCAGCCCTCCTCAGATAGCAAACAATTCCCGCGCCGCCTTGCGGCTCCTGTCCTTTTCGGCAACGACGGCGGGAAGACAAATATTTTTCAATGAACACTCCGGGCAGCGCTGGTTGTTGATCGGTGGCGGCAGATGACCAGAAGCAAGCAAGTCATGGATCGCTCTTGCCGTCTCTTCCACCTGTTGCCGTAACGCCGAGGTGAATTGAACCTCCCTGCGGTGAAGTGAGCTTTTGTGGAATACCGCTCCCCGCTCGATGGTTACATCCAGCATTTCCTCAAGGCAGAGCGCCTGCGCGGCCAGTTGCAAGTCGTCATTGAGCCATTTCTTCATTTTGCCGTGTTTGTATTCCACGGGATAGACGGTACCGTCAGGGTGGAATTCCACCACGTCACACCGCCCCGAAAGCCCCAGACGCTGCGACCAGACCGGTAGTGCATACTCTAGGCGAACGCCTTCGGTGTCACATACATGAAACGCTTGATCTGCCCTGTCGTGCTCGGCAGAGCCCCGTTGTGTGTGGATGTTGTCTTCGAACTCGCCATCCATGAAGATCAACGCGCACCGGCGGGTACAGTAGGAATACTGGTTGAGAGCGGAGACGGCGACCATTTCCGCTCTTTCTCCTTTATCCATGATCATGGCATCAGCAATTCGACACCTGCTGGCAGACGGTCACGGTGTACTGTAACCTCGTAATCAGAGAAACTGCGGGGCGATGAGGCGGATTTCCTCGTAATTTCGACAATAGCGCCCTTATCCAGAAGCTTGTGTGCCGGGGCACAGCCGAGCATGGCCTGCTTGATCCGCTGGTTGGGATCGCTGTCAGTGCCGACATGCTTGAAGACATAAAGCCCTCGACAGGACATCATACCCTTGCTGGCAGAGCGGTCATGGTCGTACATGTTCAACAGCGCTTCCCAAAGGTTTGCCAGGTCGGCATCGGAAAAACCGGTTCCCCTGGCGAGATTGGCGCTGATGAAACCCTTTGCCACGTAGAGGCCATAAGGGATAAGAGCCTTGCGCCCCATGGTGCGGAGCTTGTCCTCTTCCTGTTCGTTTTCCCATTTTTCATAATCGGCAGCCGTTTTGGCACCGCTCACCTTCTCCGCCACTGCCATGCGGGTAATGGACGCATCCAGCGGAAGAATGGGATCAACCGAGCGGGCAAAGGAAAATTGCACCGGCCCGCGTACCTGGCCGGCATTGGCACCGGTGCTCATTACCGCGCCGAACGTCCGTACATCGAAGAAGGTATTGCACATCCAGTCGCGCGCATTGCCGACTTGATTGCGGTTACCGCCACCCTCGGGCTTGCCGCCGGTTTCCTCATGGGCTTTCGCAATATATTTGTTCAAATTGGTCGAATGCTGCACATACACGGCGTTCGGTGCCGCGACAGCGATGTCCGTCCCGAATTTTTCCTGAATGAAGTTGCGCACCCTGCGTTTCAGGGCGACGTCGGAAACGAGGCCATGCATATCTTCGGGGTCGATGCGCGGACTGTTCCCGGCATCGGGGTCGCCGTTGGGGTTGCCGTTTTCACAGTCGAAGAGATAGAGGAATTCATAGCGGTTCTGGATGCTCATTGGTTGTCTCCTTTGGAGTTATTGGTATTGGTATTTTTTCCCGCCCGGTTGGCGGCAATCTGCTGGTAATAGCCAAGGGCGAACAGGCTTTGCTGATCCAGGTTCAGAGTCGAAGGGATGCGATCCTGGATGCGGCTCATGATCTCGGCAATCTGATCCTCGTACCAATAAGCCAACCCTCCATCCAACTTGTTCAGGTGGTTCTTGGCGTTTCCCAATAGACGGCCGAGAGTAAGTCCCGGTGTCTGGCTGGCAGCGACATAGTAGCGCTGGACAACACCGGCACCGACATCTCCGAGCGCTGCCCGCTGCAGACCGGCCAGCATTGCCAGCAATCGCCCGCACTGATAGGCGGGTTCGGGATGTTCCTTGTTGAGATAAGCACTCATCTGGTGGTCTCCTCCTTTGCGAATAAAATATGCTTTGATAAGCCCCATACGGGCGTGATTGAACGGTTTGTTTTCGATGAGATCGGCGCGGAAACGGGCCAGCGCTTGGGCAATGAACGGCTGGGGTATCGGCAGTCCGGCCAGGGCTACCCGCCATAGAGTGGTTGCCGTTGGTGCGGGGAGTTTGTTCAAGTTGTCAAAATATGACTTTGTCTTGTCATATCGAACCATTGAAAGGCAGACTTCATTGAACTTAGGGTCCCGTGCAAGCCCACCATCTGATTGTGCAACAATCTCAAGATCGGCAAACCACCGATCGATTGTGGTAACCAGGTCCTCGAAACTTCCTTCCATCCAGTCGCGTACCATCACCCGTCCTGAAGCGCCGGATAACGTCATAGCGTAATAGCGGTTGTTTTCGAGCGTTACCCGCTGCCCGGTGCGGAGAGAGGCAAGGAGCTGCCGAACCGAATTCTGGGCCGCCGCTTCCGTGAGTTCCGGTGGTTCGTACAAAAAATCCAGCGGGTCGTCTTCCGGTTTCACTGTTTCCTTGAACCAATGGACGACGAGAGTGTTGGCCAGCTTGCGAGAATGGTTGTTTATGAGATGTTCAAGAGCGTCAACATAGCCACGAGCAGCAACTTCATTCATTGCCGCATTTTTCGCTTGGTCAAAGCCGTAGGAACAAAAAGCCGATTTATCAAATCCAACCATCACATCTTTAGTTCCCAACCCACCTACGCCAGCAAGACCGCCAACTTTTGGGTGAGTGAGAAGCGGTTTTGTCATCTTCCCAGTTAAAAGACAAAGCATTTCGCCTGAATCTGAATCTTCAGGGCTCGACTTTGTTTTCTTGTCTTTTTTTGGTTTTTCTTCAACCGTCAAATCGTTATCACGCCAGAAACGCCACCAATTCTGCACGGTCTCCTGCTTTAACGGATCAACACCAGCAACACTCCAACGCATCCAATCCGACGGCTTTGGACGAAGTTCTTTAACGCGTTCGCAAAGCCTTTCCACTTCTTCGCTGTTCTCAAAAAACCGGGATAGCGGATATAGTTCTGCAGCACTTGCAGATGCACACTTCAACATTTCAACGAAGTAATCATGTCGCTTGGTTGCTTTGTCGATATTGGCTTGTGTTTCATTGTTTTTGAAGTAAAGAGCTACTGTCTGCAAACTCTCCACAAGGAAATGCGCCCTGCCACCGGCATTCATGTTGTGCATGTCAGGGCACTTGGTCGTTAACTCACCCTTGTCATCCCCAAGCGGTAAAACGTTGATGAACCGGCCATCAGCAGATATTTCAGCCAGCCACCGAACATTCCGGGTAGTAAAGCCAGGCTCTGAATCTGTAAGGTTTATGCGGGCATAATCAACAAGAGGTTGAAGCATCAGATCCGCCCCCTTTCCGGCTTGCGAACCTTCTCGCTGTCAAAAGGCGGGACTTCCAATACGCCCCCTTTAACCGTGGCATCAAAGAGGGAGATGAACGGTTTGTCGTCGCGTACGACATCACGGCGAAGGTCAAAAACGTCATAGAGCATCCAACCGATGTGCTGATCGTATGGCAGCGGTTGCCTTAACTCTTCGCCGGGCTGAACGTACTCGAAGAACGCCGGGAATTCGCTACACCCGAAAAAGGGTTGTTGGAAGCATTTTCCCTGTTTCGCCCGCCGTTCGAACATGCTGTCGAACTTGTTGATCTGCTCCGGCGCTGAAAAATGAGTTTTGGGGACGATTCGCGCCGTCAAGCGATAGCGGACGTTTTTAAGCGCCATGGTCTGACGCTGGGTTCTGCCTTTCTGGTCGGTGCCCAATTCATCCTTGCCGCCATCGGCCCAGAGTGGTTCCGGTTGCTCTCGTCCCTCCATCCAGGCCTTGATACTCCGGTCGGAAGGCGCCTTGTCCTTCACCTCGTTCCGCCGCAACGCAATATACCGCGGCATCTCCAGCACCTCGATGCTCTCCACCTGCCAGTGGAAATAGGGGCGCATCCCTTTGGCATCCCGAATCCCCTCCCAGTAGATGGCATCGAAGATTCCCCGTGCGGCGGATGGCGTAATCACCGGATAACTGAACCGTTCCACCTTCATCTCCGGGCGGGTGAAGCAGGCGAAGTCTCCCCAGACTTCAAGGGTGTGGGTTTTCTTGCTCACCTCGTTCCTCCTTTCCTCAACCGATCAAAATCTGCTGCGACTGCGGCAACCGCAGCCCTAACACGTCATCGTACAAATCACCATCCCGGTCTTCGAGGATGTACCACTCATCCGAAGACCCTTTCCCATAGCGGAGTTTTGCCGGAATCAACACCCCCCAGGCGGGATGGTCGTTGGCCGGGCGAAACACACTGACCGCCAGTCCTTGGGCGTTTCTGATCCACTGGGCACTGATCCCTTCCTCGTCCTGTTGACGGTTCAGCTCCTCGAACGTCTCAATGCTTGCGCCATAGGGAACGAGAACCTGAATAGACGCCTTGTCGATCAGTCGGTACTCTCTGGCCACGCCGACGAAATCAACGGCGGTCACTGCTTCGGAGAGCGCCTTATTCTGGGCTTCCGGTCTGCTCAGGTCGTACAGCCGATGATAATAGTCACGGAACACCGCCGGATCGTTCAAATCAAGGCCAGCCGTGTCCGCCTCAATCAGCATGCTTCGCGTGACTTCTGCTGCCTGGAAATAGGCCCAGGTCGGGTAGCGTTTCCGGTGATCTCCCGCAACGTCGGGCTCAAAAACTCGCACTTTACCCATTTTACGATTACCGCCATCATCGGTGAGTCGTCCTTCCCGGTTGCAGCGCCCGGCGGCCTGGGCGATGGCGTCAAGGGGAGCGAGAGCACGATAGACCACCGGAAAATCCACATCGACGCCGGCCTCGACACATTGGGTAGAAATCAACCGGCACTTTTTGCCAGCTTTCAGTCTGGCGCGGACCTCATCCAGCACAGCTCTCCGATGCAGGGCACAAAGGTTTGTGGAAAGATGAAAGACGCCCTCATCGTATTTCAATTCGTCGAGCAGTGCCAATGCGTGACTCTTCAAATTCACGACACAGAGTACCTGCTGCTCAATTCTGATTTCATCTGCCAGCGTTGACCATGCCTTTACTTCTCCCTGTTGCGGCCAATAAACCTCATAGCGGCGCAGCGCATCATACAGGCTGGCATGATCCGGCGCCGCCTCAATCGGACGCCAGCCTGTGTTGACCAACTTCACGACTGCCCCATCCAAGGCATCGAAGGCCGGCTGGGTTGCCGTGGCAAAGAGCACCGTTGTCCGGTAGGTTCGGGAAAGATGGGAAAGTGCCGCAAGCGTCGGTACGGCCAAGGCCTGTGGCAGGGTCTGGGCCTCATCGAACATGATGACCGACTCCATCAGATTGTGGAGCTTGCGGCAGGCGGACGGCCGGTTGGAAAAGAGCGATTCAAGAAGCTGTACGTTAGTGGTGATGATGATCGGTGCATCCCAGTTCTCTGCCAGGAGTCGCCGGGAGCGCTCCGTTGAAGCTTCAGCATCGCCCGTCGCCTCTTCGCTTCCCAAGCCAGCCAGACTGTGATGTTCGAGGACAAAGTTGTCGGGAAAGCCTTCGAACACTGACCGATAGATTTCAGCCGTCTGTTCGATGATCGACAGAAACGGCACAACAAGAATGATCCGCTTGATTCCCTTGTCTTCGTTCCGTGCCACATGTTCAAGTGCAAACTTCAGCATGGCCAGGGTCTTGCCGCTTCCAGTCGGGGCTGTCAGCGTCAAGAGCCCCGGCTCTGCCGCCGCCGCTGCCGTCACCATGTTCCAGAGAGCGTTACGGGCGTCCAGTACGGACCTGCCCGCCTTGTTCACACTGCGGATTTTGCCCGCCATATACTCGTCAAGGGCGGTCAGGGCTTGTGCAGCATTCAATTTCGGCCCTGCTTCACGATAGCGCTTACCCTGTTCATCTCCCTCGAAATGAGCTTCTGTGTCCAGAAAGTCCGCATCGGTGAGGCACGAAAAGAGCATCCTGACGTCAAGCATCGCTGCAATCTGCGATTGAAATCCAATTTTTTCAGGGATAATCGTATTTGCAGGCTTTTCAGCGAGCAAGCCATCGGCCGCAAGCCTTGCCTTCAGCCGACTGAAATCCTCATCACTGAGCCTTAAGGTCTTGGGAGTTGCCTGCTTCATCATTCTTAAGGCACTGTTACCGCCTTGCTGCAAGCCAATGTGATGCCCCTGAATTGCCAGTGCTGCTGCAACAGCCTGAAACTCGCTGAGCGCTACCCAAGCCCCGGGAGACCAGTGATCAAGCCCCTTGGCTTCACCACGCAGGCGAGCCTGGAAAGAGTCCGCGTACTTGCCGAGGTCGTGGAGCAGCCCGGCAAGGTTGGCCTCCTCAGCCCATTCGGCCTTTCCGGAAAATTTCACTGCGAGCCGTGCAACTTCGGTCAGATGCTCCTTTGCCGAATGAGTCTGGTTAAAATCGTTTGCGCTATGGGCCAAATAGCTCATCCTGTCCCCCGTTAGTCACTACCGCAATAACAACCGGACCTGCATCTTTATTGAGCCAGAGCCCAAATCAAAAAAAGTAAACCCATCCTAACCCACACTTGCGACAAAACAAGTCACAAACTTTTCTCCAGTCAACAGACATCCAAACTACAAAATGGGCATTGCCCACATACCCACAAAATGGTATCGTTTTTCTCGGAGGGACCAAGCCATGCTCGTTCAAACCGATTCACGCCGCAGAATCACGCTCCCCCCCAATTCCGGCATCAAGGCGGGAGACACCCTCGACCTCGAAGTTCTGGAAGACGGCAGGATCGTTCTCGTGCCGGTGGAACCGGTGCCGCGTCACCAGCTCTGGGCCTGGACCGCCGAAAGCAAGGGGGCCATTGTGGCCTCGCTTTCGGACCAGCGGCCGTCGATAGTGGTGGAGTCCGAGAAAGAGGCCGCCGACGTTGCCGACCGGTGGGCCCATGAGGATTGAGATCCGGCCCGCCTTCGACGAAGCGGTCATGTCAGCCGAACTGCCGGTGCGAAAGGCGGCGGCAAAAATGCTGCTGCTCCTCCAGCAGCTCGACCTCCCCCAGCTCTGGACCCATCCCGGCCTCAATTTCGAGAAACTGCACGGCATGGTCGAACCGGTGACCGGCCAGCAGCTCTACTCGCTCCGGGTAACCCAGGGCGCCCGCGCCATCTCCTGCCTGCTCCAAGGCCCCACCATTGTGCTCGTCAGTCTCCACACCCGGCACGACAAGACATATCGCAAGTAACACAAAAAAAGCCGCCCCATCGGAACCATCCGATGCAGGCGGCTTTTATCACAGCAAGGTCATACCCGAACAGGGAGTCATCCACTCCTCCGGAAAAACGTCAGTTCATATCATTAGCATCATCCCATACTCCTTTATCCACGGGGCTGTCAAGGGCTTTGCCCGGCGTGGTCACGGCATGGCCAGGTTCGCCGGGTTCTCCGTGTCCATATCCCATTGCAACGGGTTTTCGCCGATGTATTTCCGGGCGGCGTCCAGCTCAGCGTCGCTGCGAATGATGCGTTCCCCCTACCCCAGCAGAAACTCGAAATCCTCCCGGCTGATGCCGGCCCCTTCGCCGGCGGCGCTGTCGTCGAGAAGGGCCTTGTAGAGGGCGAGCTTGCGCTTTTTCAGCTCCATCATCTTTTCTTCGATGGTGTGGCGCATGACGAGGCGGGTGATGGTGACCTGGCGGGT
>Ga0209172_10006330_pt1 | contig 13268 bp, 11 predicted proteins | sample LarsenN4metaG_FD_184113 | JGI IMG/M metagenome (GOLD analysis project Ga0209172, IMG submission 184113) | Hot spring sediment bacterial and archeal communities from British Columbia, Canada, to study Microbial Dark Matter (Phase II) - Larsen... ... | reverse complement strand
CAGCTTGCGCTCGAGCTCCGCCAGGCGCGCGGCCAGCTCGGGCAGGCGCGCGATGTACGGGAAAGTTCGCTTGAACTCCGCGAGCGGGCGCACCGGCGTGCCCCAGACCACCTGCCCGCCGCGCACGATCTTGCCGGGCAGGATGCCTGACTGCCCGCCGAGCACGGCGCCGTCTTCGACGCGGCAGTGGTCGCCGAAGCCCACCTGCCCGCCGATGGTGACGCGGCTGCCGATGGTGACGCTGCCGGAGATGCCGGTCTGGGCGGCGATGACGGTGTCGCGCCCGATGCGGACGTTGTGGGCGACGTGGACGAGGTTGTCGAGCTTGGCGCCGCGGCTGATACGGGTCTCGTCGAGCGCTCCGCGGTCAATCGTACAGCCGGCGCCGAGCTCGACGTCGTCTTCGATGATAACCGTCCCCCGCTGCGGGAACTTCTCCCAGCGACCTTCCACCGGCACGTAACCGAAACCGTCGCTGCCGATGACCGTGCCGCTGTGCACGCGCACGCGGTTTCCCAGGTGGACGCTGCGATAGAGCGTGACCCGAGGAAAGAGCACGCAGTCCTCGCCCACTTCGCTCATCGCTCCAATGAAACATCCCGCCCCGATCTGCGTGTTCCGCCCGATGCGCACGTTCTCCTCGATCACGGCGTGGGCGCCCACGGCGACGTTGTCCGCGAGCCGCGCCGAGGGATGGATGACCGCGGTCGGATGGCGGCCGGTGACGAGCAGCGGCTCCGGCTGGAGCAGCGCCGCCGCGCGCGCGAAGGCGAGCTTCGGGTGCGCGACTAGAATGAGCGTCTTGCCACGCGCGTACGCCCCGCGGCCCACCAGCACCGCCGAGGCGGGCGAGGCCAGCGCCTCCGCCAGGCGCTTCTCGGATTCGACGTAGACGACGTCGCCCGGCTTGGCGTTCTCCGGGCTCGCCACCCCGCGCAGGTTGGCTTTGGCGTCGCCCACCAGCTCTCCCTCCAGCTTGGCGGCCAGTTCAGCAGCGGTCATCGGCATGATGGTTCTCCTTCGGGCGAGACGTGCTTGCTCGCGGCGATGAGTATAATGTAGATTCTTTCACCCATGCCCAAACCCGCCCATGCCGAAGTCCACCCCACCGCCGTGGTGGACGAGCGCGCCCGGCTCGCCCCGGGGGTCACCGTCGGCCCCTACTGCGTCATTGAAGAGGACGTCGAAATCGGCGCGGGGACGCGGCTCGATCCCCACGTGGTGGTCCACCGCGGGACCCGCTTGGGGAAGGACTGCCAGGTGCACGCCGGCGTCATTCTCGGCCACACGCCCATGGTGCGGGGCGAAGTGACGCGGGCGAGCGGCGTCGAGGTGGGCGACCGCACCGTCTTTTTCCCCCACGTCACCGTGGAGCGCGCGCACGGCGAGGGCGAGCGCACCCGCCTCGGCCCCGACTGCTTCATCATGACCGAGGTGCACATCGGGCATAACTCCCTGCTCGGGCCAGGCGTGACCCTGGCCAGCGGCGTCGCTCTGGGCGGCTTCTCGGTGGTCGAGGACTACGCTTTCCTCGGCGGCGGCGCCGTGCAGCACCAGCATGTGCGCGTCGGGAAGCTCGCCATGGTCGGCGGCAACGTGCGCATCATCCAGGACGTGCCGCCCTTCATCCTCACCGCGGAGTTCGACGTGGCCGCCAAGGGCTTGAACCTGGTGGGCCTGAAGCGCCACGGGATGAGCGCCGAAAAAATCGCCGCCCTCAAGCGCGCCTACAAGCTCCTCTACCGCTCCAGGCTCTCCTTGCAGGACGCGCTCGCCCGCATCGAGAAGGAAGTGCCGACCGAAGAAGCCCGCTACCTTGTCCGGTTCATCCGCGCCTCCGAGCGCGGCATCTGCCGCGAGTAACACGCAGACAAGCAAATCCCTCGCCGCCAAGGCAAGCAAGGGCTCGGGATGACAGGAAGGAAAAAGCGCGGCCTCTGCCGCAAGTAGCTTTCTTTCGCTTGTCATTCTGAGCGGAGCCCGTTCGCTGTAAACCGCTCGGTCCGAAGCCGCAGGGCGGAGCGAAGAATCTCAGCGTCGCCGAGGGCACAGATGAGATTCCTCGCCCGCCCATTCTCTTCTTGATGGCACAGGCCTCTGGCCTGTGGACACCGTGACCACCGGCGAGACGCCGGTGCCACAAAGACTTCAGAATGGGCGGGCTCGGAATGACAGAAGAGATAAGTTGTGCGCAAGTGGACGAGCAACCGGGTGAACTGGTAGGATAGCGGTCCCTGCCGTCGGGCGGCAGGAGTTCGGGGGCGTCGAATACTCTTGGAGGACTCACCATGACTTTCCGCCGTGCATTGGTTTGTCTGGGCTTGACCGCATTGCTGGCCACCGGCCTGATGGCCCAGGAAACTCCGTCACCAGAAAAGATGATGGAGATCATGACAAAGTACGCCACGCCGGGCGACCACCATAAGCACCTGGAGTGGATGGTCGGCACCTGGACCACCAAGAGCACCTTCTGGATGGCCCCGGATGGGCCGCCAATGGAATCCGCCGGCAAGGCCCGGCACAGCTCCATCCTCGGCGGGCGCTTCGTGCGCGTCACCTACGAAGGTGATTTTTCCGGCCAGCCTTTCACCGGCGAAGGCACGGTGGGCTACGACAAGTTCAAGAACAAGTACGTCGAATCCTGGCAGGACAGCTTCGGAACCATGATGCTTTATGCGACCGGCGAGTGCGACGGGCAGGGCAAGGTGCGCATCATGCGCGGCGACGTGGACGACCTGATGGCCGGCAAGCCCTCCTGGTTCCGCGAGGTCTACCGCTTCGACGGGCCCGACCGCTACACGCTGGAGATGTGGGGCCCCGGGCCGGACGGCAACGAGTTCCGGGTGTTCGAGATGGTCCACACGCGGGTCGCCCCCGCGCTCGCCCAGGAAGACCTCGAGCGCGGCGTGAAACACCTGGAGCAGAGCCGTGCGTACCTCGTCGGCGCCACCGCCGGGCTGTCGAAGAAGCAGTGGAGCTTCAAGGCCTCGCCCGACCGCTGGTCTCCCGCCGAGATCGTGGAGCACCTGGCGCTTAGCGAAGATTTCTTGATGGGCCTCATCAAAGACCGCGTGATGAAGGCTCCTGTCAGCCAGGAGCCGCGCGACCTGCGCACGCAGGATGCCAAGGTGCTGGGCATGGTCGCCGACCGCACCTTCACCGCCAAGGCGCCCGAGCCGGTGGCGCCCGCGGGCAAGTTCGCCTCGCCGCAGCAGGCGCTCCAGGCCCTGGTCGAGCGGCGCGCGCGCACGCTCGAGTTCCTGAAGAACACGCCCGACCTGCGCGCCCACGTGGGCGATTCGCCCCTCGGCAAGATGGACGCCTACCAGTGGCTGCTTTTCATGTCGGCGCACACCGAGCGCCACACCAAGCAGCTGCTGGAGGCCCTGGCCGACCCGAAGTTCCCCCGTCGCTGACCGCGCGGGCCCGGGGGCAAGCGCTGCGTCTGCTGTCAGCGCTCCGCCGGTTGTCATTCCGAGGCCGCAGGCCGAGGAATCTCTTCCCCTTGCCCCCTGCCTCGAGAAGAGATTCCTCGCTTCGCTCGGAATGACAACCAGAATGGCTCTGCGCCCGTATGTCATCCCGAGCGCAGCGAGGGATCTGCATGTCATCGGGTCAAAATGCAGATTCCTCACCGGCAATCAAGGGCTCGGAATGATAGAAGGGGAATGCGGGGCAGCCTAGTACACCGGGGGCTGGCCGGGCGGGCGGGTGGACCAGCGGCGGTGAATCCACAGCCACTGGTCGGGGTAGCGGCGGACGACGTCCTCAATCACTTTGTTGAACTGCGCGGTGTTCTCGAGGACGTCGCGGTCGGCGTCGCCCGTGCGCGTGAGCTCTAAGGCCGGCTCGAAGCGCAGCCGGTACTTCCCTTTCTCTTCATCCCACAGCACGAACACCGGCACGACGGCGGCCTCGGTGCGCAGGGCGATGCGCGCCAGGCCGGCGGTGGTGCTGGCCGGGACGCCGAAGAAGTCAGCGAAGACGTTGGCGTCGCCCTCGAGCACGTTCTGGTCCATCAGGATGCCGACAGCGCCGCCGCGGGCAAGCTCTTCCAGGATGGCGCGGGCGGCCTGGCGGCGGTCAATGGCGCGGTTGCCGCCGAGGCACCGGTAGCGGTTCACCAGCCGGTCCACCAAGGGGTTGTCGAGCGGGCGGTTGACGTAAGCGAGCGGGCACCCGTGCAGCGAATGGGCGAAGGAGCTCAACTCCCACGCTCCCACGTGCGCCGTCAAATAGAGCACGCCTTTGCCGCGCGCCGCCGCCTGCTGGTAGTTCTCCAGCCCGTCATAGACGATGACGTCTTCGATCGTCTGCGCCGTGTGGCGGGGGAAGCGGGCGAACTCGGCCACGAGCCACCCCCACTGCCGGAAGGCGGCCCGGAGGATGCGCTCGCGCTCGGCGTCGGACTTTTCGGGAAACGCTACGCGCAGGTTGACGCGGGCCACGCGGCGCCAGCGGAGGTGAAACCAATAGAAGAGGCGCGCTACGGCGGCGCCGCCTGCCCGCGCCAGCGCCCACGGCAGCCAGCGCAGCGCGGCAAAAAGCGCCCCGACGGCGGCGTATTCCAGACGATGCCGCCAGCGGCGGTCTTCCCGTTCAGGAGGCATCCGGGCCAGCCCGCTTACGGGGCGGAGGTGACCAGCGGCAGGGTGCGGAGGAAAAAGGTGACCACCAGGTTTTCGTAGTTGCGGCGCTCATCTTCGACCAGCAAGGCCATGTTGGTGCGCGGCAACTGCACCAGCTCCTTGGGCCCGGGCGCTTCCTGATAAAGTTGCCGGGTGTACTCGGACAAGCCCGGCGTGTCCTCCCCGACGACGAAGAGCTTGGGCAGGCCGCCGGTGCGCGGGAGTCCCTCGACCGGGTCGGGGCTGCTGCCGGTAAAGAGGCTGAAGACGTGGAACTCCAGCACGGTGAGCGTGGTAACCAGAGGAATGCCGCCGCCGCCGCCCCGGGCGAGCTCCCGCCGCAGCAGGTCGTCCGGGCGGGGATAGATCGAGTCCATGGCCACCGCCTTCACCCGGGGAAACTGCTGGGCGGCGTTCAAGGCGGTGTAGGCGCCCAGCGAATACCCCCAGACGCCCATCCGGTTGGTGTCGATGTCGTCGCGCGCGGCGAGCATCTCCAGGGCGGCCACGAGCTCCGCGGTCTCCTTGTGCCCCAAGGTGGTGTAGCCGACGGGGCTCTCGCCGTGACCGGCGAAATTGAAGGCGAAGACGTTGTAGCGGTGCTGCTGGAGCGAGGTGGCCAGCGTCAGGATCTCCGACCGGCTGGAGCGGTAGCCGTGGCAGATGACCACCACCGGGGCGCCGCGCAGCCCGGGGAAGAACCAGCCGCTGTGCGAGTTGCCGTCGGGAGTAATGAATTCCAACGACTCGACGTTGCCGAGGAAGCTGGTGGGGTCGATGGTTTCCCCCGTCTGCAAGGGCAGCAGGGCCCGCGACAGCAGCAGGGCGGCCACCAGCGCCAGGCTCAAGAAAGAGAAGATGAACGCCGCCAGGGTTCCGACTATAATCTTGCCGCGCAGCGTGGTGGGGTAGCGCAGCTCGTTGAGCAGATTCCCAATGGCCACCCACAGGCCCCGCTCGCGTCGGCGTCCGTAACGAGGCGTGGCCACAGCTTCGACGAGCCCTCCGGCGGGCGTAGAATCGTCGGCATCTTACCACAGTCGGGCAAGCGCAAGCCGCTCTTTAGCGGTTTATCCCGGGCAGGATCCCCGAGGCCGCCGTGAGCCAGGCCGAGAACGCCCTCCAGGTCGAGGAGCTGGTGAAAGTTTATCCCGCCAAGGCGGGGCGCGGCGCTCCGGTGCGCGCCGTGGACGGGATGAGCTTTGCCGTCCGCCGGGGGGAGATCTTCGGCTTGCTCGGCCCGAACGGCGCCGGCAAGACCACGCTGCTCAAGATCTTGGCCACGCTCCTGCGGCCGACGAGCGGCCGGGCGTGGGTGCTGGGCTGCGACGTGGTGGCGCAGCCGCTCGAGGTTCGCCGGCGCATTGCGATGGTCATCCAGGAGAGCGCCGCCGAGATGTTCCTCACCGTGCGCGACAACCTGCTGACCTACGCCCGCTTCCACTACCTCGCCGCCGCCGAGGCCCGCCGCCGCGCCGCCGTGGTGATGGAGAAGTTCCACCTCACCCCGGAGACCGACCGCAAAGTGCAGGACTTGAGCGGGGGCTTCCGCCGGCGCGTGCAGGTGGCCAAGGTCTTTATGGTGGACACGCCCGTCGTCTTCCTCGACGAGTTCTCCACCGGGATGGACCCGATCCTCAAGCGGGCGGTGATGGGCTACCTGCGGGAAGAGGCGGCCCGCGGCCGCACCATCGTCCTGACCACGCAGGTCTTGAGCGAGGCCGAAGAGCTGTGCGACGACATCCTCATCATGAACCAGGGCAAGGAAGTGGCCCGGGGCGACCTCTACGCCCTGAAGCTCCTCTCCCGCGGGCTCTATGAGATTGCGCTGACCTTCGATCAGCTGCCGGCGGCCCTCGAGGCCGAGCTGGCCCGGCTCCAGCCCGTGCGCGTGCACATCGAGGACAACACCGTGGAGCTGGCCCTGAAAGCCGAGGAGGCGGAGGTGCTCGAGCGGGTGAGCGCCCTGGCGCGGCTGGGCCACGTGCTCAAGGTGGAGGTCTCGGGCGCCAGTCTCGAGGATATCTTCATCGAGCTCCTGCGCGGGCCGGAGGCGAAGAGCTGACATGGCGGCGCTCGTGGCGGTGCTCTACCGCGAAGGCAAAATCCGCTTCACCAACCTCGTCTGGATGTTCTTCGACCTTTTCTACCCGCTCCTCTACTTCCTGCTCTTCGGGGTGATGATGGACTACACCTTCGGCTCGCCCCTGGCGGCGCTGGGGGTGGACTACACCGCCTTTTTCCTCGCCGGCGTGCTGGGGATGGCCGGCTTCGGCATCGCCACCAACACCGCCTGGGGATTCTTCTTCGACCGCGACAACGGCATCTTCTACGAGATGCTCACCTACCCGATGAGCCGGGCGCAATTTCTGCTGGGGAAGGTGGTGTTCAACCTGCTGCTGGCCGTCGCCCAGGCCGCGCTCACCGTGGGCCTGGGCGTGCTGCTGCTCGACGTGCCGGTCAAGCTCGAGCGGCTGCCGCTCTTGCTGGCGGCAGTGGTGGGCGGCGCGGCGGGCTGGTTTTTCTTCTTCGCCATTTTCGCCCTCAAGATCCGCCGCAACGATTTGTTCAACACGGTGGTGAACGTTTTCTATTTCGTGTTTCTCTTCGCCAGCTCGATGTTCTACCCGCTCGAGCCATTGCCGGGCTGGTTCCGCGCCGCCGCCCAGCTGAATCCGCTCACCTGGCACGTGGACGTCTTGCGCTTCGCGACCATCGGCGTGGGCGATCCCTGGCGAATTCTGTTGGAAGCCGCCGCCTTTGTGGTATTTTCCCTGGCAGCGTTCGCCTACGCGGTGCGCACGCTGCAGCAGCAGGAGTGAGGAGACGTGGAGCCGCAGGAATTGAAAACTTTTTCCGCCGAAGCCCTGGCGAACTTCCAGGCCACCTCGGCGGTCGCACCCAGCTCGCGCTACCTCATCCGGGCCATGCTGGCGCCGCTGCCGCTCGCGCGCGCCCGCACGGTGGTCGAGTTCGGCCCCGGCACCGGCGCCATCACCCGCGCCCTGCTCGACGCCCTGCCCCGCCAGGCCACGCTCTACTCGTTTGAAATCAGCCCGCGCTTCCGCGACTACCTGCGCCAAAAGCTGGCCGACCCGCGCCTGGTGGTGATTTCCGCCGGGGCCGAATGCGTGGGCGAAGAGCTCGCCGCCCGCGGCGTCCGGCAGCTCGACGCCGCCGTCTCCTCGCTCGGCTTGACCTTCATGCTCGACCGCCAGCGGCAGGCGGCGCTCGGCGGGCTGGCCGAGCGCCTCGCTCCCCACGGCGTCTTCACCCAGTACCAGTACCTGCACGGCCTGCTGGCCTATTGGCAGCTCAATGAGGGGCGCCTCCGGCGCTTCACGGCCGCGCGGCTGCTGCGGCGGTACTTCCCCAGGGTCACGCGGGAAGTGGTGTGGCGAAACCTGCCGCCAGCGCTGGTCTTCACCTGCCGGCGCTGACGGACGGACAGACCCTTCGGCTTCGCTCAGGGCAAGCAAGAATGTCTGTCCTACTGTGCTTGTTTTAGAAGGTTCGCCCTACCCCCATTGTCTTAGTGGCGCAGACATTCCTGTCTGCGGTCAGCGTTTGGGGCGGTAGCGGTCGCGCTCGGCAAAGAAGTCAATCACAAAAGTGCGCGTCTGGAAGACGGCGGAGTGCACCGTGCCGGCGGGGATGTAGTAGTGGTCGCCGGGGCGGTAGCGGCGGGCCTGGCCGCCGATGGTGAGCTCCATCTCCCCCGCCAGCACCACGCCCCACTGCGCCCCGTGAGAGTGCGGCGGCACCTGGCCGATGGCGGCGATGTCCACGAAAAGCACCGAGCTTTGGTCGCCCTGCAACAGCCAGCCGCGCACGCCGGGGAAGGTGATGTCGGCTTCGGGGAGCTGGGTGATTTCCGGGGGGTAGAAGTCGTCGGCCATCGGCGTCGCCTCCTTCTGCGCCGCCTATCGTCCCCGGAAGTCCTCCCGCACGCAACAAGAATTGACTAGTGGGGCAGACACTTCTTGTCTGCCCGGATTCTCGGGAGACTGCGCAGACAGGAGTGTCTGCGCCACCGACAACGGTTTCTGCCAATGCTATAATCCGCGCAGGTTCCCGCCATGGCGGTCGCGCCGCAACTCTCACCCTTCGAACTGGTCGACCTGCGACAGTTGCGCGCCCGCGAGCTGGCCGCCCTGCTCGAAGAAGAGCGCCGCCTCTGGGCCGAAGAGCTCCATTGGGACTACCGACCCTCGGCCGAGATGATCCGCAAGCACGTGGAGGCGCAGACGCTTCCCGGCGCGGCCGCCCTCGTCCACGGCCGCGTGGCCGGCTACTCGTTCCATATTCTCGACGACGCCAAGGGAATCATCGGCGACCTCTACGTCCTGCGGGAGTTCCGCCGCCAGCGGCCGACGGGCACCGCCGCCGGCGTCGCCACGCTGCTGCTCGAGCACACCCTGGCAGGGCTCGAAGGCTCGCCGACCCTGCGGCGCCTGGAGGCGCAGATCATCCCCTGCGGCACCGAGCCCCTGGCCCCGGTCTTCCTCGCCCACGACTTCCGCTCCTTCCCCCGGGTGTTCCTCTACAAAGAGCTGCGCCCGTCGGCGCCGCGGGCGGCCGGCCTGCCGGAAAAGATCGTTCTGCGCGCCTGGGAGGACAGCGACTTCCAGCCGATGGCCGCGCTCATCGTCGAGGCCTACCGCGGGCACGTCGACAGCCGCATCAACGACCAGTACAGCACCAGTGCAGGCTCGCTGCGCTTCTTGAAGAACATCGTCATCTTCCCCGGCTGCGGGGTTTTTCTGGCGGAGACGTCGCTCGTGGCCGTCGAAGAAGGGACAGAGCGGCTGCTGGGGGCGGCGCTGACTTCGCGGGTGGCGGCCGGGGTGGCCCACGTCACGCAAGTCTGCGTGGCGCCGGCGCGGCAGGGCCAGGGACTCGGCCGGGCGCTGATGGAAGCGGTGCTGGCCCGCCTCGGGGCCTGCGGTTACCGCGGCGTTTCGCTCACCGTCACCGCCGAGAACAAGCCTGCCATCGAGCTCTACTACAAGCTCGGCTTCCGGGTCATCAAGGGCTTCGCCGCCTTCGCCCGGGATTTGCCGTAGGAAGGTCTGCGATATGAAGTGGGCGACGAGACTCGCGTTTGCCGGATTGATCGCTGGCGGCGTTCTGCTCCTGGGTTTCTCGTTTGGAGAAGACAATCGCTACGCGGCCATGGTCGTGCTACCGCTCATGCTGCTGAACTACCCGAGCGTTCTGCTCTCCGGGCTTGCGCTAATGTTGCGGGCAGGACGCGGAGTCCCTCAATTCATACCGCTGGGAATCTCCGGACTTGTTCTCTTGCTCGGGTCTGCGTTGCAGTGGTTTCTAATCGGAAAAGCAATTGATGCATTTGGGAAAAAGAAAACTTCGTCACAGTCTACCCTCCTAGACAGGTAGCGCAGGTTGCGAGGCCCGCCCTTTCTGGACACCGGCGAGACGCCGGTGCCACAGGGCACCAAGCAAGGGCGGGGCCGAGCTACCTGCGGCTTTTCCGAACGACCGCGGGTAGGCCTTCGGCCAACCCGCGCTACCGGTAGCAGTGGCAAAAGCAGGTGTCTCGGCCCCAAGGGAATCAAGGCCTCGGGATGACAGGCTGGCCTTAGAGGTGCCCGAGCTCGTCTTCTTCCAGGCCGAAGTAGTGGCCGAGCTCGTGCAGCACGGTCAGGCGCACCTGTTCGCGGATTTCTTCCTCGGACTCACAGACGTCCTCGATGTTCTTCTGGTAGAGAAAAACCTGGTCGGGCGGGCCGGGCTCGAAGACGCTTTTCTCGGTGCGGGGGACGCCGACGAACTCGCCGAGTAACAAGTCCTCATCGGCCGGCGCCCGGCGACGCTGGCCGCGGGGGCGGTCTTCGACGATGACGACGATGTTTTCAAGCAGGGCGCGGTAGCGCGCCGGCAGCTCCGCCAGCGCCTGTTCCACTAGCCGCTCGAACTCGGCCCGCTTCATCGCAACTCCATTCTAACCACCTCAATCCAGTAGGCCAGACATTCCTGTCTGGCATCCGCCGACCCCGACGGACAAGAATGTCCGTCCCCCTAGGTCAGGGGTGATTTGCCTCGGGGGTAGTTCGGGGCCGTTCGAGGCCGTTCGAGGAAGGGGTCTCCCATGCGTTCTAACGCGTTCTAAACGCATAACGCATGCAGGGTCGAGGAAGAGGGCAGGGCTCTTGTAGAGGCGGCTTTACGCCGCCCCTGGCGGGATGGTTCGGCAGGCTCACCACAAGTAAACCCGCCGCTACATAATGAACTATGCGCGGCCAGCGCTTGACAGGGGCGCAGGCAGCCGCTAGCATCCCGCTTCCCCGTCCGGAACGTGCCCGCAACCTGCCTGCGGCAGGCAGGCCGGCCGGCCGAAAAAAGCCTGTACCCGTCGGGGGAGATTCTTCGTCTTGGTAAGTCTCAAGCCCGTCGTGGGAATCCTGTCCTAAGGAGTCTGCGATGCCTCTCTGGAAAACCTCCCGGCATCCTCTTCGTCCCCTGCTGGCGCTTGCGCTCGTGGCGCTGCTCGGGCTCGGGCCGCTGGCCGCGCAGGCGCAGCGGCCGCCCGAGCCGCCCTACTTCGCCATCCGCGGCGCCCGCATCGTGACCGTGTCGGGGCCAGTCATCGAGAACGGCACGGTGGTCATCGCCCGCGGGCTGATTGCAGCGGTCGGCACTGACGTCGCCCTCCCGCCCGAAGCCTGGGTCATCGAAGGCAAAGGATTGACCGTCTACCCCGGACTGATTGACTCGCTCACCACGCTCGGCCTGCCGGCTCCGGCGGCCCCGGGCGCCGGCGCGGCCTCCGTCGGCGAAGCGCTCCAGCAGGCCGCGCGCCAGCCGATTGCGCGCGGGCCGGAGGACCGCCCGGGAACGACCTCCTGGGAGAACGCCGCCAACAACCTCCAACTCTCCGACAAGCGGCTCGAAACCTGGCGCAGGGGCGGGTTCACCTCGGCGGTCACCTCGCCCGACCGCGGCATCTTCCCCGGCCAGGCCGCCTTCATCAACCTGGCGGGCGAGCGCCCGCAAGACCTGGTGGTGAAGACCCCGGCGGCGCTGCGAGTGAACTTCAGCCCCGTGGGCGGCTTCTGGAGTTTCCCCGGGTCGCTGATGGGCGTGCTCTCCTACATCAAGCAGGTCTACCTCGACACCGAAAACTACGCGCAGGCCTGGGCGCTCTACGAGTCCGACCCCAAGGGCCGCGAGCGGCCGAGCTACGACCGGGCACTCGAGCCCGTCCGGCAGGCGCAGGCCGCCAACTGGCCGGTGCTGCTGCCCGCCAACCTGACCAAGGAAGTCGAGCGAGCACTCGCTTTGAGCGCGAAGACCGGAGTCAAGCCCATTCTTTACGGCGGGCAGCAGGGCTACGAGTTCGCCGAGCTGGCGGCGGCGAAGAAAATTCCGGTGCTCGTCAGCCTCAAGTGGCCGGAGAAGGCCAAGGACGCCGACCCGGAAGCCGACGAGCCGCTGCGGGTGTTGCGCTTCCGCGACCGCGCCCCTTCCAGCCCCGCGGCGCTCCAGAAGGCGGGCGTCAAGTTCGCCTTCTACTCCGACGGCCTGGGCACGCCGGCCGACATCCTCAAGAACGTGAAGAAGTCAATCGACGCCGGGCTGCCGGCCGAGGCCGCGCTGCGGGCGCTGACCTTGAGCGCCGCGGAAATCTACGGCGTGGGGGACCGGGTGGGCTCGATCGAAGCGGGCAAGATTGCCAACCTGGTCGTGGCCGACGGCGACCTCTTCAACGAAAAAACCAAGGTGAAGATGGTCTTTGTCGACGGCGAGAAGTACGAGATCCGCGAGCCCAGCCGGCCGAAGGAGCCGCCCACGGTGAACCTGACGGGCAAGTGGGCGCTGACGGTCTCGACGCCGCAGGGCCCGCAGGAGTCCACCGCCGACCTGACCATGGCCGAGGACGGGACGCTCACCGGCTCTGTGACCGGGCAGCGCGGCACCGCCTCCATCACCTCCGGCTGGGTGAGCGGCGCCAAGTTCAGCTTCACCCTCAGCATCACCATGGGCCCGCGCACCGCCGAAGCCACCTACACCGGCACGGTCGAGGGCGCAAAGATGAGCGGCACGGTGAGCCTGGGCCCGTTCACATCAGACTTTACCGGCAAGCGCCCCGACGGCACAGAAGCCGCCGGCGGACTCGAGTAGAGGAGACCGACCATGAAGCGAACGATTCTTTCCGCTCTACTGATTCTGGCGGTGGCGGCTCTGCTCGCGCCGGCGGCCGGCGCCCAGGACCAGGTCACACTCATCAAGAACGCCACCGTGCTGACGGTGACCAAGGGCACGATCGAAAACGGCGACGTGCTCATCCGCAACGGCAAGATCGCCGCCGTGGGCAAGAACCTGAAGGCGCCTGCCGGGGCGACGGTGATTGACGCTACCGGCCTGTACCTGCTGCCCGGCATCATTGATTGCCACTCCCACCTCGCCGTCGACGGCGGGGTGAACGAAGGCAGCATCGCCGTCTCTTCCATGGTGGGCATCGAGGATGTGATCGACCCGGAGGACATCGACATCTACCGCGACCTCGCCGGCGGCGTCACCACCGCCAACCTGCTCCACGGCTCCGCCAACCCCATCGGCGGCCTGAACGCCGTCATCAAGCTGCGCTGGGGCAAGGACGCGCGCGGGTTGCTCTTC